>Ga0209045_1001918_pt1 | contig 16573 bp, 8 predicted proteins | sample SaaInlLV_10m_DNA_4_FD_184664 | JGI IMG/M metagenome (GOLD analysis project Ga0209045, IMG submission 184664) | Marine microbial communities from expanding oxygen minimum zones in the Saanich Inlet - Saanich Inlet SI072_LV_200m_DNA (SPAdes) (version 2) | ecosystem: Environmental > Aquatic > Marine...
TAGGTCCTGGATATCTTTAATAGTACACTCTATATATTTTATTTTTTGTTCAATTAGTTTCGATATTTCTTCATCAATAAATGTCAATTGTGTGACTCTATCTTCCAGCTTTTTCTTCTCAATAGCTTTAGTAGCTTTTTTAATTTTCTCGTGTAGATCGATAATTGTTTTTAAAATAGTTGGTATCTGAACATTCATTAAGCTTAACCGGATGTTATATAGGCTGGAAATTGTCTCCTTACGAATAGTATTTGCCGCATTGAACAGGATGAATGCATAGTATACTCCAATGAATATTGTTAGGCAGATAGCTACTATTAGAGGCTTGGGCCATGTCCAACAATCAAAAATCTGGTTCCGAGAAATCAAAAGTATGGCAAAAACAATAAATGAATACACTATCGCCCGTCCAATAACCTCAGTTCTCTTAGCAATGACTACTGTTTTCAACCGTTCAATAAACACAAAATCAGACAACCATTTGCCATAATCAACCAGACATTCACCAATTCCTTTTTGGCACTCTATCTCGTTCTTACCACATGCCTTTCTATTTATAACTTTATCTAGAGAGCAATTAATATTCCACTCATCTGCCAATGGCATTTCTGTCTTTAAGGTACTTATGTCAGAGAAAAATTTACGACAGTAATATACTCTGTTTATTACAAACCAAGAGAGAAAAAACATTGACAATAGACTAAAAATAAGAATGCATACATCTGTGTAATAACTAAGATCTCCTCGAAAAGGTGTATAAGGCCAACCAAATATATTTAAGGAAACGACTACAATACAAAAGTAAGCAAAAGCAAACGACCCTGCAATACTAATGCTTTTTTTTACTCCCCCTTCATCAGTTTGATATTTCCCCCACACTTCTACAATATGACCATAATTCTGATGAGGAGTTTTATCCTCCACTTTACCTGTTAACATATGCTCGATTTCGCTGCTATTAAAGATCATGTTCTTAATTGATATCAGAACAAAATAGATTGCAAGAAACCCACTGAACAGTCGCATTAACACTGTTGGCCAAATACTGATACTATTAATAAAAGTCAAAGGTTCACCAACTCCACTCCAAGAATCTATAAATACGATACATGTTAGTGCCAAAAAAGAAAGTATACAAGGTACGCCAAAAGATAATACCCATAAAGTTTTAAATGTTTTTTCTGTTTCTTCTTTAGCATTATGTATTCTGTGATAAATCAAATATGCAAATAATAATAAGGGGAAAATAAACATAATAAAGAGATATACAAGAATCTTTACCCAGGAAATACCTTTTCTCAAATCATTACGTCCAGGATGAATGAAACCTGCTATGGTATGATTCATTGGTGGATATTCAGAATATGTTTCTTCTAAAAGAAGTCGGTTGAGCCTTTTCACTTTCATTTGTTCTTGGTAATTCAAAGCATGATAACTTTTATTGCGATAACCACTTGTTTCTTTAACCAGTTTTGATATTACATAGTTATTATAAGGCCTATCTTTTTGCAAGATATTATACAAATTAGGAATTCTCAATAACTCATTGAGCCAGTCTGTAGTATTTCTAGGAGCATCCAAAAAAAGGCTGTCTATCTCTTTCTTTTCAATAATTTTTCCACAGAGTTTCCTAACAGAAAACCCTGAAGACACTCCCGGTGTTAAATCATATGGCCCTTTTCTTCCGATTTCAAAGATACGGGGGGGATTCTCTTTTAAATCAATATCGCTGTCATCTATAACACCCAATGCATAAAGAGTGGCAGCAAATAATGAGGTCTGATAAACATTTCGAAAAGGAGGAATGTCCTTTTGCCATTTTGGATGCAATTGGAGACCATAACTTGATGCTACTATGAGATTCCGTGTCCACGGTAGTTCCGTTTCATGAAAGAGGCGCGCATCCATATCATTAGTAAAAAAAATCGCATTTGGAAACATTCTCCGTAGTGCCCTCAAAATAAGCAGTTTATCGTAAATATCGCTACCAAGTACACCAATTGCCCTTATTTCTCCATTAGAATCCAACGGTATTTGATTGATTCTGTCTTCGAGACGGCGTATATAATCATATTGTGCTTGTCCCAAAGGTTGTTTGAACTCAGGAGTGTAGTAACCCATGTTGGAAGACTTATCCTTGGTTCTTTGAGTGTCAGCTGATTTTGCAGAAGAGGAACTAAGTGCATGTTCATCTGGAAGTATCCCATCAACACCCCGCATATAAGTCAGCTTGTGTATATGCTCTGGCCAGGTTATGGATCCTATATTCTGTCGATACTTTTTTATGGAATTAGCAAAGGACAATGGCAATGCTCTTCCATAATTGGTATCCCATTCACTGATGAGAATGATATGATCTTTACTGTCATTTTTTAAATTTATACCTCTTCTTTCTAATTCTACCACTAATTCATCTGTCAATTGTTGGTCTGTATGAATAGATCTAATTAACGACACTATCACATCTCCTGACTTAATCTCTGAAAACTTATCCTCAATCATTGGATCTGAGTCTTTCCATAGCTGGTCATGCAATAGAAATGGATCAGCGGTTGCCCATGGGGAAATAAATTGCATTTCTGTACTTTTGAGACAACCCTCTAATTTGTCTATTATGTTATGCAATTTTTTTATTTCATCTTCAAAACCAGTTCTAACTTTAAGCTCATTTACTAAACGCAACAGACTTTCTCTTAATTCAGAATCTGAATTTTTTTCAATTCCCTCATTAGGTTTATCATTAGATTTATAAATTTTTTTAAGAAATACGGAATTAGACGGCCCGATTATTTTTCTTTTAATAATCGGTTTTAATTTAAGCAGACGAATCAATTCTCCTATTTCATTCTCTATCTCTTCATTATTATCTTTTAAATAACTACACTTCTTTATCAAATTTTCATTAATCTCATTATATCTAACTTTTGTTTTTACAGGAGTTTCGACAATATTTAAAAGTCCATTTAATCCAACAAGAATGTCATCATGAAAATATGCATCTGCTACCCAGAGAACAAGAATATTCTTAACCGTGTTTTTGTCATTCACGTCTACATTAAGGGAATCCAAAATAAACCATTCATATGGTACCAAATGGTGATGTCTATCATCAATATTTCCGCTTACTACACAGCTACAAGAGTCTTCACCATTATCACCTTTGTCATTAAGACTAAACACCCCGATGTGACCGGCATCTTTAGACCTGTATCCGGCCACATGCAGTGCAGAAAGCAGTGCATATCTACTGCGCAATCTCTTTTCAATACTTTCGGCATAAGTGCCCACAGTCGTCAAAACAGGCAGAATCAATAAACCATCTTCAACATCTTTCTCTTCAATGTTTGGCCTTATCTTCTTTTGTTGGCCCGGTAATGTTTTAAATATCTTTTCATGTCTTTCAACAGCTTGAAAAGGATCCTGCCACATACGCGACAAAATATCTTCTTCAGTTGATAGATGTGCTACCCTTCTATCTTCATGTGGTGGCCGCATAGAATCCAACGGGGCATAGTATTTAAAGACCCCACCTATGATGAATGTAGAAATCAGTAAGATTACGGGAAGTGGAAGTGAAGATTTACTCTCTTTTCTATCATCCATAATAATGATTTAAATTCAATTTTTTTAGAGCTTAACCAGCCCACTTCACATCAAAACTTGTCCTGAAGTGAAGCAAACGAATGGCATATTTAAATGCATTACGCTAATGATTTATTAAGTAAACAGAGGATCAGTTACGTCATACGGGTCATCATCTTCGACAGGTTCTTCAGTCACAGGAAATTTTATCTTATGCTGCAAGGATGAGTTATAAAGTTGATATTTTACCCTATTGTTTTTCTTTGAGAAAACAAGGAAAGGACAATTCTTGTCTACTTCAAAAGCCATCTTGTCTTTCTTGATTTTTACACATATCGTATCAAGCCATGAAGAGAGGTTTAGATATAGTCCTTCTTTACCAATTTTATATTTATCAAGAAAATGCGTGTGTCCCATAACAACATAGTCCGGCTTAAAGCTGAGATCCCGAAGATGAAGTCCTTTCGGAGTCACAAACATATTTGCATTTTTACGATATGGTTTATAGCCTTCTTTCAGTTGATTCTTAAATGTTTTGTCAGTAATAAGAAACCTTAGAAATTTTTTATGTGCGATCATTGAGGTAATCCAATTAGGATCGGGATGTTCCTTATATAAATCGACAACCCTGTTCTTGAAATTGTCAACAAATGTATCTTTAATAAATTTCTTTTCAACCAGATGATCTATAAAATCCATTATGTTCTCACGAGGCCGCATATTATCAAGCACTGAAAACATATTTTTACCGGGCCATCCTGCGGGGGGCATCCATGTTTTATCAGTTTTATATTCATCCTGAAGTTCAGCAGCTTCCAAAGGTCTCAACACTTTTCGAACAAGTTTATCGCCAAAGCACTCATCTAAGCCTCCATGATTATTTGTTACATCAAACCGGTTTCCATGTTCTGCGTAAATCTTATAGGTATTTGATGCATACCAGTCATCAACAACAAAACTCCCCCACGGAATATTTTTATCAGTTTTTTTTGTTTTTGTTAAAAGACTATCTGCAAATACTTTAACCACATTAGCTCTTCGCAAAGCATGGTCATGATTACCGGTAATATAAAACACCTTATTACCTTTTACTAACCAGTTTCTCAGGGCCGTAACAAATGCGTGATGTTTGATGATAGAATTTTTTATAGCTTTTTCCGGGGCGATAGGTTTTCCCGGAAGTTCCTCCTTCTGTTCAATCAAATCAAAAATATCACCAAGCATAATCAGCTCACTGCCCTTCCCATAGGATGAAGAGAGTTCATTTAAGATCTTCACAAATGTCACTTCCTTTTCGGGAGTAAAATCATCAGCAGGCCCTCCGTCGCCAACATGTAGGTCAGAGATAAAAATCTTTACTTTTTCTTTTGCCATAATTTGTGTCCTTTTAGTTTTGTACCTGTATGTTCATAATGCGAAGTTAATGTTAAGGTTTAAATTGATCAGCCATTTGAATATTTTTAACAGTTCACTAGCTTAAGATATCACTATTTAATTTAAATCACTCATGTTGAAACCAGGCTTCTGCAAACTTCTGAAGTGCCTTAGGTGCAAACGCAGCCAGTAAGAATTAAACATGTTATAAAAAGCCCATTTTAATTCACTCCTTCAGATTTATTAAAGATAGTAATTACACCAAATCCAATACTCGCAAAAAGTGTAATCATGCTCATTAATCGCTTTGAAGATGGTACACTCTTGTCATCGTCCAGATAGCCCGGTGCCTGAACTGGTTGTTTATTCTTTTCTGTCATTTTGCATACTCCTTAATAAATGTTATCTTCTGTATCATTTATTAAGGAGTACAACAGACCTTCATATATTTTATCTATTTATCACTTAAAAACACTAGGATGCTCTTTTTTAACTGTAATTACCATTTTTTTAGTTATTTGATAGCCCAATTCGCGGTAAGCTTCAAATTGTGCCTCATCAAAAAATTGGTCACCAGTGGATTGGTCAGGAAAGTCCTTATTCGCACTTTTATATCCGTAAATATCAGGAGGCAAATCAGGTATTAACGTGGTCTTCAAATAAATCAGTATTCCATCTGGTTTAGCTGACTCAGGATCATGATCATGATAATAGATATCTCCTATAGCAAAACCTTGTTTAGCAAGTTTATATTTTACAGCAAATACTTCATCCTCTGTTCTCTTATGCTTTACATCAGATTTTGGAAGAATATTATTCAGGTGATGGTTTGATTCGCAAAATGTAATCATTGCACCAAAGTCTACACGTGTACGTTCTACCGCATTGGCAAGATCTGCGAAATTAAAGTCAGGGTCTGCTCCGGCATCTGAAACAATAATGACAGACAATTTACGCCTGATAAGCTCATAAACCCCCAGATTTTCAAAATGACCCCCATCAGTTAATTCAACCGACCTGCCATCCTCACTTAAGCCAAACCCAAGTAATCCTTTCAGACCCGGATACATAAAATTAGGCATAAATGGCAATATTGGTGTCTTATTTGGTTTAGGGTTAAATGCCCAATAGCCTGTCCTTATGTTCAATAAAGACATCAAGACTGACAGCAATTTGTTTCGTGTCAATCCCTTCCCTCCTACACCGGCGTTAGGATTTACAGCCGCTGCGGAAATTGACATGGCTGTTGGTAATGTCATTCTACGACGAGTGCGAGTATCTGTTTTCATATACTCTTTTGTCTGACACCAGCCTGTTGCATCGCTACCACAAAAAAGAGGTGAGAGTATAAAGCTGTCTCCTCCTCTGCCACGATATTTTGTACTGGATGAATCTACAAGTACAATATTTGAATTTATCAAATGATAAGGCTTGAATGGGCTTTTACCTATATCTTCTAGCAATGTTTTATTCGCGTCAGTTGCCAGTCCCCATTTATTATCATTAACGTTTGTAAAGTTTGGAAGAAATGTCTCCATCAAGCGATCTCTATACATACGAAAAATACCAACGTAGTTCATATTTACACATATACCAATTATTGCAGAGAAAACAAATAGTACGGCAGCAATGTGCCAAGCATAATCCTCATGATAATAATCTACCCAACCTCCAATAGAATATGCTATAAATACCAGCCCATAAATCAGAGCAAACACTCCGATAATAAGCAGTATCTTATTCATCACAAGAGCTATGGCACTACTTGGTTCTGTCATATTTTGTTGCTTTTTAAACTGATAGAACCCAATAATCATACCAATTATTGTAGTACCACCAGCCGCAAATGCTTGTGAGATAATACCCTTAAAACAACCTCCAGCGTAGGGAAGAGAACCGATAAACAGTAAAGCGAACACACTTTTCCAACCCCATCCAATACATATTTGTCCTTTTATTAGCCATTCATAACGTTCTGTTTTAGACCCTACTGCCAAACGTGTTCGCATTGAAAACCAGAAATAAGAAAATGTCAATACTGCAACTAAAATAATTGCCAACCATATTGGATAACAAAGTGTTAGTGATTTAGGATGATCATTTACTGATCTCCAATTTAATGTACTTGTCTCAAACACATTAATCTTAAAGAAAATTATCATAGTTGTTATCATCATCGTCAAATATACAAATAGGGAAATACACATAGTTCTAACAACTACGGCAAATAGAGAAATCATATCTAATCCATTGCCTGGAAGAAGATAATTGCAATGCTGTCTGATAAAATCTAAAAAGGCATTTTCTTTTCCACCTTGTTGATTCCGAGAACAGGCTTTACGACTACCAAATGGGAACCTATATTGAGCATCTTCCCCTTTTTTATTGTTGTTATAAAGGAACCATGTAAGGGCTGATCCGATATAACCTCCTCCTGATACTGTAGACAAATAGTCTATTTCCTTAAAACACCCTCCTGCCTCAAGACCTTGGATAACACCTAGTCCGAATGCTGCAGAACGAATTCCGCCACCTGAAAGCGCTAAGCCATAACGTCCATGCCGTTTGTCCATTGAAGAAGAGTTTTCTTTAGTACCATTTCTTTCAGCTTTTTCTATATGCTGTATCTCTGTATTAATGACTGTATTTACATTTTTAGTATATATTTCATTGTTTTCTTTTACGCTATCGTTTCCCACTGTAACAATCTCCCCTCTTTTGAAAAATACAATAAGGAATGATTTTCGATCTTATCGCTTAAATTAGTTAGCTCAAGGTAATATCTATTATTAAGACTTTTTATTCCCACTATCATCTTTTGTTTTCTTACTAATTACTTCCTTTGTTAAATTGTCTCCAATATCTTTGACTAATTTCTCTAATTTTACTTGAGTTGTTTTATCCACTTTATCGGGATCCCAATCATGAACCGGATCATCTTCAGTGCCATTTACCCAATTTTCAATTTTTGTTTCACGTTCAGTAAATGGTGGAAACTTTGCATCTGTTAGACCAATTATATCTACGATATATCCACTGAAAGCCAGGAGGCTATTCGGTGAACTACTGGTGATAGAGCCCAGCTTTAAATCCTTCAATTTATATGAAATAACGTTATTGTTACCTCTCAATATCTCATTCATTTTACTGTCATATGAAAAGCTTGATGGAAGCAGCAATTTATCTGTACTTGCAGGTTCTTTTGTCTCAATGATATCGATTGGATTGACTGCATATATACCCGGCACCGGGTATGTAGCATGGGATCCCTTTGCTATTGCAACTATCGGATGAGACTCTTTATTTTTGCTTATCTCTATTTTATAAGCATCGTTCCACTCGACTTTTACGCGTCTTGTTCTCCATTCCTGTTCCTCACCATTGTCCTCCCTTTTTAAGGTAATAAGCTGACCGGGCAAATGTGCACCATAAATTACAGATTTTGGTTGTGGATCTAGATCTGGTTTACTTTTATCCCATTCAAAGACGATACTAATACTTTCGCGGTCAAAGATATGAGACGCTTTTTTCAAATCTCCTATTACCTCTGTCTTTGAGTCGTATATGTAAAGAAAGTGATAATTGATTATAACTTCTTTCTTTTGTTGATTAGGGTTAGGAAAAAATGAGTAATAAACTGTTACAAAATCTTTATTATCTTTTCTTTTCTCTAAAAATTCTCTTAAATTCTTTCCATTAAATAAATCGAAAGGATTGATGCCAATAGTATCCAATTCGCTGATGTTATCTCCGTTGTATGGAAGAACTTTACCAAAATCCTTATATTGAATTTTGTCAATATTTTTCCTGGCAACACCGGTCAAACGTGTTCTTCGTACAACTTTTTTCTTACTACCATATGCTATTTTACGAAACTTTAATGATATGTTGATTTCGTTCAAACTTTCATCGGTATCTTCTTTATTCAATAAATAATCGATAGAAGCTGGAAAATAATGTTCTTCACTATCAACAAAAAGAAAAGGTGCATATTTTTCTGCTAACTCATCAACCCTGCTTTTAGATAGTCCATCCGGATCAGACTTTACAACAAAGACATCTTGTGCCCAGACGGGATTTCTAAATATCCTGTTTATCAGTTTCTTTATAGGGTTTGTTACAATTCTCCACGGTGCACCAACACGATACTCAGTATCATTAAGAAAAATCATGAAAGTATATTTTCCTGTTTCTGTAATCTTTGTCTTGATAACACCAATGTCAGGTTCAGCAACATTAACCTTTTTAAAACTAACTACTTTATTATCATTCTTATAAAGCCGATAATAATAAGATTTAGCATCAGGAACCATCTCTCCTATTCTAACTTCCAGATCTTTTCCATCATTCTTTACAATCTCAAAATATCTAGGATATTTATTAATCTCGTTTATTTCTTTGTCTTTCAATACCCTTTTAGTCTTCATGCTATTTGTCTCTCGACTAATTACATTGTCTGAATGGCAAACATTCACATATAAACAAGAAAATGAAATAATAAACACTATCAAAGCAAAAAATGTTTTTTTCATCTACTACCTCCTTTATTTTAGATTGTTAGAAAGCTTCTATTATTTGTTATTGTGTGACTTGTATGGTAGTTGTAGCTGTACTATCTAAAGTGACATCATTGAGTCCTTCTATTTTTATTTCTATTTTCTTTTTCCTAGAATGTATGGGCTGGACTTGTATTTTAATATTTACCATTCGCAAATGATCAATCTTCTAATATTTAGTAGTACTTTTCACGGCAGCCAGGGATCTCTTTCTGGTTATCTCCATCATTTACCGCACCAGCTATTCTTTTGTTTTTTCAGGAAGATCAGGAAGTTCATTCGTCTCTAAATATCCAAGACCAACAAATGCATCAAGCTGGTCCGTATAGTAACTCTGATCTGCTGTTGGTGTATGTGGAAAAGTATAACCGAAATGCCGCCACACAGATTTTTCATTCAGCCATTTACCGTAGAAATGTACACTATGGATAAAAAGTTGCTCTAATAATGGTCTGTCTAATTCAGGAAAACTACTTAGATCACGAAATTTTCTTTTATTCCTCTTATAAATAGCATCGTTTGTTTTTTTGAGTCCCTTGCCTTGATCAACAACAGTCTCGTTTTCAATTTTTTTCGATATCCCCGATGGCATAGACATCTTGACATAGTAAATAGTGATTTCCAATGGTTTCTCGATATTATTCGGTTTTATGGGAATAGTTTTAGCATTGCCTATAAATACTGCTGATTTATAATAGTTGTTAAATTTTACATCTGAGCCTTGTTTCAGGTACTTGTCAATATCCACTACTGTAAGGTCAATTTCCATCTCACGAAGGATTCTCTTTAAGTTGATATATCCAGGAAAGAGATAATCAGGATCATGCTCTGCATCAATAATAATTATGTTTTTTACACCACGCCTTATCAATGATATGGCAGCTAAATTCTCTGAATGGGCTCCATCAGAAAGAAGCAATTTCTCACCCGGAAAAGACGAGCTTCTATTTTCTATCTCACGAGTAAGTTTAAATTTAACTGCTGCTGCTGAAATGGTAAGCGCCTCACTCAATCGTAACGCATCATTTTCCTCAATCAGTCGCAAGGCATCATCTTTTTTATTCCACTCGTGGAAACCAATCTCCGGATTCCCCATATGCCTGGGGGTAAACTCAATAGCGGTGCTAAGGGTATCTGAATGTGGATGTGCTTTAAGAGTCGTATTCAAGATAAAGTAAGGAGCCTTATTATCCATTAACTTCGTATCATTTAATTTTGTATCCTCTGATATATTATTTCCAAAATGATCAATAATAGCCTTCTCGTAACTAGAAAATGCTGCATTGTCAGATTTAATTAGTGACAGGAGCATCGTGTGCAATTTAACAAAATTCCCTTTAGACTTTAGATGGTAAAGATTCTCAATAAAGAATTTGTCTCCAAACGCAGTTTCACCAAAAAAACCGGTTTTTGGCGGAGACATGCGGTTCCTAGTAAGAAGCCAGTAAGATGCATAACCCCCACCTGACACGCTGGAAATAATATCAAGCTTTCCCAAATAATCTTTATCATATAATGCTTTCATTGCTCCAATGCAGAATGCTGCAGAGCGCAATCCCCCCCCGCTTAATGCTAACCCCCAAACTGGTTGGTAATCCTTTTCGTTATCTGGTTGACCATTCTTTACGTTATTTGGATACATGCTCTTTTCTGACTGATACTCATCCAAAAGTTCTCTATTCTTTTCTGCAACCAAGTTAATATAAGAATTATTACTCCCCGAATATCCCCTAATGCCTTTTTGAGGTGGAGCTAAATAGGGAGTTCCACATGAAGCAAGCGTTACTAAGAGAACGAACATCATTAAAATCCTGGAAACCATATAATTCCATCCTTTATAAATGACCATTTATTATTTTTATAAAAACAATATTTCCACTATTCAAAAAACACCGTCAATACCAAGTGCTTCAATCCCTCCAGAAAGGATGTATTAAGCAAACTTGAGACTTATTACTACTGAATATTATCAATACAGCTCCAGATAAATTTTGCAATTCCCGGTGTATAAATATCGTTATGAGCCTTACCACCGTTAAAGTATGAACGATAATAAATAAGCTCTGAAGCATCTACAATTGAAATTTTTGATGAGATCCCAAAGCTTTGTTGCCACTTTACTCCATCCTTCACCCCGGTATAAATTTTGTTGTAATTATTATCTGTTCCGTTTGTTTTAATGGTAAAATGGTCAAAACTGGTTATGAATTTCTTTGTATATTTATAACCAGGTTCCCCACCTATATATCGGGTACCATAAATAACTGGTACAGAATTAGCGCTATCATATGTACTCCAGGTAAAAACAAATTTCCTCGCATATTCTTCAAATTTTTCATACGGATAACCTTCAAGCCCCTTATCGTATATAAACCTTCTAACACTGAAAGCTCCTTCCAGACCAATCATCAGATCAACATCACTCCTGTTTATATCATCAGGAGAATCGGTAAGTTCTGTAGGTACCAGCGGAGAGCTGAATAGCGCTCTTGTTAGAGCCCTTGCACCGAGACTGTGTCCTACAAGAATTAATGGAATATTTTTTTCTTTTTTAAGTGGAATCAGGATGTCACGTAATATTCTATTCCCCCACATAAGCCCAACCTCATCTGCATCATCAGCTTTAGTAAAGTAACTTGAAATTATTCCCGTATATTTAAAGAAATTCCACTTCCATAAAGAAGGCCATGTGATCCCAACAAACAACGGTTTGAAAGGTCTTTCACCGTTATAATTTTCTATAATTAATCCTAAAAGGCTGTTGTAATTTCTAAGAGATTCCTGTTGGTCTGTATTCCAACCCATACAATAGAAAAATATGTGAGTATACTGCTCATTATCCTTGATCTGTTCAATACGCTCCTTTAAATTATCCAGTGCAATACTGCTCTCTGTATATACGTTTGAAGAGTCGAAATCCTTCTCATATGCGTTATGTATGAAATGCTCAGCAATATATGGTATTCCGTTATATGGATTTCCATTAATACCGGATTTAAGGCTATACTGTGCTATATGTGAAACAAAGGTTAATTTCCTGTCTCCCAGAATGTCCTTAACCCTTGCATAATTTTTTTCTGACGTTGTATCTTTATTTAGTTTATCAACAATATCATACGTATTATTCGGATCAATCTTTTCTCTATATCCTTTTTCAATACCGACAAGAAACCCAGGATACTTGAGTCCTAAACCTCGATCTACTTCTGCAATTCTATGGAAGATCGCGTATTTCCCTTTGTTTGTACCGTATGCTTTTTCCTTGTTCGAAAGTTTTGGTTGATTACTGCAACCGGTAAATAATGCTATTGAAATCAGTAAAAACAGTGATTGTATACAAAATATATAACTTCTTATTTTCATTTAATGCCCTTTCGTTTAGCTTAGAGGATGGGTATCAATTCAATAAAAGAATTTACGATATCCAAAAGCAGGTCTTCAATGTCTTAATTATTATGAGATGAGTAAAGTTACACCTGATAATTTAATAGGATGCAGTATCTCCTAATAATAAAATGGTGCGTCTCGAAATTATCTACATCTGTCAAACAAGACGAGAATCATTTTTCATCATAGATCAGCCATAAATAAGATGATAAAGAAATTAAAACCTCTTTTCCTTTATCATAAGAATTATTTACCCAATAGAATTGTATCCATCTGATAATGCTACTAACTCATAATATTTTGAATAAAACTCAATATAGATGTTATATTTACAAATCATCAGGATATCCGAGAATTGGTATTTTCGTATAATCGCGATTAATAAGCCTTTTACTATCAACACCTGGTTTTCCTGATTTTCTATTATCGAATAACTAGTCAAGATGTGATTACAACCACATTAAAACTCCAAAAACTATCTAGCTTGCGAACAATCATGCCTACAACCTTTCCACATTTCAGTCATCATCATCTACATTTATTGTATCAGAGCCTCCTGTATGATCTTCTGCTGATGCGGTAACTGTCACCACCTGAGTACCATCCTTTGTGGCATTATTTACCGCCGCTACCTCAAATGAAGGAGAGGTCGCCTGGCCAGCAGCTATCGCCACTGTTGTGGGAACGGTAGCCACACTTGCGTCATTACTTAATAAATTTACTACTAAAGCATTTGTTGTATCCGTATTTCGTGTCACTGTTACCGTAGAACTTCCACCATTTTCTGAAATACTATCATCAACTATAGATATGGTAAGCATGGCCGTATCATCATCAGTCACATTTATCGTGTCTGTACCTGAGGCATGGTTATCCTCAGATGCTGTAATTGTTACCACCTGGGTACCATCTCCATCTACATTAGTATCATCCATTGCTGTTACCGCAAACGCTGCTGAAGTTGTCTGACCGGCAGCTATTGCAACTGTTGCAGGAACTGTCGCCTCATTTGCATCATTGCTTGATAAATTTACTAACAATGCATTCGTTGTATCCGTATTTCGTATCACTGTTGCCGTAGAACTTCCACCATTCTCTGACATGCTAGCATCAGTTATAGATACGGTAAGCGTAGCTGGTATCGCTGTAATAATTATTTCAGCAGGTTTACTTACCAAATTACCCTCATTAACCCATAGGCTTAATTTATAGTTGCCCTTAATATCTGCAACAAAAGACGGGGTAGATATAGTATTATCATCCAGTTTTGCATTACTTCCTTCTGGTGGAACTAATAACCAGGAGTAATTAACAGCACCACTTCCCTTCAAATTCATTGTTGTACCGACCACTACTGTAGTTTCCCCTGCTACAACCTCCACAATACCTACCTCCACAGTGGCAACAGGTTGGGCTTTAATGGTTATATTAGCAGGTTTACTGAGAATACCATCTTCTTTAACAATTAGTTCAATTTTATACACACCTACTTTATCCGGTGTAAATTTTGGATTATTTATTTTTTTATCATCCAGCTCTGCAATACTTCCATCAGGTGCAAACATTTTCCACTCGAATTCAGTACCTCCGACACCTTTCAATGTAACTTCCGTGTCGACTTCAACATCTCTACTTTCACCTGCACTTGCATTAGGACGAACATCAATAGTCGCCTCTGTTGATTTAGCGCTTGGTACTATACCATCGTGAACAATCAAATCTACTTTATATTTACCTGCAACATCAGCTGTAAAATTAGGTCTTTTAGAACTAATATTACTCAATGTCGCATTACTTTTAGTAGGTTTTTCGAGGTGCCAAGTGTATTTCACCAACTTATCCTTATCTGGATCCCAGCTGTCTTCACCATTTAATGTTACTGTAGCTCCTATTTCTACAGGATTATTATAGCTACCAGCATTTGCTTCTGGAGGAGTATTGCTCACTTTCACTTTTACTACAATACTTCTCCCACGAATATCATATATTGTAACTTCAGCACTGCCTTTAGCTACACCACTATCACTATCAGCATCTGGAACTCCTTTGATTTCTACTCGATCGCTTCCTCCATCAGCAATACTATCACGATTTACAATTGTCACAATTGATGATTTATCTGTTGAAGCGCTGATAACACGACCATTAATAATACGAATTGTCCGCTTATCATCTACATTATTAATACTAACCTTATCTGGTACAACTTTCAAAGGATGTGCTTTTTCGATCTCTCCCATTGCGATTTTTAAGTCATCCAAACTAGGAATTGTTTGGGCGATAAGATCTCTGGTTATATTCAAAGATTTCTCAACGGAATTTAGTAAATTAGACCCATGCTGAGTGCGTGATCTACTAATCTGTCCCTTATCAGTACTTGTTATGAATCTGACTCTTGCATCACGAATTAGCTTAACACCCTGTTCCTTTGCCTTTGATGAACCTCCAGCATCCCATATGTTTTGTAACATCGGCATGATAGCCGATACTGCAGCAACGATTGTCAAAGTATCTTCATCTGATTTAAAAGCACCATGTAAACCAGTCCCAAAGAGAGCCGCTGAAACGCCTACGGTAGAACTTGATTTTCTTATCCACCTTAACCAATCAGCATCATGTTGCAATGCGTTTATTACAATACCAGAATACAAATATATATTTCTGTCTGAAATTACCTCCCAATCGAAAGCATTTCCATTGTAATCTGTTTTATACTTTTCTTTGAATTCATCAGAAAGAAAAGATGGCAATGAGCCACATCCTATAACTGAAAATGAAAATCCTGCAACTATGATAAGTAAAATAAATTTCTTGATTCGAGTTTTCTGGAAGCTCAATTACACACCCCTTTCAAAATAGTTGATTATTTTTTGACGATAGCCCGGTTACAATTCTTGTATCATTATTATTAGTCTTCATATTTCATATACACAAACATCTATACAAATAGAAATACTCAAGGCACTTGTATGCTTTTACACACCCATATCAAATGTTGAAACAAATTCTAATTAAGCAACATCCTTAAAAAGCTCATTACCAGAACGGATAATTCACACGGACAAGAACCGAGAAATTACAATAAGAATTTATTACAAAAATATATTAATAAATTATCTAATAAACTTTGAGTCAAAACAGATCTGTTGTAGAAATAAAGCTTTTTTAAGTAATTTAAAAAGCATACTTTTTTTAAGTAGTATCCGGTTAGTCCCTTAGATACCCGATAAAGGAATTAGGGTATGACAACAGCGGTACACGCGAAATCCTAATCGGACACTACTTACTTTTTTAAAAGTACTGGTTTTATCAGCAACATTTATTAAACTAAATTTGATTCAAACAATAATTTGAAATATGGAGAAAACAAAACTTTACAAGTCAGTATTTAAAATCAGCTGAAAATTATTGAAAAAAGAGTCAACATAATCAAGTCTTTATGTCCAGAACTACAAATTCAAATAACTACTATATGTAAGCAAAACTGTTTTTAAGTCTCGTTTTTTTGAAAGGTATGATTCTTTGAAAGAAAGGGGGCTCCCCCTATATCTATAATGAAAAACCACCTATATAGTTTCTGTACGGGAATTCCTAAGCGTAATAATAGTCGTATGTTATGTATAGTATGAGGCAGTAGAAACCCTTGCAAATTGGGAGTAAACTGATACAATTCA
>Ga0209045_1001931_pt1 | contig 16490 bp, 16 predicted proteins | sample SaaInlLV_10m_DNA_4_FD_184664 | JGI IMG/M metagenome (GOLD analysis project Ga0209045, IMG submission 184664) | Marine microbial communities from expanding oxygen minimum zones in the Saanich Inlet - Saanich Inlet SI072_LV_200m_DNA (SPAdes) (version 2) | ecosystem: Environmental > Aquatic >...
GATCATATTTACAGGTGCTATGCTGCCTGTATCTATTGATGAAACTGAGGGCATTTCTAATCTTAGTATAGCCGTAGGATTTTTAAATGCTAAAAGTAAAAAGGGTGTATATATTTCTATGCATGGATTAGTTAAAAAGTATAATAAAATAAAAAAGAATAAACAACTAGGAATATTTGAGGAGAGTCTAAAGTGAAACTATAACTTTAGACTCTCTTATACAATGATATAAATATTAATATTTATAAGTAAGACCGATACTTATTGCTTGATTATTTGTAACAGCAGAGTGACCATTAAATTCACTCCATTGAATATGATTATTAGTTAGTTCAATATCTAAAAATAGATTCCTATCAATTTCTAATGATGATCCAAGACCTAATATTAGTGCATCACCAGATAAATCTACATAACTTGATTTTACATCGCTTATATTTATTTTACTATAGCCTAATATACCATATGTTTGAAAAGTACTATTACTAATATTTCTAAATGCTTTTCTATATTGTATCCCTAAGCTAGTATAGTTATCTGATTCTTGACTTGCTTTATATTTATATGTACCAAAAGAATATTCAATACTTATTCTATCAGAATTATTATCAGTATTTGTAAGTCCCATACGTATTGTTGTTGTATTACTGTTAAAATCATTATCAGAGGCCTGTACTTGTAGTTCACCACTACCAGCTGACTGTGAGATACCTATCAATAATGTATCTTTAGCTTGAATTTGTACTATAAGAATAGAGGTGAGTAGTATAATTATTAATTTCATTTAGTTGCCTTTGTTAGTTATTTAATTGTATATTTATATCCATTTATTTTTATATCAAATGGTGTTTTAATTTTTTTTGGAAGCATTAATTCTATTTTTATTCCCTTATGATCTATCATATGTGTTTTGGTAGAAATAAGTTTAGAATAATAATCATCTTCAGTATTTGTTAATTTAGATTTACATTTAGATAGTTCTTCATTAAGATATTCTTTCTTTGAATTACAAGTATTTAATAAGTCTTTATATAGTAGCTTATCTTGATGGCTCTTTTCTAGGTCTCTATGAAGATTATATGCCTCTAAGTCCATATATGAATAGCCATTTATATTATCTCCATTAAATCTAATATGGCGAGATGTCCATATCCATTGATTATGTGAATTTAATCTAGCTCTTTTAATTGTATAAATATCACCAATAGATAATCCATAAAATAATTTATTGCGTTTTCTATGTCTAGTATCATGTATTATATTATTATGAGAATCTATAATAACAGTATGAAATTTATAATTATGATGATTTGAATGCTTTGAAGCTGGAGGTACATATGGTCCAGCTTCATCAAATACATCAGCAAATAAAATATTTACTAGCAGAAAAATTATACTTAGTTTAAACATAATAGATTATCTTCTATTATCAGCAAGCTGTTGATTAGCCTTTTTGTTTAATTTAATAATTTCATCAATATTTACGATTGCTTGATCTAGTGCCTTATTAGGTTCTCCTAAATTCACTTCATCTGATTGCTTTAATAAGCTTTTTGCTTTTTCCAAGTTACCTAATGACTGTTCAGTAATAGCTAAATTATATAATACTTCAAAGCTTTGCCCATTAAATGTTTGATTTAATCTTCTTAGTATAACGTTGGCTTTCTCTATTCTTCCATTTTCAATATATTTTAGCGAATTTTCAAATAATTGTTTATCCATTTTTGAAACTTCTTTTACTGAATTTATTTCTTCAATTAAAGTAATCCATAAATTTTTTGATTGTGGAGATAGCTTATATGTAAAGTCATTAGCAGCAGAATTTGCAAGTCTTTCGAATGATTGATCTTTACTTAGTAGCCTGTTCTTACAAGAGTTACCACTATATTCTTCAGAAATATTTTCTGCATGAATATTTAGTCCTGATTTAATATCAATTACATTAAGAGTCCCGCCTAAATTTGTTCTTAAGTGATCACATGAATAATGTTCTGTTTTATATTGAGCACATCCGCCACTTTTATAATATTGTAAACAATATGTACGCTCATGATTTGTAGTGGAAGTTTCACTTTTCATACTACTAACAATACCAACAATTAATGTATTTGCACCAACCTTTTTACCAACAGCTGTTGCTGTTTGGTTATCAATAATATCTGATGCCTGTAGTCCTTCTTCTGCAATAGCTTTATCTAAGCTTGATCTATTTACAACAGTAAAATATTTTTTATTTTTTATTTTGTAGTTAGTTAAATTGGCTTCAATTTTTTGACTTAATCCAATTTTATCATCTTTTAGTTTTGTAACTGCAACAACTTTACTATCCTTCATTTCTGCTACTTTAGCTGGTACAAGATATGGTACATTTATTTTTTGAGGACCACATCCTGTGAATATTAAAACTGCAGCCGTAGCAGCAAGTACCCATCTTTTTTTCATTATATTAATCATAATTCTCTCCTGTTTAAATTTACGTAATTATACTGGGGTGGGGTAAAAGTAGGCTTAAATGTGGCATTTCATTTAATAGCAATATCATATATAAAACTGAAAATAAAAGATCAAGCCGAAACTAGATAAAATTTATCTATGAATTTAGAAAAAACAATAGAACTACTAAAGAAACATGATTTACTTAAAATCATTGACGAACCACTTGATATAAATCTTGAAATACCTCACATAGCATATGTAGAAGTAAAGCAAGAAGATAGTCGTGCAATATTATTCACAAATCCAATAGATAAAGAAAATGACAAAACTTTTGATACACCTGTCTTAATGAATGTCTTTTGTTCTGCTAAAGCTGTTGAACTTTTAATTGGAGATGCAAATAAAATTGCTGGTGAAATTGAAGAACTTTTAAAGATGAAACCACCAAAGGGTTTATCTGGAAAACTAGAGATGTTCGGAAAGCTTTTTGGACTTAAAAACGTACCACCTAAAAAATTAAAATATAAAGGTGAATGTCAGCAGGTTATAAAACTTGGTGACGATGCAAAGTTAAGTGATTTACCTGTATTGACTACTTGGGAACAAGATGCTGGACCATTTATTACAATGGGACAAGTTTATACAGAATCTCTTGATGGAAAAATGCAAAATGTTGGAATGTATAGACTTCAAGTATACAACGATGGTCAACTTGGAATGCATTGGCAAATTCATAAAGATTCAAATCATTTCTTTCATGAGTATAAAAAAGCTGGCAAAAAAATGCCAGTCTCTATTGGTATTGGTGGAGATCCTATGTACATATGGTGTGGTCAAGCACCACTTCCTATTGGAGTATTTGAATTACTTCTTTATGGATTTGTAAAAAAAGATAATGCAAGACTAGTAAAATCAATTACAAATGATATCTATGTGCCACATGATGTGGATTATGTAATAGAAGGTTTTGTAGATCCAGATATTATTAAAATAGAGGGGCCATTTGGTGACCATACTGGATATTATACTTTAGAAGAAGAATACCCAATGATGGATGTAACTTGTATTACAAGTAAAAAAGATCCAATCTTTGCAGCTACTGTTGTAGGAAAGCCACCACTAGAAGATAAGTATATGGGATATGCGACAGAGCGAATATTCTTACCATTACTTAAAACTACAGCACCAGATTTAATTGATTATTATATGCCAGAAAATGGAGTATTCCATAATCTTATTTTAGCAAAAATAAATGTATCATATCCAGGGCATGCACAACAAATGATGCATGCATTTTGGGGTGTAGGACAAATGAGTTTTGTTAAGCATGCTATTTTTGTAGGTGCAGATGCTCCTGAACTAGATGATGATGAAGCAATTACAAAATGGATACTAAATAGACTTGATGTTGAAGAGTTATTAATTACAAAAGGTGTAGTAGATGCACTAGATCATTCAAGTCCTAGATTTGCACTTGGTGGAAAAATGGGATTAGATTGTACTGGCGATGAGGTAAACGAACTTGGTATTAAAATAAAAGAAGATGAAAAACTTCTAAAAAAGATCAAAAAAATTGATTCAAATGTAGTAGACCTAAAGCAATATTATCTAGATACTAAAAATCCTATTTGTATAGTAACTGTGAATAAAGAAAGATCACAAAAAGAATTATTTAAAGAGTTACAAACATTATTTAAAAATATTAAAATTCTTGTAATAGTTGATGAAAAAAATAATGATTTAGATAACTTATATATGCTTTTATGGAGAGTTGTAAATAATATTGATTCTAATAGAGATATATTTATTGAGGGTCATACTATAGGTATAGATGCTACAAATAAAAATAAATTAGATAACTTTCAAAGAAGATGGCCAGATGATGTAATTTGTACAGAGTCAGTGATTGAAGATTTAAGAAAAAGAGGTATTTTAGATATCTCAGATCAATTTATTAAACAGTTTGGTTTGATATAATACAAAAATAAAATAATAAGGATTTACTTTGGCTGGTGTAAAATTTGAAGCAGTATTAAAAAATAATGGAATAGGTGGTTGGTGTATCGACCTTACTGATACTTTAGAGCCTGTAACTGTAAGATGTGAAAACCTAGAAGCTTTCTCGGAAAAAGTATCTGAAATGGGTGCTGAATATGGAAATGACATTGAGGTAGTTTGGAGTGCAGCAGAAGACTCAAATCCTGTACATATGCAAGAACTTAGAGTTGAAATGATGACATATCAAGAAAAATATAAAGATGAGATTGATAAAGAATTAACGGCAAGAGAAGATAACTCAACTCCTGAATCTGGTCTTGAAGGTTTTAATCCAAATAACTAAGAGATAAAATTAATACTTTTTATCTCTCATTGAGTGATGTTTTTTATTTTCACTCTTTTCATCTCTTGATTTTCTAGATCTAGATCTTTTTGGTCTATCATCTTTAAAATCATGAGGATTTCTAGAGTTTCTTGATCTTCTAGAATTACTTCTATCATCTTTTGAGTATTTATTATTAGAATTTCTTCTTCTATTATGACTATCATCTCTTTTTAATGCTTTATTATTTTTGAGTGATTTCTCAATATATAAATTCACTTTAGTTCTTAAATCTCTAGCTTTCATCTCATCTGTAAATATATCAGGAAGTTTGTAACTAAGCCATAAATATAGACTAATTTTTTTTACTTCATCTTCTGCTTTTAATAATTCTAGCTGAGTTGTTGCAGGTTTATTAATATTAATTGATAGTTTATATGTAATCTCTTTTCTAGCAGATATAGATGAAAGATAAAATTTAAAACCACTTAGAATAAGTGGTGACCTTGTATTAATAGGTGCTTGAGATAATATATATTTTTGTTCTAGTGTTAGGTACTGATGATGACTTTCTACAATTTTTGAAGTTTCAATCATACTACTTATATTAGTTGCTCTAAATGGTCCAGAAAAATACATATTTTTTGCATAGAAATCTAGAATCTTATTTAAACTATGCGTTTTTAATAGTTGAGATAATTGATCTAATTGTGTATTGCTAGCTTTTACTTTAAAAGGTGGTTTTATAGTTTTTATACTTTGATTATATATTTCATGAATATTTTTTAATATTGATGGCTTAATAGCTCCAATATGTCCAGCTTCATGAAAACCATATCTACCCGCCCGTCCAGCTATTTGGACAATTTCTGTAGTTTTTAAAAACCTAGTCTCTATACCATCAAATTTTGTATCTGTGGTAAATAAAATTGTTTTAATTGGTAAGTTTAATCCCATAGCAATCGCATCTGTTGCTACTAAAATATCTGTTTCCCCTTCTCTAAATCTTCTAGCTTCTTCTCGTCTTACTTCTGGACTAAGGTTACCATATAATATGGATACCTTATGAAATTTTTGAAGTTTAGATTTATACATTAATACATCTTTTCTAGAGAAAGCTATTAATGCTGTACCTTTTTGTATCTCTTTAAGTGGAGTTGCTTGAGATAATAGATCAAGAGGAGTTTTTCTTTGAAACTTTTTAACAGTTAGTTCTTCATCTAAATACGAAGCTATCTTTTTAATAGAATCAAGAGCATTAACACTACCTGTCATTATGACTTTTTTAGCTGGTGCTCCAAGAATAGCATTTACCCAAGCCCAACCTCTATCTTCATCAGCTAACATTTGAACTTCATCTATTACACAGACATCAGTATCCATATTAAAGTCTAACATTTCAATTGTACTGCATAGGTGTGCAGCATCTTCATCAAATATTTGTTCTTCCCCTGTAACTAAGGAAGCTTCAATTCCATAAGATTGTAAATTCTCATAATTTTCAAGAGCTAAAAGACGAAGTGGTGCTAAATATACACCTGTATTAGCTTTTTTTAATTCGTTCATTGCTTGATATGTTTTTCCACTATTTGTGGGACCTACAAAAAAGTATAATTCTCTTTTCATACTTCTTGCTAGTGGATATAGTGATTTTAGATCACAATTTAAAAAACTATTTAATTGTGACTTTAGGGATTCATTTTGCATTTGGTATAATAGCACAATAATTAACAATATAGGATTAGCATGGAATGTAAATATTTTCAACCAACACTAGATCATGAACGATGTGGTAGTTGTAATTTAGGTGGTATGAGTTACGATGAACAACTAGAATATAAAATAAGTAAAGAACAATCAAGATTTGAGAATTTTTATACAAAACCACTTGAAGTAATTAAGAGTGCTGATGGTGCTTTTAGAAATCGTGCAGAATTTAGAATATTTCATAAGATGGGAAAAATATCTTATGCAATGAATGATATTAATAGAAAATTATTATCAATTGATAGTTGTAGTATAGTTAGTGATCATATTGCATCATTAATGGATAAACTTTTAGTTGATTTGCAAAACAACGATCAATTAAATAGAAAGTTATTCATGATTGAATTTTTAGGAAGTACAAGTGGAGATATGCTTGTTACATTAATATATCATAGAAAACTAGATGAGTCTTGGGAGTCTGAAGCTAGAATATTACAAGATAGACTAAATATCAAAATTATAGGACGAAGTAGAAAACAAAAAGTTATCCTTGATATTGATACAATTGATGAAAAATTAACTATAAATAATACAGAGTTTCAATTTAAATATCAAGAGGGTGGATTTACTCAACCAAATCAAAAAGTAAATGAAAAAATGATTGAATGGGTACTTAACAATATAGAAGGCAAAGATGATCTATGTGAATTATATTGCGGTGGTGGGAATTTTACAATCCCTTTATCAAAAGTTTTCAATAATGTATTGGCGACAGAAATTTCTAAAACATCAATAAGATCAGCAAAGGTAAACTGCACATTAAATGATGTTGATAATATTAAATTTATTAGAATGTCTAGTGAAGAGTTTGTTGAAGCTAGAACTGGTGTGAGAGAATATAGAAGATTAAAGCAAGAAGATGTAAATCTTGATAGTTATAATTTTTCAACTATATTTATGGATCCACCAAGAGCTGGACTAGATGATACAACTAGAGAATTATCAAAACAATTTGAACAGATTATTTATATATCTTGTAATCCAGAAACATTACATAGGGATTTAGAAGAGTTGACAAAAACTCATGAAATTAAAAATTTTGCATTATTTGATCAGTTTGCATTTTCTAAGCATATAGAATCTGGTGTAGTATTAATTAAAAAGGCTTAAATTTATTAAGCTTTTTTATTATCTTTAAACCACTCTTGGCATAATATTTTATAGATATGTTTATATGCAGTAAGTTTATCTTGCTGTATTTGTATATTTTGATCATATGCTAATAGAAATATATTCTCTTCTTCTTTATTTAGATTAAATTCTATTATAATGGAAGCAAAATCAAAATATCTATCCATAACACCAGCATATTCCCAATCAATTAATTTAACTTTATTTTTTATAAATAAAATATTCTGAGAGTTTAAATCACTATGACAAAGAACATATTCGTTTGGATATTTAGATATTGTTTCAAAAGCATTTTTAATTTGATTTGTATTTGATTTTATATCAAGCTTTATGGGATGAGAGCCTATTTTAATATTATGTAGACTTTGTAATGCTTTAGCTAATAAGGTTAAATCATTAGTTTCTAAATTATTTTTATGTACACCTTCTATAAATTCAAATAACATGAAAGAATTATCTTTCTCAAATAATAAAGGCTCTGGAGATATATTTATTTTAAAAGCTAATTTAGAGACTTTGTATTCAAAGTCTCTGTTAATATCATTTTTTAATAGTTTACGTAAAATATATTTTTCATTCTCGCAAGTAATTAGATAGTTGTCGTTGCAATATCCTTGATTTTCAAAAAGATTAATTGATTTAATAACTGTATCTTTAAAGAAATTATGTTTTTTAATTAATTCTATCATTGTTCTTCTAGTATATTATTTTTCATGATATATATATGATCTGCAATTCTTTTGCAATCTTCAATTTCATGTGTAACCATAATAAGATGTAAATTATTTTCTAAAACTATTTGGCGAACTAAATCTAACATATCAAAGCGTGTTTTTTCATCTAGTCCACTAAAAGGTTCATCAAGTAATAGTATAGGTTCTTTTCTTATAAGTACTCTAGCTAATGCAACACGTTGTTGTTGTCCACCTGAAAGCTCCAAGGCTAATTTATCTTTATATGATTCTAAATTTACTTTTTTTAGAATAGAGTTAATTTGTATATTTTTTTTTATATTGTCTTTGTGCTTACTTATTCCAAGTAATATATTTTTTTCTACGTTTAGATGTTCAAAGAGGTTGTTATTTTGAAATAATATACTTATAGGACGTTGTTCTATAGGTAAAGGGTTGATTTCCTTATCATTGAAAATAATACTTCCTGAATCAGGTTCTAAAAATCCTGATATTAAATCAAGTAATGTAGATTTTCCACTGCCACTTTCTCCTAGAATAGCAACAATTTCTTTAGGTTTAACTTTTAAATTATAAGTATAAATAGTTTCTGTATTTTTATATTTGTATTGTAAATTAGTTATTTTTAACAATTTTATTCCTAAATAGCTTTGGTAATAAGATAAAGACAGTAAGTACTAAAATTAATAATATAAGTGCTACTCCAGCTGCATCTGTTGATCGATAAGATCCCATAAGTTGATATAAATACCATGGTAATGTTGTAAACTCATCTGACCCAAATAAAGATATGATACCTAAATCCCCTAGAGAAAAACAAAATGACAATGCAAAAACATAACCTAACGATGGTTTAATGTATGGATATTCCACATAAGTCCAACGCTGTAATGTGGTTAACCCTAAAGAAAAAGATAACTTATCATATCTTTTTGCTGTTTTTTGCATTAAAGGATTTATGATAGCTATTGCAAAGGGTAAAGACATTAGAATGTTAGCTGTAATTAATGCTGAAATTGTCCAAATAAATTCAGAACCAGCATAAGTTTGAGACATTATAAAAAATCCTAAGCCCATAACCAAAGATGGTACTGCTAAATATATATTAGAAAAAAATAAGAAAATTAAATTTAAAAACTTAGAAATATATTTATTTGATAAACGTGTTCTTATCGTAAAATTTCGCATTGTAGCACTTAATATAATGGCTATTATTCCTGTAATTATACTTGAAATTGTAGCTATAAATATAGAAGTATACAATGATTTTATAAATAGAGTGTCTTTTAATATTTGTAAAAAATTTGAACCTATTCCATCAATTATAATAACAATTAAAGGTAGAATGAAAAAAAAGCTAAATACTATAATTATAAACCATTGAATAAGCTGTACTGTTTTAGAGTCTTTCCAAAAAATAATATTAGAACTAGCTTTAAGGTTTGATACTACAATTTGGAAACTAGATGAGATAATGACAAGTATTGCAGATATAGTAATCTGAATAAATGCTAATTTTATGGCTAATGTAATATCAAAGTCAAGCTTTACTGCTTCATATATTGCAACTTCCAAAGTATTATAAGATGGTGAGCCACCTAAGAGTAAAACTACTGCAAATGAAGTAAAACATAGAAGAAAAATAGTTGAACCAATACTCATTAATGTTGATTTGATAGCAGGATATTCCACATAATAAAACCTTTTAAAAATTGAGAAGTTTAAGCTTTTGGACAATTTATATTTTTCTTTTGGAATAGATTCAAAACTTTGAAGTAAAGATCTAGCAGCAAAAGAAGCATTAAGATATACATGAGCTATCAATATTCCACTTAATCCATATAGATATGACCCAAAAGAAATATCAAAAAGAAATAAATTAATTTGGTTAAAATATCCATTTCGTCCAAATATTCCTATTATTCCAAATACTACTACAATTGTTGGCAATACAATAGATGAAGAAAATAATGTTATTAATACTTTTCTTCCTTTAAATTGTGATTGATGAGCTAAACTCCAAGCAAGCAATAATCCAACTAATAAAGAAAGAGTGGTAGATAAAAAAGCTTGATATATTGTAAATTTTAATAGTTGATACATTCTACTATCAAATTGTATTGTAAAGTCAGCATTTTGAGCGTTATATAAAGTAATAAATAAAATTAAGATAAATAAAAATAAACTTATTATTATAAGGCTTCCTGATAATATTGAGTTTTTAAATCTTAATATATCTTTTACCATAGTTATTTTTGTATGGCATTAAGCCATTCATTTATTATATCTTTTCTATTTTGTTGTACTATTTTTCCATTTGTTAGTATCATATGTGATGGTTTATATAAGTTTTTAAATGGATTTTTAAGTTCATTACTTATATTTGTAACAGGATATACCCAATTTGATGTTGGTATAATATCTGCAAATGTTTTGGTATGCATAAAAGATAAAAATTTTTTAGCTAATACTTTTTGTTTTGATGATTTTAATATTGCAGCCACTTCTATTTGTCCATAATGCCCATTTTTAAATGAACTAGCTTTTATATTTGTTAGATTTTCTTCAATTATATGATATGCTGGTGATGTTGTATAGCTTAAAACCATATCTGCTTCACCTTTTAAAAATAATCCATATGATTCAGACCATCCTTTTGTAATAGTTAGTATATATGGAGATAATTGTTTCCAATAGTTTGATGCATTTTCACCATATATAGATTTAATCCATAACAATAGTCCTAGTCCAGCAGTAGAAGATCTAGGATCTTGTATAACAATCTTAAAGTTTTTTGGCATATTAATTAAATCTTCAAAAGAATGGGGTATGTTCTTAAGATTATTTTCATTGTATACGAATGCAAAATAACTATAATCAAAAGGTACAAAAATATTATCTTCATATTTTATTGGTAAATTTAGATTTGTAATATTTAATGTATGTTCGATAAATAAATTTGTATCTTTAGCAACTTCGGCAATACTAGTATCAAGTCCTAATAATATATCTGCTTTTGTTTTTTTACCCTCTAGTTGTATTTTACGTAAAGCACCAATAGAGCTAGATATTCCTATAAATTTTAAAGTACAATTATTATCTTTTTCGAAAGCTTGTTTTATTTTAGGTGCAGGACCCCATGGAGATGTAAATGAATCATAAGTATATATAGTTAATGTAGGTTTGATTTCATTGGCAATTAAAAAAATACTAAGTATTGTAATTAAAAATAAAATCCTCATATATTATATTTCGTTTAGATTTGAATTTTTAATTTTATACCATTTAAAGTATCCATAAAATGCTAAAATTATATATAGTATAAATAAAATTATAGTGACATAATATCCTGATTTCCAATATAATATAACAGCTGCACTATCAATAACTATCCAATATAACCAATTTTCAAGTATTTTATGTGCTAACATCCATGTTGTAATTACAGAAAATACCATTACAAATGCATCTAAATAAGGTAATTGTGTTTGTGTATTTTTAGTCATAAAATATCCAATTATTATTGTAATAATTGTTCCAATTATAATTACTTTAGAGTGAAAAGATAAAGAGGTAGAATGAATTATAATATTATCGTTTTCTTCTTCATGTTTACGCCACATGAAATAACCATAAAATGCCATAATCATATAATAGAAATTTAATATTGCTGAAGAAAGAAGTTGTCCTTCCCAAAAAATAATAGTATAAATCAGTGTACCAAAGAAGGCAAAGAACCACGCCCATAGTGATTCTTTTGCTGCTAAAATAATATACGCAATACCAAATAATACTGCAATTATTTCCCATTTGGACATTAGAGAGAAAGAATTAAGTATTGTCTCTAAATCAAAATTCATTTTATAAAATACCTTTTCTGTTGTTACCTATAAATTTCATAACAAATATTGAATGTGGTATTTCTGTAAAAACAGAAAATACTTCCTTTTCAAGTAATTTCATTATAATATGATAATTACCATGTATTTGCGTACTTAATTCATTACGTACTACATCTATAGAGTCCTCTTTTTCAAGAGAATCTATAAAGGCTAATATTGGTTTTTCATATCCTTCTTGTAAAGGATATAGACTAATATCTACGGAAATTTCCATTAGAAATCATATCCTAAAGTAAATCCAAATGTTCTTGGATTTCCTTGTTGAGTATAAAGTTCTGTTACCCAATCATTGGCTGGATTATTTCCAAAGGTACCAAATCCTCTAGTTTGATATTTTTCATTTGTAAGGTTTTTACCCCATAATGTAACAGTTAATGCATCTTCAATATATGTTATACTTGAATTTAATAATTTATATGAATTTGCTTTTTCATTATGCCTATTTGAGAAATAGAATGAACCTTTACCTTCAATATCAGTTTTTAAATTCCAATTTTTTGTAATCATATAATTTATTTCAGTTTTATATTGATAGCTTGGTGATTGTGCTGGTGTACGTCCACTTACATCTAATGAACTAGGGTTAGCATCAATGTATTCATCAAATTTAGATCTTAATAAACCAATACTTGTATAGAGGCTAATATCATCATTAATAAAATAGTCAATTTGTGTTTCTAGCCCATAGTTGTGAGCTTTTGCTGCATTGTTGTAATATTCATCAAATGTTGTATTACTACTTAAAGGGTTAGTTACAAATGAGCTTTTAACTTGTTGATCTATTCTTTTTCCATAAAAAAGATTTAAACGAGTTATTAATGTATTTTCAAAATAGCTTTTATTTGTACCTAAATCAATATTCCAAAGAGTTTCTGTATTAAATGTTCTTTCACTATTTGGTATTGCATTTGTTGCATTAACTCCACCTGGTTTATAACCTTTAGAAAGTGAAATATAGTACATGTTTGTTTTACTTATTTTATGGTTAATACCTATTTTCCCACCAACTAATGTTTCTTGTGTGTGTGTATTGAAATTTGAAGAATCTTTAAAATTAGAATCTATTTCTTCTACTCTTAATCCAGAGATTATTGTAGTATTGTCTGAGATATGAGTATCAATTTGACCGTAAATTGCTTTATTATTAGTTTTGTATTTACTAGTATATTGTGCATTCCAACTATGGTTCCGTATTAAATTATCTTCATAATTCTTATAATATGCTCCAATTGTCCAGTCTGATAGATCATTAAATATACGAGCATCTTGATTTGAAAGTAAACGTAAATCAATATCTGTTTGTTTATTATTTCTTAAAAACTCATCTGTTCCAGTCCAAGCAGAAGGATCAAAAGTAGGATAAGACCAATCTTCATCATACATATATTGTGTATTACTTTTTGAAGTACTAATTGTAGAAATAAGTTTTGTTTTTGTAAAATCATAAGTAGATTTTATGGATAATGCATCTGTTTTTTGAGTGTCCTTACCTGGTTCATCAGATATTGTAGTTCTAGAATTATCAAAGTTAAAAGCATCATATCCATTTTTTATATTAGCATGTAGAATATTAAAGTCTATTGTGTGATTATCCTTAACTAACCAACTTAATTTTGTTTTAGTTGTTAATTCATTGATATTATTAGTGTCATCTCTATTTAAATAACTATTTGTGATAAATCCATCACTAGTATTTTTATAAATTGAGAATCTACCTAAAAGTTTATTTTCAATTAGTGTACCACCTACTGCTGCACCAATTGCTTTTGTATTGTAGTTTCCAATAGTTGTTTCAATGTGACCTTCAGTATGTTTTGTAGGTTTATTACTCTCTACTACAACAACTCCAGCTAGTGCATTTGCGCCAAATACAGTACCTTGAGGTCCTCTTAATATTTCCACTTGCTGAACATCAAACATTCCTAATCCTAATGTAGCATGTGAAAAATCTATACCATCTTGTATAATTGCCACAGAAGGATTCATTGGTGTTTCAAACTGACTTCTTTCGCCTATTCCTCTAATTTGAATATACTTTGCTTTAGAAGCTCCTGATGAAAAGTTTACATTGGGAACACTCGATATTGTTTCTATAAACGATTGTGATGCTTTATCTGAAATTTCATCATCACTTAATACTGTAATTGCATTAGATGTTTCTGATAATGATTTTTCTCTGAAATCAGAACTTACTACAATTGGATCCAAAGTAATTTCTTCTTGAGAAATATCTAGAGCAAATAGTGAACAAGATGCAATTAACGATAGTGTGATTATTTTTTTTGTCATTTTTTTCCTTAAAATAAATTATTAAGGAGAGAAGTAGTTTAATAAAATAAACTTGATATATAATTATATAAAATCTCTTCCTTACGCTGGGTTAAACCAGGTCAAGTTCAACGGGTTAGTGAAATGCAATCTCAGCCTATATTAGGCTCCCCGAGAGGTTGAATTAGAATAGTAGTGCAATGTATATTAAATTAAAATTAACTATAAATAATACAGAGTTTCAATTTAATATCAAGAAGGGTGGATTTACTCAACCAAATCAAAAACTCATAAAATTAAAAATTTTGCATTATATGATCAGTTTGCATTTTCTAAGCATATAGAATCTGGTATAGTATTAATTAAAAAGGCTTAAAAAATGGGCTCTTTTCTATTAGTTTTTTTTTCTATATAGTTAAAATATAGAGAAGATGAGTCTTTTAATTTAGAAAAAAGAAATTTTTTAGAATTTTCAACACTTTTAATTAAAGTGTTTCCTAATGCTAAATTAGTTGCAATTGCTGATGATAGTAAACAACCAGTTCCATGAGTATGAGTTGTTATAATTTTTTTTGAAGTAAAACTTTTTTTTGTTAAATCATTTAAAACTAAATAATCTGTAGCTATATTTAAATATGGACTATGACCACCTTTAATTAGTACATTATTTGCACCTAAATTTAAAAGAGCATTTGCCATTTCATCTATCTCATTATCTTTTCCAAGATAGCTTTTGCCTATAAGTTTATTTGTCTCAGGTATATTTGGAGTAATGAGATCAACTAATGGGAAAAGCTCTTCTATTAAAGTATTTATTGCTTTGGGATCTAATAAATCTTTTCCACTAGAGCTTACTAAAACAGTATCTAAGACAATATTTTTTAATCTATATTTTTTAATTACTTTGATAACAATATTTAATATATCACTATTTCCTAACATACCTATTTTAACAGCATCAATTTTAATATCACTTAATATACTTTCAAGTTGTTTCTCAAAAAAATAAGCTGGTGTTACTAAAACTTCTTTTACCCCTGTTGAATTTTGAGCTGTTAATGCTGTTGTTGTGTTAAATGCATATCCACCTAATGCATGAATAGTTTTACTGTCTATTTCAATGCCAGCTCCTCCATAATTATCAGAGCCAGCGATTGTAAGAACAGTTGGTATTGTTGTCTTAGGCATAAATATAAGATTTATTGTTTATAGCTTGCATTAAATGCTTTAACTAGTGCTTCTGTTTTTGATATAGATACTTCATTCTCATCTAAAACTCCAGTGATCATTGCTACACCATTAACACAATTAGTTTCAACTACTTCTTTTATATTATGTAGTTTAATTCCTGCAATAGCAACAATAGGATAATCTACAGTTTCTGACCATTGTTTTAGTCTGGAAATACCAACAGGTTCATAAACCATCTCTTTTGTTTGTGTTTCAAATACAGGCCCAATTGCAACATAAGAAGGTTCAATATCAAGTGCAATTTTTATCTCATCTGTTGTATGTGTACTTATACCTAATCTTATATTTGCATCATGAATAGCTTGAATATTAGCTTCTAAAATATCTTCTTGACCCAAATGAATTCCATATGCATTATGTTTTATTGCAAGGAGCCAGAAATCATTTATAAAAAGTCTAGCATTATATTCTTTTGAAATTTTAATTGCTTCAATAATTTCATTTTCAAGCTCTACCCCTGTTAAGTCTTTTACTCTTAGTTGTGTTGTAGTTACGCCTGATTCATATAAAGGTTTAAGCTTATCAGTTCTATCCACTACTGGATAAAGACCAATAGGTGTTGTTCCACAGTCTAAAAATTTCATTATAATCCTTATTTAAATTGATGCCAAAATGGAGTACCAATAGTTGGAGTTGAAGGTGAAGCAAATTCTCTTTGTTGCATTGTTCCGGCTTCATACCCTAACCTTCCTGCATCTATAGCTAGTCTAAAAGAATCAGCCA
>Ga0209045_1001935_pt1 | contig 16470 bp, 10 predicted proteins | sample SaaInlLV_10m_DNA_4_FD_184664 | JGI IMG/M metagenome (GOLD analysis project Ga0209045, IMG submission 184664) | Marine microbial communities from expanding oxygen minimum zones in the Saanich Inlet - Saanich Inlet SI072_LV_200m_DNA (SPAdes) (version 2) | ecosystem: Environmental > Aquatic >...
TCGGGTATTGAGTACTAATATGTATGGACTCACACATACCCAGGATGCATTTCAAAAAACTACGGATGGATCTGATTTTTACCTAATCGTATTTTCACGAGATATCCAAAGTTTGCTTTATGCTACGTATTTTGGTGGCTATGCCAGTACTGATCATGTAGATGGAGGTACGAGTCGTTTTGACAAAAATGGGATCGTATATCAATCTGTTTGTGCTAGTTGTGGTGGCCATTCAAATGATTTCCCAACCTTTCCAAGTAATGTTCATTCATCAACAAATAATAGTACCAATTGTAATAATGCCATTTTCAAAATTGATTTGGATATTCCTGATTTGGAAGCTGAATTTGATTTGGATACTATATTCTGTTTGGCAGACTCTACCTCAATAATAAATTTGACCCAAGGAGGCAGAACCTACTTTTGGGATTTTGGTATAGCAGGCCGAACTGATGATACATCATCTTTATTTCAGCCTAAATTTCAGTATAGTGATACAGGTACCTACCTTGTTACTCTATATGCAGCCAACATAAATTCATGTGATTTGCATGATACATTTTCTAAAGAAATTTATGTTTACAATCAGTCAAATTCAGATTTTAAGTCCAAAACATTGGATTGTGTAAATGAATTCGAGTTTCAGGGAATAAGTCAATATGGACAATTTTACTCCTGGGATTTTGGGGACACATCAAGTTTGATTAATTCCAGTAAACTGCAAACACCTCAACATGTGTTTTCAGATACGGGCTATTATAATGTCACGCTATATGTAGATTCAGGAACTGTTTGTCAACATATCACACAGAAAATGATTCATGTTTCTGCACTTCCCAAAGTTGATTTTGATTTTGAGATAGATACCTGCCAGGGTGAAGCTAAATTTGTGAATAATTCTATGTACAGTGCACATTATTTATGGGTTTATGGAGATCAGGATTCGTCCTACAATGCAGATTCATTGCATAATCATATTTACGGCAGGGTCGATTCCTATGCAGTTTATTTAATTGCCATGCCCAATACAGTTTGTGCCGACACACTAATCAAGTCCTTTAAAATATTAACTCCTGCAGCAGATGCTATTCTGGAAATTGATAGTTGTCGTTTTCTGGTAAACTTTTTCAATCCATCTCAATATGCTTACAAAGCAAGCTATTGGGATTTTGGTGATGGAAGTGATCTGTCATTTGTTGATACAGTATACAATCATGCATATTCGGTTGCTGACACTTATCGTATTATGCTAATTGCCAATTTAGGAACATTGTGCTTAGATACTGTTTATAAAACTTTCATTTTACCTGAATTGCCGAAAGCCAATTTTAATTTTAAACATGAGCAGTGCTCTCCTGAAGTTAATTTTTACAATCAGAGTGACTTTGCTCAAACCTATAATTGGGATTTTGGAAATGGAAAAACAGGAAATGCGGTTGATTCTACCCTCATAAAATATGATAGTTCTGGAAAATATTTTATTCAGTTAATTGCAATATCACCTCAAAACTGTCGTGACACTTTATTGGATACACTTGATATTTTACATTTGGCAAAAGCCAAATTTGATTTACATTGGGATACATGTACAAACAAAGTGGATATCCGTAATTTCTCATCGAAAAGCGGAAATTATTTATGGGATTATGGCGATGGAAATTCAGGTTCAGATACGAACTGGTTTTTCTCACACCAATTTGATACAGTCGGAATTTATTTGGATACTTCCAGGCAATATATGGTTCAACTGATCGTGAATGATCCTCCATGTTCAGATACAGCATACCAACAAATTGTTATTCATGTTCCGCCAAAAATCGATTTTTTGGTAGATTATGATAGCTGTTCTCCTCTGGCCAAATTTACCAGCTATTCGCAAGGTGCTAAGAATTATCATTGGAGTTTTGGGGATGGTGATTCTTCGACTAATGAAAATATAGTGCATGAATATGCTGAGGCAGGAGATTATCAAGTTACATTTATCATCAATCAAAATGAAATTTGTACAGATTCTATTGTGCAGAAAATATCAGTAAACCGCTATCAACCCAATGAAATTATCTGGCCAAATATCATGACACCCAATCATGATAATCTGAACGATAAGTTTATAATTGAAGGGTTGAATTTCAATTGTGATTATTATGAAGTCTTTATTTATAACCGTTGGGGGCAGTTATTATTCTATGCGGAAAACGAAGATATTTATTGGGATGGAACTGTTGACGGAGTTGAAGTTGCTGATGGAACGTATTATTTTATTCTAAAAAGCAATTATATAGATTTGGCAGGAACCATTACCCTCCTCAGGAAATAAATCTATGGAAAATATGCCTGTTTTGCATCTAACTTTTAATTCATTTTTGTTGAAAAAAAAAGCTTAAGTTCGCTTATTAGTTAGGGATATTTCAGAAATTTGCAAATCAGTTTTTAGAAAAGGAGAATTAGCTACATTGGTACTCGATAATTACATAGCCAACCTATTATATGATCACAATTGTGTGATCGTTCCATCATTCGGAGCATTTATTGCCAATTTCGTTTCAGCAGAATTAGATGAGCAAAAGCAAATCATCAGTCCACCTACAAAACAAATTGCTTTTAATTCCAGCCTGGTTAGTAATGATGCATTGCTATCGCATCATGTTGCCAATATTGAAGGAATAAGTTTTGATCAGGCGAATGAAAACATTGAATTGATTGTAAAATCATGGAATGATAAGTTACAGCAAGGCCAAAGTATTCGCTTAAACAAAATTGGGGAATTGACCTTGAATAGCGATCAAAAAATAATATTCAAACCTTACAATTCAATCAATTTTCTAAAAGAATCATTTGGTTTACAAGCCATTCCAATAGAAGCTGTAAATCGCAGAAGAATTGTTTTACAGACAGATCTTCTTCAGGATTTATCTCCAGAAAAGAAATTAGAGAGGATTAACGGAAATTCAAATAAGAAGAATCGGAAAATTGTTTTTTATGCGGTTACTGCTTATTTGCCGATTCTGGTAGCTTTATGGGCATTGTTTTTATTGAAAGAGCCATTTACGGGACAAGAAAGTGGATTCAATATTTTTAAAAAGTCAGAAGTAATTGAGAAGTTTGATACAAAAACAATAGAAGATATTAAAACAAATGAAGTAATTGCAGAAATTGAAACTACGGAAGAAATAGTAAATGAAGTAGCTGAAGAAGCCATTATACCAGAAGTAGTACTTGGTCCGTTATATTATATTATTGGAGGATCATTCAAAGATTCTCAGAATGCAGAATCATTTCAGGATGTATTAATCAATAAGAATTATCCACGAAGTGAAGTGCTTGAAGGTAATAACGGTTACATCAGAGTGAGTTATGATCGCTTTGAAGTATCAAATGAAGCATTAAAATATTTACAAACTATAAATCAAAACGAAAATTCAGCAGCCTGGATTTTAAAACAGTAAAATGAGAACAATTCTTTTGCAAACCGATTTAGTAGCTACAGAAGCAGTGGCTGCAGCAGAACAAACTGTTGATAAACTTCGTGTCATTGAACTCCTGATTAAAGGTGGATGGATCATGATTCCGATTATTTTGTTAGGTATCATTGGTATCTATATTTTTATTGAACGCTACTTGGTTATTCAGCGTTCTACAAAAATTGATGATAATTTCATGAACAAAATCAGAGATTTGGTGATAGGCGGAAATATCGAAGGAGCGCGATCTATTTGTATGACCAAAGATAGTCCTGTGGCTCGTATGATGGAAAAAGGTATTTCAAGGATTGGGAATCCATTAAAGGATATTTCTACTTCTGTTGAAAACGTGGCAAATCTGGAGGTATTTAAATTAGAAAAACGTTTAGCTACCTTGGGAACTATATCTGGTGCAGCCCCTATGATTGGATTTTTAGGAACTGTTACTGGAATGATAGAGGCTTTTTACAAACTGTCAAAGGCAGGAGGCAATAATATTGATCCTCAAGCATTATCCGGTGGTATTTACGAAGCAATGGTTACAACTGCTTCTGGTTTAGCAGTTGGGATTTTAGCCTTCATTGGGTATAACATCCTATCTTCTATGATCAAGAAAGTGGTGTTTAAAATGGAAGCTACTGCCGTTGAATTTATTGATGTGTTACACGAACCCATATAGTCATGGCCATTAAAAGAAATACAGAAATTAAAGCGGAATTTAGCATGTCGTCATTAACCGACATTATTTTTCTGTTGCTTATCTTTTTTATGCTTACATCCAGCTTTGTGACATTAAATGCTTTAAATCTGCATTTACCAAAAGCAAAAAATGTGGTTGAAAAGCAAGTTGATCCGGTAAGTGTAAGTATCACAACCAACCTTGAATATTACATTGGAAGTACTCAATATTCATATGATCAGCTGAATGCTGAAATTGATAGGCTATTGCCTCCAGCTGATGCAACAGTAACCGAAGATTCGAGAGGTTCGGTTGTTATTAATGTCGATGGAAGTGTGGCAACTCAAGAGGTTGTGAAAGTAATGATATTAGGAAAACAATTAGGGGCAAAAGTGATTTTAGCCACTGATCCAAAATAAATTAGCTCTTTTGGAGTTATTAACTAAATAAAGAACAAAGCCATGAAAAGATCATATGAAGATGATGGCACTAAAAAGAAAGATAGAGTAAGTGCTACAATTGGAACCACCGTTTTCTTTTCGATTTTGTTTGCTATTTTTATGTTATTTGGATTTAAAACAATACTGCCTTTACCTGAAGAAGGTGGAATAGAAGTTATGCTTGGCGAACTGGAATATGGTTCCCCCGGTGCATCTCTACCCGAACAACCTATAATTCAACCATCAACGCCCACACCTTCAAGTAGTGAAGCAGTTCCAGAAGCTTCAGAAACTGAAGTTGCGACAGAAACTGAAAGCGAAGTGGTTATACCTGAAAAAAAGGAAGAAAAAAAAGAAAATCCTGTTGAAACAAAAACAGAAACCAAGACAGAAAAAGCCACGGAAGAAACAAAAGTGGAGGAAAAAGAGCCAGAAAGAAAATCCAATCCTAAGTATGAGTTTTCAAAGAGTGATAAAAAATCAGGAAAAGGTAATGGCGAAAAGGAAGGGAATCAGGGAAACCCAAATGGAAGTCCTAATTCGACAAATTTAGGAGTGGGTGGATCTGAAAAAGGTTATGGTAATATTCTTCTAACTGGCAGAGGAGTTGTTAAACCACCTCCTGCTATTGAGGACAATACACAAAAAGTAGCTCGCGTTATTATTGAGATTACAGTCAATAAAAAAGGATATGTGATCGGTGCAAAAGCTTTAAGTAAAGGAGGAGGAATCACAGTTGGACCATTGGTTCAGAAAGCCATTGCATCAGCCAAGCAAGCTCGCTTTACGGCTGATCCTGAAGGAGCTGAAGAGCAGTATGGAACCATCACTTTTGACTTTAAATTGAAATAGTTTAGTAGTTTTCAAAAGCTGAGTTAAATTTAGATAGCTTTTTTCACCTTCATGCTAATGGTCTGGTAATAAATAGCAAAGCGTTCATTTTTCATATAACCTTCCAACTCTATTCTATTCCTTTCAGCTTGCTCAGCTAATTCCATCAATTTTTTGTTGTTTGCCAAATTATTTACATCCGTTTTTTGAGTTTCCACAAAACCATTAAAGTCATCCAGCCAAAGGGCATATTCCTTCAGAAAATCTTTTTGTTCTTGCGTAAATTCTGAAAAACTAATTGTTTTTTTTGAATCAGTTGTGAAAGAGGAGGTAATAGCACCACCGGCTACTAAACCTAATTGTTTGAAGAATGCTTTGCGGTTTTGTTTTTCCTGCTTCATTAAAAGTATCTTTTTTTTTGAAGCCATTTGAAAGCAAGAAACATACCTTGAAATCACTTCTTTTTCTTGCCTACCTTTGCTTTCGGATTAAATTCAAGTGCTAACCCAACCCAGTAGTCCAAGTCATTGTCTTTTTCATATCCATTCTCATCAATATAGACAAAACCTTTCATCGGACGATTCGTAAAATCCATCACCTTACATCCTGGCTTTTTTAATGCTTGCTCTTGTATTTCAGGATCAATACGTGCCATAATATTGTTGTTAACAATGCCAACACACATTTTGTCATCAACCATGTAAGCCACACCTCCAAACATTTTCTTTTCTGTGTAATCAGTTCCTTTTTTATCGAGAGCCAGTTTTAGTCTTCCAGCCAATAGTTCATCATATGCCATACTTATTCGTATTTGTTCAAAGATAATCAATATCCAAAAAACGTAAAAAGTTGCATTGGACAAATCAGTATAACTATAATTCTAAAAAATTTATAAATTGCAGAAAAAACTATGCATTCAAAACTGTATTTTCTGACCATTTTACTTTTGCTTTTTCTGGTGCAGTTAACTTTTTCCCAAACAATTGACAGCAGCAAAACCAAAAAAGAAGTTCCTGATATAGAAACCAATATCATCGAAGACTTTGATATCGAAGTCATAAATATCCCTATTCCTGAAGATGAATTGAACAGAGATGATGCTATATATTATGTAGTTGAAGATCAGCCTGAGTTTGTTGGTGGGATGGATTCAATACAAAGTTTCATTAGTAAAAATCTAATCTATCCTCAACTTGAAAAAGAGAATGGAATTCAAGGCTTAGTCGTAGTGAATTTTATTGTCGAGAAAGATGGAAGCATTTCAAATGCCAAAATTATTAAAAGTTTAACCCCTGGTTTTGATGCTGAAGTGCTCAGATTAGTGAAATTGATGCCTGCTTGGAAGCCCGGAAAACAAAGAGGTGTTACACAACGAGTTTTTATAAATTATCCGATTCGATTTTCACTAGATTAATTTATAGTCACACATTTTCTGTCAATGTCTTTCAAGAGGACAATAATCATAAAATGTTATTAAGGGTAGTAACTCGAATCATGCTTTATACTACAAGTCATGTTTTTGCTGATTGAAGCTTGCAAGCTCACTCACAAAAAACATATCTTAAAATACTACGAGCAGATAGGCATCGAAAATTTTCAAAAGAGTTTTTTTGCCAACAGATGAAAAGTTGATAAAAAATTTTAGTTTGACAACACAATTGTGTATTTTTGATGTTTTGAGGTCAAGCAAAAATTCATAAAGCTGAAAAATGACAAGTTTTGGATATTTTATAAAAAAAGAAAGAGAAAAAAGAGGATGGACTCAAACAGATTTAGGAGCAAAGTTAGGAATTAATATGACTAAAATTAGTCGGATTGAGAATAATAAAGACCTTTTTACTCGGTCTAAATTGGAGAAACTTGCAGAATTATTTGATACTGACATAACTCTGATGAAAGAATTGTTTTTCGGAGATAAATTTGCGAAAGAAGCTTACATAAATGGATGTTCTGAAAAGACTTTTATTGTTGCAGAGAATACTGTCAAATATTTACAAGGTGTTAATGCCAAACAAGGTAAATTAGATTTATAGTATGGCAAAGATTAGAAAAAATGAAGCACAATTAGATATTGAATTATTTAATTATATAGCTTCAAATAAAACTTTTAGTAAGAAGTGGACTACAAAGAAAAGTGAAAATAATTATGTTCAGGAAGTTCTTGATACATCAAGCAAGAAAAATACGGGACAGAGGGGAGAGCCTGATTTAATTTACATAAGTGAAGCAAAAAGGATTTTAATACTAGTTGAAAATAAGGATTCAATTAAAGACCATGCTTCGAAGAGGGGAGACAACCCTATTGGGTATGCTGTTGATGGGGTTAAGCATTATTTATCATTTTTCTTGTCTTCAAGTTTATTGAATAAAAAAGCTACTCTTAAAGATTATTTTGCAAATTGGTCAATTGTTGGCATTGCTACATCTGGCGATATTAATGATGAATATAATCATCTGATAAGCACTTACATAATTTTTGATGATGAAATTAAAAATATTGAAACTAATGAGTTACTCAATGAAGATGATTATCTAGCCTTCTTCGAGAATATTGATATTGAAAGTATTTCAAAAAACATATCTATTTCATCAGGAGAGATAAACAGAATGCTAAGAACATTGGATTCTCAGAAAAGACCAATTCTTTTGAGTGCTCTGATGATTTGTTTATACGATAGAGATAATGTTGTAAATGATTTTAAAAGGAGTTATAGCAATTGGGCTGCTCAAACGATAATACGAAACATACCTAATATTATTCTTGATATTTTAACTGCTGAAGGAATTGACAATGATAAAATCAGTGTGCTAATCAACGAATTGGCATTTATAAATACAGACCATGATTTGTTATCTTCTGATATTTTAAAGGATATTCTGAAAGAATTAGAAGATAATGTAATCCCATTATTTAATAAAAAAACAAATTACGATATAATTGGAAAATTCTATGAGGAATTTTTACGCTATGCAGGTATCGCCAATGTTAAAAAAGGCATAGTTTTAACACCAAGTCATATCACAAAACTATTTACTGAGCTTATTGATATAAAAACCAATGATGTGGTTTTTGATAGTTGTTGTGGTACTGGGACATTTTTAATTTCAGGGATGAATAAACTAATATCTGAAATCGAAGATTCTAATATTGCAAATAAGCAAGCGAAAATTAAAACTCTGAAAGAAAACCAGTTGATTGGCTTTGAGAAAAGTACTACAATGTATTCTCTTGCAATTTCGAATATGCTTTTCAGAGGTGATGGGAAATCACGAATTTACAATATAGATTCCTTCACTGGATATGCAAAAACAGTGCTTTCTGAGTTGAAAAAAGAGGGTATTTTCCCATCAATTGGATTCATAAATCCCCCATACGGAGGAAGAGACACCAAAGAAAATCCAACAAAAAAGGAAATACAATTCCTAGAAAGTTTATTAGATAATGTTAGTAGATATGGGATAATAATTGCTCCGCTGTCAACTTATTTCAAGGAGGATGTAATTAGAAAAAGAATTTTATCAAAGCATTCCTTAAAATATGTAATAAATACTCCTAGTGAACTTTTTCAGCCTAATGCTTCAACACATACTGCAATTGCGATTTTTGAAACTAATTCTCCACATAATAATAAAGAAGTTGTATTTTTCAATATGGATGATGATGGCTTTGTTTTATCTAAAAATAGAGGCAGGACAGATGTTCTAAATAAGTGGAATGCTATCAAAAAAGATTTATTGAAAAAATTACAAAATCCAGTCAAATACCAGGACAATTATAAATTATTAAAAACTAAAATTTCATCAAAAGATGAGTGGATAATACAAGCTCATTCTAAAACAGATTACTCTCATGTCTCGAAAAACTCATTTATTATAAGCATTAAACAACACTTGATTTTTTCTTTGAAATTTAAATTTGACCTATTAAATAAAGAAATAGATGAAATATCATTACTAGAAATTTTAGTTGATAGCATTAATAAAGAACCTGTTTCTAAAACATCAAATTTTGATTTAGATATAACTAAATGGAAAGAATATTCTTTTCCTGAAGTATTTAAATTTAATCGAGGAAAACGTCTTACGACTTTAGACCAAATATCTGGTGATGTTGCTTATGTATCATCTACTAAATTGAATAATGGGATTGACAATTATATAACACCTCCTGAGAAGATGACTGTATATAATAATTGTTTAACACTTAACAATAGTGGAAGTGTTGGCTATGTTTTTTATCATACTTATGACTTCGTAATTTCAGACCATTGCACTGTTATTTATCCAAATGACAAAAAGATTAAATTAAATCAGTATTTAGCAACATTTCTTAAACCTATTATAGAATCACTAAAGCCAAAATACAATTTTGCTCGAGAAATAAGCGATTCAAGACTAAAGAAAGAGAAAATCTCTTTGCCTGCTGACAAAAATGGTAACCCTGATTGGGAATATATGGAGAGTTTTATTAAATCTTTACCTTATTCAGCTTCATTATAAAACATGCCATTTCTTTGCATCCATATACTATAGAAAGTCCCACTATAGCCCAAATTTCCATTTGAACTTTGAAAATTATCATTTATCTTTTTAAAATTAGAAGAGATCATCTGAATCGCATTTATCGTATCAATTGCAATGTGCCTTTCACGCTCTTATTCTGTCCGTTGCTGCCATTTGCTTGCATGATAAACACATAGGTGCCAATAGGACATAATTGTCCTTTGAATTCACCATTCCATGATTTATGGAAATCATCGGATGTGAAAACAAGCTCACCCCATCGATCGAAAATACTGATTTGGTATTCCATCACATTTTTGGCTTTCACTTTAAAAACATCATTTACTCCATCTCCATTTGGGCTAAACGCATTAGGCATAAAAGCATAAAGTGTTGTGGGAATACATACAATATTCGATTGGCTGATTAGATCAATATTCGAGGCACTATGTGCGGTAATACGATAACAATAATTTTCCTGATCTTTCTCTGTTTCGCTATCCTCAAATTCAAGATTCGGTTCTGATACCCGACCAAGCTCTTCAAATTCAAGGCTGGGATCATCATATATTTCTGCTACATATTCTGATACGCCCATAGGCCATTGTTCATATGCATTCCAAGTGAGAATGGGGAACTCTTCATCATCGTTAACAGTTAATAATATGTTTCGTCCATAATTGGAATATGCACTTTGATAATGACAACTGTCTTCAACAATGATTCGATAGAAATAGTTGAGTTGATGAACATCAACCTGATCATCTTCATAACTGAAAGTTTGATTATCAACCGTAATTAGATTGCTGAAATTTACTCCATCAATTGATCGCTGCAAAATATAGCTCATGGGAACTCCAACTGATACTTGCGTCCATTCAACTAAAATAGTTTCATCTTCTGTTACTGTAGCACGTATAACATAGTTATTGTTGACATGTTCTTCAACGATAACATTTCTGCTGGTGTCATCAACACAGCCTTTGTCTGTTGTAATTAATAGTGTAACACTTTTTGTTCCGGATGTAGTGAACATATAAGTTGGATGTTGACTACTTGAATTGTCGCCTGTTCCAAAATCCCAAGCCCATTGACTAAGCACATCTGGATTTTCTATCCTTGATGTATCCGTGAAAAAAGTATTTTGTTCAAGACAAATTTGTGAGAAATGGAAATCGGCAACAGGCATTGGATGCACAACAATAGGATAAGCAGATGAATCTTTACAATTCAAGGAAGAAGTAACTAAAAGTTTAATGATATAACTACTGTGATCCAGATAAGTATGAACTGGTTCAAATAGGGTGTCCGCTTCATTATCTCCAAATGTCCAGAAATAAGTGGATTGACCCCAATCAATTTGGCTTTGGTTTATCATTTCAAATGTATTTCCATCCAAACACTGAAGACTATCATTAACAGCAAATAAAGCTTCTGGAACTGGATGTACATAAACAAATGAAGAAATAGAATCCATACATCCAAAGGCGGTTTCAATATAATGCCAGACTTCGAAAGTGTCGTGATAGCTATACGTATGGTTTAAATCCTGACTGCTAAATAGATTGCTATCACCAGTATACCAAGTATATTTATCAATTGAACCGTACACAAGCTCAGAACTATCAATAAACTCAAATTGGTTTTCATTTAAACATTGAGCCTCATCCAAAACGCCAAATTTGGCAACGGGCATAGGATGAATATAAACTATTTCAATTGAGGAATCGCTACAATTAAACCCTGATGTTGCTTTTAAAAATGCACTAAATGTGTCGTAGTAAGTGTATGAATGACTAGGGTTTTGAATCGAATATGTGTGTGTATCGCCTGTTTCCCAATACCAATTGGTAATGCTTCCTGATGAAATGCTAGTTAAATCCTTAAAATCAAGCAGGTTTCCTGTAAGGCATTGAGAACTATCATTGATGGAAAAGTCAGTAATAGGCATTGGTCTCACGTAAACTTCTTTTATGATGGAATCAATACATCCTAAGGATGAAGTGGCAAGAAGTTTAATTTGGAATGTGTCGGCTATTTTGAAGGATTGACTAAATGAGCTTCCACTATGAGAAATTCCATTCGAAGCGTAAAAATTCAGCGAGGTCAAGCTTCCTGAAGCAATTGTAGATTGATCATTGAATGTAAATAAGTTGCCGCTTAAACACTGTGAGCTATCATTAGTATTGAAATTAACTTCTGGTTGAGGATGTGTAATGACCATTTGATAAGCAGAATCCCTGCAATCCCAATCGCTTATAGCATACATTTTAACAAAGAAACTATCATGAGCTGCATAAGAATGGATTGGATTTTCGATCATTGAGCTATCGTTATCATCAAATAACCACATATAACTTAAAATACCACTACTGAGCGTAGATGAATTGGTAAATATGAAATTATTCCCACTCAAACATTGCATGCTGTCAGCAACATTAAAAGATGCTTCCGGCATTGGATGAACATGAATCAGTGTTTGTTTGCTGATGGTATCAAAACAGTTCTGATCTGAATTGGCCACTAATACTACATTGAATGTATCTGCTGTTAAGTAAGTATGACTTGGAGTTGTCAAGGTAGATGTAATACTGTCGCCAAAATCCCAAAAGTAGGTCATACTTCCTGAATTGATGTTCGAATTGTTGTAGAAAATGAAGTTGTTTCCATCAAAGCACTGTGTGCTATCATTAATTTGAAATTTGGCAATTGGATTTGGAAAAACTACTGCTGATTGGTAAACAGAATCTCGACATCCCAGATTGGAAATAGCCAGAAGCATAATCGAAAAAGTGTCGTCAGTGCTATATACTTTAGTTGGATTTATGACAAATGAATTTGTAAGATCGCCAAAATCCCAAATGTAGGAATTACTTCCAGAGTTGATGCTGGATTGATTGGTGAAATTAAAACGATTCCAACGTTCACATTGCTTATTATTGTCGATGCTATAGGCTGATTTTGGAGAGGGATAAACATCAAGGTGTTTTTCTATAGTATCCACACAGTTGTTTGCTGAAGTAGCAATTAATTGAACTGTATAGCTGTTTTCAGCCAAATAGCTATAATTACTAATAGATGTAGTTGTGGTCGTATATCCATTTCCTAAAGACCAATAAAAGTTTAGTGAGCCCGAGCTAATAGATGAATTATTGCTAAAGTTGAAATTATTTTCATTCAGGCATTGAATGCTGTCATTGATACTAAAGTTACTAATTGGCATGGGATGCACAATTATTGTTTTTGAAATGGAATCGCTGCATCCATAATCAGAAATACAAATCAACTTTACAGTAAATGTGTCATGTGTGGAATAATAATGTGAAGGATCTTTTTGTGTGGAAGTGCTATTATCACCAAAGTCCCAATAATAAGTCATACTTCCTGTATTGATACTTGAGGTATTGCTAAAAGCAAACAAATTCCCTAGATAACATTGAGCAGAATCATTGATAACAAAATCAGGTTGAGGATCAGGCCTAACGTGCATTTTTTGTATCATAGAATCAGCACAACCCAAGCTTGATCCAACGACCAGTTTTACATCAAAACTCCCATCTTGAATATAAATATGAGATGTGTCGGCTTTATTAGCAAAGGTGCCATCATCAAAATCCCAAAAATAGGTTAGTGTATCGTTGTAAATAGTTGAACTATCATCAAAAATAAACTCATTTTGAGCTAAACATTGTGAGCTATCGTTTGCATAGAAAAAAGCAACCGGAGACGGATGCACATAAGTGTATTTTGAGAAAGTATCGGCACAATTCATTTCTGAATTAACAATCAGTGTAACCAAAAATGTATCATGACTATAATATCGATAACTGGTGTCAATTAACTGAGAACTTCCAGTATCTCCATATGTCCAGTTGTAAAATAAATTTCCATAGGCAATAGTGCTTGTGTTCGTGAATTCAAACATATTCCCATGCAAACAATGCACTGAGTCGTCAATGCTAAAACCAGGATTGGGTTCAGGATTGACAAATACCGCTTGTATCATCGAATCTTTACAACCCTTATTGCTTGTTGCCACTAATTTCACATCAAATGTATCAGTGAAGGCATAACTATGGTTGGTATCGGAAATCAATTCATTAAAACTGACACCATCTCCAAAATCCCAATATTTATTGATGATTGTGCCAGAGGCAATTGTTGAACTGTCTGAGAAAACAAAATGATTATCAGTATAACATTGTGTTGTGTCGTCCACAAATAAACTCACTTCTGGATTATCAAAGACATTTATTTCATAAGGTGTTGTGTTCTCAGTGCCCATTCTATAGGTAGTCAGACTAACATCATAAATACCTGAACTACTAAACAAATGAGCTGGTGCAAAATCAGTTGAAATACTATCAACACCTGAATTAGGATCATCAAAATTCCAATAAACTGAATCAAGACAACTCTCATTCACTATGGTAAAATGAGCTGAATCATTGACACATACATCGTCAAATTCAAAAACTCGTTTGTAGAGCCAAGAAGTTACAAATAGAGGTAAACCATTGTAAGAATTTTTGCCTGCAAGTCCCACTGCAGAATCTTCAAAACAGCATCCGATGCCTTTTTGATTGGGTGCATTTATAGCAGCCACATAGGAGCTGTTATATCTGTTGATGTATATTTTTCCATCCGATGCCAGCTGCATGGCTCCAGAATACCAATACCAATAATTGCCTTTGTAAGAAGTTGCAACCTTTTCTTTCGTATTGTTAATGTCTTGCGCTGTTCCTGCATTCACTTCAAATTGGTAAATATCAAATTGATAGGCAACCCAATAACTAGGATGATCTGTTAAATAAATTTTTGATCCATCGGGTGAAAATTCAATAGCTGCAGAGCTTGTGTACCAATAATAGTTGAAATTGTCGAGATAGAGTTCTTTTGCATTGGATAATTTTCCGGTTGAATTATTGAAATCATACAATTCACAAGCTGTAGAATCACTACTATACATGTAATAATGATGATAAGTTGATGCTATTTTTGTTCCATCAGGTGAAGCTTTTAAATTCCCGTTCCACCAATTGTAGTTGTATGGAAAAAAAACTGATCGTCCTGTAAATGAAGTTATTGGAGATGAATTAACCCCTGCACTGGAAACCAAGAAAGAATAAAATTTATTTGAATTTGTTTCATGTACTATGACCCAATAATCAATACCATTTGCATGTTGAGTTGCCGTTATTTTAGCATCCAATGTTTTTTCCAACAATAATGAGTTTCTATAAATAACGCTTCCTTTTCCACTGTTCAGTGTGGTATTTATAGTTGAATATCTTATTGCATCATTGTAATTAGAATTATTGCGACTAATAGAAAAAATATAATAAACATTAGGGTTTCCGGGTCGGGGAACAATAATGACTGATTGTCCATAATTATAATAGGTAGATGTACCCATTAAGCCATTTCCGTTTAACATCACATTATGCGAATGATCATAAACAGTAGAGCCATTGGTGTAAAACAATAATTCTCCATTCGAATCGGCTATACTGGAACAACCTCCCCATGCATTCATAGCACTATTGGTTTGAGGTTGGGGAGTACCGCTATTAAAATTTAAGGATGCCTGGTATCCAAAATACCATTGGTTTGTGTGCTTTTGTGCTGCTAAAGTGCATACTAATAGACTGAGAACACTCAAAAACACAAATTTTTTAATCAGCAACATGTGTAATTTTTTTTTCGATATATTATCTTATTTAATTTTAACATGTAAATTTACGTAAAAGTTGATATAATCATTTCCTTAATATTTAAAAATGTTATATTCATTGAAAAAACAGCGCGAAATTGATATTTTTATTTTCAATGAATTTTGCTTTTTAGGTCTGACTAAAATGATGCTTTCATACTGCTAAAAAGCATGTTTAATTAATAATATATCAGTTAATTACCTTGTATTTTTTAATACCTTTGCTCCTCTGAATAACAATGAAAATAACATCAACTCGTGAAATTAATCAAAACTGCACTTATCAGCGTTTTCAATAAAGATGGATTATTACCCATATTGGAAGAGCTTAAGAAGTTGAATGTCAAAATAATATCGACAGGAGGTACTTTCAAATATATAACAGATAAAGGCTTTGATGCAATTCAGGTAGAGGATTTAACGAACTATCCATCCATTTTTGGAGGTCGAGTTAAAACATTGCATCCTGTGATTTTTGGAGGAATATTATCCAGAAAAGAGGATGAAAATGATCAGAAGGAAAGAGAATCGTATGGAATTGACACCATTGATTTAGTGATTGTTGATTTATATCCCTTTTCGGAAACAGTTCAATCAGGTGCAGCTGAAAAGGACGTAATTGAAAAAATTGATATTGGTGGCATTTCCTTGATCCGAGCTGCTGCAAAGAATTTCAATGATGTATTGATTGTTCCTTCAAAAGAGCAGTATTCATTTATATTGGATATTCTGTCGAAAAAGAAAGGGTATTCAGATTTAGATGACAGGAAATTATTGGCCAGTCAGGCATTTAGTGTAAGTTCAGGATACGATACCGACATCTTTAACTATTTCCCAAATGAT
>Ga0209045_1001938_pt1 | contig 16450 bp, 11 predicted proteins | sample SaaInlLV_10m_DNA_4_FD_184664 | JGI IMG/M metagenome (GOLD analysis project Ga0209045, IMG submission 184664) | Marine microbial communities from expanding oxygen minimum zones in the Saanich Inlet - Saanich Inlet SI072_LV_200m_DNA (SPAdes) (version 2) | ecosystem: Environmental > Aquatic >...
AGGTAGCTGAACTGCTCGATCGCGACCTGGCGGCCACCTGCGGCATGATCGAGTTGGAGCTGATCCAAGGGCTCTTCCCTCGTGAAGCGGAACGCGTGCAGTCCCTCTTCCAGGCTCTCCACTATGTCGATCTCACACGGGAGGACTACGTAGCAGCCGGCTGCATCCTTCGCGGTCTGCGGCAACGAGGTATCACGGTTCCTTCCTCAGACGGTCTGATCGCCGCCGCCGCTACACGCCGATCTCTGCCACTCCTCTCCATCGACAGGCACTTCCTGCACTTCCCCGGGTTGGATCTGCTTCCTCCACGCTGATCACGGATTGGAGCTTCCCGGAAGCCTACGCCTGCAGTCCATCGCCGTGCAACTACGGAATCTCGGCTATCTCCAGGTGGTGACAACGTACACAACACGTGGTTGCTGCGCCCATTTCTCCTGCTGGACCGTAGGGGTAGAGTAGGCGATATGACCGTCTGGCGTTGGCCGTAACAGGAAGAGACACTATGGACACAGCCTCTGACAATATCGCCGATCTCGGCCATGTGCCGCAGATCAATGAGACTGCCGAACAACGCAACGCCCGGTTGCAGTGGTTCCGGGATGCGAAGTTCGGGATGTTCATCCATTGGGGGCCCTGTTCGGTGGGTGCAAAGGAAATCGGCTGGGGACGGGATGGCAATCGCCCATGGGACATCAACATGCACGGGCCGAGAACGGAGGACCCGGAATACGACAACTACTACAAACAGTTCAATCCGGTGAAGTACGACGCCGATGCCTGGGCACAATTTGCCAGGGAATCCGGAATGAAGTACATGGTGCTCATCACCAAACACCACGACGGCTTCTCACAGTTCGATACCGCCCTCTCCGACTACAGCATCATGGCATCACCCTACGGCCGGGACATCGTGGAACCGTTTGTCGAAGCCTGTCATCGACACGGCCTGAAGGCAGGCCTCTACTACTCGACCCGAGACTGGTACCACCCCGATTACCTCGTAGGCGACAACGCGACGTACGACGCCTGGTACCGTGGACAGATCGAAGAACTCCTCACCAACTACGGCAAGATCGACATGATGTGGTTCGACCATGTCGGGGGGAAGGACTGGGGGAAATGGCAGTTCGACGAGTTGTTCTCCATGATGTACCGCCACCAACCAGCCCTTCTCGTCAACAACCGTGCAGCCAGGTTCTGCGGTCCGAAGTCGCCTCAAGACGAAGGCCCCGCATCGCCTGAACTCGAACGGGTGACGCAGGGCGATTTTGACACCCCGGAAGGCCGTATCGGCGCCATGGACATCACCCGGGACTGGGAGTCCTGCATCCATGTGGGACAGGGCTGGTCGTACCGTGGCGAGGACGGATTCAAGGGTCCGGAAGAGTGCATCCGCATGTTGGCAAGCTGCACCACCGGCGGGGGCAATCTGCTGCTGAACTTCGGCCCGCGCCCCGACGGCACGTTCACCGACGGCGAATCCGCTGTTGCCAAAGCAATGGGAGAATGGCTCAAGACATACGGTGACGCGATCTACGGCACGCGCGGCGGCCCGTTTGAGAACGGGAACTGGGGCGGGAGCTGCCACAGAGGTCGCAAGCTCTACCTCCATGTCTACAAGTGGCCGCAGGAGGGGCTGACTCTGGGACCATTGCCCCACACCGTACTCGCAGCCCAGACGCTCGACCACAAACCAGCCGCGTTCACGCAGGACGTGAATGGCCTGATGGTCAGCGTCGCGGAAGCCGACCGTGATGCCCCGGTCACGGTTGTTGAGCTGACGCTTGACGGGCCAATTGCGCCCGGGACCTTCATCGCCAGGCCGCGTACACTCCCCAACGACCTGTCGCAGTTCGGCTCGACTATCAGCGAGTCAGCAACGCTTGAGATGAGTCTCGTTTCCCAGCACGACCATGCCGAGGACCACCCGCGTCTGTTCAGCGGTGACCCGTCCCCGAACGGCTACGCGTTCTGCGCCGGCCCGGAACAGAACCCCTGGGTCAAGATCGACTTGGGGGCGGTCAGGAATGTGAAGGCTCTGATGATCGAGAATCGCGCAGCCGAGCGCTGCACGGAAGGACTCATCCTGTCGGTCTCGGAAGACGGCGACACATGGGAAGAAGCGTGGGTAGCAGAGGAGTGGGAGCAGGAATGGTTCGCGCCGATCACGCGCTTCCATGCCGGCATCGAGCTACCGGGCCGCGCCGCACGCTACATCAAACTGGAAACGCGAGGCGAGCGCCAGCGTATCCTGCTCTTCCAGCGCGTGACCGTCTACGGGGAGACTTCGCCGCCCGCACCCGCTACCTGAAGACGGAAGAAACGGTATGGCGGCAGGAGAAAGGTCTCGGGATTGGTGATCCGTGCTTCGACCTGGCGTTCCCGGATCTCCAGGAACGCTGCACCGAGACACATGCCCTCCCCCAGGCGGGAGCTACCCCCCGATTCTCTCCACGAACTGACGTGGCGAGAGCACCGTCAGCCCGCTCAGGGCAGCGGATGGGTAGTGGCGTGCGTTGCCGGTGACCAAACCAATCCCCAAAGCGAACGCACATTCGGCGAAGGGGGCATCGTCGGGATCCGGAAGCGCTCTGACCGTGTGCTGCGGCAACACGCGAGCCCAGCAGGCGTGGCCCGCGATTGCCCGAAGGACGACATCGACTTCATGCGCGGGAAGCCCCAGCCGCGGACGATGAAGAACGTCCTCGTATTCGGCGAGGATGCGATCGTCCAGGCCAGCACGAACGGTTCCTGTACGCAACCATTCAGTGATTCGCCCGGGCGGCCCCAAGGGGGACAGGAACCCCGAAACCAACACATTGGTATCAAAGACCGCAGCCTGAGGACCGCTCATTGCCGGGCCTTCCGTCCAGACCGCACGTCTGCGATTACCTCGTCAATCTGCGGGCTGGTCATGGTGTGCGTTCCTGCCCGGCGTGCCGCTTCACGGATTCGGCTCAGTGCGAGCCGGCTCCTGGCTTCGCGAGTCGCGTTCAAGATATCCTCGGGGTCTTCAGCTGGATCAATGCTGAGAATGACCGCGGTTGGCTTCCCGTTCGTGGTCAGCAGCAGTTCCTTCTCCTTTAGTAGCCTTGCCCGTAACTTGCGCGGGCTCTTGAGCTCATTGACTGCTAATAAGTTCATTTTGAAGCTCCTTATTATCTACTTATTAGTATATCGCAAACGCCCTGAACTGCAACCAATCTGACATACGCTTAGCGCTCGTAGCCATGCCCAAAGCCTACACAGACGGGGAGCATTTCCAACATTGAGGGAACGCCTCAGGGACGTTAGCGTACATCCAACGCAGGCCGACAACTTGAATCCTGCAAGGCAGTCCCTGTAATGTAAGGGTTGCCTGGGCCAGCCGTGGAGTTGGCCAGCCCAGCGCCGGTCGGCAGAAGTCAAACAAAGGGGGTGTCCGATGTTCTCGATACTGCCGCGCAGCAGACTGGCCCGCCTGAGGGCCGGCGGCGTCATCATGGCGCTGGTGGCGGTGGTTCTGGTCGCGCTCCGGGCCCGGAATCCTGTCGAGGTAGAAGCCAAACCAGCGGGGAACAACGACGTCCCTGCGGGGGTCGTTCGGCTCACCGGTTCCCCGGAGGAAATCGGCCGGCAACACGGAACGCAACTGCGCGATGCGATCCACACCATGGTGAACGACTACGTCGGCAACCAGCCCGGCTGGGACACGTTGGGGGACGAGTGGCTCCGACGTACACGGCGGATGAAGGCGGCCCTTCCGCAATGGTACCTGCGGGAGCTGAAGGCATGCGCCGCGGCGGCTGGGATCGATGAGGACGTCCTGCTCTTCGCTCAATGCGAGGGCGACATCCGAGGACTGGGCGATGGCGGCGCCGACGACGATGCCCGCCTTGGCGGGTGCACAAGCTACGTCGCCTTCGGCCCCAGCACTGCAAACGGCCATCCGGAAATGGGCCGCAACTTCGACTACTGGGGCCTCGAGTCTACGCGAGAATGCGTCATCGTGTTGGCGGTCGTACCGGAACCGGAGGACGGTTACGCCTTCCTTTCCGTGGGCTGGGCCGGAATACTTGGGGGGTGGACGTTGGTGAACGAGAAGGGACTGTTTATCGCCAATAACCTACACTATGCCAGCGCCATGAACGCTGACGGAATCCCCACCCTCATCCTTGAGCGAATCATCGCGCAAAAGGCGGCCACCATCGACGAGGCCATCGAGCTGGTGCAGTCGACGCCCCGGATGCGAGGACAGGCGTTCGTCATTGGCCACGGCGGGGATGCAGATGCGGGAGTCCCTCCGGCCGGTGCGTCGATCATCTACGACGCCGAGAACGTTCGTGTCGTCCGAGCCGAAGATGGCTTCGCGTTCGATACGAGCATCGGCACGAATCCAGAGCTCCTCCGCGGCATTCTCGGGAACGCTGAACGGAGAGCCGCGGCCGCCATCCATGCCGCAGGAAGCTCCATCACACTACACTCCGTCGCCTACCGCGCCGAGGAGAACGCGATCTGGGTGGCCCACGGCCGACGGAGCTCCGCCCACCTGGGGACATACGTGAAGTACGACATCTCCTCCCTTCTCCGGCGGCAGTGACGGCCCGCGCCCTTGGCCAGCTGCCGGGGTGGCCTCTGCGCCGTTCGCCCTGTCTCCCAGGGAAGCACCTTCTCGCCACCTCAATTCCGGCGGGTGGCCCAATGGCACGATGGCCTGGCGCCCGCCCATGACACGCCAGGCCTGTTTCGCGGTTGCCCTTGGGTACCCGTCGATCACTCTTCCAGAGAACTGATCGTCTCGAGACAATCGCGCCCGTAGGCTTCCTGTGCCCCCCCCTAGAAGGGACGTTTGTATACCCTCGACACTGGTGCTATAGTCCTATATATCACTATAAGAACAGTGAGGCAGATGGACATCCCACTCGACATCAACCCAATGGCGCCGATGCCAATCTATCGCCAGCTGGCCGATCAGCTGGAGGTGGCGATTCGTTCAGGTGTCCTGCTGGCCGGATCCCCCCTGCCCTCGCATCGGCATCTGTCCAGCCGTCTGTCCGTCAATCACCTCACCGTCAAGCGCGCCTACGACGATCTCCAGGCATTGGGATTGATCAGGACTCAGCGCGGCATCGGGCGGTTTGTGGCCGAAGAGGCAATAACCGCTAAGGGGATCCCGCGCGTTGTCTCCGAACACCTGCGGACGGCTGTGGAGAACGCGCAAATTGCAGGGATCGCGCGAGAACAGATTATGGACGAGGTCAATCGGCTCTGGAAAGAGAGAATGGAGGGGCACCGATGAACGAAGTCGTCACATGCTCGGGCGTTCAGAAGACGTACCGGGGAGGAACGGAAGCGTTACGTGGCATCGATCTGTCGCTGGAAGCGGGGCGCGTCTACGGGTTGGTCGGGCGCAATGGCGCGGGCAAGACAACTCTCTTGCACATCCTCATGGCGATGCTCCACGCCAGCAACGGCGACGTCCGCATCTTTGGAGAGGACTTGTGGACCTGCGAGGACCTCAAGATGCGCATCGGGTTCGCGTCGGAGAACCAAGCTCTGCCGGGCGTGCTCTTCATCGACGACATGCTCTGCTTCCTTGAGTCCGTCCATCCGCGCTGGGATGCAGCTATGGCCGAAGACATCATGGGACGTTTCGGGCTGGCACGCTACGCTCGCATCGGGACACTTTCGAAGGGCCAGCAACGGCAAGTGCAACTGCTGTGCGCCCTCTGCGCCCGACCCGATCTGTTGATCCTGGATGAGCCGGCCAGCGGCCTGGACCCGGTGGTGCGCCGTGAATTCCTCAGTGCCTGCCTCACCATGCTCAACGCCGAAGAATGCACCATCATCTTCAGCTCCCACACCTTCAGCGACGTCGAACGGGTCGCCTCCGATGTCATCGTACTCCACGATGGCACATGCCTGCTGCAGCACCCCCTTGACGAGCTCAAGGAACACACCTCACTGATCCAGCTGCCCGGCGACTCGTTCGAGAAGGTCGTTGCGGCAAACGGCATCGCCATCGTCGCGGCGAGCGAAGGGACTCCCACATCAGCGGTGCTTGATGCGTCGCCGGATGAGTGCCGCCAGCATTTGGCGAGCATCCTCGGTGAGGACGCCATGCCATTCGTCACCGTCCGCCAGACCAACCTCGAAGACATGTTCATCGCGCTGACCGGAAACGGCGCCAGAGCGGGGGAGTGAGGGAACATGCTTTGGCCAACCGTGCGACTGTACTTGAAAGTGCTCAAACGGATATCGACGACGGCCTCTACTCTCCCCGTGGCGCTGGTTGCTCTCCTCTACGCCTTCATGGCACTCAAGCAACTGCCGGGAACCGTTGCAGTCTTCGTCGTCCTTGCCATATCCCCAGTCGTCTGGGGCGGGGTCGTCTTTGGTCTAATGTACGACGACTGGTTGCCTGCCCCCGTCCCACGGCAAACGCGCATAGCCGCGGCGTGGATTATCCAGACCACACTGTTGGTTGCCACAGCGGTCTTGTGTCTGGCCGCGTTGCACGCGATCCCTTCTGTAGACGCTTCGGGGGCACTCGCGGGCACTCTCCGCGCCTTCCTCTGGGGGCTTGGCGTCCTGAACTGCATCTTGGCCCTCCCCTGGCGACGGCTCCTGACCATTCCTCTGCTCTTGCGCGTGCCATTGATGGCCGCAGTTTACGCTGGCTGGGCTTTCCTCGGCTCCCAGCTCGGCATGGGCCTCACAGCAGTGGTCGCGGGAGTGAGTTTCTACGCGCTGCGATGGGCTCAACGTCAGTACGTCCACGCGGAACTCAGAGTTGGCTTCCAGTATCTGCGCATTAGGCAGACGTCTGCGGGGGGAGCATACCTCCAGACGGCGGAAGCTCACGCTGACTCCCCCCAGAGCAAAGTGGGAATCGGCCGCTTCATCATGTCCTTCATATGCGACTTGCGGAGCAGTCTCTTCATGTTCCTGGGGAGCATCGGGGAACTCCTCAAGGTGGCGTATGCGGGGCAGTGTCTGTGTGGGAGAAGAACGTTTCTCGCCAGTGGTTTCCTCTGCCTTTGGGTAATCGGGGCAGCCCTTTGGTGGGCTTCGTCAGATGCACTGACCTTTTTCCTCAACACCACTGTTTCGGGCGCCGGCCTCCTTGAACAGAGAGGGCACGCAGCATACGCGTTCCCGGTTCTCTACGGTCTCCTCCTTGGCCCGAGGATCATCGTCGGTTCTCCCTACTCCCAACGCATCTCCCCGCTCCTAGCCACGACTCCCCGGCGAGAGAGCCTGTGGAGACTGCTCCGCTGGGATCTGGCCTGGGCAACCCCTCTCTTCTGCCTCGGAGCACTGGTTGTCTCCCTGCTCCCGGGCAAGCGGCCGGCACCAGTGGCCGTTGTCTCGGCGCTCAGCGGGCTTGGCGTCCTCTACCTCGTCAACATGCTTCTCGCCTGTATCTCCCGGCGTGGCGTCCACACGGCAGTTACTGTCCTTCTGGTGGGGTGGTTTTTCCTCGTTCCGGCAGTCTGTGTTGGTATGTTGGCCATCGGCAACCACCCTCGTGAACAGCTTCTGGGCCACGTCACGGTGATTGGGGGAAGTCATTGGTTCACCACCTTCGCCCTACTCTTCCACCCCGGCTGGTCATGGATCCTCGGCCGTGTTGTCGTGACTGGACTGTGCGCGTTCCTCTTGCCTCGTGTGTTCCGACGGATCGAGTGGCAAGGCGCGGCAATGTGGCAACGCTGAGATCGGGGCAGGCTGTGTGTTCCGGCACAGACGGCGGGCTATCTGGCGCCGACCGGCTCTATTCCGGGGAATTCCGTGTCCCCCCTGAACACTGACACCTGACCCCCATGCGGCTGGAAGTTGGGAGCAAAGGCAGAGGGAGGAGAGCGTGCCGCCGTTCTCCTCCGACTCCAGTGGGGCTCCCCAAAGGACCGTTGCCGGCTTCGTTCTGCCCGACCGCGGGCAGAGCGAAGCCGGCAAACTCTCTCTCCCTGCCTTCCCTGACGCGCCGTAGCCTTGGCGAAGGTGACTCGTGATGAATCATCCTCGTCTTTGACCTGGGGCAACGATCACTGTTCCAGGAAGCTGATGATGCCGAAGCGCTCGCGGCTGCAGTCGCGGCGCTGGGCATGATCCCACCCGGCCGGCAAAGGTGACCAGTAGGTGGTTGCTTTCCCGGCGCGCCAGTGGCTGATGTTGGCCCTGATCTGCGTACCGGCACGGAGGCGCAGACCGAGAGATTTCCAGGGAATGGCGACCGTGCCGGTCCAGCCGTCTTCGTTGACGGTCGTGGCAGCCCTGACGTCGCTCTTCCAGTCCCGTGGGTTGGTCAAATCGAGGTCCCCGTAGAAGGCATCGAGACACTGGCCGGAGACGTTGACCAGGAGGGAAAAGTGCCGTGTGGCGTTACTTGGGTCGGGCTGGATCTCGAGCATGATGCTGTTGGAGGCCCCCCTTGGCAGGTACCAGCGGTCCCTCCCTGCCCAGAACCAATCTCTGCCGTCGAGTTCGGACGGAAGCGGAGCCGTGCCGTCCTCTTTGGCCTCGAACGTCAGGTAGAGGCTCTGCGGATCGTGTGCGATCTTGACGCGGGCCCGGACCAGATCCACGGCCGCACCGCCCCACTCACTGTGGTAAGTCCCGTCGATGGGGGGCGGAGGAAAGACGGCACTGGAGGTGAATTGAGGCAGCGGCGGCTGATCTGCCCCAACCACTCGCATATACACGGGCCGCCAAATTCCAGCCCCGCTCTTCGAATTGTGCAAACGCACCGCCAGTCGGTTGCGGCCATCGGCGGCCAGAAGCCTCACGGGTGCCTTGACCACAAACGGCTCTTCCCAAAGCTGCCCGATCGTCCGTCCGGTCGAGGCAATGGAATGCTCCCCAATCGGTTTGCCATTGACGAAAACCCATGCCTGCTCGTCCACCGCCTCGAAGAACAGCTCGATCGGACGGCCCCGGTGTTCCTTGGGCACGGTGAACGTGGTGGCGTACCAGCCGTACCCCAGGAAGGGCTCGGCATCGCTCTTGGGCAGGAAAGCGGGGACATCGATCGCACGCCAGTCGGGACCTGCCTGGCGCGCGACGTCATACCAGCGTTCGGGCATGCCGCGGTCGTCGGGATCGGGGCGGAAGGTCCAGTCGCCAAAGACACCGAGAAGGCGCCGCGCCGTGGACAGGCGCGCCTTCAACGGCGCCATTTCGTGCTCGATTAGGGCAATGCGAGCGGCTTCCTTCGAGCCAAGCTCTACCTTGGCTCTCGCTGCTGCGAGCAGGTCGAAGAACAGCCGCAGGTCGTCAGGCGAGTACAGCGTCCGGATGATCTCGGCGGCCTGATTCTTGGGGTGCAAGCTGCTGGTATCGCGCATCCAGCAGCGTTCAGCATGCTCCCAGAACGCCTTCATCTCGTCGTGGGCATCGCCAAAGAACGTGGTGTAGTAGTCATCGAGCAGGTTATCAACATCCAAATCGGGGGCGTACAGCAGGCGTCCGGTGAGGTAGACGATCAGGTGATTGAGCCCCCGATTCTGTTTGCTCCAAGCTTCGTTCTCAGTTTTCTCGCCGCGGACGTTGTGGTCGCGCTGAAACCGGATGTCAGCCTGCAAGATGTGCGGAAAGAACACCGGGTAGCCTGCCAGTTTGGGACGGGTCGACCAGCCACGCCAGTTCCAGATGTAGTACTCCCAGATGTAGATATGATCGGTCAGCTTGCTCCAGTCGCGGATCAGGTCTCGGATGGTGTCGCGGCGCTTGGGATCCCAGAAGTCCCAGCGTGATTTGGTGATGCAGACCGCGATATTCGACGGCAGATCAAACTGTCCGGCCACGTCAGGTTGCCCGTAACCTTCGTAGCCGCCGAATACCCCGATCAGCCGGTCCGGATGGCTCTCCTGTATCTGCTGTGCCACCTGAACCACAAACTGCCAAAACACCTTTGACGAAGCCGTGCGGAACTCCTTGAGCAGTTCCCCGGAGAGACTGAGACGAGTCGTGCCGCCTCTCGTTGTTGTCCCGATTCGTCGCACCTTCTCCGGCAGTTCCGGATCCAGCCCCGCCATGCACGTGTCGCACATACAGGGGATCCACACATCGTTGGGATTGATCGAGAACTCACGGGTGGCCCGCCGGTCAAACAGCCAACGCATCATCTTGACGAACTCGGTGACGGTGTCCGGTTCACTCAGACACAGATTCCCATAGCCGTAGCTGGTGGTGGCAAAATCGCGGTTCCCATCGGGCAGCTGCGCGTAGATGTGCGGCTTGGCAGTGACCAGGTTGTGTTTCTTGGCGTATCCGGACCAGTGCTTCTCACTGAGGAAAAGGAAGCTGTGATTGAGGTAGAGGACGGAACTGCAGCCAAAGCCGGCGCGTAGTAGCCAGCGGCCCTCTTCCCCATCTGGGGCCAGATATCCCGTAGCTTTGGGGCTGTACGCTCTGCCGATCTTGGGTAGTCTCACCCCAAACGTCGGGGCGCCCTTCCAGTCGAGGGGTGGTACCACAACGGTGTTGATCCTGGGCACGACCCTTCCGAGCTCGCCGGGCATGTACCAACGCATGCCACAGACACCCTCAAGGAATCGATAGACAGCGGTCAGTGTGCCGTTGCGCAATGGGGTGTATTGTTTCCAGATGGTGGAGAGAAACGGGGATCCGTCCGAGTCGTCGCCGAGTAACACAAGCCAGTTCCTCCCGCTTTTGATGCGGTAGCCTTCCGACGGCAAGCCGGCCAACGTCACCCCGCTGCGAGTCGCTGCGGCATCCGACGGTCCCACCAGCACAACCGGCACGGCGGAATCCTCAGGCAAGGAGTCCACGATGGGCAGATCCGCCCCCGTAGCCATCTTCAGGTGATCCCGCAACTCCTCCACTGCATACGTGGCCGTTGGCGTGCTCCCCGGGGCGAGGTAGATCACGCCTTTCGCGGCATTGTCCGCGATGAGCACGAAGCCGGAATCGGCAGTCGCTTGCTCTGAGGACAAACAGATGCAGCCAACCAGGAGAACGCCCCAGCCGAGAGGAGCCGCAAGAACAGACGTAAGACATGGTGGTTTCAGCATTCTACCCGTTCCTGCGTGGAGATGGATCGTGCGAGGCATTGCCGGGGCCGCGTTCCTCAATGCCGGATCGCCTCCGCGGCAAACGGACCGTCGCTCCCTGTCCACTCTCTACAGTACTCGGAGATCCAACTCGATCATCTGGACTCACGCTATTCGCGAATGCCGCTAAGGCAAGCAGGAAGAACGGCGCGCCGCCGCGCCAAGTGCCTTACTACAAACGCCTGCATGCTGGTGAAAATTCGTTCGTAGTGAGCAACGCAGACCTCGCCGGAGTTGCGTTCATCCGGCACCGACGCACGGCGCCCGAAAAAGCCGCCACTACAGTGGCATTCCACACTAATGCCGACGAGGGGGAGTTCCCACACACATCCGAATCCGCGTGGTATGTTGTGGGCAAGTCGATATCCCAGTCCAAACCATCCAGGCAACGAAGAGTGACCATGGCTAAGCTAACCAACCAACTTGACGGCATGATTCCCATCAGCAACTGGGAACCTGTCGCCAACGGCATCTGGACGTGCGAACTCGGGGACATGAGTCGGGAGCAACGCTACAGCGACCTTGCGGCAGAGCCGCCGCGCCTCGAAGCGATCGATGCCCTGTCACCTGCTGACTTCCCGTTCATCGGCGAGACTCCATCCTACCTGGTAACTGACGGCAAGCTCGCCGTTCGCCTTCCGGCTGCCGCCGATGAACAGATCTATGGATTCGGTCTTCAGTTCGACGGACTGAAGAAGAGCAAGAAAGTGCTCACGCTGAACGTTGACCACTGGGGACGTGGAGGCGGACGGACCCACGCCCCCGTGCCGTTCTATATCTCAAGCAAAGGCTACGGCGTCTTCTTCAATACGTCGCGCTTCTTGAAGGTCTACTGCCAGGTTGGCAACCGTAAGGACTCACCGAACAACCCTCCCCCGGTCGACCGCAATCCGCCGCCCGACGCCGAGACGGCCCCCTGGCAGGCGCTGCCCCAGGGAGATGCTGTTGAAGGCCACGTCAACGGCAGAGGGATGGAGGTTGTCGTGTTCAGCGGGGCCAACCTGATGGATGTGGTCCGGCGCTACAACCTGTATTGCGGTGGAGGCGCGCTGCCACCGTTGTGGGGGCTTGGCTTCTGGCACCGTGTGAATGCCCACTTTGACGCAAGCCAGACCAATGCGGAAGTCGCCGAATTCAGGAAAAAGCAGTTCCCGCTGGATGTGATTGGACTTGAACCAGGATGGATGACATACTCCTATCCCTGTACCTATGAGTGGCAACCCAAACGCTTCCCGGATCCGGGCGCATTCGCCAGAGGCCTCCTAAAGGACGGCGTTCGGCTCAATCTCTGGGTCAATCCCTACATCTCCCCGCAAAGCCGCATCTACGAAGAGGTCTATCCGTACTCTGGATCCCACATGGTCTGGCTGGGCGTGGTCCCCGACTATCACATGCCGGAAGCACGGAAACTCCTGGTGGAGCAGCACACCGAGGACCATCTCGACATCGGCATCAGCGGGTACAAAGTGGACGAAGTGGACGGCTACGACTTCTGGCTGTGGCCGGACCATGCCACGTTCCCTTCCGGTACACCGGCCGAAAGCATGCGCCAGACGTACGGTCTGCTCATGCAACACATGCTCTACAAGGACCTGTTCAAGAAGAACAACCGGCGCACATATGGCAACGTCCGCTCCAGCAATGGCGGAGGCTCCGGCTACCCATTTGTGATCTACAGCGATTCCTACAACCATGCCGAATACATCACGGGGATCTCAACGGCCAGCCTGTGCGGGATCCTGTGGACCCCCGAGACACGCAGCGCAGCCACAGCCCGGGAGTGGCTGAACCGCCTGCAGACCGTCTGCTTCTCCCCCATGGCCAAGCTCAATGCCTGGGCATCCAGTACACAACCATGGAGTTTTCCGGAAGTGACCAATGCGGTTCGCGACGTCATCCAGTTGCGCATGCGCCTGCTGCCATACCTCTACAGCGCCTTCGCCGACTATCACTTCAACGGCACGCCTCCGATGCGGGCCATGATTCTTGAGATTGGCACGCATGCAAGAAACGAAACCGTGACAAAAGGCGAGCTCCACGGTGAGACCGATCCCTATGCTATGGACAAGGTTGTCGAGGCAACCGACCAGTTTATGTTCGGCCCGTCAATTATGGTCGCACCTTTCTACGGTGAGAAGGCCACAGAGCGCGAGGTCAATCTACCCCCCGGCGACTGGTATGACTTCTACAGTGGCCGGCCAGTCGGCTCAGACACAACCATCACGGTGACTGCGGAGGCGTTGGACGACCGAATTCCTCTGTTCGTCAAAGATGGCGCAGTCATCCCAATGCTGAGCAGGGATGTTCTGAACGCGAAGGAGGCCTCCGGCTGTGATCTGGAGATCCGTCATTACGGCAGCGCAGACGGCACCTTTGAGCTCTACGAAGACGACGGGAATACCTTTGGTTACGAGCAGGGAAACTACCGTATACGCACGCTCTCTGTCACGGCGGAAGGCCTGACCGAAGACATCCTCACAGATGCGGCTCCCCCCATGTTCGGATCGGCTTCACTGAAGCGCATGAGCCGACTTCCAGTTTGAGACATCGTTACAGACGAACGAATGGGTCTCCGGAGACGGCGGTTCACGTCGGCACTGACTCCTAAACCGTACCCCCCACTGGAACCCCACCGCCGCCGCACTACAGTACCCATTGGCCCCGGCGGGTTTCCTGTCGCAGTCGTTGCAGACTGTTAAGGAATCATTCCAGCCCGCTGGGGCCTTTTCCTTTTCTTGGGGGGCTTGCTGGCGGTCCTTGTGGGGGTGTGGGGCTGTAGGGCTGGACTTAACAGCCTTCAGCTGGACCTGCCTTCCTGTTCTCCACGGTGTACTATAGGGGGCCGCACTGAGGCCCAGGGAGCGCACCAGATACTGTGGGAACAGCGGAGAGGAACAATGACCAGAGCACCCGCTTTATGCCTTCGGAACACCTTGGCCTGTGCTGCCGCCGGCTGCGCTCAGGCCGGGCCGCAGTTCACGCAAAGCGACGTATTCGTGGCCGGTCAGGACGGCATCCACGAATACCGCATCCCTGCCTTGGTGACGTCCACCAAAGGAACGTTGATTGCCGGGTGTGATGCGCGACGCGACAGAAGCGGCGATCCGCCTAACAACATCGACAGTGTGGTCAAGCGCAGCACGGACGGGGGCCAGACCTGGGGGCCGCTTCAGGTTGTGGCCGACTTCCCGGGTACAGAGGCAGCGGGCGATCCCTGCCTCCTGACCGACCGTGTGACCGGCAAAATCTGGCTGTTCTTTGCCTGGTGCCCTGAGGGAATCGGCTCCCGTGCTTCCCAGCCGGGTCTGTCAGGGCGGACGATGCAGATTACCGCGATGAGCAGCGGCGATGACGGTGTTACCTGGACGCCGCCACGCGACCTCAACCCCATGGTCAAAGACCCCGTGTGGAGCGCCATGTGGTGCTCGCCCGGATGCGGCGTGCAGACGCACGACGGACGCCTCCTCGTCCCCAGTTCCTCGCTCCGGGAGGGCATCCCGCACTCGCAAGTGTTCTGCAGCAGTGACCACGGTGAGACGTGGAAGACTCTCACCGCTTCCGGAACGAAGACCAACGAACACATGCTGGTCGAACTCGCGGACGGCGCGCTGCTGGCCAACATGCGGAGTAACCACGGACAGGGCTGCCGCGCCTACGCCCTGACCTCAGACAAGGGATTGACCTGGTCGAAACTCGAACATCAACCTGCCTTGGTCGAACCCGTCTGCCAAGCTGGCTTCATTCGCCACAGCGCTCGCCGTGACGGGCACGACAGAGACCGCCTGCTCTTCAGTAATCCAGCCAGCCGCAAACGCAAGAACCTGACGGTTCGCCTCAGTTACGACGAAGGGGAAACGTGGCCCGTGTCCAAGGTCGTTCACCCCGGTCCAGCCGCCTACTCCTGCCTGACAGTTCTTCATGACGGCACGATCGGACTGCTCTATGAAAAAGGCACCCGCGGTCCCTATGAAGCAATCGCGTTCGCTCGTTTCAACCTCGACTGGCTCACAGACGGGGCGGACACCGGCGCAGTGACACGTTGACATGACGCCCTGTGTCACGCCCATGATGATTGCCACAGAACGTCGTGCCGTATGTGGTCAAGCCTGGGGTAGATACGGAGGAACCAACAGATGCCTGACCAAACACCATGCCTGCTTCTCGCTGCTGTCGTCGCGCTTGGCCTGACTGGTCCGACGGCGGCCCTGGAGTACACGTGGGAGCAGATTGGCCCGGGTGGCGGCGGCGTGACTCAGATCCAGGACATCTCCGCCGTTGACCCCGCTGTGATGTTCATGACCAATGACATGGGCTACGCCATGCGTACGCAGGATGGCGGACGCACGTGGCACGCAGTCGAGCATCCCGGCATCGCGCAAACGTGGGGCCCCGGCTGGGGGTTCCTGCATCCATGCTCTGCCGGGCTCGCCTTCCATGGCCGACACCGCGGCCTCTACCGCAGCCACGACGACGGCGGCACTTGGGAGCAGGTCACGGGACCGTGGGACGACGTTGTCGAAACGGGCATGCACACGGCCAGTCGGGGGCCGAACCGCATGGCCTTCGATATGAGCAACGGCCGGTTCGGGCTCATGGCGTTTCACCGTTACCGGAAAGCAGGCCGCACCGCCCTGTTCCGCACAGACGACTCGGGCGACACGTGGCAATACCTACCCAGCTTCCCGGGCACGGGCGTTGTGGACCTGTTCGTGGGCCGGGAAGGGGCAGCCCTACTCGTGGCATGTCCCGACGCGCTGTACCACAGTGCCGACCACGGCGACAGCTGGCACCGGATCGACATTGGAGCTTGGCACGGGATGCGTCCCGCCCCGGAGAAACGGCCGGAAGACAGCTCCGGACCGGCCGAACTCCCAGCAATCATCAGCATGGACGGGGGCGTCACCTCGACGGGGGGGGCCGTCTATGTGGCGACCCAGCGGCAGCAGCGGGGTCAAGAGGTCGCCGGCGGGCTGTTTGTGAGTGAGGATGCCGGCAGAACGTGGACGCCGAGCGGAACGGCGGGGTTGCCTCGGTTGATTCCCGGCAAGGAGCTGTCGCAGTGCAAGCAGATCCGTGTATGCGGTCGCAACCCACAGGTGGCGGTTGCCATCATGACCTCGATCCATCGGGGGGCCAAGGCAGGAGTCGACGAGCCGTTCCATCACAATCTCTACCGGACCACGAATGGAGGGCAGACTTGGGCACCCGTTCTGTTCCGTCACCCGCAGATGGCACGCTACAACATCGTGACCAAGACGTGGCTAACCAACCGCTGGGGGAGCCTCGCAGGCATTAGGACCGTCGCCATCTGCGACAGCGATGCTGACATCATGGTCGCCACCGACTGGGCACGGAATTTCCGCACCGAGGACGGCGGCGTGACGTGGCGGGAGATG
>Ga0209045_1001939_pt1 | contig 16432 bp, 5 predicted proteins | sample SaaInlLV_10m_DNA_4_FD_184664 | JGI IMG/M metagenome (GOLD analysis project Ga0209045, IMG submission 184664) | Marine microbial communities from expanding oxygen minimum zones in the Saanich Inlet - Saanich Inlet SI072_LV_200m_DNA (SPAdes) (version 2) | ecosystem: Environmental > Aquatic > Marine...
CTGGAAATTGAACGGCCCATGGTGAGGACCGTAGACGATGTGGAGGTGCCCCCGACTGTCCATTGTGATGGCGGGACCGCTGTGGTTGTCCACGCCCTTCCCGACCAGGACCGTTTCAGACCAGACTCCGGTCTCCCGGTTCAGGGATCGGACCTGGATGTCGGCCACGTGGTCAAGCCAAGCCACGAAGGTCGTGTTTCCGGCAGTGATGACCTTGCAGCTCATGGCGTATGCCGTCGCCCGCGTACTGCCGTTCCGGGAAATAGTCTCGTCTCGTGTGACCATGGCCTCTCCTCCAGTAAGACTGATCGCGACGCTCCATGCGACGGCACCGACACTCAGCCGCAACCGTCGATAGTCGAGCCGACGACACTCACGTAGGCAACTCATCCGCATTCTCTCCTTTACAGCCCCGGAAGGGCAGAAGCCACAGAGCGGGCCCAGACACCCTACTGTGGACCGATCTTCCGGAACAGCACCATCGACTTATGAGGCAGCCCGGGGATTCTCCCGTCCTGCAGAACCTGCACGTCCCCGTCGATCGTGTGCAATTCGGCAGCTTCCCATTCCGCGGGCAGATTGACTTCAAGAACGCTGACGGGGCTCCAAACGAACGCGGCTGCCGCGTCGGCATCGCACCACACCGACCCGAACGGCGTGACGCGAACGAACGGTCGCGGCATCAGCTCCAGAGCCCGGTTGAACATCTTGTTACAGCGACCAGCTTCCTCGGTTCGGCGGATCTCGCCGGGAACGGTTTCCATACCGCATGCGTACCCGCTGATCGTGTTGACGAAGAACGCGTAGTGCATGCCCAGCCGGAAGTAGTCCATGGCCATGTGATCCGGGGCGTTGGTGTAGCAGCCCATGCCCGTGAACACCCATTCCATGCCTGAATGATCGACGTAGAGTCGCTTCCGGTACCAGAAATTGTCGAGTGCCAGGGGACATTGCCCTTCCACCCCGAAGCTGACGTCACGGTCGCTGAGAGCACGATAGATCTCGACGGCACCAGCCATTCCCGGTCGGGGTTCGGCCAGGCGAAAGTTGACCACTCCGGTCTGCGCGCCGGCCATGTCCAGGTAGATGTCCCGCATGCCGATGGCGATGGCCTTGTCAAACAGCTCCGCATACCACTGGCGGCAGGCGGGGATGGTCCAGTCGTAGATCGGGTCGTGCCCGTTCATCCAGAGCAACGGCTTGCCGTCGCGCTTGTGGGCCAGCCACTCCGGATGGGCCTTTGCCATGGGGTCGTCGAAGCCTTGGGCATAGGCCCCTGGCGACCAGGGCTTTGGACGCAGCCCGGCCTCCAGAAGCTTGGCGTACATCGGGGCGAGTTTGTCGCTGAAGATTGCGTACATCGACGACGGACAGAGGGGGAGCATGTAGCGTTTGAACCCAAGTCTTCCTGCGGCTTCGATCACCTGGTCGATCTGTTCGGCCCCGCAGGTGTTCGTGTGTTGCGCCGTGGGCAGAGGGCGAGGAACGGTGATGCCGGTCTGCCCGCAATAGCGGATCCGGGTGTATTGTTGGAACGCCAGCCAGGCGTTTGGCCCCTCCGGCGGAGTTGGGGAGAACAGGTGCCAAACACGTGGCGTATCCAGCGGCGCGAAGCGGCGCCCCAGCAGAACTTGGGTGGCAACGTGCAGATGACTCTTGCCGGCGGCGTGCTTGATCTCACCGTTACTGGCCGCAGGTCTGTCCATCATCTGGCAGAAGATGCCGTGCGGCGACTGGAGCCAGTTGAATGCCTGGCCAGAGGCGAAGTGGGACCAACGCCGGGTCGTGGCCTCGGTGGTTTCCTCAAATGGGACCTTGACGAATCCCCTCGGGGCACTGTAACAGGACATGCGCCAGGCTTCGCTGCCGGTCAGTTCGTCACCGATCCGTACAGGCGCCTCGAACCGCACCATCTCGACTCGCGCATCAGTTCCGTCCACGCGGATGTTCTCCGCCACGCCTTGGAACGTGCGGCCGTCGACAGTGAATTCGCCCGGTTCGAAACGCCAGAGCATCTTCATCCCCTCGTGCGTCTTCTCACTGCTTGCCAGACGGAGAGCCACGCCTCCTCGCTCGAGTTTCAGGCAGTCTGCCAGGATCCACTTGGTCGATACAAGCGAGGAGGGAGGGATCGTCGCGTCTGCCGTGGGCACAGCCTCGGCAGTCGTCGTATCCCACGACTCCTCGGGGCTGGGCAGCGACGTGGCGAATACGGGTGGTTCGAGTCCGCTGATCACGGGAGACGCGATGCCCGGTAAGCGCACGTCGATCTGAAGAGGATCGCGGGTGACGGTGAGGGCCACCCCGTTGGCAAAAGCAACGCTCAGGACACCGCCCATCTCCTGTACCGATGCAGGGTCGTCGAACTGCCGTTCTCCGAAGCTGGGCGGGCGGATTCGCACGCGCGCCGTCTCCGTCGGGATCTGAGGCACAGTGGGCAAGGGCCTGTAGAGCACACGATCAGCTTCGGGGTCCAGTTCCGCGCGTCCGGCATAAGCTGTGATCTGGACCAACATGCTCCCGAAGTACGTCCATGAGTCGAGCTGCCGGAATCCCCCTTTGCGGCGCCAGTCGTCGTCCCAGTACACAACGCGACCCTTGCCGTACGTGTGTGCCGCAATGTGCGCACCCCGTGCCCGGCCGGAGTCATCCACGTATTCGGTCAGAACCGCGGCGCCTTCTTTCGGCAGAATGCCCCTTCCCTTGCCGAAGCACGGAAACCGGTCAGGGAAGACCCTGAGAATGTCGTTCAGCTTGCGACAGGTCCTTACCTCGGCGGGCAGCGAATCCTCGCTGAATGTCACCGGCAGCAGTTCCTCCAGTGTCACGGGGGCCTCTTTGGTCATCAGCAGGCCACCGCCGTTGCGGACAAACGTCTTGAGCGCGCCGATCCGTTCCGGGGTGAAAAGCGCCTCCTGATCCTTGCGAAAAATACCTCCGATGACGATCACGTCGAACTCGTGTAGGCGTCCGAACGTCGGGGTGATCTTGTCGTCGGGCTCGGGTTCGAACTCATCCATGAGGTGCATGCGGATCGGGGACGCCCCGAGCCCCGCAAGACCCGCCGAGTCGATGGTCGTTACCGCCGCCCCGGCAGCCTTGATAAACGCCGCCGTACTCCGCGCGGTCCAGGGGCGACCGCCCTGCAGCAGCAGGACCCGAAGCGGTCCCTTCTCCTGCTGCGATGGCGCGCCCACCGCCGGCAGGAACGAAGAGCAGGCGGCAGAAAGCAGCAGTGCGGACGCCGAAGCTCGCGGAGCAAAAACCATGGACACTCTCCTGCTGAAGAAGTGGTAAAAAACGGGATTGGGGCCAAGCCTCGTGGCCTGCATTCTCGGAGCTCAGTTTGCCGCGAGAATTCCAGACCGCAAGGTCTGCGCCCGCGATTGCCCTCATGAAGTCGTGTTTGAAGGCAGTGCGATTTGTGTCCTATAGCACCCCCGCTACCTTGTTCCCCATGACTGGAAAGAAAATCCCTATCGTCAAGCTGCTTTGCAGAGGAGGGGATCGCACGGCTCGGAGCAGACGAGCCCCGGCTCACTCAAAGAAGCGCATAGGTGAACACGTGCTTATCGTTGTGCTGATGGCCATGTTGTGCCCCGGGCTCTTGCGGGCGGCTGAGAATGGACTCCAACTGACGCGGGACGGTAGGACAGAGTACTCGATCGTGGTTTCGCCTGCTGCAGCGGAACCGGAACAACACGCGGCAACTGAGCTGGCCTACTTCCTACAACAAGTGACAGGTGCGCCATTCCCCATCACGTCCGCTGCGCACGGGGGGCCTGCAATCTTCGTCGGCTCCGGTAAGCACAGCACTCCCGGAACCGACGATGACGCCCGGCACAAATGGGGTTCAGAGGGCTTTCTCATCCGTACCAAGGGGCAGAACCTGCTGCTTACCGGAAAGGGGCGGCGGGGAACCCTCTACGCGGTCTACTCATTCCTGGAGGACGTCGTGGGGTGCCGCTGGTGGTCCAGCTCGGTAAGCACCATCCCCAAGTGCCCCGATCTGGCCATCGCCCCCATGGATCATCAGGGCGAGCCCGCCTTCGAGTACCGGGAACCGTTCTACTTCGACGCCTTCGATCCTGATTGGGCAGTACGGAACAAAGTGAACGGAGACCGAGCCAGGCTCGATGCAAGACGCGGGGGACACATGACCTACTCGGGGTTCTCACACACGTTCGGTGAAATCGTGCCGCCTGCAGGCTATTTCGATCAACACCCGGAGTGGTTCAGCGAGATCAATGGTAAGCGCCTACGGGATCGCTCTCAGCTGTGCTTAACAAACCGGGAACTCAGAGCCTTCATGGCCCAGCAGGTCATCCAACGGTTGCGAGAGAAGCCGGCCGCCATCGCCTCCGTTTCCCAAAACGACGGGAGCAACCCCTGCCGGTGTAAAGAGTGTGATGCAGTGGTGGCCCTTGAAGAGGCCCAGTCGGGTCTGCTGCTTCATTTCGTCAACGCTGTCGCGGAGGAGGTCGAGAAGGTCTTCCCGGATACGGCGATTTCGACTCTAGCCTACCGGTACACGCGCAAGCCGCCGCGATTCGTCCGTCCCAGACACAATGTGATTGTGCGGCTGTGCAGCATCGAATGCGATTTCTCCAAGACGATCGCACACGGTACGACCAACGCCGCGTTCCGCGAGGACATCCGAAGATGGGCAGATGTATCCGAACGGCTCTACATCTGGGACTACGTCACGAATTTCAGTCACTACATCCAGCCACACCCAAACCTGCGCGTGCTCGGAGAGAACGTGCGCTTCTTCGCCCGGCACAACGTTAAGGGCCTATTCGAGCAGGGCAACTACCACTCGCAAGGAGGCGAATTCGCCGAGCTTCGGGCCTGGGTACTGGCTAAGCTCATGTGGGACCACTCTCTGGACGAAAAGGAACTGATCTCGGAGTTCCTGCGGGGATACTACGGGGCGGCTGCGCCACACATTCAAGGCTACATTGACTTAATGCACGACGCGGCGGCACAGAGTGGCCACTTCCTGACCTATGCGTCTCCCCCCACTGCGCCCTTCCTGACCTTGGGTGTCCTGAACAAGGCAACCGCGCTGTTCGATGTGGCCGAAGCAGCGGTAACGGACCAGCCGGACACGCTTCAGCGCGTGAAGGTCTGTCGATTGCCGATCCAGTACGTGAGGCTTACCCAATGGGAACGACTGCGCACCGCGGCAAGGGCAAACGGCGTCCCTTGGCCAGTCGAGGATGATCGTTCAGCTCTCCTCAGATCTTTCCTCACAGTCGCCGAAAAGAACGCAGTGAGGTTCATCAAAGAGGGTGCCCTGATGTCATCTTTTGTGCAAAAGGCAGCTGATGTTCCACGTCGCCCCTCCCCACCACCGCTCGCGTGTGTGGGACTCCCAAAGGAAACCTGGACTGACCTTCAGGACGGTCTCTTCAAGCTCCACCGCCCCGGGGAGTGCGCGGCGCTCAAAGCCGATGCGCGCGCCTCAGATGGGGTGGCCGCATGGATGCCGGGGAATCACCACGAATGGGCCACACAGTGCGACACGGGCCAGGCAGGACTGGGAGGACTGCCCGGCAAACCCTATGGCTCCTATGCGGTTGTCCGCTGCGATGTGGCCGGCAAAAAGGGGGGCGCTTTTTCCTACGGCCTCTACGACGCCGCCAGCCGTACTATCCTGTGCCGGAAGTTCGTCAGCGCCGAGGAGATCCCCGACAGCGACTACCACGTCTACGAGATTGGGACATTCCCCATGCATTCCACAATGTATTTGTGGGTTGCACCGGCGGGAAACGCTCAGAACGTCTCTGCCGTCTGGGTCGATCGCTTCTTCCTGATCCGGCCCCCGGTCAAGTAGACGGTACGGCGTGTCCTCGTCGTCGATGACAACCTCCTCGCTGTCGGCGGCTGTGGTGTTTGCAGCCTTGGCGCGTTGTCCCCTCATGTTGCCACTCCGCTTCGCTTCGTTACTGCCCAATGGGCAGCCCGTCTCGCTTTGCTCGGCTGTTGGAGTACCGTCCGGAGTGAACGCACCAAAGGTGACCAGCGCGTGGATGTGGGGATGGAAATTCGCGATCTGACCATGCGTCTGGATGCCTGCGACCATGCCGGGCACGACATCGGCCCGGTCGAGCACAGTGCGGTAGACTTCCAGCACGGTCTCCCACGCGAGTTTGGGCAGCTTGCGCAGCAGGGCTCCGCAGCGTTCGCCGAACAGGTCACGGTGCGAAACACACGATCGCTCCGGCATCCGTGCTCAGCACCAGGCGCCCGTTCGCCGCGGCCAGGCCATGGACCTTCCCGGGCACCGTTGCCTGCCAACGTGCGCTACCGTCTCCCATGCTCAGGGCCTCCGCAGACCCGTCCTTGCCGATGAGCAGCGACTCGCCCGCCGCCGCCATCGCGAACACTGTCCCGCAAGGCCGCTGCCAGCGTGTGCAACTGGGCAGTTCCGCAGCGATCTTGGTCAGTTCTTGGTCGGTTGCCGCCACTCCCGCCTTGTCGCCACGCTTCTGCTGCTTCTTCCGCTGCGCGGTCAGGGCTTCCTTGCGCGCCTGGAGCGGCACAAAGCGCTTGAAATCGAGTGCGACCAGGGCGTGCTTCCTGGCCAGGTAGGCACAGTCTTCCGTCACGACCATGCAAGACGCCCCTGGTACTGCCGCCATGGACGTGCGGTTTTTGGCGCTGCTTACGCGCAACAGGTCCTCCCTGCCTTTCTGATTGGGAGGGCCCGACAGCAAATGGCCACTATCGTCCAGGATACAGAAGACGCCTCCTGCGCCCTGGACCGGCCCCATGGGCTTGCCGTCTTCGCGGCTGAAGACCAGCGGCGCGCTGCGCCCTTGGGGGACGTAGAGGTCCTCATCAGACGCAAGCATGGCGCCTTGGAGGGTGACTCCCGGCAGCTCTCGGACGTATCGACCTTGGCCTTCCGGCTTGCCTGTCGCAGTATCCAGGGCGATCAGGTAGGATGTCTCCCACGGCAGCAGTGAGGCCGCCGCGTAGGCCGTTCCCTGATCTACCAGCACTCCCGTGCGTACCGGGAAAAGCGATATGGGGAGGCCGTTGTGGGCGATGCGGCGGGCCTCCGGGGCTGGCGTGAAGCTCCAGACCACTGCGCCTGTGGTGGCCTCGGCGCAATAGACGTGTCCGTCATCCGACCCGAAAAAGGCCTTCCCGTCCGCGACCGTTGGGGGGAAGCGGATCGGTCCTTCAGCGTAGCAGCGCCAGCGTTCGGCCCCGGAGGAGGCGTCCAGACAGTGGACCGCATGGTCCGCAGACGACCCGAAATACACGCGGTCCCCTTGCAGGACGACGTGGAAAACAGGATCGATATTGCGCATCGACTGCAGACCGCGATTTCCCGAGTAGGCATCCCACTTTGCCGGGCCTGTCCAGGCTGGTCTTGGGCGAACCGATGACTGCCATGTCCACTGCTTCTTGAGCGGGAAGTGCAGGGATTCAGGGCTGACCGCGCGTCGTCGGGTGTCCCGTCGGTAAGTGGGCCAATCCGCGGCCCGGGAGGTGGTCGCGATCGTGGCCGCGGCGAGAGCACAGCCGACACGCGCGACGGTGGAGAATGTGCGGAACCGGCGGGGCATAGGTCAGTTCCCCCTTTCCGTGAACGTGCGTCCGTCGCTCAACCGGTGCGCCTTGGGCAGGAAGCCTACGGACGTTTCCAGCCACTTTGCACACGAGCATCCGCCGCCTCCCTCAGGCGCCAGGAGCATGCCGCCCGCGGGAACCATGCTCAGCCAGCAGCTTGGGCGGAGCCTGTCCCAGGTTGTTACTGTCTCCTTGACTCGGTCCCACATAGCGACTTTGCGGTCAGCGCCCCGGTAGATCAGGGCGTGTCGGCTGCCGAGATACGTGTGGCATCCGCTGCGGCGTCCCATCTTCGCCGTGACCTTCACACCGTCCACCACGCGGTATCCGTTCGGCTCCAGATAGAGCGTGTCCTCAATGACTACGGGGTGCATCATGTGAGCGCTGTGGTCGCGTCCCGGCCAGTCGTGCTGCTGTTCCCACAGCGGCTGGCCCTGGGCTGGATCGAAGGCGTAGAGGTGATACTTGCCGCCGGACGAAACCAGGACCAGGGCTCGGGGATGATACACCAGGTAGAACACGACCGACCCGTCCACGGTATCGATGGGGCGCTCCCACACAAGCTTGCCAGTGGCTGCGTCCAGGGCCAGCAGGAACTGGTCCTGCCACAGTCCCGGGTCGTTTACCCGCCCCGTGCGCTGTGACGCGAGCGCAGAATTCCGGGATTCGACCACGTAGAGCCTGCCGCCGCCCAGGGCGATGGTGGTGTTGATCGCCGTGCCGCCTGCCCGCACCCAGGCCAGTCTGCCCGGCCCCGGGTCATAGGCGAAGAGGGCGTCGCTGCAGACTTTGGCTGTGGCGCTTGCCTTTGTTGCATCGTACCAATTCTGCCCGCCCCAGTATGCGGTGTATGACGATCCGGTTTTGACGCTGCTGCCGAACAAGCGCCCGTCAACGTGGGCGATAGCACCCCACATATGGCCGTCTCGATGCTGTTCGGGCAGTTCGAGAACGCCGATTCGCCGGCCCGATGCCGTGTCGAGTTGCCAGGCCTGATTCCCAACAGCCACATACAGAGCGTCCGCGTCCGCGCACCAATTCCCCGCGTCCCGCGGGATGTTCACGCGGCGCAACAGCGGGATCTCCAGGCTCCAGAGGAACGTGCCGTTGAAGGCGTCCAGTGCGATGACTCTGTTCATGCCCTGATGGAAGAGTCGGCCGCCGACTGCCAGAGGCGCTGGCATACGCGGATTGCGGTCAATCCCGAAATCTGGGCCAGGGCGCCCGAGCCACTGTAGCTGCAGGTCCTGAGTTGCCGCAGCCTGCCCCAGTTCGTCTCCGCTGGTCGCAGTGTTCGCCGCCGTTCCGTACTGATGTGTCCAGGCTCCCGATCCCGGGAATGCTCTGCGCTTGAGCCGGGCTGAAACGCCGGATCGTGTGTCTGCGACAGTCCAGCCGGAACCGGCGGTTGACTCGAGCCAAATATCTCGGCCCGGGGTCGCGCCTGTCGCGCCGACAAGCACTGCATGGCCTCCCGGCGCCAGTACGCGGCGGATCTCGTCCGGTCGTCCAGGCCACGCGTCACCCTCGAGTGTGCGTTCAGACACCACGAGGTTGGCCAAGGCATCACTCAGAGCGGTGCGGTCAAGGGAGCGGACAGTCATTGCTGAGAAGCGTACCCCATACAGTCCTGTGCGGTTGAGCTGTCGGCGCAGCGTGGCGATTCGCATGGGATCGCTGTCCACAAGCCAGAGCACCAGCCGGCTGCGTCGGGCGAGATGGTAGGCCAAAGCACCGTCTCGAACACCGTACACGACGCAGATGCCTCGGCGCACACCCGTTTGCGCGAGCGTTTGCTCCGCGATGCCCGCACACTGCACGTCGGCCTCGAACTCAGGCACAGCTGGGACCGCCGGCAGTGTGTAGTTGAAAGAGGTGTCGAACTCGGCACGCACGCTCCGCACGACGTCCTCGGCCCCCACACGGCCCACCGAATACGTGTAGAGCGTATCGGGAGCCAAGTCTGTCAGCACGACGCTGTGCTGGTGTTCGGACGAGCCACTTTCCAGCACCCGCATGGAATCCGGAGATGTCCCGAGAAAGGCACGACCCGGTCCTGGTTGAGACGTGTCCCAGTGCAGCACGGCCTGATCCGGAGCCGTGAACTGGAGCCACAGGCGAGCCGGCAGGACGGGGGGCGGTATCGTTGCGGCCGGACGTTCTGCGGCATGCCGCGCGATCTCCTCGGCGGACAGTCTGCGCGGATAGACTGCCGCCTCGTAGAGCCTGCCCTGCATCCGGAAGTACTCGTTGTCATCATGGTACGCGCCGATTGAGTAGAACGCATGTGGCGGGTAGGCGATGGGGCCGGCCGCCCCTGCGGCGTCTGCGACAGGTTGTCCGTCCACGTAGAGACGGACAGTTTGGCCGTCGTACGTTCCAGCCACGTGGTACCAGGTGTTGTCCTCAAAGGCCGTTGGCGCCGTGGCCGTCACGAGTTTCGGACCGGTCGAGATCTGGAAGACAAAGCGGTCGTTGTGGTATCCGAGATCCCACCCCTTCTCGTAATTTCCGTTGTCCTGGATGTAGCCGATAATGCAACCCCAGCGCGTGGGGGCAGATACTGAGACCCAAGCCGACACGGTGATGTCCTGGGCTGGCAGCTGAGCGCTCGCCACGCCGACCGCTGTGAGGCTGTTTACGCCGTCAAACACGGCCGTAGAGCCTGCAACCTCGAGCGCCTTCTCGGCGGTTACAGTCAGGCCACCTCGCACGGCGTGGACCGTTCGCCCTTGCACTGCTCTTGCTGAGAAGCGCCAAAGGTGCTGCGGATCCTGCCCGAGCGCTGTCCCTGTGAGCAGCGCCGAGACGGCCGTCAGGGCGAGACTACTCCATCTGCAGCGTGTGTTGTCGGTCACCGTGATGATCTCCTGCACGGGTGGACGTGTTGTCAACGTAACGGCTCGTTCCGTTCCTGGCGAGAGGCACAGCGCGATGACATTGTACGACTCCCGAAAACAGATAGGAAATCACTGTAGTCCCACAGATGCTGGGATGCTGGGATTCCAGAATTGGCCATCCTGAGGGATGGCTGTGATAGGAAATTGCTTCCCGGTCACGGGGAGAAGGTAACAGATAGGAACAGATAGGAAATTGCTTTCCGGTCGCGGGGAGAAGGTAGCGGGGACCGGGACTGAAGGCAAGGGACGAGGGGTTGATTTGCGGCGTTCGTGGGCTGGGGTGGTGACGGATCGGGCCGGATCGGGCCGGTCCGTCACCACCCGGGGAACATCCGGGGTTTGGGCAGACAAATCCAGTCCGAATCGAGCGTTTCGGGGCACGGTCTTTCGTGCCCTTTCAAAGTCTGAGCTCAGAGGGCCATCAAGAAGTTGCCACTCCACTGACGTTCCGTTGCTGCCCTGCGTGTCGGCCCGTCTCCCTTCGGTCGGCTGTCGGTACGACGTGTCCTCGTCGTCGATGACAACCTCCTCGCTGTCGGCGGCTGTGGTGTGATGTCTGTCCGAGCCCAACCGGTGTGCAATTTGCCATGTGTCATCTTGTCGAGTCACGTTCCATTGATTTGCTGCAGCCGTGAAGGTAGACACGCCTGACAGGTGGAGCGAGTGAAGTTGGGGACGACAAACCAGAACCAGAACTCAGAACTCGCCAGTCAGAAATCACATATCTCGCTTCTCAGAACGACACAGTCCTAACACTCCTCACGGCACGGAATTGTGTTGGTCCGAGCCGAGTCTTCTAGCTGGAATCCGAGGAACCCGGGGTCCGTCCCGACTGGCGGGAGGCGGATTTCACGGTGCACGGTTTCACGGTTTCACCAGGATCACGCGGTCCATCCATACGGCGTTCTCCTGGGTTGAGCCCGGCGCGTAGGCGGGGCCGGTCAGCTTGAGGGAGACGTAGACGTCCCAGTCGTTCACCGCCGGGTCCATCCCGTCGGCCAACTGGTAAGCCCCGTCAATGGGGCAACCCTGCAGCCATGACCAATGTGCCCAGACACGAACTCCCGGCCCCACGCGGGCGCGCCCGATTTTGTACAGGTGGTACGTCTCGTCCCGCGCCGTTTCCTCGGGCTTCATAACGACGGAGAGCACAGAGCTCTTCCGGACCCGGTCGTAGACGCCGAAGGCCAGCGGCCGGCTATGGTCCATTTTCTCATACCCGCCGAGGGTCAGGCGGCGTGCTTTGCCACATGCCGCCTCGGAATCCTCCGCCAACTCATTCCGGTAGCCCGAAAGCGAGTTCCAGAAAAACTGGGTGACGCGATCGGGCGGGATGTCCTTGAATTCCGCGGGCAAGGGCGGCGGATGCCGGAGAAACTCCATATGGCCTGGGAGCGCCGCCAGCAGCCTCTCTCCCCATTCCTGGGACCGGCACGCGGCGATTTCCACCTTCCATAGCGCTTCCAGGCGGTCAAGCGCCTCCGCCCGGTCGAACGGGAACGGCTGACCGCCGGCGGCCGCCCCGGCCTCCAGAGGACGCCACAGCTCGACCAGCTTCACCAGCACCGGCACGCGCTCGATCTGCACGTGGAGGAGATCACTCGAGCCCGGCGGGCAAGCCGTCTCCGCCGCCTGAAGAAGTCGTTCCGCGGTGACGAAAAAATCGAGATCCCAGTGCCGACGGCCCCCTGCGCAGGGATAGGTGTCGATGACCTTGTCGGGATTCGCCGCGATGCGTTTCTCCACATAATCCAGCCACTCCTTGATGTACGGGGCGGCCGGCCCGTAATACCCCGCGAGGAATGCCTCGATCAGTGGTTCGGCAGGCTGTGACGGGTCCTGCATCAGCTTGTGCCCCAGCCAGCGGGCGAGCGCATAGAAGCTCTGGCGCGGCTCGTGCTCCTCGGCCTCAAGAAACAGGCCCGTGACGTGATTCTCATGGAACAGCTTCAGATCCGGCTGAATCGTCGGGACATGCGTGTCCGGGGAAACGTGCGAACCGTAATACCAGTAGTCCCATACGAAGATGTTCTTGGTGATTGCGCCCCAGCCGCGAACCATCTTGGCCTGCTTGCGGTTGTGCGGATGCGTCAAGGGACGGATCGACTCGCAAGTCGAGTACAGGTCACACCAACGGATGACGACATTGTCGCGAACGGTTAGCGTCCTGGGCGGCTGTTCGGTGGAGACATAAGCGAAGGTCTGGACGAAGACCTCCGGATGCTCGTCCCGTACCGCATCGGCGACGTGATTGATGAACGCCACATTCGGCCCGCTCTCCGAGCCCTCGCGGTCGATGATCGCCTTACACTCCGGACAGAGGCACATGTGCGGAGTGGTGTCCTCCTGGCTGATGTCGTAGATCTTCGGTGGTGGAGTGCCCTTTTGCCTGACGCGTTCAAGATCCTTGGAGATGAACTTCCCCAGTTGCTCCACCACGATCCCGCGGACCTCGGGATTGGTGACGCAAATCGAGCCTTGATGACTGTTCATGTTGGTGACCGTCCGCCGTCCCGTGCCGTCGTCGGAAAAGTACTCCGGATGCTTCTCGAACCAGATCTTTGGGTCGACATAATCGAAGAAGGTGTGACACCCCCGCGGCGAGCCGGAGCGTACGCCGAAGCCGAACCGGGCCGAACCGCCCGGGGCATCTTCCGCGTTCCCCTTGTTCCGGCGGCGGAAAAGCCCCTCCCGTTGGGCCACGTTCTTTTCAGGTTTTCTGGTGAGGCCTTTGACCGGCGCATCAAGCAAGAACCTGCTCTTTCCGCGAGGGCCGTAATAGGCATAGTACCATGCGGCATAGTATCCGCGGCACCAGAAGGCCGGCTTGCTGCGGACGTCCCGTAGGCTTACCACCAGGTCCGGGCTCGACGGAATGACCTCGGTGTCCCGGTCGAGCCAGAGACAACCGACCTGTGACTCCAGGAATTCATACACGGCATAGAGCGTCCCGCGCGGCCGGCCTCCAGCCAACACCAAGTCGTCCCCCGTGATGCGCAGAACCCATTCCTCCTCGCCCAGTTCCGACAGATGCACTCCCTGTTGGTCGGCATGTTCCGTCCACCCGACATAGATACCGTGCGGTTTCGGCAACGGCTCGCCCTCGGTGACGACGGGGAATTCCGCGCCAGTGACCTTTTGCAGATGCTCCGCCAACTCCCTGGCCGCGAACACTTCGGCCTCAGTCGGAGCTTTGCCCTGAACGATCACATAGCGCGTTTCGCCATCCTCCGCCAGCCGCAACTTCGGCGTCGGCCCTGGCCGAACTTCAGCCTTCAGGCAAGCGGGCAGGAGGAGGATACTTGCTGCCAGGAGGACCTTTCGCATCACGGGTTTCCTTCTCTTTCGTGGTTTGCACCAGTTCTCGGTGCGCCTATTCCTGCAGGCGAATCACCAGTGTCCTTTCCGAGTCGATCCGATCTTGTGCCTGTCGGCTCATCTCGGCCCGGAAAAGGCAATGGATGGACCACCAGCGTCCGGCGCGTTGATCAACGGTGAGATATGTCTCTGTCATCGTCTGGATAGCTCTGAATGGAGGTTCGGTTCAGTTCTACTTCAGGTCTAGGAAGCCCGCCTTGTCCACGTTCCAGGTTGCGTGGTGCGTACCGGTCCACAGCACCCATGCCGGTTCCGCGCTCTTGCGCACTGTGAGGCTGAAGGGAATTTTGGGCGTCTTGCTCGGATCGATGCCTAGGGATACGAAGGGAATGCGCCACTCGACAGTCCAACGATCCTTGCCGACGACCTTTGCCGAATAGTGCACGCCCTTAGCCGCCTTGCTCACGGCATCCTGTTTGGCGCCGGCCTCGTCACTGCTCACAAACTGGCCCGAAGGGAAGCCGCGCAGAATCAGGATAGGCGCTGCAGGTCCTCCGGCGGGGTTCTTGAAGGCCAGTTCCACGCAGTCGTCCCTACCCCACCTGTCTCCCATCCGGAGGGGCTTGGCTGGATCCACAGCATTGTCCACGCTCACGTACAGCGCTTCCCCATCGTGGACTAACCATGCAGTGCTGGGCGGCGCAACGGTTTCGCCCTCCAGTCCCTGCGCAATGCGCATCGCCTGGTCGGCGGAAAGGCCATTCCATTCCTCGGCGCCTAGGTCACCATCAACTGTCACTCGCCCGGTTCGATAACGCACAGGAAACACGGGTTTGGCCTTGACGGTCTTCTTTACGCCCGGTTTCCGGTCGGGGTAACGCACCTCGGTCTTGACCGGCCACGTCACGCGCAGTGGATCCTCATACAGCCCGATCTTGTCGAAGGGGATCGGTTTGAATCCCAGAGCAAAAGCAGGGGAATCGGACTGCAGACGGAAATCTCCATTTGCCGCGTCCACGAACTTCGGGTCCTCTCCCACCAGATTGTCCACGAGTTCCACCCCTGGACGAGCCTTGGCCCGGATCCCATTCCAGGTCCCCCCCCAACAGATGTTCCGCGAAACAACGTTGCCGCGCGGTTCGGCATAATTCCCTTCCAGGTACGTCAGCAGCTGCGGGTAGCGGCTGCGCCAGGGCTCCTGCTTGTAGGGCACCGCCTCAAGCCGCTTGCGCATCGTGTCCACCGATCTGGACGCCCAGCCCAGCATGCGCGCATCCACATGAACGGCGGGTTTGCAGTCCACAAAGATGTTGTTCTCGACGATGTTGTCGTGCCCTCCACCGATGAACGCAGCCCGCGGCACTTCCTGGAACACGTTTCCGTAGATAGTCGCGGAGCAGAACATGTCGTCTAGATACACACCGTTGCAGCCCTTGAAATGGTGACCGTACACATGGTGGAAGTAGTTGTGCCGGATCATGTGCCCGCGCATGGCCGGATTGTAGCCGGCGTACATGATTCCGGCGTCGTTGGCGACACGCACGACGCTGTGGAACTCATTGAACTCGAAGAAGTGATCGTTGCCTCCCCACATGACTGCCATGTGCGGAGCGTCGTTGAAGAGACAATGGGTCACACGGTTGCCGACCCCGCCGACCCGGACGCCTGGCTTGCAGATCGGGTTCCAGCGTCCAAATCTGTGCAGGTGGCAGTTGTCTACGGTCAGGCCCGCCGGGGTCAGGGTCTTCCGGTCGCCCCCGCTCATCGAGATGCCGCCGCTGGCAAGATTGTAGAGATCGCAACCAACGACAGTGCTATCCTTGCCACTCAGGCTGATGCCCCAGTCGCCGGTATTGCGGATGACGGCGCACTCGACTCGCACACGAGTGACATTTCCCAGCCGCAGAGCCGTGCCGCGGCTCCCCTCGAAGACCATGCCGTTCAGGACCACGTGCGAGACGTCCTTCATGCTCACCAGCGTGGGCAGCACGGAGATCAACACCTGCCGGCCCGCCAGCGGTCCCGGTGGCCAGAAATACAGCATTCCCGCTTCCCGATCCAGGTACCACTCGCCCGGACGATCCAGCTCCGGCAACAGGTTGTAGGCATAGTAGTACATCCCTTTGCGGAAGCCGAAATGGTGCTGAGGCTCCGACTCGACCGTGATGCGCTTCTGCTCGGTATCGATGGTCTGGATCTTGAGACGCTGGTCCGCCCAGTCCCAGAACCAGTAGCCATGGAGCATCACGTCCTTTTCCTCCAGCCAACGGGAAGGACGGTCTCCTTCGTAGCCAATGATGCCGTCCATGAACCCTCTCGTGCCACGGATGTTCTGCGGACGGGTCCCAAACACTGCGGGAATGGTCACAAAGCCCTTGTTGGGCCACCGGGCCATCACCATCGGTTCGCCGTCGAAGAAGACCTCCAGACCTGGAAGCGAGGCGCCCCAACGTTTGCCGGCACTCATCTCGCCGAAGTTCGTCACACCGTGGGCCTTCAAGTCAGCTTGCCATACTTTGCCCCTGGCCGCCTCGTCTGTCCCGTCCGAGGGTAGAAACGGGACTGGATCGTTGGGAAGAACATGGTCGGTGAAGGGGCGGGTGACAAGGCGGCTGTCGGGTTTGGGG
>Ga0209045_1001943_pt1 | contig 16410 bp, 10 predicted proteins | sample SaaInlLV_10m_DNA_4_FD_184664 | JGI IMG/M metagenome (GOLD analysis project Ga0209045, IMG submission 184664) | Marine microbial communities from expanding oxygen minimum zones in the Saanich Inlet - Saanich Inlet SI072_LV_200m_DNA (SPAdes) (version 2) | ecosystem: Environmental > Aquatic >...
TTCATAACGTAAAAAAACACGCATTGAATAGGGTGAAAACTTAGTAAAATGTGCGTCCAACGCATTCATAAACACCTGAAATTCTTTTAATTAACACCAACGTAGGAATAAACAATAATGTTGTTTATTCTACTTATATGTTTATTATTCTAATTTGTTGTTATTCAGTGCTATATACTGTAAATAGTGTCTTTCCTTTTTCAAATCAGTGAACAACTCTTTATCATATCTTGTAGGTTCATTTTGTTTCGTATTCCCGTGGTGGTGGTAACAATCCTTCACTCTGATAAGATGAAGGGCGTAGTGGATGTTGTGGTAAATTGTAAGAGAAACCATGTCAAATTTCATTGAAGACGTATTTTTTGATCTTACATCAAATATACATGAATTTTTTTCGTTTGAAACCACCTACTGACAAATGATAAAAAATCATGTAAAAGCGAAGCGATTCCGACTGAGAATATAAATTTTGTATTTTAATTGAACAAAATTTATGCTTTTTACAGGAGAAATATACTGAAAATAAATAGGATTGTTGCTAGGCTGTGATTGGGCCGGTACTTGGATTTACAGGAAAAGAAAAGAAGTTTGTTTGATTAAAAGCCAATCATTTTTTAAGCACCAAATGTCAAAATACAAATAACAAATAATACTCAATTTTCAATTAGCAAAAATTCAAACTTATTCTCTTAAATTAATGGTATCAATTAAGAAGACTTCTGTATTGGAAATTTAAAAGGCACGAGAGCAATTGCAATAAAACTGCAGCTTTAATCCTTCAGTAGAAAACAAATCTATAGCTTTCTGGAAACTTGCTCGGTTGTGAAACCTTCGATGATGTCGCCCACTTTAAGATCGTTGAAATTATAAACGCCAACTCCGCATTCGTAGCCAGAGGAAACTTCTTTCACATCGTCTTTAAATCGCTTGAGTGACGAAAGATCTCCCGTAAATACCACAACTCCTTCGCGCAACACACGAACCCGTGTTTTTCTTGTGATTTTACCATCAATGACCATACTTCCGGCAATGGTTCCCACCTTGGTTATTTTAAACACATCTCTAACTTCCACATTGCAAACTATTTTTTCAACCTGTGTTGGTTCAAGCATGCCTTCGATTGCGGATTTTAATTCTTCAATGGCATCGTAAATAACCGAATAATGTCGAATATCAATTTGTTCGTTCTCAGCCATTTTTCGGGCTGTTAAAGAAGGTCGTACCTGGAAGCCTAAAATAACAGCATCTGAGGCAGAGGCCAACATCACATCTGATTCTGAAATTTGACCTACTCCTTTGTGAATTACATTCACCTGAACTTCTTCACTACTCAACTTTTGCATGGAGTCGGACAGGGCCTCTACAGAACCATCCACGTCTCCCTTGATAATAATATTCAGCTCTTTAAAGCTTCCAAGGGCAATACGTCTTCCAATTTCGTCCAGTGTAACGTGTTTGGTGGCACGAATTCCCTGCTCACGAATTAAACGTTTTCGCTTGGCAGCAATTTCCTTTGCTTGTTGTTCGCTTTCGGTAACATAAAAAATATCGCCCGATGTAGGTGAGCCATCAAAACCTAATACTTCGATAGGAGTGGAGGGGCCAACGCTATCCAGTCGGCTTCTGTTTTCATCGTAAAGGGCTTTAACTTTTGCATAAAATGCTCCGGCCAAAATAGGATCTCCAACTTTTAAACAACCTTTTTGAACCAACAAGGTGGCTACAATTCCTTTTCCTTTGTCTAAAGAGGCTTCGATTACTGTTCCAATTGCTCTTTTCTTTGGATCGGCCTTTAGTTCAAGCATTTCTGCTTCCAGTAATACTTTTTCTAAAAGCTCATCTATATTAATTCCGTTTTTAGCTGAAATTTCCTGGCTCTGGTATTTACCTCCCCATTCTTCAACTAAAATATTCATTTCCGAAAGTTGTTCTCTAATCCGGTCAGGATTGGCTCCGTCTCGGTCAATTTTGTTAATGGCAAAAACAAGCGGTGCGCCTGCTGCCTGTGCGTGACTAATGGCCTCTTTTGTTTGGGGCATCACAGAATCATCAGCCGAGACAACAATAATTACAATATCGGTTACTTTGGCCCCACGTGCACGCATAGATGTAAATGCTTCGTGACCTGGTGTGTCAAGAAAAACGATTTTCTTTCCGTCTTTCATCCGTACTTCATAGGCGCCAATATGCTGGGTAATACCTCCTGCTTCTTTATCGGTAATATGAGACTTGCGAATATGATCGAGTAGTGTTGTTTTACCATGATCAACATGACCCATAATGGTAACTACCGGGGCCCGCTCTTCAACAAATTCTTCATTATCTTCTTCTTCGAGTGCCGGCTCGTCTGTGCTTTCCTGCTTAAAGGTTACGTCAAAATCAAATTCATCAGCCACAAACATGATAGTTTCAGCGTCCAATCTTTGGTTGATATTAACCATCATACCCATGTTCATACAAGAGGTAATAACCTCTGTAACACCAACACTCATTAGGTTTGCTAACTCGTTAACAGTAATAAACTCAATAACTTCCAGTACTTTTTCGACTACTGTATCTTGTTCAATTTGTATTCTCTCTTTTTGATCTCTTCTTTTTTGTTTTTTAAGCTTTGAGCGTGTAACCCCTCCGGCTGTTTGTTTTCCGGTTAGCTTGGCCAGTGTTGCAGATACTTGTTCTTTAATTTTCTTGTCATCTACCTCTGGCTTTCTAGCAGCAACAGGTCTCTTTCCTTTTTGAACTCTAACGGGATCTGGTTTTCCTCCAGCGGGTTTCTCTTTTTTAAGAATCCTTTTGCGTTTTTTAGCTCGCATAGATGAAGGGTCGGTTGTTGATGCCACTGGTTTTCTTCGCTTGCTGGCATTGATAATGTCAACATCAATTTTTCCAACAATGGTAAGTCCGGGCTCTTTGGGCTTATCCCTCTCAACTACTTTCTTTATCTCTGTTTCGGCCTCTTTAACAATTGGCTGGTCGGCCTTTTCAGCCTTTATTTCTATTTCGCTTTTTTCTTCAGCTTCTTTTGGCTCTGGTGTTGGTTCTTCTTTGGGCTCTTCAGGCTTTTCTTCTTTCTTTTCTTCCTCTTTCTCTTCTTTTTCTTCTTTCTTCTCTTCAGCCTCAACTGTTTCAATATTCTCCTCAACAGCTTTTTCCTCAACCACTTCGGCCTTTTCTATCACAGGTTCTTCGGCCTTTTCTTCAACTGGGGCTTCTTCCTTAATAATCTCTTTAGGAATCTCTTTGGCAAGCTCTTCCTTTTTCGGCTTATCTTTTTTGCCCAGATCTATTTTTCCGACAACTTTTAGTTCAGCTTCTTCTTTCTTTGGCTTCTCTTCTATTGGTTCAACAAGCTTTTCTTCAACTGGCTCAACCACCTTTATTTCAGGTTTCTCTATTACTTTTTCCGCTTCAGGCTCAATCGGTTTTTCTACGATCTCTTTTTTAGGCTCAGGCGCAACTTTTTTCTCTTCTACAACTTCTTCGGGCTGAGCAATAAGATTTGACTTGATAAGAATTTCTTCTTTTTCCTCCTGCTGAGGAAAATATTGAGCTCTTCGGCTAGAGTCTTCTTTTTTAGCGACCTCAATTTTTTCTTCTGTTTTTTCTTTAGACAACTTGTCTGACTGAAACTTCTCCAATAGCATATCATAGACATCGGCAGAAATCTTGGTGTTCGGATTGCTGTCGACTTCTACATTTTTGCTACCAAGGAACTCAATAATTGTTGTTGTTGCAATATTAAGTTCCTTTGCAACCTTTGATAATCTTTTAGGCGCGCTATTTGACATATTTTTCCTTATTTCTTACTCGAATTCCTTTCTTAGTATGGACACAACCTGTTCAACTGTTTCTTCTTCAAGATCAGTTCTAACAGCAATTTCTTTCTTGGTTAGTGCCAAAACTGATTTTGCAGTATCGCAACCAATTTCTTTTAGCTCATCAATAATCCAGCTATCAATTTCATCGGCAAATTCGTCCAACTCAATATCATATTCTTCATCATCCACATCGCGGAACACATCAATTTCATAACCTGTTAATCGGGCAGCCAGTTTAATGTTTAAACCGTCTTTTCCAATTGCCAAAGAAACCTGATCTGGTTTTAGATATACTGATGCTTTTTTACTTTCTCCTCCCAACGTAATTGTGCCTGTTTTTGCTGGACTCAGGGCACGCGAAATAAGAAGTGAAACATTGTCTGTATAATTTATAATATCAATATTCTCATTTCTTAACTCTCTTACAATGCCATGAATACGGCTTCCTTTCATTCCTACACAAGCACCTACAGGATCTATTCTATCGTCATACGACTCAACTGCAACTTTGGCTCTTTCGCCTGGTTCGCGAACTATTTTGCGAATACTCACCAAACCATCTGCTATTTCAGGTACTTCCAGCTCAAAAAGTCTCTCTAAAAATTCGGGAGATGTTCTGCTTAATATAACTTTAGGATTACCGCCTTTATTTTCAATAGTATGAACAACTGCTCTTACCTGGTCGCCTTTGGCAAAATAATCTTTTGGAATTTGATGATAACGGGGTAATATTAATTCATTGCCATCATCGTCCAATACAAGCATTTCTTTTTTCCAAACCCGATACACTTCACCCGTTACAATTTCATCAATCCTATCTTCATATCTTTTGATGATATCGTTTCTTTCTATTTCAAGTATTTTATTCTGTAAGCTAACCTTTGCATTCTGAATGGCTCTTCTTCCAAATGAAGCAATTTTTATTTCTTCTGATAACTCTTCTCCAACTTCAAAATCTTCTTCAATTTTTAACGCCTGCTTTAATTCCACCTCTTTCAAAGGGTTTTCAACTTCACCATCAGGAACAATGGTTCTGTTATGCCATATTTGAATATCTCCTTTTTCAGCATTAATAATAATGTCGAAGTTTTCGGTGTCCTCATGCATCTTTTCAAGTAAATCCCTAAACACTTCTTCAAGAACTTTTATCATTGTAGCTCTATCAATACTCTTGAGGTCTTTTAAACCAGCAAAGGATTCAATAATTTCGTTTCTGTCCATCTTTTTTGACTTTGTAAATCAATTAAATCTATACAAAAGTTTTACAAAAAAAGGGGACAATGTCCCCTTCCGCAGCCGCAAAGATATTATATTTTTAAATCACAAAGAAATTAATGAAAATCAATTCAGTAAAACCTCTTTTTGCTGTGAATCAAGGTTATTAACAAACCCAATTAATATTAATATTTAATATTTAATTAATTAATAATTAATAGTATTAATAAGGATGTTGATAGATTGTAAAATATTAATTTGCTCAATAGATTGTTAAGAGACTATCAAATTAATTGAGAAGGATATTAACAGACCATTTAGTTTAGTATCAGACATATAGTATTAATGAACAATTAGATAGATTAATTAATTGTGGATTAGTTTGGACGAAAAAGCTGTGGGTTAAGCATTATTTAGTGTTGGTATTAATTTTATACAGCTTTAATTTTTATGGACAAACAGTAAGTTATTAAGGTAATTTTAATGAGCCGTTTTATACACATTTAATCCAGAATTTATCGGGTTTTTAGCTTTTCAATTTCATAAGGTGTAAGATATCGCCAGTCACCCCTTTTAAGCTTGGATTTTCCTATCCCAGCAAAGGATATTCTATCCAAATATCGAACCTTGTAATTAATAGATTCAAACATTCTTTTAACAATGTGATATTTGCCGGAATGAAGCACAACTTCGACTTTTTTAAGAAGTGAGCTTTCTAAAATATGAATGGAATCGAAAAAGCATTTTTCATCATCAACCATCACTCCCGACATTAGTTCTTGTAAATCTTCAGGAGAAAGTGGTTTGTCGAGCTGTGCCTGATAGGTTTTCTTAATTTGTTTAGAGGGATGGGTTAATGAATAAGAGAGGTTTCCATCATTGGTAAGAAGCAAAACACCTGTAGTGTTTCTGTCGAGCCTACCTACAGGAAAAATACGCACATCTTTTTCAAGCGAAACATAATCCATTACGGTTTTTCGGTTTTGAGGATCATGAGTTGTCGTAACGGTATCTTTGGGCTTGTTTAGAAGCACATATACTTTATAATCCGATTGTATTTTTTGATTATTAACAGAAACATTATCCTGCGTAGTTACTTTAAAACCAAGCTCTTTAATAACTTTGCCATTGACTTTTACAGATCCATTAGCAATGTGTTCATCGGCCTTACGTCTGGAGCAAATACCACAACTGGCTATATATTTGTTTAATCGAATTTCGGTGTTTGCTTTTTGTTCTTTTTTTGAATTCATTATTAAATGTAATATTAATATGAAATTATAGTTATATTGTTGTAATTGAGTTATATGAGTTTAGGCAAAATTAAATATTTTATTGTTGTAGTAATGCTGATTTCGAATATCAAATTAGCAAAGGCTATTTACATTGAAAGAGTTTGTTTAGACAAAAACAATGACATTACTATTATATGGAGCAAACCCCTTCCTCCATGCGATGCTTTTATACACTATAGAATATATGGTAGAGAAAACAGCAGCAGCGCTTTTTTATTATTGAAAGAAATTGCCGACTATAATATAACTCAACATGTAGAAGTTAATGCAGGAGCGACTTCAAATGAGTGGGACTACTATATAGAGTATAAATATAATTGTGGAGGAGAAAAGAAAGAGACATCTAAAATAGTAGGGGTTGATAAAGAGTCTCCTAAAATAATTCAGATTGATAGCCTCAGCGTAGTAAACGGATTCGCTACTATTGGATGGACAAAAAGCGGATCGACCGACACCAAGGGCTATATTGTTTATTATGTAGATGGAAATGATCAGAATATACAAATTGGTTATTTAAATAGTCGCGACAGCACTTTTTTTATTGACTCCTTAACTGGAGATTCAAAAAGCAAAACAGAGCAGTATCGAATTGTAGCGATAGATAGTTGTGATAATTTTTCTTCCATTTCGTTTGGGCATAAATCCGTTTTTTTGGATGCAAATCAGGATAGCTGTAAACGGGAGATTAGCCTGAGTTGGAGCCATTATTCAGCATGGGGAGAAGCGTTTCGAAGATACGAGATATTGCTAAGCAAAGAAGGAGGAACCTATAAAGTAGTTAGCAGCCTTCCAGGAAATGCATTAAACTTTGTTTTAACAGGATTAGAAAACGAAACCAATTATTCCATTATCATAAGAGCCAGAAACATTAATAAAAGTTTAACGGCAAGCTCTAATGCGAGAAATTTGAAAACCAATTTTGTAGAGAGCCCATCCTATGTTTACCTAAGCAATGTAAATGTTGTGGATGATAAGATTGTCATTGATTGGACTACCGAAGCCTCTAACGATATCATGGAATTCAAAATTTACAAAGGAGAGTTTAGCAGGGCTGCCAGTTTGTATAAAACGATTGCATATAATTCAAATACAGAAAGTTATGTAGATGATAATGTTGATGTAAACAAAACTGTTTATAACTATCAGGTAGCTGTAATCGACCTATGCGGAACTGAGGTTGCCAAGTCAAATACTGCGAAAAATATAGTACTCTTAAAAGACGATAACGATGACGGAAGCATATTAAGCTGGAATAGATATACAGGCTGGAATGCAGGCCTGGAAAAGCAATTATTATATGTGGAGGTTGATGAGGAGTGGAGTGTGGAAGCAGAGTTGGGTAAAGTTGTTAGTAATTTTGCCAGCGGATTAAGGGTTCAGGAAATGAAAGGTTATGAAAAATGCTTTTATATTGAGGATCATGAAAATGACGGCAACATGTATGGTTTCAAGGAAACAAGCAAGTCAAATATTGTCTGTTTAACAGGCGCCTTGCTTGCTTTTTGGCCAAATACATTTACCCCCAGTTCGGGCTATTTGGCAAATGAAATATTTGCACCAAAAGGCATGCTTATTAATTTAGCCGAATCTGAAATGACCATTTACAGTCGGTGGGGTGAAGAAATTTTTTACAGCAAAGGAATTGAGAATGGCTGGGACGGTACTATTAATGGCAACATTGCTCCGGTTGGAACCTATTATTATCATGCAATATTGATGGGAAAGAATGGAGAACATGAAAAGTTTACCTCAACAATTCAACTTTTAAGATAAATGATCAGGCTAATAGGCAAGCAAAATGAAAGGTTGCAGGACAACTTATTGGCTGTAATTGATGTGATAGTTAAAAAATATAATAAAAGTTATAAATATATAAATATCAATTTATTAGATGATGAAGAGTTGTTAAATATAAATACAAAATATTTACACAAAGATGACCTAACCGACACGATTTCTTTTAACTATTCTGAGAATCTGGATATTATTGAAGGCGATCTTTATATCAGTACCGATCGTATAAAGGAAAACGCGCGAAACATTGGAGTTGATGAGGCAAACGAGTTAAATCGCGTGATTATTCATGGTGTATTACATCTTTGCGGTGAAAATGATTATACAAGTCAAGAAAAAACAAACATGACCCATTTAGAGAACAAGTTTCTAGGAATGATGGTTTCACGTGGAACATAGAAATGCTAGATAATTACGACATAATAGTAGTAGGAGGAGGACACGCTGGCGCAGAAGCAGCTGCTGCCGCAGCAAACCTTGGGGCAAAAACGCTTTTGATTACCCTTAATATGCAGAATATTGCACAAATGTCCTGCAATCCGGCAATGGGCGGAGTGGCAAAAGGCCAAGTGGTTAGAGAAATAGATGCCCTTGGAGGGTATTCAGGGATTGTAGCTGACAAGTCTGCAATTCAGTTCAGAATGCTTAACCGCTCAAAAGGGCCAGCAATGTGGAGCCCAAGAACACAAAACGACAGAACATTATTTACAATTGAATGGCGAAAGATTCTGGAAAGCCTTCCAAATTTGGATTTTTGGCAAGACATGGTTGTTGATGTAATTGTTAAGGGGGATAGGGTAATTGGTGTAAAAACGCAAATGGGTTTGGAAATATTTTCCAAAGCAGTTGTACTTTCCAATGGTACGTTTTTGAATGGAAAAATTCACATTGGAAGCAACCAGCAAAGTGGTGGCCGAATAGGAGAGTTTGCATCTATTGGTCTTTCTGAGAAAATTCATGACTTTGGTTTTGAAATGGGACGAATGAAAACAGGAACCCCTGTTCGTGTTGATGGAAGATCTATTGACTTTTCAAAACTGGAAGAACAGGGTGGTGACGAAAATCCGGGTAAATTTTCATATTCAAACAGCACCTCACCACTGACAAAGCAAAGAAGCTGCTTTATAGCCTATACAAACGAAGAATCACACGATGCCCTCAGAAGTGGATTTGGCGAATCCCCTATGTTTACAGACAGGATAAAAGGGGTCGGACCGCGCTACTGTCCATCAATTGAAGATAAAATTAATCGATTTACCGACAGAAACAGACACCAATTGTTTGTGGAGCCCGAAGGCTGGGATACCATTGAATACTATATTAATGGCTTTTCATCCTCCCTTCCAGACCATATACAGTTGAAAGCACTTAGGCTGGTTGAGGGTTTTGAAAATGCGAAAATATTCAGGCCAGGTTATGCCATTGAATATGACTATTTCGCCCCCACTCAGCTGAAAAACACGCTGGAGTCGAAAATAATTGAGAATTTGTACTTCACGGGGCAAATAAACGGGACAACAGGATATGAAGAAGCTGCCGCACAAGGCTTGATGGCTGGAATAAATGCCGCTTTAAAAATAAAGGATGAGGGCCCTTTTGTTTTAGGCCGGTCGGAAGCATATATTGGCGTATTGATTGATGACCTGGTTACCAAAGGAACAGAAGAGCCATACAGGCTATTTACCTCTAGGGCGGAATTCAGAATCCTACTACGTCAGGATAATGCAGACATAAGGCTAACGAAAAGATCAAATCAGATAGGGCTCGCAAGTAATGATAGCCTCGAAAGGGTTTTGAAAAAGGAAAAAAGTGTCGATAGTATAAAAGCATTTTTTACAGAGCAAGGAGCGTCTTTGGAAGAGCTTAACAGTGCAATAATTAATAGGAACGGAAGCCCACTTAAGCAGAGGGCAAAATTGTTATCAGTTTTGTTGCGCCCTGAGATTGACATTCAAGCAATGAAAGAATCAATTCCCAAGCTTGATGAGTTTTTAGAAGTGTATGATAATGAGGAGATAGCGCAATCTGAAATACAAATGAAGTACAAAACGTATATAGAGAAGGAAAGAGAGTTTGTAGAGAAAGTTGCTCGACTTGAAAATATTAATATCCCCGAAAGGGTTGATTATGAGGGGATTGCATCGTTGTCGAATGAGGCGCGTGAAAAACTAAAGAAGATTCGCCCAGGCTCAATCGGTCAAGCAACTCGAATAAGTGGTGTTTCTCCTGCGGATGTTTCTATTTTACTGGTACATTTGGGTAGATAATTAGATATGATAAAAAGCCACTTTCTATACGTTTTATTTCTTTTCCTACTTGGATCATGCGCAATTCAAAGCAATCCGGGAGGAGGACCTGTTGACAAAAGTCCACCAATCGTTTTGGAAGAAACACCTCCCAATGGTAGTATTTGGTTTACAGAAAAGGAAATAGCAGTTCGAATGAATGAGTATGTAATGCTTAAAAGCGCTGCTCAGGAGCTTATCATAAGCCCTCCTTTAGATGAAACACCTGATGTAAACCTGAAAGGAAAAACAGTGTTAATTAAATTAAAAGAGGAACTTGCCGACAGCACCACTTATACAATTCAATTCGGAAATGCTATAGCAGATATCACTGAGGGAAATGTTTTAAAGGATTATCAGTATGTTTTTTCAACAGGAGGAGAAATCGACTCCTTGGGTCTTACGGGTCACATTTTTGATTCTTATTCAAAAGAGGCAGTTGAAGATATTAAGATATTAATTTATCAGTCAGAAAATGATAGTGGGATTTTTAAAGAAAAACCAAGGTATTTTGCCCGCTCAAACAAGGCTGGTGAGTTTAGGTTTCAGAACATGCGGGCGGGTAAGTATCAGCTTTTTGGTATTGAAGACCTGAACAGAAACTATTATTACGACCCAGGAGAGCGGATTGCTTTTTGGGGACAAGACATTATTCTTCAAAGTGACACTCAAGGCTTTCAGCTACAGTTATTTACTAATAGTGCAGGCAAGCTTAAGCTGATTGGATCGGAAGGAGTAAAGCCCGGAAAGTCAGTGTTTTATTTTAACAAAACCTATAAAGATGGGGAAATTTCTTTGCTCAATCCTCAAGAGGGGGATAGCCTGTTTTTTGCAAGTAATAGTGAAAAAGACACCATTTATGCCTGGACAAACAGAGAAAATCCAGATACCAACCAATTCAGGGTTAAGGTGGGTTATGCAAAATACGACACCATTACAGTTCGATACAAAAACCTCAAAGAGAGCAGCAAGCCCAGCATTGATGTCTTCAAAAGAAACGACTATTATGGTTTAAGCAGCAAAATTTATATAAGAAGCAGCGAGCCCATCATTTTTATTGATACGAGTAGAATTATTATTTATGAGGACAGCAATGTAGTAAGCAAGCGTTTTTCTTTCAAAAGAAATGAAGACAATCCGCTACTTATTAATATTTCCGAGAATTTTGGTCCAGGAAAGAACTATCGTATTTATATCAATAAAAACAGTTTTCGTGGAACATCGGGTAGGAATAACGATTCAATTCTAATTAATTTCATGATAAGGGGCGAAACAGATCTTGGGGCAATTGCCATCAAGCTGATGCCATCAGAATTGCGGAAAGATAAAAGCCTGATTGTAGAGCTTCTTAATTCCAGAAAGAAAACGGTTAGAAGAGAAACGATATTGGGAGATGGCGAAAAAGAGGTTGGTTTTAAAAACCTAGTTCCGGGCAACTATAGCTTTCGTTTTATTCTTGATGCAAACAATAATGGACATTGGGACAGTGGAAATATTGAAGACCGCATCCAACCGGAAGGCGTTTATTATTTAAATCAAAAAGTGGAGTTGAAGGCAAACTGGGAAATTCTGGATCTTAAGTTTTACTTGCCCGAAAATTAGCGATCGGCTTTTAACAAGCGATATAATTTATCAGAAGCCCGAATTGTTTGTTCCATTTTTATGGAAAAGCGATCACCTTTTGTTACACGTGAAACACTTTTGTCGTCAAACCACAAATCCTGAACAACAAACTCGATAACCCCTGTGGTTGGTCCGGTGATAATAATCGTTTCCCCGACACTTAAGACGCCACTCTCTAAAAGAAACTCGGCTACTTTTATTTTTTTAAAGTACTTAACTCCTTTGCCTGCATATTCCTTTCTGTGTGTTGCTTTTGATCCATGGATATTTGTATTCCAATTCGACATTTTGTCTCCCAAGTAATGTCCTTCCCAGAAGCCGCGATTAAAAACCTGACCCAATCTTATCGTTAACTCTTCTGCCAGCTCCTTTGTATATGATCCTGAAGCTATCGCTTCTTCGGCTTGTCGATAGGCAGAAACAACAGTTTTAACATACTCGGGCGAACGACCCCGCCCTTCTATTTTGAGAACAGAAACACCAGCCTCAACAATCTGATCTAAAAACCCAATGGTACACAAATCTTTTGGCGACAAGATGTAATTATTTTCAAGCTTGAGCTCTTCGCCCTTGTCGTCTTTCACCTGAAATTCTCTTCGGCATACCTGATAGCATGCACCCCGATTGGCCGAAGCATGATGCATGTGTTCGCTTAGAAAGCATTTTCCAGAAACAGCCATGCATAAAGCGCCATGACCAAAAACCTCTACACGAATGTGCTTACCCGATGGCCCGCAAATATTTTGTGATGATATTTCTGAGCTGATTGTTTTTATTTGATCAAGACTTAATTCTCTCGCAAGCACAACGACCTCGGCAAAATTCGCATAAAACTTTACAGATTCAATGTTTGAAATATTAATTTGTGTAGAAAGGTGAAGGGCAATGTTTTTTCCATGAACATAATTAATCACCGCTTGATCAGATGCAATAATTGCATCTATGTGATGCGAAATAGCAGCATCGACAATTTCGCGCATAACAGCAAGATCTTCTTCATACATTACGGTATTTAATGTTATGTATGACTTAACCCCATTGTCTCGACAAATTATGGAAATTTCTGCAAGGTCGGCTAGCGTAAAATTCATGCTTGAACGCGAACGCATATTCAGCTTATCAATTCCAAAGTACACAGAATTGGCACCAGCTTGTATGGCGGCTCTTAGTGATTCATACGATCCTGCAGGTGCAAGTATATCCATTGGTGAAATTATTTAGCCCACAAAAGTAGGTGCATTTATCATAAGGATTGGCAAATGCAAAAGAACTCTTAAAGCATTAATACCTATTAATTAATACACCCGCTTGTAAATTAATACTTTAACAAGAATTTATTCGCCATCGAGTAGTTATCACTTCTTAATGTGTAAAAATATAATCCTTCAGGAAAATTGTTGTTTTGAAAAATAACTTCATTCATACCTATAAGTGTTTTAACATCTGTTGAATAAAGTTCGCCACCGTTTACATCAAAAACCCGAAAACACATTTTTTCAGAATAAATACTGCTGAACCGTATTTTGGTCTCATCCGTAAAAGGATTGGGATATGCAACAACTTGGTTGGAATTATCTCTTTCAAAAAAGCCACTTCCGCCTTCGATAATCAGCTTATAACCAGGAACCATATATGGGGCAGGTGTTCCTGCAACAACTGCAATTACTTGTATGCTTAGCGGGTAAACTCCTTTGTCGGTCGAGCTTGGAGTACCCTGAATAACAATACAGCCAGAATCTCCTCCCTTCCAATAAGAGGATGAAGTGTTGGCAGTAACGGTAAATCCCGCAGGAAGTCCTTCAAATTTGGCAATGCCAATAGAATCGATAGGAATTCTATTTCCAAAAAATAAAGTGTCTTTTGGAACAATAGCAGTCATCACCATTTCATAATATGAACCCACAAAGGCTGTGTCTAAGTTTTGTGTAGTATCTGGAAAAATACCGGGAAATCTTTCATTGGAATCGGGAACACATTGTGCAGACAATTGGATGTTCAGCAACAGGAGTGCAAAAATTGATAAGGCGTATTTAAGATTCATCATTCTATTAGTTTTAGGCAACAATCATTTATTCGAAAATAAGAATAATATTTCAAACATTGTGTTAATTTTATATGTTCAAATGACACACATTGCCAGATTTATATTGATTCTTATCCTAATCGTGTCAAACACTTTTGTTTTTAGCCAGGAATCTGGAGTTGAAGGAACGGTTAGAGATCAACACACACATGAAACATTAACAGGAGTAAATATATATACTACGGCAGATCATGGAGTGGCTTCAAATAGCGAGGGTCATTTTTTTCTACAACTTCCGGCTGGTTCACACGTCTTGCATTTTAGCATTATTGGTTATGAAAAAGCGGAAAAAACCTTTCATGTAATTGATAATCAAAAGCTAAGAATTGAAGTGGAGCTGCAAATTCAAAGCACCTTGTTGGACGAAGTGGTTGTAAGTGCGGGCAAATATGAGCAAAAACATACCGATGTGACTGTTTCGATGGTTGTTGTAAAGCCAAAGGCCATACAAAATAACAATGCGAGTTCATTGGAGAGTGTTATTCAAAAGGTTCCGGGAGTAATGGTGGTTGACAAGCAGCTGAGCATTCGAGGAGGAAGTGGCTACAGCTATGGCGCAGGAAGCAGGGTAATGTTGCTGGTTGACGACCTGCCTATGCTTACAGGAGCATCGGGCGAAGTTGTATGGGACTATATGCCACTTGAAAGTATTGAACAAATAGAAATTATTAAAGGGGCTTCTTCTGCATTATTCGGGTCTTCAGCCCTAAACGGTGTAATTAACATTCGAACAGCATTCCCTAAACAAAAGGCATTAACAAAGCTACAAGTTTCATCTACTTTGTTTGGAAGCCCCAAAAGGAAAGAAATTCAATGGTGGGGCGATACCTTAAAATTTAAAAATAATATTCAATTGTTTCATTCCAGAAAAATTGGAAATCTGGATATGATATTTGGCGCTTATGCGCTAACCAATGATGGCTATCGGCAAAATGATAATGAAAAAAATGTCAGATTTACTTTTGGTTCTCAATATTCTTTCAAAAAAATAAAGGGACTCAAAGTAGGCGTTAAAACCTCTTATATGAGGGAAAAGGGCAATCTCTTTTTGCTATGGAGAGACGGAGATACAGGAGTGTATATGGCTTCCCCCACTTTTAATCAGAATTATCAGCTCAATCGATTTAATATCGATCCCTACTTAAGTTATTTTAACAACAAAAAAGTTAAACAGAGTTTAAAAACGCGCTTTTATCGCATTCAGAATACAAACAATAGCGGGCAAAACAATCTGGACAAGCTTTATTTTGCTGATTATAAGTTTCAGTATTATGCGAATAAAAGTTTGGTGATTACAAGTGGCGTGTCTGCCTATCACATGCAAGCTGAGTCAGAGATTTTTGGAGACACATCACATTTTGGAAATAACTTTAGCGCCTATGCGCAAGTAGACAAAAAATTTGACAGCCTAACCATTTCTTTTGGGGGAAGATGGGATTGGTATCAGATTAATGACGATGAAGCTGAATCGAAGCCTGTATTTCGGGCTGGATTGAATTATCATGTAGCCAAACACACTTTTCTTCGAGCATCTTTTGGGCAGGGCTTTCGCTACCCCACAGTGGCAGAGAAATATACAGTCACACAGGTTGGGAGCTTAAAAATATTTCCTAATGAAAATCTGCATGCCGAAACGGGCTGGTCTTCTGAAATTGGAGCGCTTCAGGCGTTTCGGATTAAAAAATGGACTGGTTTTCTTGATCTGGCCATATTCGCATCGGAGTATAAAAGCATGATTGAGTTCAATTTTGGCCAACATTACCCCGAGGGACTTGTTAATCCAACCTTATGGGATTTTGTTGACTACACTGGTTTTAAGGCATTTAACATAACAAATGCACGAATATATGGGGTGGATATTGCGATTAATGGAAAAGGAAAAATCGGAAAAATACCACTTGACATGGGTTTTGGCTATACCTATACCAATCCGATTGATCTGAACTTTGAAGAAAACATGGCCGGATACTCCAGTACGAAGAATATCTTGAAATATCGATTCTACCATAGTCTTAAAGCATCTATAAGCCTGGAATACAAAGGCTTTGCCTCGGGATTGGATGTTGATTACCATAGCTATATGATTAATATTGACAAAGCCTTCGAAGACTCTATCCGAACACCACCAAACCCAACATATCCTAATGGAATAGGTGTGGGCGTTATTCTGCCTGGGATAAAAAACTATAGAGAAAATCACAACAAAGGAGATTTTGTTTTCGATTTTTATGTGGCCTATGAATTCAAAAAGATTCACAAGCTTTTATTTGTTATAAAAAACATGCTGAATCGTGAGT
>Ga0209045_1001948_pt1 | contig 16348 bp, 15 predicted proteins | sample SaaInlLV_10m_DNA_4_FD_184664 | JGI IMG/M metagenome (GOLD analysis project Ga0209045, IMG submission 184664) | Marine microbial communities from expanding oxygen minimum zones in the Saanich Inlet - Saanich Inlet SI072_LV_200m_DNA (SPAdes) (version 2) | ecosystem: Environmental > Aquatic >...
TTTTTCATGTTTAACTCCTTTTTCTTGTCAGGTTAAAAGAGTATTAATATACCTTTTTGACTGACTAAAGAGTGTTGCACTTATGATGTGAATTCAAGAAGGATAATTATATACAAAAAAAAATTAAAATTCATTAATCCAAGCTTGAAACATTAAGATAGCCCATAAACGAGAGGTCCAATCATAATACCCGCTAAGATGCTGGTCCCAAATTTTTCTAACTAACTTAGGGTCAAAGTACCCTTCACGCTGCATCCTAGACTCATCCAATAAATCATCTGCCCATTCACGCAAAGGTCCACGTATCCACTGGCCTACTGGTACAGCAAAACCAGCCTTTGGGCGCTCAATTAATTCTTTTGGTACATACTTGTACAAGATTTGCCTTATAGGCCACTTACCTACTCCATTCTTAATTTTCATATCCAATGGAAATCTCCAAGCTAACTCCACTAATAAATTGTTAATAAATTCTGATATGGTAGCCACGTATTAGAATGTCTGCCAAAAAATAACCAAACAAATAATGCAGAAAAGTATATAAATATAGTCCCTAAAATAAAAATAGTGCGATTATATTTAGATGAAATCAATGTAGGAACTCTTGAAAAAATAACTAACTGCAATGGGAGGAAATAAATAGCAAATCTATCAACAACTGTAGAGTAATAAAAAGACGCGGGGAGGAGTAGGATGTTTATCATGCTAAAAATAAACCACAATTTTTCATCATGATACTTTTGTCTAAATTGTTTACGATAGAAAAGAAACACAACGGCAGCAGAAAAATTCATTAAAACACGTGCAATAGCGCCACCTGAATGATGTAATTTTATGGTTATATAGTAATATATCATATGATTTAATTGTTCATAAAAAATAGAAAATAAAATAAATACCAATAGTAAAATTAATAAAGAAATACCAAAAAAATGAATAAAACTCATTTTTCGTTTTCTATATAGCAGAGCAATTGGTAGCATTACCACCGCTGTTATGTGAAAAAGTGAAGCAATCAACACAGAAACAACAAAAGGAATTCTCTTTCCATTCATTAAGTCAACCAAACCCCACATTAAAAACCCAATTGCTGCGGCTTGTCTCGTGTATCCCATAGACACTACAACAATCAAGAATGGAGTAGATACAAACAGTGCCAACCAAGGTATTGGTAGGTTTTGGCAAAATCTTACCAGACCGAAAACAAAAAATATTGCACAAATTAAATTGGTAGCATACACTCCATTCAGATAATTAACTGATACCCATTGGACTGACTGATAACCAATACCTCCACTTTCTTGCGCTAGATTAAACTCACCTATATTTATTTTGTTTGTAATTTCTAAATATCGAAACCAATCGCCCCCAACCTCATGACGAAACCCTATTAAAATAATTAGCATCAAACCAAACATTAATAGTATTAGTGTTTTTAAATTATGATCGGCTTTAACTGGACTTAGCCCTAATAAAGCTGGCAGTATTAGTATTGCCCAATACACACTCATATTCTACCTTTGCGTCTCTCTAAGCCAAGCTTGAAACATTAAAACAGCCCACAAACGAGGGGTCCAATCATAGCGTCCACTAAGATGCTGACTCCAAAGCTCCATAATCAACTTAGAATTAAAATACCCTTCGTCTTGAAGTTTTGTCTCATCTAATAAATCACTCGCCCATTCACGTAAGGGTCCACGTATCCATTGGCCTACCGGTATGGCAAAGCCAGCCTTTGGTCGCTCAATCAACTCTCTTGGGACGTATTTGTACAATATCTGTCTTACGGGCCATTTTCCCTCTCCATGCTTAATTTTCATATCTAATGGAAGCCTCCATGCCAACTCAGCGACTCTATGATCTAAAAATGGAATACGAGTCTCAAGACTTACACCCATGGCAGCACGATCCACTTTGGTCAGTATATCATCAGGCAAATAAGTAAGACTGTCCCATAGCATCATATGCTGTTCGGACTCATTTATACTTGAAATAATATTGCAATTATCTAATTTTGTTTCTAGTATTAGTCCATCATTAATAACTAAACTTTCCTCTCTGTATCCTTCGGTCACCAAACTACGATACATGTCGCCTAAACTATTGACTGTTTTTAAACGGTGGGCCATTCTATGTGCTTTATCTCCCATTGATGATACTCTGTATTTATTAGGTAGAAGATGACCAACTTCATCCCAAGTAGAGACTGGTAGCTTCTGTATAACGCCGCCTAAAATACTACGCAAACTTGGAGGCATCCATTTCACCTGATTCCATATACGATCACCCCATAAATAGCGATTATAACCACCAAATAACTCATCTCCAGCATCCCCAGAGAGTGCAACTGTAACATTCTGTCGTGCTAATTTACTTACCAAGTAGGTTGGTATTTGTGAACTATCAGCAAAAGGCTCATCATACAAAGTTGGTAGACTTGGAATTACCTCAAACGCATCTCTAGGTGTTATATATAGTTCATGATGATCAGTATTTAGATATTTTGCTACGTCTTTTGCAAATATAGCCTCATTAAAACCACTTTCTTCAAATCCAATAGTAAACGTTTTAACTGGTCTCATGCTTAATTTTTGCATTAAAGAAACTATAATGGATGAATCTACTCCTCCTGAAAGAAATGCGCCTAAAGGGACGTCAGAAATTATTTGAGATTGCACAGATTTCAATAGAGCTTCTTCGAGTAGCCCAATAGCCTCTTCCTCATCTTTAATAAGTTTTTTTTGGCCATTTTTTGCAACACTACTTAGGGAATACCACTGTTTAATAAAAACACCTTGAGAATTAAATGGAGCAAATGGCGCGCTTCTTAGTGGTTGGGGTAGACCTTTTTCATCTATCTGCAAAATACATCCAGGTTCTAATTTATAAACATTTTTAAAAATCGAATATGGAGTTGGAACATACATATATTGCATATAAAGAGACAATACATTTCTATCGATTGGATTATTAAAGTTTTTATAACTACGTAACGCTTTAAGCTCTGATCCAAATACAAAAACCCCTTTGCTCCAGCCATAATACAATGGCTTTTCTCCAAATCTATCGCGAATAAGAGATAATTTCTTTTCTTGCAAATCCCAAATTGCAATAGCAAACATGCCTACTAAACGTGACAGGGTGCTCTCAACACCCCAATGTGAAAATGCAGTTACTAATGTTTCAGTGTCAGAATGCCCGTGCCAAGATTGCTCGCATTTAAGGACGTTCAATTCTTCCCTTAACTGTAAATGATTATATATTTCACCATTAAAAACAATAGTGAATCGACCACAAGGCGAGTTCATAGGCTGATGGCCAGCTGATGAAAGATCTACGACTGATAATCTTTGATGCCCAAATGCAACACCATCTTCTTGATTAATCCAAGTGCCCTTGTCATCTGGCCCCCTATGGCTTAATGATAATGACATCTTATGTATAGAGCTCTCAAACTCCTCTTTTTTAAGATTACCGAAAATTCCAGTTATTCCACACATATTCAGCTAATTAACCAATTTAAACATGGTTATGATTATAGTTTAATTCCCACAACACACCAATATGGAGCACTATCAGAAAAGCAAATATCGCTCAAACCAGCATTTTTCATCATTGCTTCAATCTGCGACTTAGTAAACCTCTTCTCAAGAGGGGTTCCGAAACGATCACGTGAATCAGTTCTCATTGTATAAAAAGTGTGATTTCTATAATAAGAAAGCGGTATGTTAGAAACATTAACACCAAATAGATCAAGAATACGACTTAATCTAGCTAAAGGAAAATAAACTGTCATAGCAATAACATCAGTTACTTTACGTCTAACCCAAAATGGAAGATGATAAATTACACGTCTAAATACGTCAGAAATCATCCATATAATTCGATAAAAGAAAGGTCGATTATCAAACTTATAATATAGATAAAGTAATAGTGGTGCCCCTGTCTTTAACAGATCAACGCAAGATTTAATGGCTTTTTCTGTATTCGGAACATGGTGTAACACACCAAGAGAATAGCCAAAATCTTGACTAGATTTTGATAATAACACCTCGTCAACTGAACTTTTGTGAAAAGATACATTACGAAAATCAGATAAATTACGACGAGCGACTTCAATTGCGTCCGATGGATCTATACAATGTAGATGCTTAACTTTTGGTAAAACAAAACGCGCCCATCTACCACTACCACACCCCATATCAAAACCTTCTGAATTCTCTGTTAGTAAATCGAAAGGGAAGATACTAAAATATTCATCAAATACTTTCTGAGCTTCAATATCTGACATTTTGCTTTGGTCAAAATCACTCCATTCATTACCAAAACTAGATACAGTGTGCTGATCGATATTATTCATAAAAAAATTCTTGCCAATTATTCTGACAAATATCCTTGATAATATTCTTCCACATATTCTTTTAGACAAACTTTCCAATCTCGCATTATATTTGCACCTCGTAGATTAAGTTTTTTATCAATTAGTCTCTCTGATGGTGGTCGATCAGCAAAATACTCTTCTTTCCAATAATCTGATGTGACTGGAGTGATTTTAACCGAATCATTCAAGCCTAATATATCAATAAGCTCAGTGGCAACTTCATAGCGACCTGTAATGCCGCCACATACCATATTGTAAAGACCCCAGTACTCCTTTTCTAGCAATAGTTTCACATTATGTGCAAAATCGTGTGTATAAGTCGGAGTGCCTAACTTGTCATCAACAATAAATAACTCATCTTTTCCTTGTTTGAGTTGTAACATAATCTTTTGGATAAACTTTTTATCCTTACTAGGCCCCCCACCCATCATCCACCCAGCTCTACAAACAAGATAATTAGTAATATTTTGGATAACAGCAACCTCTCCAGCATACTTACTTCTTGCATAGTGGCCTAATGGATTAGGGTGATCCCAATCGTCATACACATCTTTAGCGCCATCAAAAATACCTGCAGTGCTAATATAAAGAAGCGGAATATTTAGATTATTTGCGATATATGTAGCATTTTCTACAGCCATCGTATTAGTAGTATATGTATCGTCAGGGTGAAGTTCGCAATATTCAAGATCAGTATATGCACCCAAATGAAAAAGATAGTCAGGTTTAAATGACTCAACATCTTTTCTATATGATTCCAAATCCCTGAAATCTAGATAATTTAACCAATCATCATTTACATCGATGTCTGTACACATTAAATCATAATCTTGGCTAAAAACACTATAGAAAGCCTCTCCAAGCATACCTCCACAACCAGCAATATAAATCTTCTTCTTTGGCATAATTTATTTCCTATAAAGTTCATTAATAATAGAAAGGTAATCCTTTTTAATCGAGCTAATTGAATATTTTTCAACAACTACCTTTCTGGCATTGGTTCCAAGTGATTTTCTTAATCCTGGGTTTTTAATCAACTCCTCAAGAGCTTCTACCCACTCCTTATCAGTATTTACCAGACAACCATTTTTCATATGACCTATAATTTGAGACGTTGTTCCAATATTGGTGGCCACTACAGGCAAACCAAAAGCCATATATTGAATAGCTTTAAGTCCACTTTTCCCATAAACCCATGGATCATCAGAGAGTGGATAAATACCTATGTCAATTTTTTGCATATCTTGAACCTCACTATCACTACTCCATTGAATAACATCCAAATCAATTTCTGTAAACTCATATTCAAAATTACCAATAACAAGCAATTTAAAATCACACTTGCTTTTCAAATCTATTAATGCGCTTCTTAGTAAATCAAGATACTCTTTGGAGCTAAATGTTCCTGTCCATCCAATAACAACTTTTCTTTTGTTATTATAAGAATTAATAGGTAAAAATAAATCAGTATTAACAGATGAAGAAATGTATTTACACTTCCTTTTATTATTAACATCAATGCAATATTTATTTAATATTGGCGAACTAGTGATAACATAGTCAGCAACTTTCATTAGAAATTTATTTTTATTTGGATTTTTCAAAGGAGCAATAACACTGTTAACACTACTACTAACAGCTGTTACTGTATTGTCTTCGATATCATAAATAAGTCTTTTTGATAATAATCTAACAATGCGTTCAAATAAAGTAGATCCAAAAGGAGTAACCCACTGAAAAACATAAACAATATCATATTTGGATATCCGAAAAAGATCATAAAACCTGTGAAAATAACCTCTAATCGTGCCTAATATCTTTGCGAAATATCTCCCTTGTAGATAAACCACTGTCCACATGGATTGGCTCATAAAGGGAGAGACGGTTATTTCATATCCATTTTCTCTCCAATGGTTCAAATATTGCTCATACTTTAGTCTCTGTCCTGCAGCAACATCTTTTGGAAATGGGCAAATAATTAGAATTGATCCCTTTGATGAATTATTTTTGTTTGACATCATCTAATAAATGATAAATATTATTATACGAACTAATTCCATTATTTAATGAAAAATACTGTAACGCCGTTTTTCGACACCGTTCTTTGATATTTGGATCTTTAATCAACTCTAATAAACTCAAAACACTTTCTTTTTTTTCGATACTATCAAAACTATTTAACACTATGCCAACTTTCTCATTATTGACAATATCGGCCATATCTCCTACCCCACTATTACATATGCATGGTACTCCACAACCAAGAAACTCCCCCAATTTTGTTGGCATAGAAGAAATTTTTGAATACAGTGGCTTTATTATAAAAAGACCTACATCCATTGATTGCATTGCACAAATTACACCAAGACGGTCTTTGGTCTCTAAGAGCACTGAATCCTTACTAATTCCCGCTTTGTCCAAACATTCATTTATATAATCATGGCCACCCTTGTTGATTATATGTAACTGCGCATCAGGAATAGCTTCTTTTATGAGCTTATAATAATCTAAAGCCTCCTCAAACAAATACCATACACCGACAGAACCCACATATCCTATTGTAAGTACTTTGTTTTTATTTTTTATATCCCCAGGTCTGAATAGCTCCAAGTCTGCACACGTAGTTATAACCTCAAATCTAGGCATTCTCCCCTTCAGATAGGAAAATTTTTGCATTTCCTCAACAGCTTTATGCGTAAGAGAAACAACCACATCTGCATTTAACAAAAATGACCTCTCTAGTCGTTTGGCAATTTGATATAAATAACTATCTTTTTCCCACAAACAGCCATCTATACGCTCATCTGCCCAAAACCCTCGCATATCGAAGATATAGCGCGTACCTAAAAATTTCTTAAGTAATAATGCAGTTATGGATGGAACATAACTTCTAGCATGCACAATTCGTAACCTATACCTTAAAACCAACCAAAAACCTAAAATCGTGGCATTTAATACGTCCCATAAAGTCGCTAAGGCAGTAGGTCGTTTATGATAAATTAATGGATGCCAATGAATATTGGCCTTTTTAATGCGTTCACTAACCTGATTGTATAAAAATTGATTTTTTTTATCAGACAACTTCTCAAAACTAATTAAATGAATAATACGTTCATTAGATAGTCCCTCTAAATAAGACAAAACTTGAGATTGACCCAATGGCTCTAGGATGCCATCATACGACACATATAAAACATTACTATTCACAAAAAATTACTTTTTAATATTTGGATTTGGTTGGACTCTCTTAAGGTGTCCTGTTATCTGCACATCCTTTTTAATTATAGAAATAAAAATTCCAATAATATTTCCAAATGACATTCGAACTCTATTGTAATCAGCTCTATATATTCCTGCAACCAAATTAACTAAAACAATACTAAATGACGCAATCCATGCATTACGTACAGAGAGCCCCCTATGGATGTATTTACGAACAAAATACAGCCTATTAACAATCTGCCATTTTCCTAATAGATAATACCTATCCCCTCTAATTGGGTGATGGTGGTGCTCTGTTTTGGCATCTGACAACAAAACTAATTCATATTTTTCCCCAATATTAAAACTATAATCCATGTCTTCCATAAAGCCTGAGCCCTTAAACCACTCATCATAACTATAGTTATTAATGACTTTACGCCTCCATACGGTTGCACCTCCATTTAACCAATCAACGTTAACAGTTTTAACTGGATCATCAAGCATCGATACAAATCCATTTTTTAACACTTTACCAGGTTCATCAGAATCAAGCCCAAAAAGCTTTCTAAGTTTTCCAATTTTTCTCTCTCCACTTACTATGGCAAAAGCTGCACCACCTACTTTTTCCGAAGCTTTGCCCCAAAAATCAATCATTTTTTCAACGGCATCTGGATAAAGCTCAAGATCATCATCAAGATATCCAACTAAATCAATATCATCATTAAGGGCCTTAACGCCTTCATTTTTTTGTTTAGATAAAGAGGGTGGATAAACACGAACATAGTCAATATTTAGTTCTGGAAACTCTTTAATTATAAAATTTATCTTTTCATAACTGCCATCAACAATAATTATTTGTTCGGGCAAAATTGTTTGTTTTGTTAAGCTTGTAAGCATAACTCGCAAATCTGGCTCTCGATCCATTGTAGGAATAATAAACGAAATTTTATCAATTTTCATAACTTATAAATATATTACATGTAGTTGCACAAACTATCCATGACAAGCATCAAAAAAAATATCATTAGTCCGAAAAACTAATGGTCTGGCCATTACTAGTCTGCTTGTAATAATAATGCGCGCAGATTTCTGATATTCAAAGCTAACAGGAAATATTCCAACCCCCCTTGGCTTGACTTTAACTATCTCTTGATTAATAAGCATATTGTCCGAATCTACAACTTTACAAGTAATTTTTTTTACTTTATCAGATGGATTGACTACAACAATATCATAATTTGATTTGTTATTTAATTCATACTGAAGTGCATATTCTCGCTTTAATATGCCACTACCTCCCAACATGCTGTACTCATCATTATATTTAGAAATTGCATCAAGATTTCCGTGAACATATGACCTTAAAGGGGACGCCTTGTATGTGTAACTCAAATAACCACGTTCAGCAATAAATGAATTTAAATTTGAGACCACTTCTGGAATATACGAATGAAAAACAGCAAAAGTTCCAAATTCTCCTGAATTATCAGCCTGCAAAAGAATCTCAGATAGATTAATAACCATCCTTTGATTTTGACTTAACTTAACTTTTTTTGTTAATATCTTCTCCCCTACACTGCTAAATAAAACAATATCCGCATAATGTATATCTTGCTTTTCCTGCATAAATAATGCAGATATGTCAGTCAGTTCAAAAAAAGTTACCCACTCCTGTGAATCCCTCCAAATAAACAGATCACTAATTCTAGAATTGAGTTCTTTTGGTTTTTTGGTTAAACTTTGCTTGTACGTCCACCTTGCCCTTGTAATCCTTTTAATAATATTCATTATTATTTTAATAATTGTGAAAACCAAAGCTGTTTAAGGTGCTTTTGGGCGCCAAATCGATCGCCATGGGTGACTAAAGAAGCTGGGGGGTGAGTATGCTCAAGACTTAAAAAATTTCCATCTTTAGTTCTTGAGAAATATAATGGAACAAACGCCATATTTTTACATGACATAACTGGCAAAATTTTCTCATTAAGACCAAGATCATCCAGAGAAATAACATTGACCTGATTGCTGACAGCTGTTCTTGTGCCTAATAAAGCCTTATTTTTAGCATTATAAATCTCTATCTCAACCTCTCTGTGTATAGGATCTTTCTCAATATTACATAGTAATGCATAATTTTCTACTCCCTCTTCTCGAGCTTGAAAAAAAGGCGGGAAGCTCAAAAAAGAGATGCCAGAAGGGAAAACTGGAATTTCCCCTTGATAACTTGTTGAAGTATATTCAGTATAAAGTCCTAATGTAGACCTCCAAGTAGGGGCTGTTGTTTCTAAAGTTTCTGGAATAGGGATCTCTTCAGATACATCAGGTAAAGGTATACGACTCAGAGACAATAAAGGCACCTCCCCTTTAGGCAATAGTCGTTCAATTTCTATAGAGTCAAAAGTTTTATACTCATTATTCTTTAAAGTTCCTAATTGATGACTATGCCACATACCATCGCTAGCATATGTCAATGAAACAATCTGTGAATTAACGCAATTAACTTCCCAATTATTTGGAGAAAAATTACAAAGTGTTGTAAAGCCACCTGCATCAGGGGCCTTCAGGATGGGAAAGAAAAACATATTATTTTAAATTTCTATAATAAAACATATAATTACACCTCTTAACTTCGGTAAAAAATTGCATTTGACATCTCCCCTTCATACCCTTTACAAACACCTCCAATAAGGCCACACTTCTCTATACTTTCTATCATTTCTTTGCAGTATTCTGGCCTTGTCAAGTCCAACTCAACAAGTAAAGATTTCAACCTTTTATCATTTAGAGTTTTTTTAGCGCCATTTATTATTTTATCTTCAATACCATCAACATCAATTTTAATATGATTGGGAAATTTAGGTGAGAATTGATTAATAAAACCGTCTATATCAAAACCAATCATTCCTTGTTTAAAAATAGGTGTGAAGTTATTGCCATATTGGTCTATATTTTCTGAAAAAGTAGAGTGCGCCGACCCAAACTCTGTGTTTGACATATTGAAAGAATTCAATAATACCTTATCATTAAAAGCAAAGCAAAAAGCCGAAATACTCTTTGATAAATGATTAATCTCTATATTTTTATTCAATAAAAAATAATTTGCTGAAGATGGCTCAAAAGAATTTACAAGAAGACCTTTCTTTGCAGCATATAATGAATAGACACCGACATTTGCTCCAATATCCCAAAAGACATCATTGTTATTCATTTTATTAATCCAATCTATAGTTTCAGGCTCCTTCGTTAGTAGCGTGTGTGCCCTCCAAGCAGGAATCCCACCCAAACTATAAAAATTAATTTCTCCATACTCTGTATTGATATCAACTATTGGAATCATCTTTTCAGCAACAGTAGATGCGATAACGACTGCTTTCTTAGAACCAAATAATCTAAAAATTATATTTAAAATCTTTATTAAAAAATTAACCGACACTTATAAACGCCTCATCTTTATATATTTTGTAATGATCAAACTTTAATACAATCTAACTTTCACAACATTTGATCTATGGGAATATCACACAAAATTAACGTGTACCGGATCTTCTGTGAGTAAATAATTTATAAATTTATTCTTGGCATTAAACATACATCTTTCACAATCTGATGCTTTGAGTGAATTATAAGCAAGCTTCTTTTCATCTGAGTTCCAAAACTCTTTAAATGATTGATTATTAATAGAACCCATCTCACCATGTGTACTATATGCGTTATTACAACAAGAGTAAACTTTTAAATCGCCGCCTATGTACGTGTCAAAATGCATGTAGCCACAATTACTATAGTCAGGAGATTCGTGAACTAAATCGTCTATCCTATCGTTAAAAGCATCGAATATAGTAAAAGTATCTGACTGAAAATCTTCTTTAATTCTATGAACTTGCTCTACAACGTCAGCATGATACCCTCTATGATATTCAAATCCTTTTGGTGTGAATATAGCGCCTATTCTCATGTTATCTACACCTAACTCTGAAGCAATCTTGGCAAACTTATATATCTCACCAAAGTTGTTTTGATCAACAACATATCCCACACCTACCAATAGATCTGTATCTGTGCTTTTTGCCTTAGCATCAACTAATCGTGATATATTTTTGAGGGTGTCATTAAATCTTTCCTTTTTAATACTGCGTATATGAGAATACATTTCTGGGGTTCCTGCATCAACTGATACCCTTACCCACTTTGCATGAACTAATGTATCTATAACATCAGGCTTTAAAATTGCACCATTAGTAATTAGGGCAAGATCCATACCAAGATCTATAACTTTTTGAAATATTTTTGGATGATCTGGGTGTGTAGTTGGCTCGCCCCCGCCTGTAAACTGTATAGCTTTAACACCCATTTCCTTACAATCTTCTAAAATCTCAATACATTTTTCATACGGTATTTTTCTATTTGGATTATTTTCAATTTGTTGTGATTGCTCGTCAAGAATACCAAAATTCTGATTGGAAGTGTATCCTGACATTCTATATGCACAGAATGAGCAATCATGGTTGCAAACATCGGATATAACTAGCTGGACTTGCGAAGGAATAGGCTGCTCGCCCTTTCTTAACTGATCAATCATATCCATATGATGTACAACTTTGAATGGACTATATGCTTGCTTTTTATCTCGTTTAATCACAGCTCTAATTTGACTCTAAAATGAATTTTGGATTATACTGGTAAAATTTATAATAGGTAACTATATATTACATGTTTCTGGAATGAAAGCCCTCATACTACTAACAGCATCCAAAGGGTAAAAATAGGATTCATCGACTTCCGTCTGCCCAACTAAAGGATTATACCGTAGTAAAAAAATTTGTAAAATTCTTAGTCTAACAGTTGCTAAATATTTGTTAATTGTTTGTCTATTTAATCCTGTTCAATGAGTGATTTTCACCATAAGGGTATAGGTAAGTTGCACTCAAATCCTTAGAAAACAATAAAATAACTTATTTAAATTTAGCCTTTGAAATTCGGGAACGATTGATTTACTTGTTTTTATTGTTATGACCCTTTATTTGTTAATATTTACAATAAAGCTCTGCTGTGCTGTACCCAAACGTACATATGGAATCAGATGTATATGTGTATTTTTTTCTAGCCATTCATTACACGCCTTTTGTTCTCCATGATTAGGACTGCCTTTATAAGAAAACCAATCATCAAATATTAAGATGGTACCATCACCAATTAAATTAGTAATAAACTCTAATACCGACTTAGTTGATGAATACAAATCACAATCAATCATTACAATAGCAGATTTTTGTATGTTAAGCTTATCTTTCAACCCCTGCGTAAGAGAATCTTCATAATATCCAGGAACTGTAATAACCTCATTAATATCAACACCATTATTAGCTAAATTTTTTAAAAAGTTATCCTCTGTACAATCATAGCGACCTTTTTCAAAGCGCCCCCCCTCTCCAGATAAATCAATATCCGTAAGCTCTGGAAGACCTTCAAATGAATCAAATGCAATAAAACGACGATCAATTACTGGCTTATTGCTAATATTTCTAGATTTGTTATTAGAGTAAGCCACTCCTGAATGCTCCTTAAAAGCCCATTTTCTTTTTGAATGCCAAAGCCTCTTGTAGGCCTCAATAAAAGACTCTCCTTTGAAAACTCCAAATTCTAAATAGTCTCCTTCAATACACTCTGCACATACAAACTCTGCTGCAATAGATATTGGGCTATGGAATGTAATATCATAATTAGCTGGCGGTATAACAAAACGCCCAGCAAATTTTCTCAGGGGGTTTACTATCTTTTTTAAAAAATTAATAATATTCATATCTATCCTTTTATATAACAATAAATTTTCATTTTGCAAATACTGGAAGGAAGGCTTGCATAGTCTCCTCATTTTGTTCTGCAAAATACTCCATAATGCACCCCCTACCTTTATCAACCTTTATAATAAGATCTTCATGATCCATATTTATAATATCGTCTATAATTCCCGTAATAGGCATATTTTCTTCAACGTTCCACTTTAAATCATCAAAATCAATTAACGACATTGGGTCAAAGCTTAATACATCCCCTCTGTCAAAATAAATCAATGACTTGCCCATCATTAATGCCTCAAGTGCTACCGTAGAGCTCCAGTAAAGAACTGTGTCGCATCTTTCAATATCATCCTGCACATAATCAATATTGGAGTTGCTCATATTATTAGGCAAATCACTATAATCCATGTCGCAAATACTAAAAAATTCCTCCAATGGCAGAATAGGGTGAGTTCTAATAATAAAATTAACGTCACTTAGTAATTTAGCCTCCTTTATAGCATAAAGAAGGAGCGATAAAGAATCAAGATCCCCAAGTACCAAAAGAATTGTATATGTATTTCGAGATATTTTTCTTATTGGGGATTGCACTAAACTATATAAATATTGATATCGTAATGCACAGCCTGACTGAATTCTATTTTTTGGAAAGCAACTATTTTTGTATAATACTTCTGTGATTTGTTTTCCAGTAGTTATGATCCTGTCTGGATGTGGAATCATACCAACCTCTTTGCAACTAATAAGGATGCCTGCAGCCGATTGTGGTACTGCCGCATGTTGGTAACCAATAATTTCAATATCGGGACTTACTTCTTTAAGTCCCATCACAAACATTCTTTCCCAATGGTTGCCTTCGTAAGTTATATAACATGTTTGTAAATTATAATCTTTTGCAATATTACGCCCTATATAATAGTATAGGTAGTCTCCAAATGGCACAGAATCGCCATTAGATTTAACTAATTCTATCATTGTTGAACTTATGTTGTATCCTAATAAGTTAACATTATCTGGTATTTTTATTGATACAAAAAACCAAAATTTAAAAAGTGCCATTCCTGCGGAAAAAATATCTTTAATGGAAATGAATACTTCTGCTGGCATTATAGTCTTACCCTTTATGCCTCTCATATTTTTATACAAACCATATCTTCCAGAAAACCCTTGGGAAATTGTTACAATTTGGATATTTTGGTGTATTTTTTTTCTTAAATAGTCTTCTAGTCCTGGAAAAAATGGATCCTTGTATATATTTTCTTTAGAGAATGAGTTAGAGAAAACAAAGCTTTTTATCAAAATTACAGGTATGTTTTTATTAATTTTGAGTCTCTTTCCAAAAGAATGGCGCGACCAAAATACATTTCTTAAAGAAGAAAGAACTGATTTAAACAAATAAATCTGCCTTTTAAAAAAATATTTATACTTACTGAATAATCGCAAAAAAAAACTATTTCTAATATAAATTTCCACGCCTTTTACGCTAGAGTATTCTCTAATAAACTCAACTACAGGATATGAGGTGCCAAAAATGTATAGATCTTTTGAATATTGATTGCACATATTAATAGCCTGTATTGAGTATACAATATCATTCAATATTAACTGCATTGGTGATAAGTTTCGATTCTTTGAGGATATATCACTAGACCACCATTCCCTTATTTCTCTGTTATAACTGGCAATATCTCCTATTAGGTTTACATAATCTTTAAGTAACTCTTTCTTCTTAGAATTTGACAATTCTTGTGGTTTAATTTCATTAAAAACTCTACCTTCAAGCAAAGTACGCAACTCTATAGAGTTGCAACTCAAACTAATGAATGATGCATTCTTCACTTCATTATCAGAAATAACTTTAATTTCGTCATTATTTTTGTTATCAGATGGGAATACAAATACTTTCATATTTCATTTCTAGAATACAATAAATTTTGGTTCTAAATATTTATTAGATATGCTAATTTTTAACCTTTAAAATGCATCTTAATGAATTAAGATTGGGGTTATCTTTACTAAAGTTTCTAGATTGGTGAGCCGGAATTTTTATTGATGTTTCTCCAATTAAGGCTCGTATAGAGTTTTTAATTCTTACAGGAATAATAGATTTGATAACATCTTTAATAGTTCTACGCTTCACATCCCCAGGAAGCCAATTTCCGTACTCACGCTTCCAATTAGACATGCCTACAAAACTTTCCTTGGTGTCCCACCCGGTGGTAAACATTGTTACGATTTTCAAATTATTTAGTTCTGCAAATTTATCCATACTTTCTGAATTAAAAAATAAAAGGTGAGGTGAATCATAAGTGCGCTGCTCAAATCCCTCACCAAATCTACAATTTGGTACTTCGAGAAGGATTGTTGCATTGGGTGATATATAAGGTCTATAAATATCAACGAAGTCCATTGGAGAGGAAAAATGCTCTAAGCAATGAAGAGATATTACAACTTCAGCATTACACCCTTTAATATCTTTAAATGATTCAACTATTTTATAACCTCTTTTTGACAAAACATCCTGGCAGTGTTTGTCTGGCTCGATAGCATATATACTAATATGTGGATAGTACTCTAATAATAACATCCCCATTTCACCCCATCCAGCGCCAATTTCTAATATAGTTGAAACCTGAGATAAATCAACCATAGATGACAGGTTACTCATACATCCCAAATGTCTATGTCTTGGCATTGGTGGAGATTTCGGACTTTCAAAATGAGGTCGGCCAGTTGATCGATAAATATTCTTATAATAGTCGCCCAGATTATCCTCTAAAGGCATAGGATTGGCAAAACCAAGATTACAATCCATGCATACCTCTATATTCGGGCTCCCAAAATACTTTTTATCATATTGAACATTTTATCACCCCAAAACCTCTGACAACTTTTTAAAATTTCTTATATAGAACATCCTAAGAAGCCTTCTTTTTATTCTGGTTCAATTTTATACTTTCTTGGTACA
>Ga0209045_1001955_pt1 | contig 16291 bp, 9 predicted proteins | sample SaaInlLV_10m_DNA_4_FD_184664 | JGI IMG/M metagenome (GOLD analysis project Ga0209045, IMG submission 184664) | Marine microbial communities from expanding oxygen minimum zones in the Saanich Inlet - Saanich Inlet SI072_LV_200m_DNA (SPAdes) (version 2) | ecosystem: Environmental > Aquatic > Marine...
CTATAGTGCGCCAGACGAGCGTGGTATCGACAAGGAGAAGTTCCTATGACCACGCGGCAAGCAGGTTACGGAATCCAACCGAATTCTGCGCTCGAAGTGCCCTTCTCATCGGCTATTCCGACGATGAACTGCCCCCCGGCTACCCACTGTATACCAGCCTGCCGGTAAGTAGTGATGAACCGATCAAATCGTGAGAAATCGAACGCCATTCGACCGCTCTCCGTCACTAGCGGCCTAATGAGAGTCAAATGGAAGGGCGGATGCCTGTTGAACGGGTGTCCGTACTTGAAGGGCGGATACTCCCCGCTGGTTTCAGGGCCAGCCAGGCCTAACCGAACCAGAATCTGATTCTGGCGATGGGCTACGACATTTGCGGCCCATTTGGCGTGGGCGGCCCAAAACTCGTCAGAGAACAGCGGGATACCTAACTCCTTGCGGAAATGCACCCAGTTGGATACTCGTAACTGCTGCTTGCCGAGCACGGCTTCATGGACGCGGAGCTCAAGTTCTCGGCGGCCCCTAACGGGTTCCCCATCCTCATCATCAGCCTGGATGGCAATCACGACTTTGTAGGTGCCAGGACGCGCATCCTTTGGCACGGGGACTGTAAGCCAGATCGCCTGGCATGAATTGGCCCTAATCGTCGTGGGGGGGACGGTCCACAGAGGATCTGGGAACAGTTCTGGCTCAATTCTGTCCTGGTGCGCCTCCCTCCGTATATGGCCGACATATCGAATCTTCAGGGCTTCTTGAAGCATTTCAGGGAAGGGCGATTCAAAGCTGACTCTCATGCTGTGCAAAGGCGAAGTATGGCGAAAGACAATCTGGAAGCTGGCATACTCCCCACGGGCTGCCTCCGCTCGGTGAAGCCCGGTAAGAGATTCAGGTTTGCTGTCAGGAAAGACCTTCTCCAAGGGGTCAACTGTGTGGAGTGTCAGTTCTTGCGAAAACAGACGTGTGACGCTCAAATAAAAGAGCAGTATGGGGGCTCTGCGTATGCCATTGAGGAAGGTCGTCATCATGAGTATACTCCTGTCGCCCATTGAGGTCTTTCTATCCGAAATCCTGCGCATCCGGCACCCACTGTCAGCGCCATACTCAGCGGCGCGGCTTGCCCGTGTCCGCTGGAGCGCTTTGCTGACGCTTGCCGAATGGGTTCTCATACCAGAACACCCCCATGCCGCGCCCTCCTTCGCGTTCCTCGCAGGTTAGCAGGTCAAGATCGCCGTCACCATCCAGGTCAAGCATCTCGATGCGATCGTACTTCACCCCTCTCTCGGCGCCGCTGATCTGGTGCGGCGTCCATAGATGCTCCGAAGGTGTCCGCCCGTACTCCAGCCAGAGGACGCCGTGCCTGCCCTTGGCGTTCCACGTGGTAAAAACCAGATCCGGTTGCTTGTCGTTGTCAACGTCGGCAACAACCACAGCCCGTGTGTTGCCGGCACTGAAATCAGCGGAGATCACGTATGTGTGCCACTTCAGGCCAGCGCGATCGAGTCTCTTCAGGAACAGGATCTTCATATCCTTGACTGCGACGACTGCGTCTTGCAGGCCGTCCTCATCCAGATCCCCGAGCGCCATGCTTAGCACCTCTTTGTCCTGGGCGCCCATAAAATGGTTGTTCCATGGCCGTGTCTGTACGGAGCCAATCCCCGGATTCTCCAGCCACCGGCATCCGCGAAGTGGGCCCCTGCGGTCCGATACGACAAGGTCGGAATCACCATCCCCATCCATGTCCTGTTTCCAGATCGACATGACCCAACCTGCCGCAGACATCGGATGCCATCGGTATGCAGAGAGGTCGCGTCCTCCCTTCGGCGCCTGAAACCAGCCGATCTGTGCGTTCTTGCCTTTTGATCCCGCGACGAGATCGACTCCGTTCTCTCCGTCAATCTGCATGGGCCAGGCGAACATCCACTGCTGTGCGCCATTCTCCGGGTCGGCAAGCACGTCCTGTTTCCATGCTTGCGGAGTGAGAATCTGTTCGCGGTTGTCTGGCGCCCAATGAACAAAGACCTTCTTCGTCCTGCCTTCACAGCAACTGACGACATCAAGAGCGCCGTCGCTGTCAAGGTCGGCAAACACCGCGTCTTCAACTGAAGGCGTTCTGCCGACTGTAACCGCGGGCCACCTCGACGTCGCTTTCCCGTGGCCCGGATTAAGATAGACCCGGGTTATGCCTCCTTCCTCCCAGCCTGTCGCGATGTCCATCAAGCCATCGCCATTGATGTCCGCGAGCTTGGTGCCATCAGCCCCCCGCGAGGTGTCATCGATGGTATGGCGAGCCCACGGACCACCCACCGGCTCAGCGGCCACAAGATCCGCAACCGAGGCCGGCAGCACAGTGGCAAGCAGCGTCAAACACCTGATTCCATCTGTCCATTTCATGTCCGTGGTCCTTTGCGCCAACATGGGCCTCAGCAACTGAGCCCTGCAAAGTTCGCTGCAGGCTCTCGTTGCCCCCAGCTTCTTGTCTTGATTGTTCCGGCGAGGCGCTGCCCGTGTTTGTCCGTGCCTGTCCGTGTTGGTCCGTGTCTGTCCGTGTTCCGGGAGACGCGCACCGTGCCCGGCTCGGCTTGGCCTCGCCCATGCCTCCTCACCCCAACGTCTGCACACACACCGGTTTGGGTAACGCCAACGTACACCCGGTGTGCTCAAGGGCACCGGTCTCACTGTCAATCGCGAACACCAAGACATTGTCGCCGCGTTCGTTGGCCACGATCGCGAAACGTCCGCTCGGATCCACGTTGAAGCCGCGGGGCCAGTTGCCGCCAGTGGCTTGATGCCCAAGGACCCTGAGCCGCCCTGTTTCCTCATCCACCCGGCAAATGACCAGGCTGTCGTGCCCCCGATTTGAGCCGTAGAGGAACCGTCCGTCGGGAGTCACGCGAATGTCGGCACAGTAACTCGTCTCCGTGAATCCGGGAGGGAGGGTAGGAACGGTCTGAAATGTCCTCAGTTGCCCGGTCTCATCTGAGCGCTCCAAACAGGTGATTGTGTTGAACAACTCGTTGATCACGTAGACCCACGGTCCGGTTGGGTGGAACACGAGATGGCGTGGCCCCGAGCCGGGCGCAATGTCCACCGCATCTGGGTCAAGAGACGCCAAACGTGCCCGCTCAGCATCTACCCGATACTGCCGTACACAATCCGTCCCGAGGTCTTGAACGTAGGCAAACGAACCGTCCGGTGAGAAAAGCCCGGAATGGGCGTGGGGCCTCTCCTGACGGTCCGCGTTCACACTGCTGCCTGAGTACTGAATCGCCTGGCTTGGGGGCCCCGCCGTGCCGTCGCCCTGGATCGGCATCATGCAGACATTCCCGCCACTGTAGTTAGCGCTCAAAAGGCACGAACCGCTCGGATGAACGCTCACATGACAGGGCTTTGCGTCTCCAGTCCTCGATTGGCCGAGAAGCTCAAGCCTGCCATTGTCCCTGCCAATTCGGAAAGTGGCGATAGCTCCCGTCGGCTCGCCTGCGGGAGCATCCACATCGCAGACCGAGTAGAGAAACGAGTCATTTGGGTGCAGGTCAAGCCACGCCGGGTTGCGGACATCGCAGGAGATCGACAACGGCTCGAGCTCTCCCTTCTTCCGGTCAAGTCGGTAGGTGTAGAGGTTCGGGGCATCCGTCCCGGGTATGTAGCAGCCGATGAAGACGAGAGTTCCACTCATGGTTATCACTTTACTCCAGTACGATGTCGCCCGCTGAATCAACCTGGTAGATGGCAGCCCCGGTCGTCGTCCAGACCAACCACATGTCGTCCTTCTTGTGCAGCGATCCCACGTTGAATTTGAGCGTGGAAACGTCCGCTCGAGTGAGCCCCATACCTGCAAACGGTATGCGGAGCTCACACGTCCAGCCATCCGGTGTCGTCCTGGCCGAGTAGGTGATTGCCTCCTCGAGAGTCTTTGCCTGTTTGACGGTCGCGCCACCGTGAGTAGTGCCTACGACCCGTGGTTCCGGACTGCACCAAAGCATGAAGATCGGGGTCCGCCTGGTGGCGCTCCGGTTGCGGAAGGCGATTTCCAGGCCATCTCCTCTGTACGGTTCTTCGGAATGGACGATCGCGTTGGCTCGCCCGTGGGTGATCCGAAACGCGAGGTAGAGTGATGCCCCGTCTGCTGCTGCACAGAAGAGGTCCACTTGCCCAGCCTGTTCGCCCCCCGGACCAATCGCGAGTCTCCCGACTCCAGCGGGAGATTTCCACGGCCATTCCGTTGTGTCACCGTCTATCTTGAGCTGAGTTGGTGGGGCCGGGGCCGGCACTCGCCGCGACGTGTCCACGCCTTCGGCTGGAACGACCGTCAAAGGCGTGGCGAACGGCTCAAGCGGCCAACTAGACGGCGACGAGTGCAGATTCCCGCTGGCATGGCAGCTCCCCCACAATCCGGAAGCCCGTTCCACCACGGGCACCCGGCTCTGCTGGAAGAGATTCCCCCGAATAAGGCTCCCCAGAGGACGACCAGCTTTGTCCGGGACCAACTCCAAGGTCATGCAGTCCTCTGTCTCGAAGCCATGGAACTGGTTGTCGATCAGACTGAAGCGCCCGGCCACCCGAATGGCGCACGCTACGTCTGTAGCCCGGCCGCGGCTAACCTGATTGCTTCGGAACAGCGATGTGGAACTGCCGTAGACATCGAGACTGACGGGAACCATGCAGTCGCTCACAATGTTGTCGTGGATCAGCCACCGGCTCTCCGGAGGAAACAGCTCGAATGAGTCCCCCACATCAAGGTCCTGCTTCGCTTCGGTCAGACGGAATTCGAGCGTGTCCGGATCGAACACGTCGATCGTCGACACACTCCGATCCGCCAACCACACTACGTGCCATCCCCGGTAGCATTCGGAAACGTGCCACTCGAGCGGGAGGGAGCGCTCCTTGAACGTCTTCGCGTCCACCACGGCCGACACAGCCGAAGGACGCCGCCGCGCCGTGACCCCGCGCCCACAGTTGCGAATCTGGTTGTCATGCACGATGACATCCTGAATCCCTTCAGTGAGCGAGATTCCCGTTGTGCCGACGATGCGATCTCCGCGGACGTAAACCTGGTTATCCGAGACAATCACATGGGATGCATCGATCTTGATTCCCGTCCGCGCCTTCGCCCCCTCGCCCCGATAGGTCAGGTCAATGATATTCCCGGTCACAGTCATCTCTTTCGACGGAAATGAGTTGCGGGTTGTGTGGCTGGATACATTGATGGCCGTGCCGTTGTAGTTGACGAAAATGTTGTTGGCGATACACACCTGCCGGGCCCCATGATTCACCGTGATCCCCCCGCAACGCCCGCCACTCTCAAACACATTGTCCCGGATGATCGCCTGCCCACAGCCCAGCTCATTCAGGTGCTTATGGCGATGACTCATATCCCCAATCGTGAATGGCCCGGCATTCCGCACATAGTTCCCAATCAACCGGATGAATCGGGCCGGCCCCTCGTACGCATGCCATCCGGCACCGTCTATCCGGCAGTACTCCACTGTCGTGTTCTCGGAGGTGTCGTTGTTATTGAACGCATTGGCCGCGCAGTCGGTGACACTGCACCGCCGGAAGATCAGCGACCGGGTGTACTGCTTCGGAGGCGTCTCCCCACCAACCCGGCTCGCGGCCTGACAGTAGAAGGCCTCCGACGCCATCTTCGAGGCATGCACATTCTCCACAAGCATGTTCCCCACACTGTGGAACGTCATGGCGGAGCACGGTTTGAGGGCACAACACCAGAAAGGAACACGGTTTACGTTGCGCATCGTGCCCGGCTTCTCAGCCAACGATGTGTGACCAACCATCTTCAGGTTGCGGACCGTGACGTTCTCGCCGCCACGCACGTCGATCACAGCACCAACGCCGTCAGTGATGTCCAGCAACGTCTTCTCGCCGCTTCTTCCGGCGATGGTCAGATTGGCACCACGAGTATGGAGTCCACGGTGCAAGCGGTAGTGTCCGTCCGGAATGTGCAGGTTCAGCCCCAGCTTCGCCGCAACATCAACCGCTTCCTGGAGAGCCGCCGTGTCCGAGTGTTTCATGACAGCCTGGTCGCTCGACCTGGTCGGGGGATCACGCAGCCACACTGTGTTCCCTTCCACACGCTCAATGACCGTGCGGAGCTGTGTCCGGGCGCTGATACTCAGTACGTGACCGGGGGCCAGTTGATCGCTCTCCTTGAACCGGATCTCAAGGCCGCCACTCAGCGCCTGCCAGCCGGCCTCGACAGGCACGCCCGTTCCTCGCCAGGAACGGGCCAGGTCATCACTCCACCGGAACGTCCGCGGGGCAACCGAGGTCACCTCGATGATGAACACGAGCCAGTCTCCCCCGCTGCCATCGAAGCCCCGTACCTCCAACGCATCGTCAAAAGCCAGGTCACACTTCCCATACATGGAAGTAGGCCCGCGCACGGTGCAGGCATTGTACTGAGGGTTGCACTTGGAGAGGGTCACGTTTTGGCCGGCGGCAAAGTCCTCGATCTCGGCCACGGCAATCTGGTGCGAACCGGCCGTAACCGTCGCGTTGGTTTCGGCCCCCGATCCAGTCGCCCCAAAATCCCGAGCATTCAGCCACTGCCCGCCTTCACCCAACTCCAGGACCTCCGGGAGCAGTTCGGCGCCACGGACATCGGCCTCTCTCCCGGCGGCAACCCCCAAAGCCAACCGAAACGGGACATCGGGCAGGAAGTACCGACACTCAAACGTTCGCCATGTGTTGTCGGAACGCCCTCCCATTGGCGGGCCGGAAGACGCGTCCACAGTAATGACGGCCGGCGCTTTCCCAGGCGTCAGGGACTCGTAAGATTTCAGCAAGACAGGCCCACCGCGGTAGCGCACCCGGAACCGCAACACAGCCAGCCCCTTGAGCAACTCAGGGTCAATCCTCGGCAACTCGATGTTGGCATCTCTATCCCGGGGGGCACGAATGCGCGGAAAGCGGGTGCCTGAGTCTCCGTCCAACACTGCCGTGAGTTCGCCCTTGAACCACGCATTGAGGGTCCACGCAGCGGGGATGAGGTTGCTTCCGTTCAAGGCCCATTGTCGATACTCCCCCCCCTCGGCGAGGACGCCGCCAGCCGGCTGCCATTCCTCGAAATTGCCGTTGGCGATGAGCGACTCCTCGCCGTGCAGAGGCACCCCCTGCCCCAGCACCGACAGTATAGACAGCAGCGACAGCCAACGACGTGGCGTGAACATCATCAGGCTTTCCCTCCCTTTCGAGTCTACACAAACGGAGTCGTCCGGCAACAGAGCTGAAGGGGAACACCCCACGGATCACGCAGCATCACCAGATGCGAACCGTCTTCGAGAACGACTTCCTCGAACAAGGTCGCACCAGCCGCCACCAAACGGTCCCGCGTCTCGACCGGTGTGTCAACGGCCAGGGCCGCATGGAATACAAGGGGATTCTGGGTGCGATAGTCGGCGATCGGGGCCGTTTCGTTCCGGTAGATCTCCATCACAACCCGCCCGCCGCAGTCGGCCAGGAAGTGTGTGAACGGAGGTCCGTCCATCGCCTTCGCGATGCTCATCCCGCAGTGCTTGACGTACCACGCGGCCATGGCGCAGGGATCCGGAACATTCAGGGCATAGTGCTCGAACTGCACAGGCAACTCCTCTGTCGTTGGTTGCCCCTTCACCGGGGCGTTCACCGTTTTTGACGATCGAGTGCCCTCAGCGCAAGCGACGGATGCACTCGATCAGGCTGGCACAAGCGTACTCATTGTCAGCATCGCTCATTCCGGGGTGTATGGATACACAGAGTAGCTTCTGCGCGATGTCCTCAGAGACAGGAAGTCGCTGCCCGGCCGTGTGCTCACGCAGGTCTTTCCGGGACATGTAGACCGGCGCATTGGCAATCACACAGCCGACGCCGAACTCGTCGGTCATCGCCTTCAGCAGTTGGTTCCGCTTCTCGCCGGCCCAGGATTCGCGGACAAGACACGTGTACAGGTAGTAAGAATGCTCGCAATCATGCGGCTCATAGGGCGTGGTGATCTCCGGGATCCCCTCAAGCATCTCGTCTCGAGCCTGAGCCAGACGACGACGCGCGGAAATGAAGCTGTCGAGCTTGCCCAGCTGCACCAAGCCAACCGCCGCCTGGACCTTGGTCATGACATTCGATGTCCCCCAGGCTCCCACACCGCCCCCATACATGCGCACGGACCGGCAGTAGGCCTCGAGCTCGGGGTCATCTGTGGTGACCATCCCCCCTTCCCCCAGGGTCGTCATATTCTTCATGGTGTGGAATGAGAACACCGTGGCCAGCCCCCGTCCCCCGATCTTCTGTCCTTTGTAGCCGCCGCCGGCTGCGCGAGCGGCGTCCCCAATCACCGGAACGGGCCCGTGCTCCGGGTGGGGATACCGTTCCCCCACCGCGATGAGCTCATCAATCGGTGCGGACAGTCCATTCATATGCACGGGGAAGATGGCCCGTGTCCGAGGCGTCATCCGGGCCTCAACATCGACGGGATCAAGCTCGAACGTGCGGGGATCAATGTCCCCCCACACGACTTGTCCACCGGCTCCGCAGACCGCAAGGGCCGCAGCAGGAAAGTTGACAGCCGGAACGATCACTTCATCGCCAGGCTGCAGCTTCAGGAAACGCATGACCATGTCCAACCCGGGACCAGCGCTGTTCACCGCAACCGCATACTTGGCCCCGCAGTAGTCGGCAAAGGCCTCTTCGAAGTCCGGGATCGGTGGGGCTGAAAAGCCGAAGCCCTTGCTCACGTCCATGGAATCGCGAATCGCAGCCACGGCCGCTTCCACTTCCTCCTCACCGTAGATGGAACCAAGCTGCGGTTCGCCCTTCCAGGCCGGCGACGGCTTCGGTCGTCGCAACGCGTCCCAGATCCGTTCATCGTTTAGCATCGTGCTGCACTCCATGCTGCTCTGGTAGTCTCAGACGCACCAAGGCCGTTCAGGGCGCCCCTGATGTCCAGGCAATGGTCGCATCAAGGCCACGCAACCCACGCCGCATCCATCAGGGAGCCGCCCCCGCCAGATCTCACCTCACCTCAAAGAAACCCCGAATCTCCCCAACCTGAATCTCGAACACACCGGGCTCAACAACCCACCTCATGTCACGATCAAGAACAGCCAGATCACCTCGGCCAAGGACGAACTCAACCACGGCGAACTGTCCTGGTTCAAGGTGTACTTTACCGAACCCCCGAAGGGCTCTCACCGGCGTCGTGACACTGCTCACCAGATCGCTCACGTAAAGTTGAACGACCTCGCCACCGGCACAGTCACCCGTATTGCTGACCCTAACCCGAATCTCAACCTCACCGTCCGGGGCGATCACCCGCGGCTCAATGCTCAGGTCTGCGTACTCAAACGTCGTGTAGCTCAAGCCGAAGCCAAACGGGAAAAGCGGTTCAGGGGAGGCAAAGACGTAGTCCCGTCCCGGGCATTCAGGGGTCCCGGGACACTTGTAGTACCCGCCCGCCGACGGCTTGTGATTGTAGTAAGCCGGGACGTGTCCAACCGTACGCGGCACAGTCACCGGAAGCCGCCCGGAGGGGTTCACGGCCCCAAACAGGATATCCGCCAAAGCGCGTCCTCCCTGCTCACCGGGATACCACGCATCCACAATGGCGGCGGCGTGCTCGGATATCCACTCGATAGCATAGGGACGCCCATGGGTGAGGACAACAACCGTAGGCGTCCCCGTCCCGATCACGCCTTCGGCCAGTTCCTGCTGAATTCCCGGGAGCCCCAGGTCCGTGCGGTCAAACCCCTCCCCGCACGTCGGCGCCGCAGCGCTCGCCTCATCATCCCCCCAGCCAACCCCACTGGTCAGTTTGCTGCATCCCCCCAGAACGAGAATGGCAACGTCAGCGTTCCCAGCCGCCGAAACAGCCTCGGAGATCCCTTCTTCACTGCGATCGGAAACGCCACAGCCGGGAGCGAAGTGAACCGTCGTCTGCGAAGATACGGCATGCCGTATTCCCTGGAGAGCTGTCACGGCCTCCTGTTTCTCCACAGAGTAGTCTCCCAGTTGGGCTGTGTCAGCGTTCGGGCCGATAACGGCGATGGTGGGCGTGGCGGCGCTCAGCGGGAGCAATGCCCCGTCGTTCTTCAGGAGCACGATCGACTCACGGGCGACCTTCAGAGCCAGGGCGACATTCTCGGGGCAATTCACCACAGCCGTCCGATGGGGAGAGTCATCAAAGTCATCCTCGAACAACCCCGCAAGAAACTTGACCCGCAGGATACGCGACACAGCAGCATCGACCCTGGCCAGCGGCACGCGCTCTTCCTCGACCAACTCCTGGAGTCGTTCTCCGTAGCAGGAAACAGTCGGAGCTTCCAGGTCAAGTCCGGCCATCACGGCCTGTCGGCCGGCCTCCTGCAGATCCCCCGCCGTCCGATGGAAAGAGTGGAGCATCTGAATCGCTCCGTAGTCTGCGAACGTATAGCCGTCAAACCCCCATTTCTCTCGGAGGATGCACTCCAGAAGCTCCTGCGAAGCGGAACACGGAACACCGTCAAGCTCACTGTAAGCCGGCATCACGGATAGGGCCCCCGCTTCCATCACAGCGGCCTTGAAGGGGGGGAGATAGACCGAGTGAAGCTCCCGCTGGCCGGCTGCCACGGGAGCCAGGTTTATTCCGGCCTGCGGGGAACCGTGAGCCGCAAAATGCTTCGGCGTCGCTATCAGATGGTCCGGCCCGACAACTTCCTTCCGCCCCTGAACACCGAACACATAGGCTACTCCCAGCCGTTCACACAAGTAGGGATCCTCACCATAGGTCTCTTCAACACGTCCCCAACGTGGGTCGCGAGCCAGGTCCAAGTCGGGAGCGAGAGCCTGATTCACGCCAACGGAGCTCGCCTCGAGAGCTGCAGCCGAAGCGACGTTCTCAACGAGTTCGGCATTCCAGGTACTCGCCAAACCAATCGCCTGTGGAAACACGGTAGCCCCCACAGACATGTGCCCATGTAAGCACTCGCCGATGACCAGAGCGGGGATACCCAGACGCGTTTCCGTGGCGAGGAAGCGTTGGATGGTGCTGATCACCCTGGCCGCCGCCTGTGGATTCGGTGCAAGTCGAGCATCCTGAACAGCCCCGATTCCCTCGGCCCCGATCTCGGTCCGCAACATGGCATCCGCCACGCATCCGTCAATCAGAAACCGGGCACTGTCAGCCATCCCCATCTGGCGCAACTTCTCACTGAGGGTCATCCGACTCAGCAGATCTCGGACGCGATCCTCGACTGGCGCGGATGCATCTCTGTAAAGCAGGTCATTTGACGACATTTGTAGTCCTCGAATCGCGCGCGCCCCCCTCCCGAGGCGTGACATTGTCCTTCCCATCCACGAAAGCGTGACGGTAGCCAATAAACGCGGACAGGGCGTGCTGAACGTAATCGATCCGGATCTCCGGAACACGAGAATTGAATGCACGATTCCCGGGAGTGTCGGGTTTGGCACAGGCAGCCCGTGGGATACCGCCGCATAGCTCCCCGGACTGAACCTGCGAACGAAGCAGGAAACGCGCACCCAGATGACACGCCGCTTCGATCCCCCGCCGCAATTCCCCGTCGGCCTCACGAAGAACGCGGTGCGCCGCGATCAGTCCCTCAAGACGGATGGCTGTAGGACATGTTCGTCCATCGGCGGTGAAGCCCCCAAGATGCCTGGGGCGATCCGGAGACAACTCCTGAGTCCCAAGCATCAGCCTGCAGATCCGTTTGGCGTGCTCCAGCAGGAGGCCACGTCTCGCCGGGTCAGCCCCCGGTCGATCGAGTGAGACCAGCAGCGGCTCTGTGGCCAGCAGGGCCCAATGGTCAGGAGGAACGATCCCGGCTGTGATCCGGGCACGGGACAGGTGCTCCATGCCGCGGACAGCTGCGCCGTGCCACCGGTCACCCTCGGAGCTCCCACCGTAGGTCATCAACGCCAACATCGCCTCCCCGGGATAATAGAGTGAGGTCCAGCTGTCCGAGCGCCCGATGTCGGGATAGAACTTCGAGCAGAATCTGCCGTCCTGGTACTGCATAAAAACGATGAACTCAGCAAGGCCTTCGAGCGTTGCCCGGGGAACGGTATCAGGAGCCCGAGCTTCGACCCGCTGGAGTGCGAGAAGGGCAAGGGCCGCTCCCCCAAGCTTGGCCTGGACAGCTCCCCAAGGCTGTCGATGGCCGAGTTGCTCAGGCCGAGTCCACACGGCCAAGAGACCCGTGTGCCCCTCAACCGGCCCCACGAATTCACGGCACAGCCAACGCGTCGCCCGAACCATCGTCGTGAGCGCTGTCTCTGAACGCGTCAAATCGTGAAATTGGGTCAACGCATAGATGCTTCCGGCATGCCGAAGAAGGTTGTACTTCAGGTCGGCTTGCCTGCCGTCAAGATAGGTCCGGTAGACAAACCGTCCCGACGTCTGGCAATGCCGGATCAAATAGTCACCGGCGTCGCGAATGGCTCGGTCCAGCTCCGCCGTCGGGACAGCCCCGGCAGGACTCGAAAAGTCTGAGACTCCCGGTCGCTCCTCGCCCGACGGGGCCTCCCCCGGCTCCGCCGCAGCACATACAACGGTGCCCAGGACAGTGGCAATCAGAAGCTTGATTTGCAGCGCCCAATTCACTCCACACGACTCCTCACCCTGAGCCCGCCACTACGGGAAGGCCGTTCGGCTAAACGTAACACGCCCATAGTCGGACGCCATAGGGCTCCCAAATTGGTCGTCGTAGACGCTACTCCCCGGGACCATGTTACGACCGTCTTCCCCGTCCGTGAACGACGGCAGGACACCGTGGATTTCTGCCCCGGGAGATCCCGGCGCAGACATAGGGTCCTGTCCTTTCCACGGGAAGTGCCGCCAAGCAAAAGGTTCCCTCCCACAGAGTGGAGAGGCGCACTCGACGCGCCGTCATCCATCGTGAACGTTCTGAGTCGACCTCCGTTGGCAAGGTGCCGCACAGCGAGCGTTCGCAGCGTTCCATCCATGGCCTCTGCCGGTAGCACTAGCGTCCGGACCTGAACTCCCGCCAGCACGTGATCAACTCCTCCACACTCCCCCCATTCTCTGCCGCTGACCACCAGCTGCTCGACATGTCCATGCCCGTTCAGCCCCAACCAGGACACGAGCGCCCGGGCGCCGTTCCGCCCGCCGGTATTCACGACCAACGGTGGGACGCTCGAGGGTGCGCTCAGAACCAAACTGGGAGTCGCCCCGTCCCCTCCGGAGAAAAGCGTCACTTCTGCACCATCCGTGCCTCTGAAGCCCCCCGCCATCAGGGCGAACGCTCCGCACGCCGCGATACCTGCTGCTACGCGTAAGCGCTTGACAGAAGGCCCAAACAACAGAAGCGCCAGGCTCCCATAGTAGAGCGCGACTGCCCAGAGCGCCGGCCGCCCGACTGTCAAGCTGAGCGGCTCCTTGCTCCCAAGTTCGGCAAGCAACTCAACCGCTCGGACAATGACTTCAAGCAGGCGGCCAACCAGAACGTCTGCCGAGGCAAACGGTAGAAGCCCCAGCAACAGCTTGGGCCAAATGAAGAGAACACCGACGAACGCGATTCCCGCCACCGCCGTATTTGTCAGCACAGCTCCCGGGATAAACAGCCCGTTGTACCAGGCAACGAGACCTGTGCTGGCAAGCCACGCCACCAAACTGGCGAGGAACACTTCACCGACCCGGCGACCGGGGAACAAACCGAGAATCCCCTCCGCTCTGGCCCGGCGAGGCACCCATCCGCGGCGTTCCGCGGCCCATCCTGAAATCTTCGACAGAAGCGGCCATGCCGCGAGCAAGGCCACGACAATCGTGAAGGAAAACTGAAACCCCATCTGAAGGAGGCTTAACGGCCGGAAAACGAGCAACAACCAGGCGGAAAGTGCAACTGCATTCATGGGAACAGGCGGTCGATGCACGGCTTTCGAGGCGGACCAAACCGAGAGCATCAGCCAGGCCCGAACGGCAGAAGGTCTGCCGCCGGTCATGAAGACATAGGCCCCAAGAAAAACAGGCACAATGGCCCAGCGGACCCGGAAAGGAACGCGCAAAAGGCGAAGTGTCCACACAATGAGGGCGCAGACCATCCCCACATGCAGCCCCGAGATGGCGAACAGATGGACGGTACCACTCCTGAGCAGACGTGCTCGCGCCTCCGCATCAACCCCTTGTCGATACCCTAACGTCAATGCGAGCAACGCCCGGGCAGGCCCTTCCGAGAGTCCCCTGCGAACTAGGGAGTGGGCCAGGAAGTCACGGGCTCTGTAGACGCCAACAACCGCTCGGCGCCACCCTCTCGCCATGTGCAGGCGGCGAACAGCGGAGGCATGAAAAATGTGGCGAATTCCCTGCGTCCAGAGGTAGGTCCTGTAATCGAAAGCCCCGGGGAAGAGGGCGGGGCGGGGCCTCAGGAACGTTCCCTCAGCCTCAACTACCGTGCCGTAGGGAGGAGGCATCCCCCCAGCCCTGATCTGTAGGAGAAGGCGCCCGGCGGAAGGAGTCCATTCCTCCTCACTCGACCAGCGGAACGCGGACACGTCCACCGTCGCCCTCGGGGAAACGGACATCCAGGCCAGTTCCGGAGCAACATGCTCCGACCGCGTTACACAGCCTCGGATCTGCCCCGCACACTCTTCGCGCGGCAAGGCCCTGGTGTAAGTCTGCCAGGGAGCCCAGACGTGAAGCGCAGTAACGGCGAGGCCGAGGGGAAACGAAAGGCAGAGCCAACGCTGGCCGGGCCTACAAAGCAGAGCAGTCAGGGCAACGAGCCCTCCGCAAACCGTGCCGACCAACGGAGAGGGGCATCGCCACACAGTGATGGCCAGCACCGTGACTATACCCAGCACAAGCGAGAGAGCAGCCGGGACCGCGGGGAGGATGGCAAAAGGTGGATTCGCAGTATTCAAAGGAAGAGTCGAGACAGCCCGATGCAACCAATGGCTAGGCCCCCGCCCTCCCGCCTTCGCCTCGCTTTGCCTCCCCGAGATCACTGAAGTTGGGGGGCAGCGAGAATCTGGAACCGTCTGCTCGCGGCCATCAGTTCCCACCGTCCTTCCCGACCACCTGGCAATCCCGAACCACCAGCCGGCCGCCCTGGATGCCAGCCGCAACGCCGCGGATCGAGATCGGGGTTTTCGCCTCGTAGGCGAGGCGAATCTTGTCCTTCAACTCGTCGTAGACGCCTTGCCGGATGAAACAGCGCACCCGGGATCCAAACATCAGGTATCCCCCGAGAGCATCCGGCCCTTGAGCCGTAGGAACACCGTTGATGACCAAAACATGCCCTTTGACACGGCGGTTCAGCTCCGTGGCCGATGTCTGCTTGAAGAGTGCGCGCAGTTCTCCCGCGCTGTAACGAAGCTCCTTCTTCCCTACCGGCTCCGTCCCTCCCTCATCATCCGGCTCCTGAGCCGGAGGGGGAGCCGGATCGTCATCATCAAAGGCAACAGGCCCTGCTTTCCCGGCATCGTCCTCCTCGGCTGCAGGCGCGGCCTTCTCGCGCCGGGAAGCAAGATACTCCTTCGCAGCTTCAGGGCTCAGTGTCTCCACTTCCGCGACCCGTTTGGAAAAATAGCGCTGCCAATCACTCTCGGAGGCCGAAGACGCCAGGATGACATCCCCGTGCTCATTCCGTTCCATGAGCATCCCGTACTTGACCACGCCATCTGCCAAAGTCAGCTTCGTGTCCAGCACCCAGAGCTTCACCGCAACACGCGCCACCTCGCCGCGCACAACGCGAATGCGCCGCTGGACCGTCGAGCCGCACGGATGGTCAACACGAATCAGGTGAACACGCTCCGCCATTCCCCCAAAAAGCAGCGGCTCGGACTGCCCTGGTTTGTCTTCAGAAGGCTCACTGATTGCTTTGAAAGCCGCATCAATCGAGACCTGACAACCGGCGGGCCGAGTCACGACCTCAATGCTGCCGAAGACCGGAGAGAGCTCAGCATGCACGGTTTCTCCTCGGATACGACTCACTTTGAGAGTCTTCTCAACCGGTTCGTAACCAGTGGCGGAGAACTTCAGGGCGTGCTCACCGTCTCCCAGCCACCCGAGCAGGAGCGGGGCGTTTCCTAAAATCTGAGTGCCATGCCACACCGTCGCTCCGGGAGGACTCGACGTCACGCGCAGCATCCCGGGTTTCAGGCGAAGCATATACGGCTTATCAGGGAGGAGGTCCGGAACATGGATCTGGCGAGTCAGGGGGTCGTAACCCTCCATGGCAAGGTCGATGCGGTGCCGCCCTTCAGCAAGGTCTCGAACGACCAAAGGCGTCACCCCACGTTCAGTGTCGTCGACCCTCACCGTTGCCCCAATCGGGTCGCTCATCACCAGGAC
>Ga0209045_1001956_pt1 | contig 16290 bp, 21 predicted proteins | sample SaaInlLV_10m_DNA_4_FD_184664 | JGI IMG/M metagenome (GOLD analysis project Ga0209045, IMG submission 184664) | Marine microbial communities from expanding oxygen minimum zones in the Saanich Inlet - Saanich Inlet SI072_LV_200m_DNA (SPAdes) (version 2) | ecosystem: Environmental > Aquatic >...
ACGATTTGTAAAAAAAAAAAAAAAAAAAATGAATTACAAACAATTTCCAAAAACTGCATTAGTTTCTTTAGTTGCACTTGGATTAGCTGCTAGTCCTGGATGTAGCAAAATATTTGGGGAAAAAATACCAGGAAAAAAAGAAACAGAAATTATACAAGAAAGACTTCAAGCAACAGAATTTAGATTATCTGCATTAGAAGAAGTACTTGACAAACAAATAAATGCAAAAATAAAAGCGAGCTTAACAGAAACAAATAATGATTTAACAGAAGTAAAAAAAAGCTTAAGGAAAGTTGATTTATTATATGGTCTACTTTCAAATACGAAAGATTCTAAAACTTACGTCGAGAGTAATGATTTAGATTCTGAATTGAAATATATTAAATTAAAAAAACCAGTTATAATAAAAGGTAAACTTGTCGAGATTAAAACTGGATCTATTAATTATCATATTAGTTTTTCTCCTAAATTATTTGATTGTGTTTATCCTATAACTTGGTTAACAGTCAATGATGGGCAAACATATGATTTAATTTTTCCAGAAACAGGAGGATTCCATAAAGGATATGTTGAAATTGAATATTGGCCTGCACCAAGTAATAAAGTTAATCAACTGAAATTTATTAAAGAATTTATATCCGATTATGAAAAAATAGGTTCAGAAAATGGCAAGGAACAAATAACAACACAAGGAATTGTAAAAAAAGTTACATATGTTAATCAAAATAAAAAAGAGTTACCAAAAGAAAATAAAAATAAAAAAGAAGATAAAACAAATAAAAAATTAAATCAAGTAATTGAAGGAACAATTATTGAAACTTATCCAGGATTTATTCAACACTATTATGATGGAGATAATAAAGGTAGCTGTGGATCATATCCTATTAATTGGGTTTTAATTAAAACAAGAGATAATGAAATTTTAGATCTTGTTTATCCGTCGATAAATGGAATTCATAAAGGACCTGCAAAAATAAAATTTGTGAATTTACCTGAAAAAAAGTTTAAAAAATCATCTTTTTTAAAAAGTTATTTTTATGATTATCCAGATAAAAATCTTAAAGTTGCAGGTTCTGCAAGTATTTCTGCAGATGGAATTATTGATGTTGATGGTATTGATTACAATCTTTAAATCATGAAAAAAAGAGGAAAAGTTAAGACAATATAGTAATTAAAAATGATAACTATTAAAAGAACATTATACTAAACTAATAAATGATAAAAATAAATAAATAATATTTCGAGGCGAGAAAAAATGAATAAATTAACTGAAATTATGGGAATTGCGACAATTAGTGCAGGATTAATTTTTGCTCCAGGTTGTATTAAAAAAGAAGGCAATGAAAAAACCAAAACTCCTCCACCTCAAGTGGAACTTACAGATTCAGAGACTATTGAAGGCTCAATTGTTAAAGTTGAAGATATTGTTGTTGAATATACTCTTTATAATAAATGCAGATGTTATGACGAAACTAAATCAAAAAAAATGTCTTACATCACAGTACAAAGTTATGAGGGTCATAAAAAATTAATTTATCCTTGGGGAATTGGTCAAAAACCAGGCATTGCAAACATTACATTTAAACCAATTACTAGCGAAAAGAATTTTAGTAGTTGCGAATTAATAAATGCGACTCATAATATAAAATATGATTGTAAAGATGATGGTTCAACTTTTTTTGCAGATGGACTCATTATGGCAGAAAATGGTATTGAATATAAGCTGTAATTATACTTGGTGAATAAAATGAATAAATTAACTGAAATCATAGGAATTGCAACAATTAGTACAGGATTAATTTTTGCTCCAGGTTGTATTAAAAAAGAAACTCAAGAAGAAAAAACTAAAACAACTCTACCACAAGTGGAACTTAAAGAATCAGAAACAATCGAATGTACAGTTGTAAAAATAGAAACATTTGATGTTGATTATGATGTTATGCATGAAAAACGTAATTACAGAAAATATTCAGGAAATAAAAAAATGACTTATCTTACTGTAAAAGATCACGAAGGAACAAAACAACTAATTTATCCTTGGGGCGTAGGATTCAAACAAGGTATTGCAAATATTACTTATAGACCTGTTAAAAAAAATATTATTTCAAAATGTAAATTAGTAAATACAACACACAATCTCAACGGTATTTGTCACGATAATGGTTCAACTTTATTTACTGATGGCATCATCATGCTAGAAGAAGGCATAGAATATAAGCTGTAATCTAAATTATAAATTCTGAAAATCCATAATTTTAGCATTTCAGATCCTGTGCGCAACCAATAAGAAATTAATTTATTTAACCACTTAGAAGTGATAAAATACCGAAAGGTTTATAAAGAGAAGTGTGTTTGCTAGTATATAATATAGCATTATAATTACATTTTGTTGAGAAAAAAGAGGGGAAAATTATAGATTTTGATAGACATAATAGTCTAACCTATCTAATTAATCAAAATAAACCAAAGTAGAGCCCAAACTATACGGTGAAAAACAATGAAAACTAGTGTTAAACATACTGCATTATTAATTGCATCATCAATATTTTTAGCAAGTTGTCCTTCAGATCCTCCTAAAAATCAAAGCGAATATAATGTTTCTGGACAATCAGGAAATCACATAAATCTTGGAGAAGAGCAAACAATTGATGGAATTATTATTGATATTGATCATAGTTTTGTACCTTACAAAACAAGACCTAAAATGGAATCATCAGGATATGGAAATTCTCATCCAATAACTTGGATAACAATCAAAACTGAAATTGATGAAACAAAAACACTTCTTTATCCATTCACTTCAGGATTTCACAGAGGACGTGCAAAGATAAAATACAATCCTGTAAAAAATAATAAATTCACAGCATCAGCATTCATCAATAAGTATGTTACCCAAGATGGAGAATTTGATTCTGGAAATATGGAAATTCGAACTGATGGAATTATTGTCAAAGGAGGAGTAAGTTACGATTTGTAACTGGAGGAAATCAAAATGAAATACTTATCAACATTACTAACAATGGCTGCAGTTTTTGGACTTGCGACAACACCTGGATGTTTCAATCGAACAGAAGCAGAAATGGGAAAAAATTGCGAGCTATCCAAAGAAGAGAAAGCTGCCGAAGAAACTATTGAAACTACTGTTTATGATATGGCAAATGATAAAGAAATGTATGCTTGTAAAAAAATAAGTGTTACTGCAAAGCCTCTAACTGTTAAAAATACGAGTGGCCATGCAAATCTATTTACAGTATTAATTGATGATAATAAAACAATTAGTGTTTTATACAGCAGTCATAGTGGAGATATAATTAAAACCACACGAATGGAAACTGAAGTAGATGCTTCAATTAAGTTAGGAAAAAAAGTTAAAGTTGAAGGTAGATTTAATGGCGCATTTATCAATGCAGAAAATTTTACAATTAACGAAGTCACATACACTGAAATTAAAAAAAATTAGATAAATAAAAAAATGAAATACTTATCAACAATACTAACAATGGCTGCGGTTTTTGGACTTGCAACAACACCAGGATGTAATAATCGAACAGAAGCAGAAATGGGAAAAGCTTGCAAATTAAGTGAAGAAGAAAAAAAGAATGATGAAACTATCGAAACAACTGTTTATGATATGGCAAACGATAAAGAAAGCCACACTTGTAAAAAAGTTTCTGTTAGAGGCGTACCAATATCAACATCAAAAACACTCTATCATGAACGCGCAGGATTATTTATTGTATTAGAAGAAGATACTAAAACAATAACAACCAGATATTATGGACAAGATGATGATTTTAAAATTGCTAAAATAGATTCAGAACTTAAAGCCATGATCAAATTAGGAAAAAAAGTCAAAGTTGAAGGTAGATTTAATGGAGCATATGTAAAAATAGATTATCTGACAATTAATGATGTTACTTATACTCAACAAGAACAAAAATAGGTAAATAAAAAAATGAAATACTTATCAACATTACTAACAATGGCTACAGTGTTTGGACTTGCAACTACACCCGGATGTAATACTCGAACAGAAGCAGAAATGGGGAAAAAATGCGAATTATCTGAATCAGACAAACTCGATGATAGAGTAACTGAAATAAATATTAGATATATTACAAATGATGCAGAAAGTTATACATGTAAAAGAGTTTCTGTTAGCGCAACACCAATCTCAATAGAATTACAAAGTAGAGGGAGAACCAATTTATATTTCGTATTAGGAGTTGAAAAAAATACAGTAACTGTATTATACGAAAGTGAATCTGGTGACCGAAAAAAATTAACCAAGATGTGTGCAGAACTTAAAGCTGCAAAAGAAATAGAACAATATGTTACAGTTCAAGGAAGATTTAATGGGTCGCAAATAGATGCAGAATATTTAATTATCAATGGCACAATTTATACTGAAAAAGAAACAGAAAAAAAAGAATAAAAAAACTAAACAAACATTACAAAAAAATATAATCAAAATAAAAAAATCAAGAGAAAATAAAAATGAAAAAATATCAAAAACTCGGAATTGGAATTTTAGCTACAACTATTGCATTAAGTAGTATAAGTTGTAAAAAAGAAGGACCTAACCAAACTGAAACAAAACAAGAAGATCCAAAAAAACTAGAAGAAGAATCAATTGAAGATCCAATAAAAACTCAAGCAGAACAAACCAAAATTCGAAATAATCTTCAAGTAGGTCTTGATTTAGATGAACCTCAAAACATAGACGGAGTAATTACTGAAATAACACCTGGAGAATTTAATTATTTTGTTCATTATAGCGGTAGTGAAGGTTATGGATGTAACCACAGCATAACTTGGGTTACAATAAAAAATCAAGGAGAATTAAAAACATTACTTTATCCAACAAGTGGAGCAATTCACAAAGGTAATGCTAAAGTAACTTATAGAGAAGTGGCAGGCGGACAATTAAATCAACTTGATTTTATTAAAGCAAATGTTGTTCCTAGAGATTGGAATAAAATTGATGCACATACACGACAAAAAACAACAAAAGGAACTACAATACCTGTCGAAGGAATTATTGACCTAGACGGAATTGATTACAACTTATAAAATGAAAATCAAATTGAAAGAATAAAAAAATCAAACAAAGATAAAAAAAAATAATAAAAATAAAAATGAATAACTCAACAAAGTTTGGAACTATTGCATTAATTGCTTCAGCTTTAGCTATAGGAGGATTTACAAATTCAACCGTAGCAGGTAAAAACAAACCAAAAAAAGAAACTAAAAAAGAAAGCAAACAATCTAAACAAGAAAAATGTGATGCTAAAACATATAATTCTGAAGATGGACTTGGAAGTATTCTTTGCGACACAGTTAAAGTTCACGGACTTATTGCAAATATTTTACCTGTTGAATTTGATTATTTTCAAAGTAAGGGTAGAAAAGGAATGCAAGTTAATCATCCATCGTTAAGAGTTAAATTTATTGATGACTCGGGAAATTCATACGATCTTATTTATCAAGATACTGGCGGAATTCACAAAGGTAAAGCAACCATCAGTTTTAGACCTATTAGTGGAGGAATGTTTCAACATTTAGATTTCATTAAACGTTATGCAAAAGATAGAAATATAGGATCTGAACATGGAGATCGAAAAATCTATGCAAATGGAATAATGCACAGAGATAGAATTAGATATGATTCTGAAAATGAAAATCCTCCTAAAAGAAAAAAAAAATGCAAAGAAAAAAAATTCGGTCAGCTTCTTAATTTAAAAAAAAGTGAAACTGTAGAAGGAACTATTACTGAAGTATATTCTAGTTCAATCCCTTACAAACTTGAATTCGAAGAAAAATTTTATGCAGGAAATTATCCTATTTATTGGATCACACTTCAAACTAGAGATAGAACTTTAACTTTGCTTTCAGGTTATCAAGGTGATTTTCATAAAGGTGTTGCAAAAGTTAAAATTGCACATTTAGAATGCGGAGTTGCTAGCTCTAGGGAATTTATTAAAAGATATGTTAAGGATCATGGTAAAAACTTAACTTCGCTTAGTACAAGTTTTGTTGAAGCAGATGCATTAGTTCACAATAATGGAGTTAGTTATGATTTGTAAAAATTAAATGGTAATAAAAATGAAATTAGCGCATAAAACAATTGGAATTGGAATCTTAGCAGCAACTTTAGCTTTAGGTACTGGTTGTGGAGAAGCAGTTCCTCCAACTCAAGAAGAACAAAGACAAACTGAAAATCTTCAAGTAGGTCTTAAATTAGGAGACCCAATAAAACTTGAAGGCGTGATTACTGAAGTTACTCCTGGAGCATTTAATTATCTAATTATTGCAGATAAAGCAGGTGGTTGTAATTATGACATTATGTGGGTTACAATTAGAGATCTTGACAAAAGTAGAACTCTGTTATATCCTACAAGTGGCGCAGTTAGAAAAGGCAATGCTACAGTAACATACAGACCAATAATTGACAGTGAATTAAATCAACTTGAATTCCTAAAAAATAATGCAATACCTTCAGAAGTTGTAGGATATGACACAAATAGATTCAAAAACAGAGCAACACAAAATCCTACAACTGGAAAAATAATACCTGTCGAGGGAATCATAGACTTAGATGGAATTGATTACAATTTATAATTAAAAATAATAATCAAAAAAATAACTAACAAAAATAAAAAAGCAATCAAAATGAAAAAATATCAAGCAATTGGAATTGGAATTTTAGCAACAACTCTAGCTTTAAGTACGGGTTGTAAAGAACCAGTTCCTCTAACAGAAGAAGACAAAACAATAGAAAATAATCTTCAAGTAGGTCTTAACTTAGGAGAACCTCAAACTATTGAAGGAGTTATTACGGAAGTTATGCCTAGTGCTTTTAACTATTTTATTGGTGCAAGATCTGGAGGAGTGGGTAGTCACGATATTATTTGGGTTACAATCAAACATGAAGGACAACCAAAAACATTACTCTATCCAACAACTGGTGCAATTCGTAAAGGAAATGCTACAGTAACTTATAGAGAAGTGGAAGGTGGACAATTAAATCAACTTGAATTCATAAAACAAAATTCAATACCTGAAAAAGTAAATGATTATGACAGAGGAGCACATAGAAAACTGATAACACAACAACCACCCTCGGGCAGAATAATTCCTGTAGACGGAATTATTGATTTAGATGGAATTGATTACAATTTATAATTAAAAATAATAATCAAATTAATACAGAGGAAAACAAAATGAAACAATATATTGCAACACTAACCGCATTGGCAATTGCAGGTACTGCTGGACTTGGTTGTGGTAAACGAGAAGTATCTGATCACAATCTTTCAGAAGAAACTGCAATATGCAGATTTGGCGATAAAGATTTAGAAAAAGGTTTGGAAAACCCAACACTAGTTTCAATTGAACAAATAAAATCTGATAGAGAATATAATTATGTTTGTAAAGTTCTTCAAGTATCTGCAAAAATCAGATCTGTAGGCCAGGATCAAGATGGTTATTATTTTAATGTTTGGCTTGAAGATGATAATAATACTTTAGATGCGAAATTTGGGAAAAACAACTGGGACGCTGCAGAAATTGATTCAAGATTAAAATGGGCAGAAGAAAAAGGTGCAAAAATTACTGTTACGGGATATTTTGACAAACAAGATTTTATTACTAAAAAAATGAAAATCGCAAATGACGAATATAAATTTTAGGAGAACGCCAAAATGAAAAAAACAATTATTGGACTTACAACACTAGCACTATTAGGTACTGCAGGACTTGGTTGCAGAAAAACAAATGATTTAGAAAAAACAGCAAATAAAGCTGAAGAATATGATTATTGTAATGAAATCACTAAAGAAGAAATTGAAGCAAAAGTTAAAGATCCAGAACATGTATCGATTAAAGATTTAGTTGCAAACTCTAAAGACTATAAATGTAAAATTGTTGCAGTTACAGGACCAATCATGACTTATGGATCTGAAGAATCTAGTGGTTGGCCTGATTTTTGTTGGGTTATGACAGATGACGATAGTGAATTAGATGTTTGTGATACAATTTCAGGAGATAATAAAATTGCAAAATTAGATGGTCGCCTTAAGTGGGCTCAAAAAAATGGAGTTTCAATTCAGGTAACTGGATATCATAATACTCGCGATTTAGTTCCTTTAGTTATAAAAATTGGTCAAAAAACAATTTATAATTTAGATTAAAAAACTTAAATCAAAAAAATAAATCAAAAAAACATACAAGGTAAAAAAAATGAAAACAACAACATACTTAACAATTACAGGAGCAATCATCGCAGGTTTAATTGGTGCAGGTTGTGGTAAGAAACAAGAAGAAACTATTAATGCACCTCCAACAGTTGAAAAATCAAATAATCAAGAAGAAACTGAAAAAATTAAACAAGCAAATGCGCCAGAATCACTTAAAGAAAAAATGAAAAAGATATGTACTGCACATGATTGTTTTGATGACGTTGACATTTCAAAAATTTCACCTATTGAAGTAACAATTGCTGATTTAAATAATAAAAAAGATGAACTTAATGGAAAATATGTTAGGTTTACAGGAATGCCTGAAACAGTAGGTAGTCAATATGGTAATGCAGGGAATTATCTTCTTAATTGTGTTTTTATCTCTGATGATTCAGAAGAATTAACTGTTTGTTATTTTACAAGAAATGGCGGACTTAACGCACAACTTGACACAAACATAAGACACGCAATTAAAAAAGAAAGAAAAATCAAAGTTGAAGGAATTTACAATCAAGATAGAGTATTTGTTCGTAACATAGAAATGAATGGAAACTATTTCAAAAACTTAAAATCAACATATAATAGTGAAGAATAAAATGAAAAAAACAATTATCCTAACAACCACACTCGCACTCCTTGCAGGAGGATTTAGTAGTGGATGCTTTAACGACTACCGCGAAGAACAAGAAGAACAAATGATGCGAAGAAATAACCAACGAAAAGCTGAACAAGGAGAAAAACAAGAAAAACAAAAAACTCGTGAAGAATTAACAATTGAAACTTCAATTGAAACTATCGCGGCAGAACATGCTAAAGTAATTAGTGAAGAAGATGTATTAAATAATGTTAAAGCAAAATATGATGTTGACCAAATTAGTGAAAATAGACTTGAAGCTAAAATAAAAGAACAACGCGAAGAAATGGAACAAACGAGAAAAAATAGACTTTATTCAATTACTGCAAAACCTGTTGCGCTTGGTTTTGAACCTGCTAATAATGATGCATGCGTATACTCAGGAATCATATTGCAAGACGATAAACATGAACTATATACCTCTTACTTAGTATGCAACGATTATGTTGAAACTCAAATTTCAATATTAACCAATCACGCGATTAAAGAAAAAAGACCTATTAAAGTTATTGGAACATATGATACAGATCACACTTTAAAAATTGAACAATTAAAAATTGGACAGTATGAATTTAAATTTTCAAATAAACCTGACAAACCAGATATAAGTAAAAAAATTAAATAAAAAAAACTAATAAGGTAAATACAAAATGAAAAAAGCAATAATATATTCATTGGCATTAACTTTACTTAGTGCAGGAGTGACTACGGGATGTCAAAAAAGATCAGACTATAAAACCCAAGTTTCTGCAGAAAGTAAATCAGAAAACATTGAAGAATTAATTAATATTGCAGATTTAAAAAATGATCCTGAAAAATATCTTGATAAAAAAGTAACATTCAATGCGATTGTTGCAAGTTATGGTACTGATAATCACTCATCAATGCCAGACTATACTATTTTTTTTAAAGATGATGCGGATTATTTTCCTGCTCATTGTACAATAAATGGAACAAAGTTTCATGCAGAACTTAATGCTGCATTAAACTTAGCAATTAATGAAAATTTAAAAGTATTAATAACAGGACTTCAGACATCTGAAGGTTTTGGAATAACTGAATTAACAATAGGCGATTATGTTTATAATGGATTTAATGAAATAAAAACAAAATCAGATCAAAAATAAACAAAATAAAAATCAATAAAAAAAAATAGAAGAAGGGAAATTAAAATGGGATTAAGAAAAAAAATTAGTAAAAAAGCATTTACGACTGATGGAAAAGACATCGCGCCAATAACTGATGTTGCTGATCGTGTAGAATCAATTCATGAACCAGAACCTACCCCAGAACCATCTCAAAGAGATACTGAATTTGGAGAAGATTATAATGGCGAACATGAACGCGAATGTACATCTGATGAAGAAGAAGCTCTTGCAGATTTAATGGATGAAGAATACATATCACATGAAACTGAAGCGCCAATTGAACAACTAAGACAAATCTCTCCTTCGAGACGAAGCGGTATGAGAACAAGAATTAGTATTAATGATTCGGATCTTGATCAAACTCCAAGTAGGCCTAAACGAAATTCTCGTAAAGCTAATGCTTCAAAAACATTAAGAAGACGAATGGAAGAAAAAAGATTTCAAGAAGCAAGAATACCCACCACTAATAGATCAATTCTTTTGTATAAACCATCTAATATGCTTACATTAGATAAAGAATTAGCAGAGAATTATAGAACTTTTTTAACTGAAGTTACAAATTTATCTATAAAAGATCTTGAGGGTTTTGAAACGTTTGAAATTGATGGTACTGGTTACTGTAGAGAATTAGGTAATAAATTTGGACATCATTACATGGATGGCAAAATTGCAGTAATTGCACCTGAGCAAGAACATATTATTAGTTATCATAATAATTGTAGTTTCATTACGGATTTAATGAAAGAATTATTTAGATTTGGTAGAGAAATGGTTGAAGATATTACAAAAAAAGAACCATTATATGCTCAACTAGATACAAATCTTGATAATTTTATTATGGATCCTTCAAGTAAAAGCAAACTAGAAATTAAAGCGACATTCGATACTCCTAGTAGTTCTGTTAGAAGAATGCAAAAAGCTAAGAAAAAATTAGACGATCTTCTTGTAAAATCAGTACATGCTAACTCCCAAAAACAAAAAGGAACTCTACTTAGTGATGATGCATTAAATGATATTTTAGGAGAAATTAAATCATTAAAACAAACATATGAAAATATAGATGAGATTAGCACTCCTGATATTTTCCCTTTGAAAGTAAGTGGTGAGAATTTTCATTTATCTACTGAAACTGTTGATCTTTATTGTATTCAATCTAGAAAAGACTTAGTTTTTGTTTACTTTAAGAAAAACAAAGAAGATATCGACACACCTTTACCTAATTTAATTAATGGTGAAGATACAAATGTTTTACTTAACAAACTGCTTGATTTAGAATTAATCGAATTTAATGCGTACATGGTAAAAAATAAATTACATAGAATTGCTGCGCAAACTTTAGGCGATCTTAGTGGAGCAAATGCACTAATAGGATTATCTGAACATATGAATACCGGTAGTGCAGATCTTGGAAAAGAAGCTAAAAAGTATATGAAAGTTTATGAAGATCTAAAAAATGGTGCAGATCCTATAACTTATTTTAATAGTCTTAATTGGAAAACTAAAATTGATTTAGTTAAGCCTACAAAACATTATGCACTTGTAAACACTCTGATTTCAAAGTCAAACAAAAAAGATGTTTTTAGAATGTATAGATATAATGAAGAGGATTTCATGGATTATTTCCAAAACACATCTCATAAAAAACGAGGAGAGATTCTCGAAACGATAATGGACAAAACTGTTTATGAAGATTATCATAACACATTCATTAACGATTGGCTTAAAACAAACTATACTAAGTTATGTGAAAGAAAAGGAGTTAAGTTCAAAGAAAAAGAATAAATAAAATATTACTGCAGAGGAATATTAGTTGAATACATAAATAATTAGAAGAAGAAAAACAAAATGAAAACAAAAACAAAAGAAGAAACAGATGGAAATCAATCTCATAGTGAAGAAATTCAAGTACGTGAATTAGATGCTGCTTTAAGGCAAGAACGTGAAGATAGGTTAACTCTGGATACATGCGTTCAAAAAGAATTATACAAATTCGAAATACCTAAAACTAAAAAAGAATTAATGGCACTTACAAAGAGAAAAGATATGCTTAGAGAATTTAAAAAAGCATATCTTGATAATGAATATTTTAAGCTGTTTGATAGCAAACCTCTTGTTAATACACTAAGGGACATAATTGCTTATGCAAGATATAAGAGATTCGACACTAAATCAGGATTTGATATGTATGTTAAATTTGCAGAAGATCAAAGTGTTGAAGTTATTACTCTTGCAGATGTAGCTACAGCAAAACCTGGAAAAGTAGAAAAAGGTTTTACTCATACTAAACTTAATAACATTAATAAATTAAAAAACTATGAAAAAAAATTATTAAACATCTCATCTTACCAAATGGGTACAGGACCTAGAGTTTATTCATTCATGATGGGTGTTGCTACAGGTGCTTATGGAGCAACTTCAACCTATGCATCAACTCAGGATATAGCTTTAACCACAATAATGGGATTAGCTGGATTTTTAATTGGTGTTGCAGGAAGCACAGCATTAAAAAATTTTGGTAAGATGCTAATTCACGGCGACATAACACAGGAATTAACTGATAAAATTAACCCTTACAGGAAAAAATCAACCTACGGTAAAGAGGCTATCAAAAAAGCACTTTATCAAATTGATGGCAAAGATATTGATCTAAATTAATACAAATCAAACCAAGCGAGAAAACAAAATGGATACTAAAACAAAAACACGAGAAGAAACCAAAGATGAAAGTCAATCTCCTAGTGCAGAAATTCAGGTTCGTGAACTAGATGCTGTTTTAAGACAAGAACGTGAAGACAAGTTAACTCTTGATACTTGCGTCAAAAAAGAATTATACAAATTCGAATTACCTGAAACTAAAGAACAACTAAAAGCACTTACAAAGAGAAAAGATATGCTTAGAGAATTTAAGAGATCATATCTTGATAATGATTATGTTAAACTGTTTGACAACAAACCTCTTGTTGATACACTAAAAAAAATAATTGGCGAAGCAGATTATGTTAAACAAAATGGTAAATCAGGAATGGGTACTTATGTTAAATTTGCAGAAGATCAAAGTGTTGAAGTTATTACTCTTGCAGATGTAGCTACTGCAAAACCTGGAAAAGTAAAAAAAGGATTTACATATATAAAATTTAAAAGTATTAATGAACTAGATGTTTACAAAGAAAAGTTAACTCAAATTTCAACATATACTAAAGAAAGCGAACCCTTACTTGCAACATTAATTGGCGGAGCGGGAATGGGAATTATTGGAGCATTTGCAATATTTACAGGAGCACCAATACCTAGCGCACCTATTGTATTAGGTATTGAAGCAATACTTGCAACAGCGGGAGCATTAGGTGGTTTAGGTTTTAATTATATAGCTTTTGAAACTAGTGACGCAAATAATGCAAAAAAAGCAACAAAGGAATTCAAATTTTATCAAAAAAAACCAGATCAAGGTAAAGACGCTATCAAAAAAGCTCTTTATCAAATTGATGGCAAAGATATTGATCTAAGTTAATAAAAATCAAAAAAATAACCTAATTAAAAAAATAATTAAAAAAAATAAAATAAATCAAAACAATCAAGAAAATAAAATGGAACCAAAAACAAAAACAAAAACTGATGATGGAAGTCGACCTTATAGTGGAGAAACTCAAGTTCGTGAACTAAGCGATGTTTTATCTAATGATCATGTTATAGATATTGAAGTTGATCAACAAGTTAGACTTGCAGAATTTGAAAAATTATATCTTGATAATGATTATGTTAAACTGTTTGACAACGAACCATTAGTTAATACACTAAAAGAAATAATTACGGATGCAGGTTACATCAAACAAGATAATAAATCAGGACTAGATATGTATGTTAAGTTTGCAGAAGATCAAAGTGTTGAAGTCATCACTCTTGCGAATATATCTAAAATAATATCTGGAAACGTAGAAAAAGGATTTGCATACGCTAAATTTGATAATAATAACGGATTAAAAAAGTATGAAGAAACACTAATAAGTCTTAAAGAATATAAAACAAAAACAGGACCTGAACTTCCAGCATATATTCTAGGAACAGGATTTGGTGTCTGGATGGGAGCTTCAACATATCTTAATTTTAATAGTATATCTGTATCAATAGTAGCAGGCGGAATGGGATTACTACTTGGACTGATTGGAGGCGTGCAACTAAAAATGCTAAAAAATAAAATTATTGGAGATAAAAAGAAAGATAAATTGATTGACGAATTCAAAAAATACCAAAAAAATGCAGACTACGACAGAGTTGCTATCAGAAGCGCACTTTATCAAAAAAAATCAAAAAAATAAAACAACATAACAATAACTAAAATAAATAATCAAAATAAACCGGGCGAAAAAATAAAATGGATGCTAAAATAAAAACACGAGAAGAAACCCAAGATGGAAGCAAATCTCATAGTGGAGAAACTCAAGTAAGAGAACTAGGAGATGTTTTAGCAGGTAATAAAACAGAATCAAACTCAAAATCAGAAGTGTTGCAGGAGTTAAATAAACAATATATTAAACCTGAAAAACTAGAAGCATTAACACAAGAAGATACTCTTGCACAAGGAAAATTATGTGAAACATTAGCAGCATGTAATTACAGAGAATATGAAAATACTACTGGACTTAAAATGTATGTTCATGCAAATCCAGATCAAACTGTTGATGTGTTAACTTTTGCAAATCTAGAAAACCCAAATTTAGGAAAACAAAAAACAGGTTTTACTTATACTAAAGTTCAAGGAATTAATGTATTAAATAAATATGCAAAAAGTTTAGACAAATTAGTTAAAACAACCGAATCATCCGACACAACTACAAACTTGGTACTTGGAGGAATGGCAGTTGGATTTATAGGCGGAACAATTGCAGGAATAACTACTGGAAGTTCAGACCCTGGTTTTTTAGAAGTAGTCACCTATGCGGTTGGAGGAGTTATACCTTTAATGACTGCAGGATATTTTTTAGGAAGAAAAATGGATAATAACTCAACTAAATCAAAAGATGATAAAACATCTAAATCACTTAATAAATTCCAAATAGATGCAACATATGATATTCAAGCACTAAAAAGTGCAATGTATGAATAAAATAATAAAACAATCAGGAAAACAAAATGGATACAAAAACAAAAACACGAGAAGATGAAAAAACTCCTGCCGGAGAAACTCAAGTTAGAGAATTAGGAGATGTTTTAGCAAGTAATAAAACAGAATCAAACTCAAAATCAGAACTATTACAGGAATTAAATAAACAATATATTAAACCCGAAAAATTAGAAGCACTAACACAAAAAGATACACTTGCACAAGGAAGACTCATAGATGTTCTTGGAAAATGTGATTATATGGAGTTGGAAAATAAAGCAGATGTTAAAATTTATGTTCGTACAAATCAGGATCGAACAATTGATGTTTTAGCATTTGAAAATCTAGAAAAACCAAAACCTAAAAATCACACACAAGGTTTTACATTCACTAAAGTTAAAGATATTAATGCATTAAATAAGTATGTAACTGAATTAAAAGAATTTGATAAATTAAATAAATCTGATGGTGCAAGATTAGCAAGTACAATAGGTCTTGCTTTTATTGGAATATTAGGCGGAGCGATTTATGTAGCAACCACACTGGGTAGTGATGCGAGCGCAGGACAAGTATTATCATCTGTGTTCTTACCTGCAATCCCTACAGGAATAACAGGGTATTTTTTTGGAAATAAATTTGATAAAAAAGAATATATTTCAAAAAAAGAAAAACAAACTAAAGAAATTAAAAAGTTCCAAATAGATGCAACATATGATATTCAAGCACTAAAAAGTGCAATGTATGAATAAAAAAAAACATTACTGCCTTGGCATACCATTTGAACATGTAAGTGTTCAATTATTTCAAAGCTTTGCTTTGATGATTTCAGCGACGATTAAAATGAGTTGCTGATGTATTGGCTAAGACAAGCCGATTCATGCAGGCTTGTCGTGCAGAAGTCATACGCCGTAGGCGATGATAAACTGCCGCAGTAATGTTTCAAAAAAAAAATCAGAAGAAAAAATAAACAGGAAAACAAAATGGATACTAAAACAAAAACACGAGAAGATGAAAAAACTCCTGCTGGAGAAACTCAAGTTAGAGAACTAGGAGATGTTTTAGCAGAAAATGAACCTCCTCGCCCTAAAGGGCGAGGTATCATAAGACGAAAGACGTGATCATCTTTTGTTGATTCGTGTCCCAACAACCTTGGGAATGAGAAATGTAATG
>Ga0209045_1001963_pt1 | contig 16206 bp, 8 predicted proteins | sample SaaInlLV_10m_DNA_4_FD_184664 | JGI IMG/M metagenome (GOLD analysis project Ga0209045, IMG submission 184664) | Marine microbial communities from expanding oxygen minimum zones in the Saanich Inlet - Saanich Inlet SI072_LV_200m_DNA (SPAdes) (version 2) | ecosystem: Environmental > Aquatic > Marine...
CTTGCCATCCCAAGCGCCGCCCCGGGGCAGAAACCGTCCGAAGGCCCAGAAATTAGCTGCAAAGCCCCTCGGGGCGGCCGCTGGAAGCGGGCGGTCCGAGGGGTTTTGCAAGAGCCTCCAAGGACAAAGATGCCTACTGGGAGAATATGGATGCCGTCGTTGCCGAATGCCGGAAGCGAGGCCTGAAGCTTGTCCCCAGCCTGAGCTTGATTGGCACATTCACCGGGTACCATGGCGAGCCGACCCAGGCGATCCTTGACCCCAATTCAAAGGGATATCAACAAACCTACCAGTACGTGGGGGAATTCGTCACCCGCTACCAGGATGACCCGACTATCCTGATGTGGGAGATACACAACGAGCTGATGCTCCATGCGGATGTCAACATGGCGGGAAAGCCGGTTAATGCCGGGGTGTTCACCGATGGCCAGGCGCCCCGCGTTCACCAGACCATCGAAGACTCGCTGAGCTACGACCAGATTGTCAGGATCTACAAGGAGATGACCGCGTTCATCAAATGCATCGACAGGAATCACTTGGTCACCAGCGGCGACGCGTGTGTCCGGCCGGAATGCACCAGCCGGCGGGAGACCTTCCCGGACTTCAAGTACAGGACCGATACACTTGAGGAGTTCATCGCGAACAACATCAGCTCCCAGCCCGAACCGCTGGACGTGTATTCCCTGCACATGTACGACCCGAATGGCGTCGGAGCGAAAGGGGAGGTCAAGCAGATGGGCTGTGCGAACAACATGGCATTGTACGAGACGCTCATTGCCGCCATGCGCGAGACCGGGCGTCCGGTCTTCATCGGCGAGTTCGGGAAGAACTACCAGGACGGGCAAGACACTGATCCCCATGATGTTCTGGACATGATGAGGATGTTCGACAGGAGCGGCGTTTCGCTGATGGGCTTCTGGGCGTGGCACTTCAAATGGCAGCATGCGACGTACAACGCAACCAGCGCGAGTCAGCCGGAGATCGCCAAGCTCGCCAGGGAACTGAGTGGAAACTACGGGCATTAGGAGTCGGGAGAGCAACATGGATTTCTGTTCAGACTGCCGGCTCTTCAAAGCCCTGATGCGGACCGTCGGCCTGTCCATTGCCGTTGGCCTGAGTCTCTGCGGGGCAGCGGGCGCCGAAACGCGGACGACATCTCTGCCGCGTCTGGGTGTGCGGCAGGACAAGGATGGCCGGGGCGAATTCTACAACACCGCCACCGGCGAGGCCGTGCTCTGGCGCGGCACGAACCACTGCCGGTTCATCACGTACCCGGGCGACAAGACATTTGCGGAGCTCTACGATCGAGACGACGTCGAGACGATGTTCCGCAAGATGCGCGCGGCCGGGTACAACGTGGTTCGGGTCTTCCTGCGCAAGGGGAACATCACCGCGACCGACGGCAGTGCCACGCTCAACGAGGCGTACATGGCCAACGTGGTGGACTTCATTCGCCGCGGCGCGTCTCATGGGGTGTATACCTATCTGACCTGTGACTGGGTGCCTGACGCCTACGTGGCAGCAGTGGGCGAGCTGCCGGAGTCGACACCGAAGATACAAGGTACCAACAACCACTACTTCTCGGAACGCTTCATTCGGGCCTACGGCCATTACTGGGGGGATGTGCTGCGGCGGGTCAAGGCGGAGGATCGGGCCCTGCTAACGGCCATTGCCGGAATCGACCTGAAGAACGAGATCTGTTTCGGCTGGAGCGACCCGTTCGACAGGCGAGAAGGCACGCTCACGGTCCCCGGCGTCGGGACCTTCGACCTGGCGTCTGCGGAAGAGCGCCGGCAACTGGCGAATGCCGTCGCCGTGCGATGGGTGCGTGAGATCCGGGTGATGGTCAAAGCCGTCGATCCGGACGCGCTCGTCTCGGTCAGCGCCTTCTTCGTGAGGGATGCCGACGCTCTGCCGGTGGAGCCGCCGATCCGGCACGCTGCCTTGCCCAAGCACATTGCCTTTGGCCTGGCCGCGATCCAGGACATGTGCGACTTCCTCGACACCCATTTCTACGTGGCCCCTTGGAACCAGCCCTACACCAGCTACCAGGACTGGGAGGGAAACAAGCACGCCTCGCGTCTGCGCCTGGACAAGCCCATGGTGATCGGCGAGATCGGTGTGTTCCGCAATGCCGTCGACTACGACCTGGCCAGGGGCATGTCGTTGCTTGCGGACTTCCAGGCCGAGACGTACCAGCACCTGAACGCCCGCGGCTGGTTGCACTGGCTCTGGGATGCCAGGGGCTTCGAGGAGTTCTGGTCGGACCAGTGGCTCATCGAGCGCAATCCGCCCAACTGGATGGGCCCCACCGGCCGTCCCGATCCCGCCGCGCCGCCCCTCGCATACGAGCCGATACCAGAGAGGCCCCCGGACCCGCTACCCGATCCGCTCGGGCCACCGGAGCGTTTCCACACAAGCGAAGGCGCAACACTAACCGCAACGCCATACGGTTATCTGCTGACCGCACCGGAACCGGGCACATCCTCAGCCCGGCGCATGCTCGACACGCCAGGCGTGAAGCGTCTGGACCTGGAAGCCGCGATCCACTATGACCGCGCCAAACACCGCTGCGCCACGCTTCGTTTCGGCGACAGTGTTGCCAATCGCTGGGTTGAGCTCGAGATGATCTGGGACGGTGCCCGGTGCCGCCTCAAAGGCGACGCGGTCGCGCCGAGGGAAGTGCCCGTCCGCCGCCCCCCCATTGCTTACGACGGACACATGTTCAGCAGTTGGATTGCGGTCTCCGCGGATCTGGCGGAGAAGCAGGTCACGCTGACCTTCAACGGCAATGAGACCGTAACCGAAGACCTGCTCGAACTCAAGCGGATCGACGCCATCGAGATCGTGCGGAATCACGATGCCCAGTCCCACGTTGCCATCACGACGGCGACCGTGGACACGCTTCCCCTGCGACTGGCCGGGGTCTTCAGTGATCACGCCGTGCTGCAGCGCGACCGGCCCGTTCCGGTCTGGGGCTGGGCGACGCCGGGTGCAGAAATCACCGTCGAATTCGCGGGGCAAAGCAAGGCCGTCACGGTCGCCGCGGCAGGCAAATGGCAAGTCACCCTCGATCCCATGCCCGCCTCGTCCGAGCCCCGCACGCTGGTGGCAGCAACCCGCAACCCGCATCTCGAATCCCGCGTCTCGGATCTCCTCGTCGGCGACGTCTGGCTCTGTTCGGGGCAATCGAACATGGCGCTTGCACTGGCTGTGTGCGCCCGCACCCATCCGCCCCTGAAACAACGCCTGGACGAGGCCGACAACCCACTGTTGCGGCTGGGAAGCGTGCCTGCGACGTGGCCAGGCGAGCCGTTGACTGACGTCGCCTGCACCTGGCGGGCTGCGGCTCCGGAATCGGCCTACGGATTCTCTGCTATCGGCTATCTATTCGGGGACCGCATCCAGCGGGAGGTGGGTGTCCCGGTCGGCGTGATCAACGCCTCACGCGGCGGAACCTGGATCGAGAACTGGCTCCCGCAGGAGAGCGTGGAGACCCTTCCCTCCTGCGAGCGCTACATCACGGAGTACCGGAAAGCCCTGGCCGAGTACCCTGACGCCAAGGCGCGCTACGACAAGGAACTGGCCGATTTCAACCGTCGCTTTCCCACCCAACGGGCACTCGCTGCCGAGAACGCAGCCCGTAAACAACGCGGCGAGAAGCCGCTTGGGGCTCCCCGTAAGCCGCGCGGGCCGGAAGACTACAACCGGCCCGGCTCACTGTTCAACGGCCTGATCGCGCCGCTGGTTCCCTTTGCCATCAAGGGTGTGCTGTGGTACCAGGGCGAGGGCAATGTCTGGGAGTTCTCGATCTACGATCAGAAGGTGTGTGAGCTGATCCGCTCCTGGCGTGGGCTCTTCAGTCAGCCGGATCTGCCGTTCTTCATGAGTGAACTGGCTCCCCTGGGCGAACATTCCCCGCTGCCTCAGGACAGCGCTCGGAGCCGGTTCGGTGTCGCCCTCGCAAAAGCCGCGGCGGAAGCCGGTAACGCCTGGACGATCACCATCACCGACGGCGGCGAACAGAAGGACATCCACCCTCGATACAAGGAGATTCCCGCCGAGCGCTTCGCCGCCATGGCCCTTGCGAAGGTCTACGGTAAGCCCGGCGTCTGCCACGGTCCGGTATTGGGATCTTGGAGAATGGAAGACGAGAAGGCAATCCTGACCTTTGTATCGGTCGGTGCGGGATTGATGGTCCGGGACGTCACTCTGGACGGGCACGACCTGTCGGTTGAAGAGTTGGTGGGGTTCGAATTGGCTGACAAGAACCGGCGTTTTTTCCGCGCCAAGGCCGAAATCAAGGGCATCGACACCGTGCTTGTTTCCTGCCCCGAAGTGCCTGAACCGGCCGCGGTGCGCTACGCTTGGGGCAATTTCCCGTTGTGCAATCTCTACAACAAGCAGGGCTTTGCCACGTATCCATTTCGGACCGACGACTGGCCTTGGATGACGCCGTCGGCGGAGTAGACGACACTCAAGAAGGGGCTCTGCCTCTGGGAAAGAGAACCCATGCTGAACGAGAAGATCACCAGAAACGAGATCGTTCTTTTGCTCGCGGCAACACTTCTCTCCACGGGCTGTGCTCGTTTGCACAGCCCAATCGATGTATGTCCTCAAGCCACAGCCTATCACGTAAGCCCGAACGGCGCGGATACGAACCCCGGCACTGCGGCGGACACGCCTTTGCGGACCATCCAGGCGGCGGCGGAACGGATGCAGCCGGGCGACGTCTGCATAATCCAGGCCGGAACTTACCGCGAGACGGTCGTTCCTCCGCGGGACGGGACCGCGGCCGCGCCCATCGTGTTCCGGGCGGCCCCCGGCGCGACCGTGGTTCTCTCCGGACTCGATCCAGTCACCGGATGGGAACGGGTGGAGGAGCACACCTTCCGCGCCGCTTTCGACGGGGATCTGGGACCGGGGAGCCAGGTGTTTCGGGACGGCAGGCTGCTGGTCGAGGCCCGCTGGCCGAACCGCGCGGGGGACGATCCCTTCGATCCCGAAGGGACCACGGCACTCTTCGAAGGGAGCGGGATCGACCGCCTGCACTGCCCGGATTTCCCCGCAGGCTGGACGGCGGAGACACTTGCCGGCGCGACCGTCTGGTGCATGGCGCAGTGGCGCTGGTCGAGCTGGACCGCGTCGGTCGTCGGCTACGATCCTGCCACCCGCACCGTCCTCGTCAAGGGGCACGACACCTGGTGGGTCAAGGAGAAACACAACCCCGGCCGGCCGGCGCCGCTGCGCAAGGGGCGGCCGGTCTACCAAGAGGCGGAGTTCTTTATCAGCAATGCCCGCGCCCTGCTCGACGCGCCGGGCGAGTGGTTCCACGACAAGGCGGCAGGGCAGCTCTATCTCGCGGTCGCGGAAGGCGAGGATCCGAACCGCTGGAGCATCGAGGCGAAGCGGCGGCAGACGGCAATCGACCTGACCGGCCGCGCCCACATCCACGTCCACGGCATCCGGATTTTCGGGGCCACCATGACCCTCGGGGATGCGCGCGACTGCCTGGTTTCGGGGATCACCGCCCACTACATCTGCCATACCCGGGGCGGCTCCACCATGTCCCATGTACCCGGCAGCGAGGGGATATTCATCTCTGGCAGCGGCAATATCCTGCGCGACAGCAAGATCGCCTACTCCACAGGTTCCGCGGTGACGCTCCACGGCACCGGCAATGCCATGATCAACTGTCTCATTCACGACACCGACACTATCGGTGCCTACGCCTGCTGCGTGAACCTGGGCGGGGTCGGCAACATGGTCAGTCACAACACCCTGCGCGACACCGGACGGGACTGCATGCGCTTTGCCGGGCCCGGTCATCTGATCCAGTTCAACGACGTCTCCGGCGCCGGGCGCATCTGCCACGACACCGGGGCCATCTACCAGGGCGGGCAGGACGGCGGCGGCACCCAGATCCGCCACAACTGGGTCCACAGTGTCGATACCTCCATGGGAAACGGCATTTATCTGGACAACTACATGCACAACTATCTCGTGCATCACAACGTGCTCTGGAACATCTCGGGCAACGCCATCCAGCTCAACCATCCCGGCCACTACAACATGGTCTTCCACAATACGGTGTACGGCAGCATCGCCAGCACCTATAGTCCGTGGCAGGGCCGGAACACACTGTTCGGGACGACGCTGGCCAACAATCTGCTGCTGCGCGAGCCGCGCATGAAGGCGGATTGCGGCTACCGCGAGGCCGCGACCGTGCTCCACGACGCGCCGCCGCCGTCCGGGGGCTTCGATCCGGCCCGCGACCTCGTCCCCGTCGGCCGCGACCGGGGGGTGCCGCTGCCGGGGATCAACGACGGCTTCACGGGCGCCGCCGCGGATGCAGGCGCCTACGAGGCGGGCAAGCCCCTCTGGCGGGCCGGGCACGACTTTGCCAACCCGCCCCATCCCATCCACGAAGCCACCGCCTCCTTCCACCGCAACTACTTGGTCAACGGCTCCTTCTCCCAGGCATCCCAGGGGCTTCCCGAGGGCTGGACCGTGGTCGGCGGCCAGGCGAAGGTGAGCCATTTCCCCGGCTTCAACGATCCGCCCGCCGATGGCCGGTTCGCGGTGCATGGCAACAGTCTCGCCCTGAGCGGCGAGGGCGACGCCCGCATCGAACAGATCATCGCGGATCTACCGACCGGAGAATTCGTTGTCGCCGCCTATGTCCGCAGCGGAGGGGCGCCGGACGTGGTGCTGAGCGTGCGCACTCCGCAGGGAGAAGTCGCCTCGTCGCGCTACTCGGCGGCCGAGCCGGCCGTCTGGCGGCAGGTGACCACGACCTTCCGGCTCGACGAATCCGGCCCGGTCAACGTAGCCATCCTCAAGGAGGGCGACGGCGATGCCTACGTGGACGATGCCGGTCTGGTACCGGTGTGGCAATGAGTGCCATCTTCTCCGCCTGAAAGGACGGTTCATCCATCTCGCAGCAAGGAATAGCGCATCATGACTCGCCCAGACTTCATCCGGGTCGTATTGACAATCACGGCCGTCGCCGCCGGCGGCTGTCTTCGCCCCGGTTTCACCGCAACGGAGGAGGCGGATAAGAGCAATACGACCGTCTACTACGTCTGCGCGGATGGCGCTGACGCCAACCCCGGCACACGCGAGCAGCCGTTCGCCACGCTCGAGCGTGCCCGGGATGCGATCCGCGAACTGAAGACGCAATCCGGCGGGATGCCTGATGGCGGCGTGACCGTGGTCCTGCGCGGCGGCGTGTACTCGCGCACGGCAACCTTCGAGTTGACCGCGGAGGATTCCGGGACGGCCGACGCGCCGGTCGTGTATGCCTCGGCTCCCAAGGACGGCGAGGAGGCCCTCCTGTGCGGCGGTCTCAGCTTTGCGCTGACCGAGTTCCGGGTTGTGGACGACGCGGCAACACTGGGACGCCTGCCGGAGACGGCCCGGGGCAAGGTGCTGCAGTTTGACCTGAAAGCCATGGGGATCACCGAATTCGGGCAGATGCCGTTGTATGGCCACAGCATGCATGCGCTGTCGGCCTACACCCGCTATCAGGCTGGGCCGCCTGCTCCGGAGCTGTTCTGCAACGGGAAGGTCATGACGCTGGCGCGCTGGCCGAACCAGGATTACGCCCATATCACCGAAGTCGTCGAAATGGGATCGGTCGTGCGGAACTGGGATGACAAGCTCAAAGGCCAGATCCTCAAGTTCGGTGCCGGTGCCGGCACCATGGCGTACATACCGCCCGAGCAGCGGCCCGACCCCCCGCACGGTTTCGCCATCGCTATCGACAGTGACCGTCCGCTGCGTTGGACAGCCGCCGAAGACCCCTGGATGTACGGTTTCTGGTACTGGAATTGGTCCGACCAGGAGCCCGGCTTTGTCGATCCCGCCAACGGCGACTTCGCGCTCCGGTCCGACTCGGTCGTGTACAAGCTGCTCCCAGATTTCCGCCCAGTCCATTTTGACCGAATGGGACTGCTGGACGATCAGGCGCAGAGTCATTCGGCTGGAACCACGGAGAAGCCCCGGTGCCTGCGGCGGAGCGGAAAGGATGCGAGACAATGACCAGACAGCGCAATGCGTTGGCAATATCGGGGGCCGTGCTGCTGGCAGCCTGCGGCTGCACGAGTGACCGTCGGGATGCAGGCGGCCGCGCCCGGCCGGACCGTGCGGTAGTCCGGGAGACGGCAGCCCCTGTCCTCCCCGCCGGGTTCCTGCCGCCGCAGCGGGCCGACTACGCGCACATGTGGTGGGCCGAGGGATTCCCGTCGCATACGCCCGACGCGCCGTGGCTGCGGATCGTCCAGACCGGGCGCTACGCCATGGCGCTTGAGACGGAAACGTTGCGGATTCCGCGCCTGGGGCCGCTTCCGGCTGGCGACCTGAGCTATGCGGAGTGCGCAACCGCGGACAATCGGGCCTGGCAGGCATTACCGTCCGCGGAGCTCGCGCTGACTATCACGGTTGAAGGCAAGGAATTCCACTGCAGAAGCGGCGGCAAGTGGACACGCTTTGCCGGGCCGCGCCTGATCGAGTCGGGGCGCTTCATGCAGCGCGCCGACGTGAGGGATCTGGAGTTTGCAGCGCCGGACGGTGAGCGCCTCAATGTGGAGGCGCGGTTCGAGACCGCGGCATGGCCGGACCGTTTGGCTTTGATCCTCGCGGCCCGGCCCGGAGTGAAGCCCATTCCCGCCGGGGACGCATGCTTTGGGCGGGTCGGCGGGGGATTCGGGCTTGACGGCACCAACCACCTGGAGATCCCGCACAGCCCGGAACTCGAACCGGAACAGCTCACGCTCGAACTGTGGGCCTTTGTTCCGACCGACTGCCAGGTGTCTCAGCGCACTCATCCCTGGCTCGTGTGCAAGAACGGCAACGAATGGGCTGACGGCAACTACGGCTTCATGCTGATCGGCGGCCGGCCGCGCGCCTGGCTGAACATCGGCGGCGGCCGCGAAAACACCTTCCACGTCGATGCCCAGGGCAATCCACCGCTCCACGTCGATCAGTGGAACCACCTGGCCATGACCTACGACGGCGACGCGCTCCGCGTCTACATCAACGGCCGGTCGGCCGGTGACCGCCAGATCGGTCGCAAACGGACTCCGGGCAACGGCCCGCTCGCCTTCGGGCGCCGTCAGGACAATTCAGGCGACGGGTACTACTTCCGTGGGGTTGTGGACGAAATCCGGATCTATGACCGTGCGCTGAGTCCGCAGGCCGTCAAGGCCCGGGCCGCCACACCCGAAGCCGCCGTCGTCGAGACCGAGCCGGTCCGTCAATGGTCCTTCCGCGACGACGGTCTGACCTCGCTTGAGCGCCCGTGCGAAACGTGGCAGGACGCATCCATGGCAATCCGTCTGGCGACGCCCGACGGCGAACTGCAAGACCGCCTGAACTTGCCCAACGGCCGGGCGTGGACCGGAAACGACTGGCAGGAAACCGCTGTCGTCTACCGTCCCCACGTGTCTCCCGGTGCGCCCGAGGCGAGCCCGGTCACCGTCAAGGCCGTGGAAATCCCGAGCGGGGCCGAACGCCCGGCCGAGTTCGACCCGTCTCGCGGCTGGTACCGGATCGACCTTAACGGTATCGAGCCGACGGTCCCGAACGATACCCACGAATCCAGAAACGACGCCGTCGAACGCGTCAGTCTGATGCTCTCGAATCCGGACCGGGTCGAACGCACAGCACGGCTGCTTTTCGACAAGGACGGCAGCGGCATCCGTCAACGCATTGGTGCGGGGATCACCGGTATGTCCGCCGTGCTTCGAGACAGTGACGGCAACCCGACCGGCATCCCGGTCCAGATCAGCAAGAACTGGCACGGCCGCCCGGAAGGCGGCGTGTACAGGGGAACCTGGTTCCACGGTTTCAGTCAGGTGCGGATTCCGCCCGGCGCCGCGGTCGACTTGGAGTTGACGCTCGTCTACGGTCACTGGGGCGGTGTCGCGGCTGCTTCGCACGCCCAACTCTGCCTCATCGGCTGGGGCAGCAACCAACTCTGGGACCAGTCCGCGCTCGGGAGTTGGGGCGAGAGCATCTGCTACGAGCCCGACCAAGCCCAGGCGGCGGCCGCCATCCTCGACGTACGCCCGCTCATGGTCTCGAGCATGAACAGCAACCAGAAGTGGCACTGGACCCACAACGTCGGCGGCGGGGATTTCTTCCGTTTCTTTGACCCGGATGGGAATCGCGTCTTCCCCGCTCGCATGAAGACCGCCTACCTCCGGCAGTGCCCGGTCCTTACCGACGTCCTCTATGCCGGGCACACCGCCAACGGCCGAATCGAGCACCAGGCGAGCGTCAGCCTGCAGCGGTCCGACGACCTTGTCCGCGGCGTCTACCGCCTGCGTATGGATGTGACGGAAGAAACGGACTTCTCACGCTTTGTCATCTTCCAGATCGGTGCCGACACCTACAGCTACACGGGCGAACGGAAGATGGCCCTGGGCAACGAAACCGGAGTGACCCGCGAATGGGACGCACAGTGGGGTGACAACCAGTACAAGACCGAGCCCATCGAGTGCGCCGGACGCACCCCCTGGATCTCGCTGCACGAAGCCGTGTCACGGGCCTCGCGCAAGGACGGAAAGGACATCGGCGCCTGGGCCAACCGCGGCATTGTCATCCGCGCCTGGAAGGCTCGTCTAGGCGGCAGAGACGCCGTTCCCTGGGCCGCCGAACACGGCGTCAACGCACGCGGTGCCGACACCTCCACGATCGACATCCTCCCGCCGCCCGGCGTGACCCGGTTCCTGCCCGGCGACTACGTCGAAGTGACCGTCGAACACGTCGTCATGCCCCAGTTCGCCGCCGACTACTACGGTCCGAACACAGCCCTGCGCGCCGCCCTCGAGGAGCATGGTAATACCTGGCGCATGATCCATCGCGAAGCCGTCGGCAACGATCGTCGGGTCGACGTCGAGACCGGCACGCTGGAACGGTGCTGGCCGGCCGTGCGGATCGCTGCCGAATTGGACCGCGCCGAGTTCGCGATCACCGGCGGCCTCGGTTACGTCCCGATCACCATCTGCGGACTCGGCGACTACCGTGTTCCGCGTCTGGAGTTTCGCTGCAACGGCGGGGCCTGGCGAGCCATCGACCAATCCGTCCACGGACGCGACTTCTGGCAGGTCGACTACTGTGCCAACTCCGCAACCTGGGAAATCACCTTCAGCGTCCCCTGTGACACGCCGAACGACGAACCTGTCCGGCAAGAGTACCGGTTCATGCTGACCCCCGCCCCGGTTACAGCCGCAGGCCCGGGAGCAGGAATTGGGGTCGGCACCGGCGGCGAGAACAAGACGACGCGTGATCCGGCGAAAGTCAGTCTGACGACAGAGGGAGAGATCTGATGCGACTGCAGTGTTTGAGCATTCAAGCCGGAAGAAGAGCCCGCGAAGACAGGACGACAATCAAGTCTCCAGCGATGCTGCCGCACCGACTCTGCTGCCTGGCCAGAGTCGCGCTGGGGTCGGCGCTCGGCGTTCTCGGTGTCATCGAACACGTCGCCCAAGCTGGGGACGCACAACCTGCGGCGGCGCTGGCAAAGCAGCTTTTCGAAAGAGTGGCTCTGGATACGCCAGGGCTGGAGAAGACCCGGGAACTCGTCGCGGACGGGAAAACGGCTGAGGCGCTTGACGCCTATCGTGATGCGTCCCTGGCCCGGGCCGCGAGACTCGAGCTCGGGCAGCCGGTCGAGGGGTGCTGGAGTTGGGCCTACACCAAGGCCGATGACCTGCTCGAGGGCTGGGTGCATACCGGGCACTACGGTGAGCGGGGCACCACTCGCTACAACATCGGGCGCCCCGGTGAGGTCGTGTGGCACGGAATTCCCGAGGACGGGTACGACACCGTCCTGCGTGACCTGTCCACCATGCACTGGGCCAACAAGCTGGCCATCGCCTATCGCGAAACGCGAGACCCCAGGTATCTCAAAGCCTGGTTCGGATACTGGACGGATTTCGCCGCCAATTTCAAGAACAGCTATGCAGTCTGCATGAGCGACCCGGCGCGCAGGGACCGGGTCAACAAGACCATCCCCTGGTCCACCAAGTCGCTCATGTACCACGGTTGCCGTCTGAACAACTTCCTGAGTTGGCTGCCCATGATGGCCGGCGGCGCCATCGATCAGGCCGAGGCCATCGTGTCGGGAGCCGATCTGGCGCACATCCTGCTCTACCTGAGCGGTTGGGAAGTGGGGGACAGTATGTACCGCCTGAAGCACTGGGGCGCTCCGAACCAGGTTTGCCTGTGTGCGCAGGGCGTGATGCGGCTGGCCGTCGCGTTGCCGGATTTCAGGGATGCGGGGCAGTGGTCGGACTCCGCGCTGACCGCGATGCGCCGTTACCTGGATGGCGCCGGATATCTGGCGGACGGTACAGACGCCGAGCAGTCCTTCAACTACAATCCCAGTCTGATCGGGACCTTGGAGGGATTCATCGTCCTGGGTGAGAATCCGCCCTTCGACACCACCCCGGCCGGATGGGTAGCGGAATTCCGCGAGAAGCGCGATTACCGGGAGCGGTTCCTGCCCGCACTCAAGATGCCGGACGGCCGCCTGCCGACAACCGGCTGCGACAATCACTGGGGGTACGACCGCTCGCGAGCCATCGTGACCTACAACGAGCGCAGAGCGAAACTCTCGCCCCTCCAAGCCGCCGTCGACAATCAACTGCTCGGGGACGGCACCGGGAGGCCGCCCGCGTTCACGTCGATCTGCTTTCCGTACGGCGGTTATTGCGCCATGCGCACCGGCTGGGCTGCCGACAGCCTGTATGGCTTCATGAAGAGCAGCCGTCCCGGCGCGGGCCACATGCGCGAGGGCGGCAACGGCCTGCAGTTGTGGGCCTACGGCGACTACCTGCTGGTCAACGCCAACGACAAGGCCTACTCGCAGCGGGGAACCTACAACGGCTATTTCCACAGCACGGTCTCGCAGAATTCCGTATCCGTGGACGGCTACTCGCAACGTCTCCGCGGCAAGCCGGCAACGCCGGAGGTGACGCAGCCGATCCCGGCGCGCTGGCACACCTCGGCACGATTCGACGTCGCCGAGGGCTTCTTCGCCGGAACCTATGGCGGGTTCAATTACCTCACGAACAAGACGGAGAAGGACGTCAGCATCGAGGATGTCCGCCACGAGCGTCAGCTCCTGCTCCTGCGCCGCGAGGGGCTCTGGATCGTGACCGACCGCGTGTTGTCCACCGGTCGACACACATACAGCCAGTCCTGGAACTTCCGTCCGGATTTTGCGGAGTCCGAGGTGACGGCGGACGAGGCGCGCCGTACGATCCATGCTCACCACGACCAGGGCGCGGACCTCGTGCTGCGTCAGTTCGGGCCGCCGCCCGTGACCTACCGGAAGTACTACGGGGTACATACCGAGACAGATACGGTCGGCTGGGCGGCCATCGAGAAAGAGGTGGGCGTGTTCGTGGCGAAAGCTGACGTCCACGCCAGCTGGACCGGTTCGGGCGACCAACTCCTGGTCACGCTGATCGAGCCCGTGCCTCCGGGACGCACCAGCCGGATCACGTCCTGTACGCCGGCAGACAGTGAGGCCGTCACCGGGTTTGACGCCTCCCTGGACGACGGCTGCACGGTTTCCTACCGCACCTCACCGACCCCGGCAGCCCTGGTCGCCGGCGAGTTGAGGATCGTGGCGCGCGCCCTGCTCGTGGTGAGGTCGCCAGAGGGCGGAGGCCGCGGCATTGCGCTGGATGCTGCCGGGGACGAAGGCATGAACCGTCCCCGGGGAGCGTCTCCTCCGGAACAGGCCAACGTGCAGAGCTTCGAGTTTGAATTGACCGGAAAGGCGCTTTCGGTCGTTGCCCCGATTCGCATCCCGACCACCTTCCGTTGGAAAGACGGCCCGGACGGACTGCGACCAGTATATGCCCGATAGGAGATTGCTCCATGACCCAAGGCACGCTCAACTGGCCGGCATTGCAACGCCACGGAGTGCCCGACTGGCTGCGGGACGCCAAGTTCGGCATCTACTTCCACTGGGGGCCCTACGCGGTTCAGGCAACATTTGGTGAGTGGTACACGCACTGCATGTACCAGCCGGGAACACAGCACCATGCGCATCATCTGGCCACCTACGGCGACCTCGCGACCTTCGGCTATAAAGACTTCATCCCGATGTTCACCGGTGAGCACTTCGACGCCGACGACTGGGCGGAACTGTTTGCGCGTGCGGGCGCCCGCTTCACCGGGCCGGTGGCGGAACATGCCGACGGCTTCTCCATGTGGGACAGCAAGCTGACCGACTGGTGCGCCTCGAAGATGGGTCCGAAACGTGACATTGTCGGCGCCATGGAGACGGCAGTCAAGGCCCGTGGGTTGAAGTTTCTGACCACGTTCCATCACCAGTGGCTCTGGGGGTGGTATCCGACCTGGGACAAGAGTGTCGACGCGGGCGACCCTCGCTACAGCGGCCTTTACGGTCCTTACGCGCCCGCTACGGCTTTCAGAAACGGCGGCAACTATCACCAGCCGCTTCCGTACCCGGACGCGGCATTCTGTGACCTCTGGCTGGCCAAGGTCAACGAGGTGGTCGATCGCTACGAGCCCGACATGCTGTATTTCGATTCCCGGATGAACATCATCACCGAGGCGCATCGTCAGCAGATGCTGGCGCATTACTACGGCAAAGAGAACGAATGGGGCAGTGAACTCGCCGTGAGCTACAAGCACAATGATCTGGCCTGGGGCTGCGGCATTCTCAATGCCTTCGAGCGGGGGCGGATGGATAAGCTGGCCGACTTTCCGTTCATCGTCGAAACCTGTATCGACACCAAATCGTGGGCTTATGTGGACGAGCCGGAATACCGGTCAACCACCCAGATCGTGCATGACCTGGTGGACGCGGTGAGCAAGAACGGCTGTCTGCTGCTGGGGATAACACCCAGCGCGCAAGGTGAGATTCCACAGGAGCAACGCGACCGCCTGCTCGCGGTGGGGGACTGGCTGAAACTCAACGCTGAAGCCATCTATGGCACGCGTCCCTGGCGGGTGTTCGGCGACGGCCCCACCAAGGTGGTCGGCGGCGTTTTCCTCGAAGCCAAGACCCAGCCGTTCACGGCTCGAGACATCCGTTTCACCCAAAGTGACGACGCCCTGTTCGTCATCGCCCTGGGCTGGCCCGAAGACGGCAAGATCGTCATCGCCCCTCTCGGGATGGCCGTGGACGCGACGCCCGTCGAGCGGGTGGAACTGCTCGGCCACGACGGCCCGCTGCAATGCGACCGCACCGCGGAAGCGTTGACGGTTCAACTGCCGGACCGGAAGCCATGCGACCATGCGGTCACGTTGCGGATAGGCAGAGCCCGGAAAGAGAATCCATGCTGAAAGAGAAGCTCACGACTCGCGCGCCCGTTATCCTGTTCGCCGCTTTCCTTGGCTGCATGGGGTGTGCCCGGTTGCATGGCCCGGTGGAGCCCTCGAGCACGCAGCTTTTCTATCACGTGAGCCCGAACGGCGCGGACACCAACCCCGGCACCCGCGAACAACCCTTCGCCACGCTCGAATGCGCCCGGGATGCGATCCGGGAGCTGAAGACGCAATCCGGCCACCTGATCGCTGGCTGCGGCGACGCGCCCTTGACCACGAATCGGCACATAAGAAAATCGCATCCCAGATGGACCGTCCTTGAGAGACGTCCTTCCCCCCTGCCCGGAAGCAGGGAGATATCGGAGAGAGCAAGCGGCTGCACCTGACCGGAAATCCGCTTCGCGGCTCCCGGCAGTTGGGCCCGGCGTTCGATGACAAGATATGAAGAAATCCAGAGCAACATGCATAACCAGATGGGCAATACTTGCTGCCCTACTTCCCCTGGTCGTTGGCCTGCCTTACGCTATTGGGTGGGCAGTGCGCCCGACTGAATGGCTGAACACGACATTCGGTCTGCCCTACGCATGTGCTGCGTTGATGCTCTTCTCGATCGCGTTGATCCTGGGCATTGTATCCGCCGTGGCGGCTGGACGCATCACGGGGGGGCTTTTGCTGCTATTGGGGATACAGACCTGCAATGCTGTATTAGGAATCTGGCTTCTCTTCGCGGGGCCAGGTCAGAGCATCAGTGTTTACAGATAGGAAATTGCTTTCCGGCGACGGGAAGATAAACAGATAGGAAATTGCTTTCCGGCGACGGGAAGATAACAGATAGGAAATTGCTTTCCGGCGACGGGAAGATAAACAGATAGGAAATTGCTTTCCGGCGAC
>Ga0209045_1001965_pt1 | contig 16202 bp, 18 predicted proteins | sample SaaInlLV_10m_DNA_4_FD_184664 | JGI IMG/M metagenome (GOLD analysis project Ga0209045, IMG submission 184664) | Marine microbial communities from expanding oxygen minimum zones in the Saanich Inlet - Saanich Inlet SI072_LV_200m_DNA (SPAdes) (version 2) | ecosystem: Environmental > Aquatic >...
TATAAAGTATAAGTAAGAGAGAAAAATGAAATATAGAAAAGTATATTTCGTTATCTTTATGGTACAAAACACAAATGCTGGATATTTCGGTTCAAACCATGCCAGCCATTTCGGAGTATCAGTGCCACTATTTCGGTTCTAATGGTGCCACCCAATAACATTGGGTTCGGTTCTAACCGTGCCACTTTATAAGATCAGGTAAATTACCATACTCAAAAAAAGAAGAGATAGTGTTATAACCAGTTGGTTAAAAGACTTCAATCTCAGGAAAGTTCAATATATGGCAGGACATAGATACATCAGCTCAACCGAAAGATATTTAGTTAATCAGATAGAAGATCTTCAATTTGATATTGAGAGGTTTCATCCACTTTCCTAAAGCTGTAAATTAAAATTAATTAATTAATAATCTGGAAATGCATTAAATTTGTACAATATGATTGCTTAAAGAATAGTTATGGACATTCAATCAATTAAGTTAGACTTAATGCAAAAGTTAATTGCTACAAAGGATTTAGACCTTTTAAAAAAAATCGGTGTTTTGTTTGAAAAAGAAGCACCAATAGCTTACAATGCAGAAGGAAAACCTCTTTCAAAAAAGCAGTTGTATAGAGACTTAAAAGCAGCTGAAAAGGAAATTGAAAAAGGGGATTATTATACAATTGCAGAGTTAAGAGAAGAATCTAAGTCATGGTGACAAGTAATCCGAGAGTGATTCTTTCAAAAAGAGCCATATCCTCAATCAAGGCGATATATTCATACTTAGAAGCTGAAGCATCAGAGCAGACTGCAATAAAAATTAAAGAATCTATAATCAGTAAATGTGAGAGTTTAGGTACTTTTTCAGGCTATTCAAAAGAGCTTTATCTTGAAGGATTTCCAGAAGACTATCGATCTGTAAGTGTTTGGGATTATGTCATTATTTACCTGGTAACTGAAAAGGAAATCCTGGTTTTAAATATTATTCATGGGAAAATGCATCCAGAAAGAAGGTAAGATTTCTAATAATATAGAATCATTATAGCCCTTTAGCCCAGATCGGCACAATAACAAAATGGGCCATTTAACACACATAATTACAATAAGTTAAATGTAATAGCCTAAAAGCCCACCCAAAAAGATAAGCAAGCAAAAAAAGAATTATTCAATCATAAAACCCTCAATAAATCGTTAATTTTAAAGACTGATTTATGGGCTGCCTCAAGTTAAATATCATTGAACAAAGATTTCATTTGGAGGAAGGAAATCAAATTCCGTCAAAACGTTCCTCTAAAACTCGAATGGGAAGTAATTGTAAACCAATTACTAAAAAGGGTGTTAGTACTTATAGGTTAAGCTTCCAAAACACTGGATTTCTTGAAGTATGAAAGATAGCTCGTATAGTTACAAGTTGCTTTTCTTCTGAAATAGTGAAGTGTACCATATATGGAAACTTTTTAAGAGGCAAACAGCGTACATTGTCATAACGTATGCGAAAAAAAGGTTTGTTTTCAAGAGCCTGAAAATGTTTGTTTAATACTTTCAGAAACTTTCCACCAAGATCAGATTGCTGTTCTTCATAATAATTGATTGCAGATTGGATATCGGTTATAGCCTTTGGATCAATTACAATCTTATACACCATTGAATTTAGCCTTTTATTGTAAGTTTTTGCACAGCTTCATTCCAAGCAACCATATCATTGGGATTAGTATTAAGAATGCGATCTCTCACAATGGCCTTATGTTCTTCTGGAATATCCTCTTCTAAAGTAATCTTCACATAAGGCAAGCTTTTAAGTACTTCAAGTAGATGAAGTGCCTTATTATCTTTAATATCTAAAATGACTTTCATGAAACAATTTTGAATATTCGATAAAGCAATTAACACAAATATAGCCAATAAATGCGCAAATAATGTACCTTAAAGATGGATAAATTTGATAACTTTATGGTTGCTATGGGCTGCATTAGACTCGACATAATAGATAATATTCCGTCAAAACGTTCCTCACAAATTCTGATGGGCCCCCTAAGTAATTGGAAACCAATTACTAAAAGGGTGTTAGTACTTATAGGTTCGGGTTTCCAGGGGCAGGAAATAGATGATGAAATCAAAGGAGAAGGAAATTCCGTCAACTTCAAATACAGAATGCAGGATCCAAGGATTGGGAGGTTCTTTGCAGTGGACCCGTTGGCTGCTAAGTATGCTTATAATAGTCCTTATGCATTTAGCGAAAATAGTCTTATTGCATTTATTGAATTAGAAGGACTTGAAAAAGTATTTTACCATAGCTCCCTTTCATCAGATTTTAGAACTGTTCTTGAAGTAGAAAGAGAAACACCAGTTGGTTGTGAATTTCATACAACACTCAAAGATCAAGATAAAGTTGATGTCGTATATTTTGGTATTCCCAAAGACGCTTTAGATGAAGGACTTCACAAAGAGATAAAATCAGCTGATCATTATGAAAGAGTCAAGAAAAGATACCCGGCAGCGTTTAGAAATGTTAGTGTGGATAAAATAGAAGAACATTTTTCAGAAAATAAGGGCAAGACATTGATGTTAATTGGAATTAGGAAAGAAACAACTAAGTTTAATTGGGAAAAAGATGAATCATATATTGCAAAAATACCGATTAATGAAGCTGCAAAAACTTTAAATCACGAAGAATATCATGGATTAAAAGTATTAAAAGGAGAAAACATTGGTGAAGATAAAAATGAACTAGATCATCAAGATTACTATGGCGAATGGACAACTTCTTCACCATCTGATGAGGAAGTTCAAAATGAAACAAAGTATAAAAATTCGATAGCAAAAAGAGCAGTAATATGTCAAACAAAATAAATATTTTATTGGCATTTTATGGAATACTTATATTTGCAGGAATTATATGTTGTAAAAGAAATTGTAAGGAATTTGAAATAGTCATAAATCCTAACTCCGAACGCCCCCCTTTAATAAAAATTACAGGAAAAGATTCTAGCAAATGCGTGTATCAAGCATATGTATATATAATGCTTAAAGATTGCACCATTGATTCTCGAGGAGAATTATTTCTTAAAAATGATGCTTTTTACTTAAATGTTAAAGATCCTTCAATAAATAATTTAAGGTATTTTGATTTTAAGAAATCATTAAATGAGGATTATACTATTCCAATAACTATTTTAGATAAAAAGTATTCTATAAAAGCTTCTGTAGAGGAAATTGTAAATTGGAAGGAAGGCATAGAAGTATATGTATTTAGATTTCAAGAGACATATTATTATTTAGATAGACCATTAGATGTTATACTACTATGTTCTAAAGAAAATGGGATTCTTGGATCATATCTAACAACATATGAAAATGAGAATAAAATACTAATTGCACCTGGTGGAGAAATTTTAAAGGATTATATAGATTATTCAGATTATAAAATAAGATATTTAAAGTAGGTAGGGTAACCAACGCCAACTAGTCCAAGCATGTAAAAACAAAAACTGGTTCAAGATTAAGCGTAGCGATTCTTGGAACTTTTGTTTAATTATTTATATAAAAAATGCGAGTAAATCGTTATCTTATAGCACAAAACACCTATGTTCTTCTTCAGTTCACATACCAGCATACCGCTTCCGTACGTATACGCCTCACAAACCCCAATAAGCCCTCTAAGTAATTGAAAACCTATCACTAAGAAGGACTCCAGAACTTACAGGATTGTTTTTAGGAGGCTAGTAAGGTTTCAGTGGCCTAAATATGTCGGTGGGAATAAAGGATATACGTTAAACAAATTTAGCATAAGACAATTGTGAAAATACAATATCAAAAATTAAACTGAAATTAAACTCTTGCTAAGTAATTTTGAAATGAATATAAACACCTCAAAATGGAAAAAACATATAAATCCTGCCAAAGCTGTGGGATGCCGTTAAAGAAGGATGAAGCCGGAGGAGGCTCAAATTTGGATGGAACAAAATCAATAATGTATTGTAGTCATTGTTTTCAGGATGGAGAGTTTACCAATCCTGATATTGATGTCAATCAAATGAAAACCTTAGTAAAAGGAAAACTTAAAGAAATGGGTTCCCCGGCCTTATGGGAGGTTTTTTCACTTTGAATATCCCAAAACTTGAGCGTTGGAAATAAAAACAATTTTTGTTTTATCGTATCATGATAAATTTAAAATTTTTTGAAAAAGAATCCTTATTGAGAAATAACCATGAGTATATTTACAGATTTAGCCAGCGTGCTTGATGAAAACGATGAACTTTCAAATAAAGAAAGAGCAAAACTGATTGCTGACAACAAGGATGAAAAAGAGATCAAAGAACTTGTAAAGAGGCTCAATTATCAAAACAGGGGCATTCAAAGTGATAGTATTAAAGTACTTTATGAAATTGGATATGTAAAACCTGAACTAATTTTGCCTTATTTAAATGATTTTCTTGATTTATTAAACAGCTCCAACAACCGGATGATTTGGGGTAGTATGTGTGCATTGAGTTCTATCTCAAATATTGAGGCAAAACAATTATATCCTCATTTGAATAAAATATTAAACGCAGTTGATGAGGGATCTGTAATTACTAAAGATGCTGCTGTCATCATCTTGGTCAATCTGGCAAAAATAAACACTTATAAAAGCGAGTGTACAAACTTATACCTAAAAGTATTGAAGAATAGCCCGCATAATCAATTCCCTATGTATGCTGAGAAAGGATTCGAAATAATTGATAGTTCTTGCAAAAATGAATTTCAAACAATAATTGCTATTCGCTTGGATCAGCTGGAGAAAGAATCTCAAAAGAAAAGACTTTTAAAGCTTTTAAAGAAACTCGAAAGCTAAGATTTGCGAAAAACACTTTTTTTTTAAGCACCACCCCCCTATTCAATATACTCTGTTCGTAATTTTTATCACTTTTACCAATTGTTCACAATTTTTTAAAGGGGTATCTCTGATATTTATGTATTTTTGAGTAAAATTAAACTATACATAGAAATGTCATATTTACGTTTTAGTGCCTTGGAAGACATCAGGAAAAGAAAAGCTATTGATGTTAAATTACCTTCTGTAAAAACTTCAGAATATTTTGCTGTCAATGTTTTTGATTTAAAGAAAATGCAAGAATATTTGTCTGAAGAAGCTTATGAAAGTGTTAAAAATGCAGTTGAAAGTGGAAGTAAAATTGATCGAAAAGTAGCTGAACAAATTGCTTCCGGAATGAAATCATGGGCACTTGATCGTGGAGCATCTCATTATACTCATTGGTTCCAACCCTTGCATGGAACAACAGCCGAAAAACACGATGCATTTTTTCAACCAACAAAAGATGGTGGCGTAATTGAAAGTTTTGGTGGCGACAAACTCGTTCAACAAGAACCTGATGCCAGTAGTTTCCCCAGTGGTGGAATCCGAAATACTTTTGAGGCCAGAGGTTATACTGCTTGGGATCCTTCATCTCCAGCATTTGTTATTGGAACAACACTATGTATTCCAACTATTTTTGTAGCCTACACAGGCGAAGCATTGGATTATAAAACACCATTGTTACGTTCGCTTACAGCTCTTGATTCTGCCGCAGTTAAAGTATGTCAGTTATTTGATCGAAATGTAACGAAAGTAATTGGCACACTGGGATGGGAACAGGAATATTTCCTCGTTGATGAAGCACTTTATCATGCTCGTCCTGATTTGATGCTTACAAAACGCACCTTAATGGGTCATGCTTCTGCAAAAGATCAGCAATTGGCCGACAATTACTTTGGATCAATACCTGAGCGTGTCATGTCCTTTATGAAGGAATTGGAAATAGAAGCCTATAAATTGGGAATTCCAATTAAAACAAGGCATAACGAGGTAGCTCCAAACCAATTTGAGTGTGCTCCTGTATTTGAAGAAGTGAATCTGGCAGTTGATCACAACCAATTATTGATGGACATCATGGAAAAAATAGCCAAACATCACTACTTCCGTGTTCTATTCCATGAAAAACCATACAAAGGGGTGAATGGTAGTGGCAAACATTGCAATTGGTCCTTAGCAACCAATACAGGCATTAATTTACTTTCGCCAGGCAAAACACCAAAATTAAACCTACAGTTTTTAACTTTTCTTGTTAATACAATGAAAGCTGTTCACGATTGGCAGGATTTAATTCGTGCAAGCATCATGTCTAGTGGCAATTCCCATCGACTGGGAGGACATGAAGCACCACCAGCAATTATTTCTGTATTCATTGGTCAGCAATTAACCAAAATGCTGGATGAAATAGTGAATCGTGTTAGTAATAAGAAAATGTCGCCTGATGAAAAAACAGGTCTTAAGTTAGATGTTGGTAAAATTCCAGAAATATTACTTGACAATACTGATCGTAACCGTACGTCTCCATTTGCATTTACAGGAAATCGTTTTGAGTTCAGAGCTGTTGGAGGATCTGCCAATACAGCAAATCCAATGATTACACTTAATACCGTAATGGCCAATCAGCTGAATGAATTTATGACAGATGTGAATAAAGCCCGGGAAAAAGGAGTTAAAAAAGATGAAGCTATTTTTCAGGTTTTGCGCAATTATATTATAAAATCCAAGAGAATTCGTTTTGAAGGCGATGGATATAGCGACAATTGGGTAAAAGAAGCAGAAAAAAGAGGATTATCAAATATCACAGACGTGCCTGATTCTTTTTCAGCTATCATCACAAAAGAAGCCAAGGCTTTATTTACCAAAACCAATGTTTTAAGCGAAGTTGAAATTAACGCTCGTTTTGATATTCGCTTAGAGCGATTTACAAAAAAGATTCAAATTGAATCAAGGGTTTTAGGTGATTTAGCTATAAATCATATAATTCCAACGTGTATTAATTATCAAACCAAGTTAATTGAGAATGTCAAAGGGATAAAACAAGTTTGCACGGTTGACGAATTCAATTCTGTTTCAGCACTTCAAATGGAAACAATTAAAGAAATATCCCACCGAATTAGTCAGGCAAAAATGTTGGTTGACCAAATGAAAGAGGAAAGGAAAAAAGCGAATAATATGGAAAAAATACTAGATAAGGCAAACTATTACAGCAAAGTGGTTATACCGTATCTGGGCAAAATTCGTTCTCATATCGATCGTCTGGAACTCATTGTTGATGACCGTATGTGGCCAATGCCAAAATATCGGGAGCTACTTTTTAACAGGTAAGAAGCAATCTCATTCAAAATATTTTCATAGCTCAAAAAGCTATTTGGCATCCGCTTTTCTGAATAATTTTCCGTGTAAAATCAATTCTTCGATTAATGCTTTATGCATATATTTGATCAATTGATATATAAACCATCAAACTCTTTAGATCAATAATAAAGCCAAATGAAAAAACATATTATTTTAATAACATTTGTATTAATCAGCGTTTATGCATTTCCACAAATCAATCCTCATAACGAGACATTTAGTTCAGCAGGAAGTAATATTTTCTTTAAGGAGATTAAACCCAAAATAATTGATATTCCTAGTGCAGTTTATTTGAACGATAAATGGACATCCACTACCTTGTATTATAATTCAGAATATACTATAAATAACGTGAAGTGTAAATACGATATCAATTCTGAAATTATTGAAATTGATGCTGATTCCATGATTAGAATTGTTCATACATCAGTGATAGATTCCTTTTCCTTTGTCGATGAAAATAAGCACTTACATATGTATGTAAATTGCATGCAATTTGAACTGAGTGAATATATGCATGGATTTTTCAGAACACTTAGCAGTGGTAAAATCACTTTACTAGAAAAACCAGCTGTAAAAATTATTGAATCGGATTACAATGTAGCCTTAGATGTTGGACACAAAGAAAGAAGGTATGTTAAAACCATTAAGCTTTTTGTTATCATTGATGGAAAAGTTGATGAATTACCACGAAAAAAGAAAACAATTAATTCACTTGTTCAAGATAAATCCTTGGAAGTTGAGACCTATCGAAAGGAAAACAAATTAAAATTTAGAAAACCAGAGGATATAGCTAAAATGATTAGCTATTATAATGGATTGAACTAAATAAATCAGGCTGGATCTGATCGATATTTAAGCTTTATTCCATTCATGAAATTACGTAATATCTGATCATTGCAATTTCTAAATTGTTTCTGACCAGGCTTTCGGAAAAAAGCACTTAATTCATGCCTGCTGATTTTCATATCCATCGAATCAAGAATCTCTAAAATATCGGTATCCTTAAAGTCCAATGCAATTTTTAACTTTCTAAAAATAATATTGTTATTTAACCTGATTTCAGGTTCTGGTTGAGCACCTTCCTTCTTACCTCTTTTATCATTAATAAATCCGTTCAAAAAAATGGCTAATTGGCTGTCACTTAATTCCTCATATCCTTCTGCATCATCTTTTTTCAACCAATCGCAAACTTGCGTTCTGCTGACTTTAAAATCAGCCAATCCAAATATTTCGATCATCTTGGCATCGCTTAAATCAAATGTGTATCTAAGACTACGAATTATACTGTTATTTTCCATATTACATTTATTCTTTTAAAATCTATCCTTTAAAATCTTTCTCAACTCAAACAACTCATCCCTGAATTGAGCAGCCATTATAAAATCAAGCTCTTTTGCTGATTTTTTCATTTTCTTTTCCGTATCTGAAATAGATTTTTCCAATTGTTCCTGATTCATATAGGAAATAATCGGATCTGCGACTAAATTCAAATTAGCAGGATCGCTATAATACATTGGATGTGGTTTTTTTGAATCAGCTAAGGATGTTTGCTCCAAAATCTGTGCAACCGACTTTTTGATACTAGCTGGAGTTATATTATTCTCCAAATTATACTGCAATTGTTTTTCACGCCTTCTATTTGTTTCATCAATGGTTCGTTGCATACTGCCTGTAATCCTGTCGGCATACATGATTACCTTCCCATTCAAATTACGTGCTGCCCTTCCTGCTGTTTGAGTCAATGATGTTTCAGACCGCAGAAAACCCTCCTTATCAGCATCCAATATGGCTACCAAAGATACCTCTGGTAAATCTAATCCTTCCCGCAATAAGTTTATCCCTATGAGCACATCAAATTTACCCAGACGGAGATCGCGAAGTATTTCAATGCGTTCTATGGTCACAATCTCTGAATGCAAATACCTGGCACGTATACCTAAGTTAATCAAGTACTTACTTAACTCCTCAGACATCCGTTTTGTGAGTGTGGTAACCAATACTCTTTCGTCTAGTTTAACTCGTAAATCAATTTCGCCAAGCAAATCATCTATTTGATTTTGGCAAGGTCTTATTTCAATAATTGGATCTATTAATCCGGTTGGACGAACAATTTGCTCCACTACTGAACCTCCTGTCTTTTCTAATTCATAAGGCCCTGGTGTGGCACTCATATAAATCACCTGATTCTGAACGCTTTCAAATTCTGTAAGATTCAAAGGTCGATTATCCACTGCAGCAGGTAATCTAAAGCCATAATCCACCAGCACACTTTTGCGAGAAAAATCGCCTGCATTCATGCCCTTTACCTGAGGAAGACTCACGTGACTTTCGTCCAAAATCATTAAATAATCTTTAGGAAAATAATCAAGTAAACAGAATGGACGATCGCCAGGTTGCCGTCTGTCGAAATATCGTGAATAATTTTCAATTCCTGAGCAATAACCCAGTTCTTTGATCATTTCAATATCCAGATTCACTCGTTCGTTAAGTCTTTTCGATTCCAAATGCTTTTCAATACTGTCAAAATAAGACGTCTGAGTCAAAAGATCATTTCTGATTTCATCCAGTGCAACTTGGATGACATCGGGTGGAGTAACAAACAAATTTGCGGGAAATATAACTGCAGTTTCTAATTTCTCTAATCTTCGTCCTGTTTTGGGGTGAATTGCCTCCAGCTTTTCAATTACATTTCCAAAAAAACTGACACGAAATGCCTCTTCTGCATAAGATGCAAAAATATCCACCACATCACCTGCAACTCGGAAAGTTCCATTATTCAATTCAGTATTGGTGCGTACATACAAGCTATCTATTAAGCGAAGCAGAAACTGTTTTCTATTGATTTCATCACCCACATTTAATGTTATGGTTGCTTCTTTGAAGGAATCTGGATTACCAATACCATAAATGCATGAAACCGATGCCACCACAATCACATCTCTGCGACCTGATAATAACGAAGAGGTTGCTCTGAGTCTTAATTTCTCAATTTCATCATTGATGCTTAAATCTTTTTCGATGTATGTATTACTGGCAGGCAAAAAAGCTTCTGGTTGGTAATAATCATAATAGGAAACAAAATACTCAACTGCATTGTCTGGAAAAAACTGCTTGAACTCTCCATATAGCTGAGCCACTAAGGTTTTATTATGACTCAATACCAAAGTTGGTTTTTGTACCTCCTGAATAACATTGGCAATGGTAAAAGTCTTACCTGAACCTGTTACTCCTAACAAAACCTGATATTTCTCATCTTGCATCAATCCCTTTGTTAATTGACTGATGGCTGCTGGTTGATCGCCCTGTGGTTTATAATCTGAAATTATTTTAAAATCCACCTAAACTTTTTTAAGAAATTGACATGTATCTGCAACTGATTTTTCTACTTCAATAAAATCTTTTTTCAGTGCATTTATAACTTTTGAATTATTGTAATAATATCGACTAGTTGCCAATTTCAACAATTCAGGTGTAATTATGGCATTCGACCGGCTTATAAAAGCCCGAAATCGATCAAGGATAGAAACCAAATAACTCAAAAAATAATTTGCCTCTTTTGCTTTGGTCGGTATTTCAAAATGTTTATACATCTGCTGAAATAGTTCTTTGTAGCTAACATTATCAGAAACCAAAATATAACGTTCGTTATACAATTTTTCATCACGACTCAATTCATACAAAAAATCTGCAACATCTCTTACATCTATATAACCATTTACACCTTTTGTATAATATTTAAATCCTTTTTGAATGAGACGGAATATTTTCGAGACCTCATTTTCCTCAACTGCTGGTCCAATTACAACCCCTGGGTTAACAATAACACCTTTCAATCCCTCTTTATACGAGCGCCAAACCTCTAATTCCGACATATACTTACTAATGCCATAAACGGAACCTTGTTTTTTATGATGGCTAAATTCAGATTCATCAATGGTTTCCTTATCCCCCCTTCCAAGAGAAGCAATGGAGCTTACAAAATGGAACTTATTAACTCCGTTTTCTAAAGCAAGATCCGTCATATTTTTTGTTGCGCCTACATTGACATTCAACAAATAATCTTTTTCTTTTCCTTGAAAACTCACTATTGCCGACAAATGAAAGATTTCGTCAATCCCATGAAAACAAGTTTTCAAATCAGCAAGACAAGTTAAATCAGCATCCACCCAATCTATCTGCTGATTGTAGCTTTCAAAATCAGAAAATTCATTTTGATTCAAAAAATCAAAAGCAAGTTTTACCTGTTTCAAATTACTACTTGAACGTTTAATAGCTCGGACTTGATGCCCTTCCTTTACCAGTCTGAATAATAAATATGAACCTAGAAATCCTGTAGCTCCGCTAATCAGTATCATATGAACCTTTAATCTTAAGGCTCGAAATTAGTGAATAATGGAGGATTTTTTGAGAGTCAAATTGAAGTAATAGAAATTCATCTGTGAATAATTCTCGAATTGAAAATATGTATTGATTTGTAGCTTTGTTATCTTAAAATGAAACCATGAGTCTGAGTGATAATTTCGTTCCCGTTCACATTGCCGATGAACTTGATGTTAAAAACTATTCATCTGATTGTTGGATAAACAAGCTGTCCATTTTCGATCAAAGTTTCCCTTTACTGGATGGGAAGAAAATTGCCCTGATTGGCATTGTTTCCGAAGAATCAAAATACGAAGCCAATCATGTTAGAAATTTCCTCTATTCGATGACGAAAATTGAATACGCATCTGTTTTTGTTGATTTGGGAAATTTCATATTTGACTATCAAGATGGACGAATTCAAGAAAAACTGGGTTTCACTTTAAGTGAAATTATTGGTGCAGGATTGATACCCATTTTAATTGGTTCAAGCCAGGAATTAACTTATGCACAATACATGGCATTTGAGTATCTTGAACGATATGTGAATATTATAAGTGTTGATTCCAGAATAGACTTAAATCTGGATGATGAAGGAGATGTTAAAGATGACAATTACCTTTCAAAAATATTAATGAAAGAGCCACCTTATTTATTCAATCTTTGTCAGTTGGCTTATCAATCACATCAAACCGATAGCAGAGTTTTAAAATTATTAGAAAACTATCATTTTGATTTTATTCGCTTGGGGAAAATTCGAGATTCCTTTGAGGAAATAGAACCCATTGTACGAAGTGGTGATTTACTGAGTTTTGATATATCCGCTATCAGGCAATCTGATTCATCAGCTTGCAACTCACCATCGCCTAGTGGATTATTTGCTGAAGAAGCATGTCGTATTTGCAGAATTGCTGGTGCCAGTAACAATCTTGCTTCAGCTGCATTTTATGAATTCAATTCAATGAAGGATAAACGTGGACAATCGGCACACCTGATCGCACAAATGATCTGGTATTTTACTGATGGTGTTTACCATCGAATTACTGAAGGCAAATTCAACGATAGCAATAACTATGTAAAATACATGACAACTGATCAGGACAATGTACATGAAATGGTTTTTTACAAGAGTAAGAAAAGCAATCGTTGGTGGATGGAGGTGCCTGTAAGCCACAAAAAGAAAAACTATATTGGCAAAGAACTATTCCCCTGTTCCTATAAAGATTATGAATTGGCAACCAAAGGTGAAATTCCGGAGAGGTGGTGGAAAGCACTTAAAAAACTCAGCTAGTGAAATTATTATTTGTATTTTTTTGATAATTACAATTAATTCCTGAACTTTTATTTTTTAAAAAGCTATTATTTATGCAAAAAATCGATATTTGTATACCTAATACCTACTAATCACACAAAATATTAACAACTTTATAATTATTAATTTGATTCAATTACATGAAACCTACTGCATTAACTGAAAAACATATTGCTTTTGGAGCAAAAATGGTCCCATTCGCAGGATATAATATGCCTGTTTACTACGAAGGAATTAAAGCTGAACACATAACTGTTAGAGATAAAGTTGGTGTTTTTGATGTGTCTCATATGGGAGAATTTACAGTTGAAGGCAAAGATTCACTGAATTTTCTTCAATTTGTCACATCTAATGATGTTGCCGCTCTCGAAGCCGGTAAAATTCAGTACAGTTGTTTTCCCAATGATAAAGGAGGTATTGTTGACGATTTGTTGGTATACCATAAAGATAAAGACAAGTATTTACTTGTTGTTAATGCAGCAAATATTGATAAAGATTGGGCTTGGGTTTCAAAACAAGCAGAAAAATTTGATGTTGAGCTAAAAAATATATCAGAAAATATTGCTCAAATTGCTGTTCAAGGACCAAGTGCTACTAAAACTCTTCAGAAATTAACAGATATTAATTTAGCAGAAATAAGTTATTACACTTTTACATATGGAACTTTCGCTGGAATTCCAGACGTTTTAATTTCTGCTACCGGCTATACTGGTTCAGGAGGATTTGAATTGTATAGCAAAAATGAAGACATGGGGCTGATATGGGACAAAGTCTTTGAAGCTGGTGAAGAATTTGGTATAAAACCAATTGGTTTAGGAGCACGCGACACCTTGCGTCTTGAAGTTGGTTTCTGCCTTTATGGAAACGATATTGATGATACAACCTCCCCAATCGAAGCAGGTTTAGGTTGGATTACTAAATTCAACAAAGATTTCATGATGAAAGATTTTCATTTGAAATTAAAGGAAGAAGGTGTTAGCAAAAGATTAGTTGGAATTGAATTACTTGATAAAGGTGTTCCTCGTCAGCATATGGAGATTTTTAATAGTGATCAAGAGATTATTGGAGAAATCACTTCGGGAACTCAATCGCCTTACTCAGGTAGAAATATTGCAATGGGATATGTTTCAAAACCTTTTGCTAAAGCAGATACAGAATTATTAATTCAATCGAGAAATAAGTTTTTACAAGCTAAAGTTGTAAAACTACCTTTCTATAAGAAGATTACTTAACACCTTACTTAATTTACCGCTATGATGCAGATTACAGAACTGGAAGTTTGGAAGGCAGCAATCGAGCTGGCCAAACGTTGTTATGAAATTTCTGCTGATTTCTCCGACCAAGCACAATACGGATTATCAGCCCAAATAAGAAGGACCGTAACCAACATTCCGGCCAATGTTTCTGCTGCAGCCAGCCGAAAGCATGGTAAAGAATCATTACGTCATTTATTCCGTTCACGCGACCTGATTTATGAGGTAGAATCTCATATTTATCTCGCAAATAGAATGGGCTATATAGATGATGAATTACTCGAATCTATGCTGGAAACTTTGAATACATCAAAAAGATTGCTTTTTGGCTTTATTAAATATTACAAACGATCTGGATCAACAGATTATAGAAGTCGAAGACACAATCCTGGAGGCAGCAGTCATTCGCATGATGAAATATCATCAACGGATACTGATGTTGAAGAAATTGATGATGACTTTTAATTGAAGTTATCAACTTTATACTCATTATTGCTTTTAAGAAAACAATTTGCGTTTTAGATTAAACTCGAAACCCTGCTTCTTTTCAAGAATTTAACATGCATTTACTTCAAGCTATTTAAGTAGATTTAACGTTTTAATAATCTTAAATCTATTTTGATTAGATAATTAATAATAATTTTGATCTGTTATATTAAAGGGAAATGTACTTGAAAAACAGTTATAAACTTTATTAATGAGTATACAAAACAACACCATTTTACTAGTGGATGATGACAGCGATACCTTAGAATTTCTTACATACAATTTAGAGAAAGAAGATTATATAGTACATACTGCATCAAATGGATACGAAGCCATTAAGCAAGCTGTAAAAATTATTCCTGACTTAATTATTTTAGATGTGATGATGCCGGGCATGGATGGTGTTGAAACCTGCACTGAACTCAGAAACATAATGGAATTAAAAAATACGGTTATCTCATTTCTCACAGCCCGAGGAGAAGATTATTCTCATGTTGTAGGGCTGGAAGCAGGGGCTGATGATTATATAGTAAAGCCTATAAAACCCAAAATTCTTGTCAGTAAGGTAAAATCTTTACTTAGGCGAAATGCTGTAGGCAAAACTGAAGACTCTCAAATTCAACAATTTGGAAATATAATTATTAATCGGGAACGCTATTTGGTTGTCAAAGATGGAACTGATATAGTTTTACCTCGAAAAGAATTTGAACTAATATCTTATCTTAGTTCAAATCCCGGAAAAGTATTTACCAGAGATGATATTCTTAAAACAATTTGGGGAGAAGACGTAATCGTTGGAGACCGAACCATAGATGTTCATATTCGAAAACTGAGGGAGAAATTAGGGAATGAATATTTCAAGACGATCAAAGGAGTTGGATATAAATTCGAATATGAATAATCAGGCAAATAAATACTAATTTCCCAAAGTGGAATCCATAATGAAAATGAAGAACCTAACTCCCTTACAATTATCCTTACTTAATTCATCAATTGTTTCTGTTTTAATCGGCATTATATATTTATTAATTCATATTATATTCAACATTAGCGAATGGTATATGTTTTTGATAGTGATTGGCATTACCTGGCTTGTTTCCTATCTGGTTTTTGCCTATACCTTGGAATTTTTCATCTATCGGAAAATTAAACTGATCTATAAAACCATCAATAATTTAAAACTTAAAGAAAAGGAATCTCCTGCTAAAATTGATATTCGCAATGATATAATTACTGAAATTGGTGAGGAAGTTGTTGATTGGGCAAAAAGTAAAAACATTGAACTGGCACAGCTTAAAAACACCGAAACATTCAGAAGAGAGTTTTTAGGGAATGTGTCTCACGAACTCAAAAGCCCTATTTTCAACATTCAGGGTTATTTACATACTCTTTTAGATGGAGGACTTCATGATGCATCAATAAATCAAAAATATTTAAGCAAGGCCGCCAAGAATCTGGATAATTTATCTGAAATTGTTAACGATCTCGATATAATTTCTCGTTTGGAAACCGGAGAATTGAATATTGACCCTCAAAAATTTGATATTCATCAATTATGTGGTGAAATTTTTGATTCCTTAGAATTTCAAGCAAAACGACATAC
>Ga0209045_1001974_pt1 | contig 16161 bp, 6 predicted proteins | sample SaaInlLV_10m_DNA_4_FD_184664 | JGI IMG/M metagenome (GOLD analysis project Ga0209045, IMG submission 184664) | Marine microbial communities from expanding oxygen minimum zones in the Saanich Inlet - Saanich Inlet SI072_LV_200m_DNA (SPAdes) (version 2) | ecosystem: Environmental > Aquatic > Marine...
GCCGGAGAGAGTGATGGCCACGCTCTGGCTCGCACCCCCGTACCCCGTGCCGACGATCTTCAGGTGGTTGACAACGGGGCGTTCGCCATCGTCAAAGCGAAGGTCGCCGTCGATGTCCGGCGTTGCTTTGACCAACAGGCCCGTGTTCTTGAAGCCGCCCTTGTCGTACACCTGGATTTCGTGCCTGTTGGCTGTCGAGAAGACACGGATGCTGTCGATGTTGGCGGAGCCGCTGGGCTTGAGCCCGGTCGTCGAGTAGGTCACCATGCTCAACGACCTGATTCCGGCCGAAGCGGTATCCAGAACGGCGATGTCCATCTCCAGCACAAAGTGCCGAACGCCTTCTGAGCTGACCGTCTGCAGGAGAAAGCCGCCGCCGGCGGCCAGCCTGGCACTGGACGCCCCGTCAAGAACGGTTGGCGCTCTGGTCGCGGAGGCAACGCCCGGGCCCGGAAGGGAGGTCCAGGAAGCAAATCCGTCGTCGGACACCGTTTCGAAGCCACCGTTCATCACTCGCTGGGCCAGGAGCGGTGAACCGCGTGTGGTCGCCAGGATCACGACAACCAAGCACATATAGAGTGTTTTCGACATTGCCATCGTGTTCGCCTCGAGATCGCTCCAAATCGTTGTGTTGGTCACCATACTGCGGCTGCAGGCGTTTGGGAATGGACATGCTTGGCCAGGGTTTGCACTTCTGTGCGTTTGGGGGGAGTCAGGGGAGAGAGTAAGGTGTGGGACTACCTTGTTGGCCCTGCTTTCTCGCTCATCGAAGGCCATGCCTGCTGGAGTCCTGAATCATGGGCCGGTGAGCGGTCTGCGAGGAGAAATGAAACGGATGACTGCCGTGTCTACCTGTCGTCGGATGCTCTTCTGGGTGATGGCGCTTGTTCCTGCGCTGAGCGCAGGTGTGTTTGCGGATGGTGCTGTCGTGTCGCTGGAACCGGGTGATGACGCGCTGAGCATCGAGTTCTCCCTGGCCGGCGCCAAGCAGGCGGCATTGGATATCCACTTCGAGGGAGACGACGTGAAACCCCTTCGTCTCCCGATCCGCGTTGGCGCGCAGACATTCAGTGTCGGTTTCGACAAGTGGACGAAACGGGATTTGCCGGACGGCTTCCTGTCGGTCAACGGCATTGCTTACTTCGCCCGGCCGCGGCTCAGGCGATACCGGGCAGCAATGCCGAGCGGGGAGCTGGCGAAGAGGCTCTACACGGGGAAACTGCAGAGCGATTTCATTGAGAAGTGGGACACGCTTCCGCCGGCTTCCGAAACGTTCGTCAGGTTCGAAGTCAGGCAGGAGGAGGGCGGGCTGAGCTTCTTCCTCAACGACCAGTTTATTGGTCGTCACGACGAGCCGAGACCGATGGCGAAACTCGCCTTCTCGTGTGAGAAAGGCGATGTGCGCCGGACCCAGTCGTCCCAGCACTACCGGAGTCCGGACTTCTTCCCGCTCAGTCTCAAGGCTACGGCGAAGCCTGCCGGTGGACTCAAGGACGCGGACCTGACGTTTGCTCCCGGGCTGCATACCATCGCGGGCGTCCCGTTGCTGGTCTCCGAGAGCTGTGACAACATCGACATGAGCTTGGTTAAACAGATGATGGGAAGCTGGTTTCTCGAGTGCAACGAGTTCCTCTCGAGGACGGCGCTGGATGGCATGGCGGAGACAGCCCATTTTTCCGTGCCCCGGGCCCACTACACGCATGCCTACGCTTTGTGCGCAGTCGAGCCGGATCCCGACCGTGATCCTGTCATCACGGCTCGGATGACCCGTTATGCCCGATCCGGGCGAGCCGAGGCCATCTCCGATACCACGATTGTTCTGCCGGAGGGCGATGAGCGCGTTCCCGGGGTCACCCGGGTGGGGACGACGACGTTCGAGAGGGATGGACACAGCGTCCAGATCCCGCTCCTGCTGGTTGAGTTCAGACTGGATCCGGGAGCGATCATTGACCTGCTCACCATGGAGAAAGACCCTCATGCAGCCATGCGATGCAGTGGCCCATACCTGGATTTTGAGTTCTTGGGTAAGCTGGGGAGCTTTGGTGCGTACCACGACGGCAGTTGCTACATCGACAATGCATCAACGAGCTCAGTTCACGTGTTTGGCGCAACGCTGAAAATGGCTCCCGTCGAACTGAAACTGATACAGGCACAGCCGGGGAACATCTTCCACAACAGCCAGAAGCCGGAACTCGTCGTGAACCTGAAGTCCACCGCCCAGTGTGATGTCGGGTTGGGGTGGCGTATTCACGATGCCGATGGCATGACACTGAAACGTGACAGCAGGGAGTTCAGCTTCAGCGCCGGAGAGACCGTCGATCAGCCGGTTTCGCTCAGGATGGACGACAGGGGTTGGTATGGCCTGGATTTCGTGCTGAGAGATCAGAACGGGGAGATCCTCTACAGCATTGACTCTTCGTTTGCCATACTCGGTGAAGACACCCGCAAGGCAGGCTACGACTCTCCGTACATGGGCTGGTGGTTTCAAGCCCATTACGGTGTGCGCGATTCCAACGTTGGCGGTCCCCTGCTGCACAAAGCAGGCATCCGCAAGATCACCACGCACGGAATGGGGAAGTACACGGAGAAGGACTTTGCTGACTGGCAGATTACCCTCAGCATGGTCCCCTGGTTGCGCGAGTTGAGAGCACTGGAGACACCTGAACAGACCGTAGCGGCTGAGGCCGCTGTTAGAGAGTTCTTCGCCAAATACCCCAATTGCCCCCCCTACGCGATGCTCCTTCACGAGAGCATCGGTGACCATTTGCCGGACGAGTTGCGTGGAATCAGGCAGATCGAGGACGAGGAGACGGTGGCCAAGTATGAGAAGATTGTGGCCCTAGTCACCAGAGCCGCGACATTCTACCGGGAGAAGTTCCCGCATATCAAGCTGATTGTCGGCAATTCGGGGCGCTCATGCGGCGCCATTTCACGGCTGTTGCGCAACGGCTTCGATCCGCAGTATATCGACTTCATCGGTAGCGAGATTCCAGCAAACACCTTTGCGCCTGAACGACTCCACGGCGGCCTTGGTGGCATCTGGCTGGCTGAGGAAACCGCTCGGAGATTTGGCGCCGATCTCCCCACCACGGCCTGCTATGAATTCACGGCACGGAAGAGCAAGAACCTGGGGGACAGAATGCAGGCTGAGTTCATGGTGCGCGATGCCCTGATCAGCTACGCCTTTGGGTTCAAGACGATCTATGTCGGCATGCTTAACGATGCCGGCAACGCCTATTTCAACACGGTTTGGGGCGGCGGCGGAATTCTGCGTCGGAACCCGCTTCTGAATCCCAAGCCCTCCTATGTCGCTATTGCCACGCTTACGAGAGTGTTGGATCAGGTCACGTTTGTCAGAAGGGTCTCCACCGGTTCGGGTACCGTCTATGCCCTCGAATTCAAGCGTGCTGACGGGCAGCACGTCTACACGCTGTGGACACCACGTGGACAGGCGGCTTTGCGTCTTCAGTTCCCGGAACGCGCAGCTGTTACCGTTGTTGATCTCTACGGCCGCGAGACCGGAGGCGTGGTCGGGAGATGGCGGAAACGGCTTGACGTCCAGTGCTCCACCGCACCCGTCTATGTCGTCAGCCCGGTGGCTCTGAGTGCGATCGGGATTCGGTCGCGAGCGTACCCGGAGCCCCCGGCGTCCTTCCGCGTTTCCAGCAGAATGGACGACCTCAACGAATGGAACCAGTTCCCCAGCGACCTTGGAGTGCAGTCGCAGAGCTTCCGGAAGCTCCCCATCACACAGCGGGGTGAGGTGGACTTCTCACAGGTCGAGGATGAGGAGATGGGCGACTGTCTCCAGGTAAGACTGGGCAGAACCGGTGACCTCCCCGCGATTGTGAGTGAATACACCACATTGCGACTCAAGAGGGCTATCCCCGTCCCCGGCAGACCGCATACCATCGGTCTTCGCGTGAAGGGCGATAGCGGATGGGGGAAGATCATCTTCGAGATCCGGGATGCGGCCGGCGCACTGTGGCGAACGGAAGGGGCTTACCACGATTGGCCCGGGGAATTGTCCGTATCGCACGATGGCTGGTGCTTCATGAGCTTCCCGATCGACGGCAGTTCCGAGGCGATTAACAGATCCGCCGGCAGGCGCTGGAACGGTAGCCATGTTGACCGTAACGCAACCATCGAGTTCCCGATCAGGCTCGTTGGTTTGTATGTCAGACTCAACCGCAAAGCGCTGGACCTGACTGAAATGAGAGAGGTAGATGGGGTCCTGCGCTTTCGTGATCTTGGGACCATCGAGTCCGATGGTCAGGAAGGGAGGTGACCGATGAGACACCTGCTGACAGTCGGGCTTCTCATGACGCTTGCGTTTCGAATGGGAGCATTCGCTGACGATCTGAAGGGGGTCCTCTGGATGGAGAACTTCTCGTCGTTTGGCGTAGGCCCCGCGAGTTGTTTCAGCAAGACAGCTGAGATTCGCGAGGAGGACGGTAAGACGTACCTCCATGCGCCGTCCTATACCGGGATCGGCACAGACTACGTCGGCGCCAGGCAGTGGCATGAGTACGATCTGTCGTTCCGCTTCCGTTTCGCGGAGCCCAGGCGACGGTTCCTGGGGATATACATAAAGTGGGGTGGGAAGCAACGCGGCGATGTCGCCTTCTTCCGCCATGGGGTCTCATTCAGAGAGAAGGCCTTGACGTTGAGGTGCGATACAAAGGAGACCGATACGAAAGAGAAGTATGCCCAGACCTTTACCTATGCCGAGAAGGGCTGGCCGCCATTCGAAGCGGACCGATGGTACTCGGCGGAGATGAAGGTACGCGACACGAGACTGATCGTTGCCGTGTCGGACGGCGACCGAACCGTGACGCTCGCCGATACAGACGTTCCGTCGGGCAATGGCGGTCTCCAATTCTACCTGGTCACCAAGATGGACATCACGGACTTGCGCGTCATCGAGCACGAGTAGCCTGAACGGGAGCCCCAGAGCAATGCGATCACTGCGGATAGCCCCCGTTGCGCTTTTGTGTTTCGGAGCACTTTCCGTCTCCGGTTGCCGGAGCGTCACCGGGCTGTCTCCTGTGGCTGCCGATCGCAGCACGCCGCCTGTTCCAGCTACCCCTTCCGGCATTCTCTTTGTGGACAACACCCACAATCATCCCGAAACCGGTGAAGGGATTCCGTTCGCGAAGCAGAAGGGACTGGATCTGTTTGCCTACGACGGCATGGCCGGGATCATCGAGTACGTCCAGTGGTGCAATCTGGAGCCGGAGGAAGGAGCTTACCACTTCAGCGGTGTGCTCGCGCTGTTGCGTCAGGCGCAGGAGAAAGGTAAGAAACTCGCTCTGGGCGTGATCTGTGGGCGTCATGTTCCCGCCTGGTACATTCAGAGGCATTCAGACCAGGTTTTCAGGTACAGGGTCGTGCAGCGTCGTGAAGACATCGGGTCCATCGAGAAGGACGCGCATGTCGTACTGCCGTGGGTCAAGGCCAATCCGGGCGTGGACGAGAGCCTGGTCCTGAACGGGACCTACTTTTCCGCCTTTTCCACGCTGATGCGTGCTTTGTCGGCTGAGGTTGAGGCGCAGGGCCTGACCGAGTCCTTGATGTACGTCGCAATAACCGGCCCAGGGGGCGGGAACGCGCTGGAGGTCCAGTGGTCCATGCCCCTGTATGACGACTGGCAGCGCTTCGACTTTGACGCCACCAAGCAGGAGTTGTGGATTGCGGGCTGGGTCAGGTGCGCCAACGAATTCCGGGAGTGTTTCCCGCGGACAGCTCTTGCCCTGGCGGTCACCGACCAGTACGGCTGCCGTCTCGGATCCACGAAAGACAAGGTGATGCATGCCCGGAATACGGCGCTCTCGGGACGCGTTCTCGACGCCGTGATGGACGGTGAGACTCCCGAAACTCAGCGCGTTTACCCGATGGGGCTCTGGCTCTCGCACTGGAACAGGTGGGGAGAGGACGCGCACCCTCTTTGTCGCTTGCTGCAGGACAAGCGCGAGGCCGGCTTCCGATTCGGTCTCCAGGGACACCTGATTAGGCATCGGGACCTCGCCGCCCTCGAGAAGGACACCATCGACAAAGGTGTCGAGGCCGGGGCCACCTGGATTGAGATATGGCACAAAGACATCTTCAAGGATGGCTTCGAGCGCATCCCGCCGAAGTGTGAGCGTCATTTCAGGGAGAGAGAGTGACTGGAGGGGAGTGGCGTCAAGATTGGCAGGACGAACGGCACTCCGTTGCACTACGTGCCTTACTACAAACGCCGTTTCTCCCGTGGCAGGGCTCGTTCGTAGTTAGCGACGTAGGCGGAGCCGGTGTCGCGTTCTTCTGGGGCCTTATCTCAACGCCATCCGTGACAGAAGGGGGCAAGCAACCACTTGGCTGCCGTGGCGAACGGGTGGCGTATCAGGCGAACTCGGTGACGTCAATGAGCAGGCGGTTGTGAACCAGGATCCAGCCGGGAGTTCTGCGGAAATTGATGTGACAGTAGAACAAGGGCACCGGGCAAGCCCCGTACTGCAGCATCAGATTCTCAAGCAGTTCCAGCGTTTCTGGGACCTTCTCGGCCTGGATGAGCAGGTCCTCGTTGCCCGGGAAGTTGACCGCGATCTGCTGCTCGACCATCGCCGGGGTGACACGCGGCTTGAGCAGCCGGTTCAACAGCGTCGCCAGGTTGCCTTCACACTCCTCGTAGAGCGCCAGGCTTCCGTCGTCGAATGCTGAGCCTTCCTCTACGGCCGCACGGAAGCTGTCCCGATCTTCATCCGATTCCAGGAACACCCTCAACAGACCCAGATTGTGCTCTGCCTTGGGCCGGACACCCCGCTCCTGGAATTCGGCAATCGCGTGGGCCAGGAACGCACTGGCCCGTTCGACAGGCGGCTTGCCGGAACTCGTTCGGTGCGGGTTAACGACGCCGACTCCAATCGCGTCACTGGCCGCGGACCTGATCTGCCTGAATTGCTCGAACTGGTCATCGTTCAGGGGGCGGACGTCTACTTGGCACCCGGCAGAGCGGAGTGCCTCGATACTCGTGGTCGTGTCATTCTCGTCGCCCTGGAGCAGCACGATCCAGCCGTGCGGTTCGAACACCGAGCCAAACTGCCTGATGAAGCCGGTAGGATCATCAAGTGCTCTTCGGGCGATGGCGGCGAAATCGGGTGGCGCGCCCGTCAGGACCATTCCCTCGGCGAGCAGCGGAAGTACCCCGCTCCGGCCCAGTGTCGCGGCGACCTCTGCAAAGGCCCCGAGCCCGTGGCCGCTAAGGAGGAAGGTGTCCGTCTCCTCGGGCAGTTCCGGGAGCGCGATCCGGGCTTCAGCAACGATACCGTACCGCCCTTCCGTGCCGACGTAGCGCTCGAATCCGTCAGTGATGATCTGCGTTTTCCCGTCGGGTAGCACGACAGTCAGCTCCCGGACCCAGTCCAGGGCGGCTCCGAGCTTACAGCCCACCAGCCCCGATGCGTTGGCGCCCAGTGCACCACCGATGGTGACCGGCCCAACCGTAGTGCCCAGGTAGTCGTAGACATCATCTGTCCGGCAGGCGCTCGCCGGCTGGAATGGGAAGAACACGCCACGCTCGGACGTGTCGCGGATGATGGCCGGGACACTGGCGCCGGCTTGAGCCCAGACGTGGTCGGGCCCGACTGAAAACGCGTCCATATCGCGAAGCTCAAGTCGGACCGCGTTGTAGCCGAGGGCACCGCCGGAAAGACCGGTGTAACCGCCAACCACAGTCAACGGGACGCTGTGTGTCCGGCAGGTGCGGACGGCGGCGGCGATCTCTGCGGTCGATTGCGGACGAGCTACGCAGATGGGCCGGCTCTTCAGTTGGGAGGCATCCGCCGTCGCCCTCGAAAGGGCGCTTTCGGATGTGTCTACGCTCAGACCTGCGGCGCGCAGGTCCTGTACTAAGGCACTGTCAGCCATTCAGCGATCTCCGTATGCATGTTCCGTGGGCATTCCCGTCGGTGTTGAGTGACGCCGGGGGTCAACCCTACACGCTGCCGTTCATTTGCGCAACGGGAAGCAGGGGCTCCACAGCATAAGCGCTAACTTGTTGAGCAAGTTCCTGCCTGCAGCCGGGCGAACGCTGAACATCGAACGTCCAACGCCGAATGTCGAATAAAGAGAACCGGAACAGTCTCCGAAAGAAGCCGTTACAAACCTCGACGTTCGACGTTCAGAGTTCGATGTTGGACGTTCAAGTTAGCGCTTATGGGGCTCCACAGGAGGGGGCCGCGGCAGTCCAGCCTGTGCATATCCCAGTCTGAGCCGAGCCGGATAGCCTGAAGTCACACATGGGCGGTTGTGCTCTGGCGCCGGTCCGCCAGGCGTCTCTGGTGAGAGTAACTTGGCTCAGTAGTGAATAGATCGGGGCGTGGCAAACCCTCCCACGTTGAAAGCGGGTAAACCAATGTGTGAGGGGGCTCTGTCCCGCGACTGTTTCTGCTGTGTCTTCCCCAATGTGGGAAGGGGCTTTGTCCCGCGACCTTCTCTCGGGGGTGTTTCAGTCGCCGCACGGAGGTGCCTCCCACGTTGCTTCGGGGCATGCGTGCCGGACTGGCCGAAGTGTGTGTGGGCTCAGCTCAGGAGCCATTCTCTTTGGAGTACTATTGCTCCGGCGCACGGCAACGCCTACATTCATTTGCATGACCGAACATGTCCCACGCACGCACGTGATTCGCGCAATGCCGTTGGCGGTGATGTGCCTGTTTTACGTCGTCGACCGGGTTGTTGCGGCCTCGGGACCAGCCACGATTGCACCGTCATCGGTGTACGACGACCGCTATGAGGCACGCAACGCGATCGACGGTGATCGCAACACCCGCTGGGCCAGCAAGCCGGTCGGCAAAGCCACCCTTACTCTCGACTTCGGGAAGACCGTCTCAATTGACCGCCTCACCATCCGTTGGGAGAGAGCCTACTCCCCCGTCTACCAGATCCAGGTTTCGGCGATCGGGAAGCGGTGGACCACGTTGGTCCATCAGCGAAACGGCAAGGGCGGCGATGAGGCCTGGGCGGAACTCGATGGTAAAGGGCGCTACTTCCGCATCAACTGTTTGGAGGCGTCTAGGACGTACAGACTCGCCTCAATCTGGGAAATTGACTTCAGCAACTCTGAGATACGTGAGATTCTCAAGACCATGCACGACTCCGGGGAGCCGCCTCCGCGTCCGGCCATGCCGCTGGCTGAGGCCAAAGCGAAGCTTGCCGAGCACGGAATCAGAGAGATCGTTTTTTCAGCCCGTGCTGATGGCAACGATGGCCATTGGTACGCCAACCTCGGTTACTGGGCTCACGATGAGAATGCCATGCTCTACGGCAAGGAGGGACGGCTGTGCAAACTTGACGTCGCGACCGCGACAATGGTCATCCTCATCGACGACCCGGATGGCACAATCCGCGACCCCGTCGTCCACTACGACGCAGACAAGGTGTTGTTCTCCTGGCGCAAAGCTGACAGCAAGGTGTTCCATCTCTATGAGTGCGACCTGAACGGCACCAACATCCGGCAGATCACCGATGGGGCCTTTGATGATATTGAGCCCTGCTATCTTCCCGATGGCGGCATTGTCTTCGTGTCCACGCGCGCCAGGCGATACGTCAACTGCTGGCTTACGCAGGTGGCCACCCTCTACCGCTGCGATGGCGACGGCGACCAGGTTCGGCAGCTTTCGGCGAATGTCGAGCATGACAACACCCCGTGGGTTCTGCCGGACGGGCGGATCCTCTACCAACGCTGGGAATATGTCGACCGGTCGCAAGTGTCGTTCCACCATCTTTGGACGATGAATCCGGATGGCACCGGCCAGATGGTTTACTACGGGAATCTGAACCCCGGGGGACTCTATATCGATGCGAAACCCATCCCCGGCTCTGATGATGTCCTGCTCATCAATTCTCCTGGACATGGACGTCGGGAACACAGCGGCCACGTTGCCATCGTCAACAACAGGCTGGGACCGGATCACCGTGGTGCGCTCAACAACATCTCTAGGGGGAGCAACTACCGCGACCCGTGGCCTGTCTCGACGGGGCTGTTCCTCGTCGCCAAAGGCAGAACGATTGCGGTCATGGACGGATATGGTGGCGAGACGCCCATTTTCAGCCTGCCCCCGGAACTGGGAAAGACTGTGAATCTGCAGGAGCCGCGGCCGGTGATTGCGAGGGAACGTGAACACGTGACGGTGTCTCGCGTGGATCTGACCCAGTCGACCGGAACGCTCGTCCTGCAGGATGTCCACGTGGGCCGGAATATGGGCGACGTGAAGCGTGGCGAGATCAGGAAGCTGCTGGTCTTGGAGTCGCTCCCCAAACCGATCAATTTCACCGGGGGAATGGATCCTCTCACCTACGGGGGGAGTTTCACGCTGGAGCGTGTCCTGGGTACTGTTCCCGTGGAGAAGGACGGATCCGCCTTTATGGAACTCCCTGCCAACCGTTCCCTCTTTCTGGTTGCCCTCGACAAGGACAGCAATTCGGTCAAGCGGATGCAGAGCTTTCTGACGGTGATGCCGGGCGAAGTCCAGAGCTGTGTTGGGTGTCACGAGCAGCGGGGGACAACGCCGATCGGGAACATGCCCAGGAAACAGCTCCTTGCGCTCCAGCGTCCACCCAGCCGGCCGAGCCCAATCGTCGGAGTGCCCGATGTCCTCGATTTCCCCCGTGACATCCAGCCGATTCTCGACAAGCACTGCATTCGCTGTCACAGTGCCAGGAAACGCTCGGCCGGCATCGTGCTCACCGGGGACCATGGCCCCATGTTCTCCCACAGCTACGTCACTCTGACCCTCAAGAAGCAGTTCGCAGACGGTCGCAACCTTGCCAGGAGCAACTACGCGCCGCGCGCCATCGGCACGTCTGCAAGCCCGATAATGAGGAAGCTCAACGGCGAGCACCATGGTGTCAAGGTCGCGGAGGCCGAGCAGGACCTGATCCGGTACTGGATTGAGACGGGAGCGACCTATCCCGGGACCTACGCGTCGCTTGGTCACGGCGCCATCGGTGGATACCAGAGGAACCGGCAGATCAATCACGACAAGGACTGGCCCACGGCCAAGGCGTTCACCCGGGTTGTGGAGAAGCGATGCATCGGCTGCCACACGCGGACACTCAAACTGCCTATCCCCAGGACCATGTCCGACGAGATGGGGATTTCCTTCTGGCGATTCAGCACCGATGACAAGCGCCTCCGGTTCTCACGCCATCTCATGTTCGACCTCTCTCGGCCGGACCAATCCCTCTTTCTGCTGGGGCCGTTGGCCAAGGAAGCGGGAGGGCTGGGCCTGTGCAAGGGAGCGGCGTTCACGGGCACGGATGATCCTGACTACCAGGCCCTCCTGGCTCACGTCGTGGCCGGTAAGGAGTTCCTGGAGACCCGGCTGACGCGCTTCGATATGCCCAGCTTTAAGCCGCGCCCCGAGTACTTCCGTGAGATGAAACGCTACGGCATTGTTCCACCTTCTTTTGACGCAGCCCGTGACGCATTTGATGTGTACGAATTGGACCAAGCCTACTGGGCGTCGCTGTGGTATCGGCCTCTGGCTAAGCAGCGTTGAGGCGGGAAGATCGCTGCGGTCATCCGGTGGGAAGATCGGACTTGCGGGCCCCGGTGAATACCCTCCGCGACGGCCTCGTCTGTAACGCCCCCGGTTTGAGTCGCCGCACGGGGGTGCCTCCCACGTTGTTGCGTACGCCGCACGGCCCCCCGGGCGGCATCTTCTCCTGGCGATCGGAGGGCCGCTCGCCGTACAAGACAGGTGGGCAGCATCTTCTCCTGGCGATCGGAGGGCCGCTCGCCGTACAAGACAGGCGGGCGGCATCTTCTCTTGGCGATCGGAGGGCCGCTCGCCGTACAAGCGGAATGGTCGCCGCACGGAGACGACACCCAAGATCTTTCGTGCTTGATCCCCACATGATCCCGGCGCTTTTTGTGCTCAGATCGTACCGTTTTCGTGCCATTTACCGGGGCATTCCCGGGCGCCGTCTCCCCCCTCCGCCAAAAGGTACCCGAAAAGGTCGGCCCGACAAGATGCTTCAGAGAGATATCATGGTCCGACCATCGTTACTCAATCGGGGGCCGACGAACTCCATTATTCTATATTTGCGCATTCTGGGAGGGAATTTAGGTTCCTGTTCCCACTCGCCGGGAGAACGGTCCCGCATGGACCTGTGAAGGGAACCGGTGGTCATCAGGCAGAGACAGTACCTTCTACGGCGTGAGGGCTGCCCCATGGTACCCCAACGGTGCTTTGTCCGGAGAGCCCCTCGGATGGCGTAGAGTCCATGGAGAGGGGGTCCTGACGTCCGGTCACCGTCCTGGAGTAGTGCAGCGAGGGCACGAAGGAACACACAGTCTGTTGGGATAACGGTACGAGACGGATGAGACGGGTCCGGCATGCCCGCCCACTGCCTACACTCGCGTAGAATCCCTCCCAGTGCCGTTTCCTGGACATCTGTCCCTGAATCAGGATTCGGTGGGGAACAGCACCCCTAGAGGTCACCTGAGAGGAGGAAGCTCCCGGATACTCGGGCTCCAGCGAACTCCTCCTTCCCCCGGGGAGTTCAGAGGATGAAGCCGACTTCCCCCGTGAGAGATCCACAGGAGTCCGTTGAGGTCTAGCTTCTCACTCCTCTGGGGCACACGTGTCGCTGTGACTCAGTTGGAGCCCCAAGGCCCAGCTCTCTCGGTTCTTCACGGGTTCTCCCCGATCTGATCTCAGACAGTGGACGCACACAGCACTGAGACGGCGGCGGTACGCGATTCCCCGGGGCCCTCTTCGCACACCACAGTCCCGGCCGTGGCAGCTCTTCACGGCATGGCCTTTGATGTGGGAGTTCCCAAGATATCTGTGTTTACATCTGTAATGTCATTGAGTGACCATGCTGTGGATCTATCGAACTCGATATTTGGTGAATAACTCAGTCATTCATGAAAGAAGGAATACCAACTGCAACATGTTGCAGTAGCCATCTCATTTCTGACATTCCTTCATAGGTTCGATGTCATGGGTATCGGGTGACCACATGCGACAGGTGTACAGGTACGCTCTCCTGTAGCTGATATGGTCCCTGCATCTGAATTCATGACTACCAGTGATGAGCGCCCATACAATCCCAATATTCGCAGGAGCTCAATACTCTCAATATACGGCCATAGTAGGGTTTTGGGCGACTCCATGTCCGGAGCGGACCACCTTCGCGTCTTGTAGGCCCCCTAGCGGCGTTCTCAGGGCATTCTGCGTCGATGTCATAACCGCATGTCTGTCCCCCCCTGGCGTTGTGAAGGGAACGTGGGTCGGCTTCTCGGCCGGCGATCGGAGCGTGATCCTGTCGTCCGTGTGACCAATCGCACGACGTCTCTTGCGGAAGCTCAAGTCGGGCAGCTTGCCCCGACGCCGTGGGAGTCGGCAGAACAGTGACAGGTCGAGCTAAGCGTTGCCCGGTGAAGCTGCGGGAAGCAAAGCTAGCAGTCCAGCTGCGACGTCGTGCACTCCTCTTCCATGGGGCCTCCCGAGGACACGCTCCCACGGCGACTCATTCGTGTCGACCGGTTGCGTCGACGATCCCAAGGGCATCGACATGGATTCCCGGACGATATGGACATCGAGGGAATCTCTTCAGTCGGGATCGATGAAATCACGGGGAATTCTGGATCGACCGGGATCGAAGAAACCACGTCGACGTGAAATGATGCGACATGGATTCCCGGGCGACATGGACATCGAGGGAATCTCTTCAGTCGGGAGTGACGAAATTACGAGCCGTGGAACTCTCCGGATCGATCGGGATCGAAGAAATCACGTCGACGTGATAATCAGACTCTCTTCCTCTTCTTTCTCTTCTCGAGCCCTCCTAGCCCAAATGTGGCCCATCTATTGTCTTCCCTAATATAAACACACCCTTAAGGGGTGTTATATTAGTTCTCTCTTAAGGGCCAAGGTTTAGAGAGGTGGAGGGGGTAAATGGGCAGTGAAATAGTACCCGAAATACCCTTTCGACCGGTCTCATAGGGAGGTGCCCTACTTCGTAGGGTACCTCGAGTCCAAATCGTCACAAATCCATGTCGAATTTCTCCACCATCTTCAAGTACCCTACTAACGTAGGGTACCCAAATGGACGGGAGAATTTTCCCGTCAAGGAAGACTCACATCGGCCTCAAGTGGAGTTCCTCCACAATTGCCCGTCTCGGCAGGTATTGGTGAAATAGGGAACGCATCTTTTCCCGACCATGTCGTCGTGGCCTGCATCTTCGATGTGAACTTCCCGCAGCCCTTGCGTAAGCAAGACTACGCGGGAATTGCAGTCGTCTCCTCTGGGACCAAATGTCGCCCTCCCCATTTCCACATGGAGCGTGGTGAATCCGCCTGGAGAACACTGTTGCCATCGGGCGTCCGCCGGCCTCGGCTGGTTTTGCCCGTGCGGACGTGTTGTGACGGGTCCCCAAGGGAGCGAAATGGCGTTGAGCATGGAATACAGGCAGAGGATGCCGTCTTTCCACTCAGGCGGAAGGGCCCCAATGGTATGGGCAGGAGGGCGCCTGAAAGGCCTCTATGTTCGATGCGGATCATCCGCAGAGGCTGCCGACTGGAGTCTTCGCCAGGCCTTCCGACGTATGCTGTCCGGATCTCCAGTTGCAGATAGGACGAAAAAGGCCCATCTGCAGCGTCGATCTCGTCAACACAGCATAAAGCCGAAGGGTGCCATTCGTGCCGGTGTCTGCGTACACCATTATGCACGTTGGGCAAAGTGGGCTCCCAGGGGGACTCACTTGCGGGTAATGCAGTCCCCCCGCAGATGCGCTTAGTCGTCTTGACAGATTTTCCCGTGAATCCGACCGCAAGTCTCCTGGATGCTCTGCGCCGCCGCCGGGGCCTCCTGCCATCAGGACGGAAGTAGGACGTCAGGCATCTAGTCGCCGCCTTTCCCATAGGTGTGGAAGCCACTCAAATCCGGCCGATTTCCCTACGAAAGAGCTCCATCGAGCGGGGGTTGAGCACCGTGATCCTAGTGCTCTAGGTGCCCTTCGTTCCTGGGTGGAGTATGTCTTGTTACCGTTTTGGGCACTTAGAGAGGGCATCCCCAACGTTGTAGGATTGGGCTCGATACCCATCGCAAGGAAGCCGATCGGGATGGAGGCGTTCCCGCATGTCACGGTCAGGACAGAACGTCCCCTTTTCCCGATTCAGAAACTCCATGCTTCCACCTTTCCCTGTCGACTCTATTCCCCGCCCCACGAAAGTGGACGATCGCCAAACAAGACGGCCCCGGACGGATATGCGAAATCTCAGGCCGGTCGATCCGACGGGCTCCAACACGACGCCGACAGTTCGGGGTTGATAACTCGGACTGCGGGGAGGCGATCAGGTCCTGAAGAAGGAGATCTTGCGAAGACTCCGGGCATCGTGACGAAAAGTCGCGGGAGGGAACTCCACCCCGAATCGAACATCGGGTTGGGTATTCCTGAGTCCTTGGGCTTCTGCACCTGTTGTTGGCCTCCTCAAGTTGCTGTGCTCCGGTGGCGACGAGCTTCCACGGGATCGTGCGTTGTCTTGCCGGGAGTAGCCCCAGAAACGGCACGTGGGGCAGAGCTTCCTCCGTGGAGATTCGTCCCTCTACTTTGCATTCTGGCCAAGTATGATGGTTGATGCAGAGAGTCCATTTTGCCGATATCTATCTGATCTGGTCAGTAAAGGGAAGGTGATGATCAATCCAAGAAGAGTGAAAATGGGGCGGCAAGGATACGGCTTTCAACAACATTCGAAGTAGTCAAAGTGCCACTGCAACAGTTGCAGTCGGGTTCCACAGTGTCGAGAGAAGAGATGTAGCTCTACAGGAAACAAAAAGGCTGCACGTACTTACGACTATGAGGGGCATTGCTTCGATGAAGATATCCGCTCTAGACAATGCCTTCAATCCAATAATCCAGTCAGTCCAGAGAAGCAATAGGAAGACCGGTACTTAATCCACTATTTGCCGTAGTAACGTTTGATTTGACCGACACGAGAGGGAGATGACCGGAGCAGCAGGCGAGAGGCCACGAGTGATTCAGAGGACTTTGAGCGCAGAATTCGGTTGGATCAAGCGGTGTTCTTGAGGATGTGCAGCGCGATCTCGATTGGAGCCGGTCTTTTGCGCAGGGCAGCGCGTGTCTTTCGAGACAGTCCACTGCCCGCTTTCCGA
>Ga0209045_1001976_pt1 | contig 16149 bp, 5 predicted proteins | sample SaaInlLV_10m_DNA_4_FD_184664 | JGI IMG/M metagenome (GOLD analysis project Ga0209045, IMG submission 184664) | Marine microbial communities from expanding oxygen minimum zones in the Saanich Inlet - Saanich Inlet SI072_LV_200m_DNA (SPAdes) (version 2) | ecosystem: Environmental > Aquatic > Marine...
TCTCGCCCTCCAAGGACTCTCTGAGCCATCCATGCCCGATGGAGGGCGAGACTCCGTCGAGCCGTCTGATGCTCTCCCCCCACGTAACTGAGGCCTTACCATTCCCCAACTCTACCCGGGAATCGTGTGGCATCCCGTCCCCATGCGGTCGCTGCTCTCCTGCGGGGGTCTTGCATTCGTCTGGCTCCACATCATCTTCCCCGTCGGCAGAAGCCATGAGAACCCATAAGCCGTTTGTCGCGGGCCGCCAGCACGATCGGAGAGCATCGCATGCTTCGGGGGGCGTCGTCACGTTCGTCCTGGCGACCTTGCCGTTTGCTCTCATCATCCGGGAGAGTACTGGCTCGACGAACTGTGGCTTGAGAAGATGCAGGCAACTTCCGGGCCGTCCATCGCGGAACGCCCACCACCACAACCGGGAGATTTTCTGTGGCCGCAAAGTTTGTTCTAATAGGCGGGGGAAGCTATGGCTGGACCCACAGATTGGTGACTGACATCGCGTGTCTGCGCACGTTGCACGGCATGCACATCGTGTTGCATGACATCAATCCTGACACCCTCGCAATCACGTTGCCGCTTTGCCGGAAGATCTCGGCGGCCCTTGGGGCGAACCTGAAGATCGAGAGTACAACGGATCTCGATGCGGCGCTTCAAGGCGCGGACTTTGTGGGACTGACCATCACCACAGCCGGGCAGGAAGGGAACCGTCTCGACCATCTCATCCCCATGGACTACGGCATTTTTCAGACCGTGGGCGACACCGTCGGGCCCGGTGGATGGAGCAGGGCGTTACGCAATATTCCGGTTGTCGTTGACATCGTCCGCCGGGTGGAACAGATCGCACCGAATGCCTGGTTCATGAACTACTCGAACCCGATGACCGTTCTGACCCGGGCGCTGCTACGGACGAGTGCCGTCAAGTCGGTGGGGCTGTGCCATGAACTGCAGGGATTTCTGTTGCATGCAGCCACCTGGCTGGGGGTGGACTGGGAGAAGGACATGCGCGTGCGGGTCGCCGGCATCAACCATCTCATCTGGATCCTGGGGCTTGATGTGAGAGGCCTCAATGGGCTCGAGTTGCTCCGGCAACGGGAGATGTCTCCAGACGCTTTCGAGCCGGTTGGCGAGCTTGGACCTCCCGAGGAACTGCTTGAGGCCGGCGGCGTCAATCCGCACCACGCCATCAAGTTCGATTTTCTGCGTCGTCTCGGCATCATGACCGGGGCGGGCGATGGGCACACAGCTGAGTTCTTCAGCCATTACCTGCGCGACGAGGCGAGTATCCGACGATGGGGGTTCGATCCGACCAACAAGGCGCACACGTTCTCGCACACCTCGGACTACGATAAGCGCAAGGCGGTCGCCGAAGACCTCTTGTCCGGCCGCCAGGAGCTGTGGCTCAAGCACTCGCACGAGCACGCCAGCCGCATCATTGCGGCGTTGGTCGGAGCCGAACCCGGACTGTTGACACCGGTGAATCTGGCGAACACGGGGCAGATCGAGAACTTGCCCAGAGGTGCCGTAGTAGAGACCCTTGCCAGCGTCGATCAGCTGGGCATTCACCCGCTGTGTGTTGGTCCACTCCCTGCCGCCCCCGCGGCCTGGACCATGCGGCATGTCCTTGTCCAGGAGATGATCGTCGAAGCGGGGTTGACCGGGAATCGGGACCTGGCCGTCCAAGCCTTGAGCTGCGATCCCCTCGTCCCCGATCCGGACACAGCCCAGAAGATTGCCGACGACGTGTTCGAGCAGTTCCGAGACTGGCTTCCCCAGTTCCACGGGAAGTGGACGCCATAGCGTCGACAGGTTTGGGCAGCCCGTGGCGGGCGGGTGACCGGGCACGCATATTGGCTCGCCCAGGGACCGCGATCAGTAGGATTGCTGCCAGTGACTGCAAACAGGAGGGAGCGAGGCCGGATGAAGAGCACGATGATAGCGCGACGGGCTTGGAGGACGTTTGCGGCCACATTGCTGGTCGGCACGGTCAGCGCCCCGACCCGTGCTGCACCAACCGATGTGCCGGTCAAGAACCCCTCGTTTGAGGAGGAGGCCGGGGCTAACGGCGTTCCTCCCGGCTGGCGTCTTTACATCAGTCCGGGCGGGAAGGCGCCGGATCTGGCCCTGCGCGTTGCGGAGTCCGCAGCGCACGGGGAACGTGCCTTGCGTGTTGACGACAATGACCCGGGAAAGGAGATCGGCGTGCAACAGGAAGTCGCAGTCAAACCGAACACGTGGTACGAAGCCAGCGCCAGCGTGCGCGCCGCACCCGGATGCACAACAGAGGGCGGGCATTTCATGCTCGCTTTTGGGCCGACCTACAAGCTCTTCCGGGCTTACCTTGGGAGAGAGAACGACAAGGGCTTCTCGCGCATCAGCTTCAAGGCCAAGTCCCCTGCTGACGCGAAGACCGCAAATATCATCATCTATACCCACGCGATACCCACGCCCAACTTCATTGTTGATGACGTGAAACTGGTGGAAGGGGTGGAGCCGCCACCGCCGCCGCCACCGCCTCCCCCGAAACCGACTCCGCCTGTGTACGCGAACGTCAAGGACCTGCACTTGGCGACCCCGTTGGTCACTGACGGCAAGCCGAATGCAGCTATCGTCGCCCCGGCTCGGGCACCGTTCAGGGCTTTGGCTGCACGGGTGCAGAGCGCAGTGAAGGCCCGCACGGGCGTGGTGCTGCCGATTGTCTCGGACACGTCTCAGGAAGCGGCGATCCCGCTGCGTGGCAATCTGGTCCTTCTTGGGAACCGCTCGACCAATCGCGCGGTCGAGGAGCTCTACAACTTCCATTACACGCTTCTCGATCTGCGCTATCCCGGGCCTGGCGGGGCGGTTGTCCGCACGCTGCACAACCCGTTTGGCGACGGGCACAACGCGGTGTTCGTTGGTGCCAGTGACGACGAGGGGATGGCCACGGCAACGGAGCTGTTCGAGACGGCAATCGAGCGTATCCCAGCGGCGGATGGCTCACTCGCGCTCGGGCGTCTGGCCGAGATCAAGCTGGGGCGCGGGGTAGAGGTCCCGACCGATGTTCGCGAACTCCGCATCTGGGAGGCATCGCGTGGCTACGGGGACATCGGCTACTTCGGCTGGAACAGCATCAGCAAGCACATGGCCGCGTACTACATGACCGGTGATGAACATCACGCCCGGGAAGTCATCCGACTCGCGTTCCCCGACGCTGAAGCCAAGCAGCAGATTGCCGACATCGATGGTGAACGGATCGAGAACAAGGACGAGCCGCTGAGCGGTCCCTACCACTACAACGCACACATGCTGGTTCTGTACTGGGATCTGATCGAGGAGAGCCCGGCGTTCAGTGACGAGGAGCGTCTGCTGGTCACGAACGCGCTTTCCAAGCAACTGACGCACCATAAGGGCACTCGGTCATTCGCGGTGAAGGCGCCGCCGTCCGTGGGGTCGCGGCACGGCCAATGGACAGCCATGTCACTGTATTGCCTGGGACGCTATTTCCAGAACTACTACCCCGATCCGGTCTGGAAGCACTGCCGCGAAGAGGGACGCCTGCATTTCGGATCGTTGCACAAGTACGTCTGGGTTGTCGGTGAGTTCGATTGCCTGCCCTGGTATCCGACGGGGATCGCGCCGATCTTCGCGTATCTCGCCCTGACCGGGGACCGCAAGCCGATTGAGAACGGGGTCATGGACACGCTTCTGAGTGGTCTCGATATTCTCAGTGACGGCAAGAATCCGGACGGGGCTCTGGGGTCAGCGTCCATGGGTTTCCTCCACAAGGCTGCCTACCTCTGTCAGGATGGTCGTTGTCTGCACTGGCGGGATCGTGCTGGGGTGGACACGGCGGTCTTCCGTCTGGGCCAATCGTTCTGGCCGGAGCCGGGACTCAAGCCCAGACCCTTGGATGACATCGTCGGGAAGTGGAGCGTTCTGGGCCTCTCCAAGCCGGCCTGGCGCTCCCGACGGCCCGGCTTCAGCCACGACGCCACGTTCCGCTTTGCCAGCTACCGGAGTGCCTCGGACGAGACCGGCGACCTCGTCTTCCTCAAAGGCATCAACCGCCAGCTGCGCAACCCCTACCACAACTTCTCGGTGCTCAAATTGCGCTTGGCCGGGCATGATCTTCTGGATGGCTATGGGACGCAGATCACCACGCGTGCCGATGGCATGGTCGAGCCTGCCGTCGCCATGAACGGGGCCTTGCGCACGTGCGATGTCGTGGGCGCTACGACGCATGCTGTCGGCGAAGTCCCTGACCTTGCCTACTGCAATCTGCGGCGGCACCTGGCGTTGCGCCGTGACCGTTACGTGCTGATGGTCGATGACCTGACGTTCCGCAGCGACAGCGAAAACATCGAGGCTCAGTTCGGCTGGGAACGCGCTGCGAGCATCGGGCATAGCGTGCCCGGGAACGGCGTGATGGCGATGGCCACTGGCAGTGACCCCGTCATTACCGGTGATGGTTGGCTTGAGGTACGTGCGCTGGCAGCCCCGTGTACGACGAACATGAACGCGTCCCAGGACATGGTTCGTCTAGGCAGTCTTGACACGCTGCTTCTGCGCTGCCGGGAGGTCGGGCAATGGCTTGAGCTCCCGTTTCGGGTCAACGGTGACGTGACCGGGGGTCTTTTCGTCGATGTCCTCAAGTATGCCGATCGTGGCGTTGTTCGTGTGCTCCTGGACGGCCAGCCGGTTGGCACCGGAAAGCACGATCTGTATGCGTCCGGAGCGGAGCGCGAACGCATCGCCCTGGGCACGCACACACTCTCTTCCGGCGAACACCGCTTGCGCCTGGAGGCGGTCGACATCAATGAGACTTCGGGCAAAGGGTACATTGCTCTGATCAGTCTCCGGGTCGAGTCGAGCGTACTCAAACCCGATCCCAAACGCCAGAGGAAGGCCATCGACCTTTGCTTCGCCGATGCCACCCCGACTATCTCGGAGGGGCGCATCGTGCGCATGACGTGGCGCGGCCCGGCCAGGGCCGAGGAGCATCGGGTGTTCTTTACCTGTATCGCCAGGAACCCGGGCCCGGCGATTGATGAACCGGTCTGTGCCCGTTTGGCTCCGAATGCGGCGGCGCTGTCCGTGCCGCAGGCGGCTGTGGCTGTTCGCGGTACCTTTCGGGAGCTTTCGGGGGAACTGGTCGTGCTCGCGGAGGACCATCTCTTCGGCACGGGGTGTCGTGCGGCGGGTGGGGAGAGTGCGCTTTTCACGGCGGATAGGCCGGTGTCCGTGGATTGGGACTTTAGCAGTGGCGCGGTCGCGTTGGTGGCTGATGATGAGGCGACCGTGGTGTTCGCCGCGGAACCCGGCGAGGCGCGCCTGGACGGCCGGCCTCTGACGCGTTCGGGAGCGACCCCCAACGCGGTAACGGCAGTGTTGTCAGCCGGACGCCATGAGCTTGAGGGGGTCAGGCTACCGGCTGACGTGAAGACTGCACTTGAGGCATATCTGAAGGCTGCAGTTGCAGAAGGGCGACAGCTTCGGAAGGGGGCCTCGAAGTCAGCGGCCTCGCAGGGCGTTCGGGCTACAGACGCGCCGCGTCTGCGTGAGCTCTTTTCCGCCAGCGTCGGCGGGCCGGTCACGGCCCTGATCACGGCTCCGCGTGGCGACGGTCGCATGATCTGTGCCGCCGAACGTAAAGCCGTCCACGTGCTCGACGCCACTGGCAAGCCGGTCCGGGATCTGGCTGCTGACGGGAAGGTGCGGATGCTCAACTGGTGGCATGACCACGACCTCTTGCTCGCGGGTTGCGCGGACGAGAAGGTCATTGCTTTCGACGCCGACGGCCAGCGCAGATGGGTATTCGTTTCGGAGATGGATCCCGCTGTTTTCCGTGCGGCGAAGACGTATTGGTTCAAGTCTGCCCCGGGGCACGGCGGCATTCACGGTCTCCATACCGGCCTGTTCAAAGGCGGCAAGAGCCAGGCTTTTGTCGGCAGCGCCTGTACGCTTGAGATCATCGACGAGCACGGGAAGCTGGCCAAGCGGATGGCGCAGTTCTGGGGGAAGGTCTCGCACTTCACGATCGTTGACGGACCTGACGGCAGTCTGAACCTGTTGGCGGCGCGCAAGTATGCCGGCGGTGGGGCGATGCGCATCATCAACAATCGGCGCATCACGCCCGGCGCGGGGGGATTCCTCACCGTACCCAAGGGGCACACCTTCATGCGCGGCTGGGCGAACATGAGTCGGCGCCACATCCTGTACGCGGATCTGGATGGGGATGGCGTCAAAGAGGTGATTCAGGACATGAACGGGGCCTGGAACCGGATCACGGTGTACACCGCGACGGGCGAGCCGCTCCACGACGCGAGCTTCGGTCCGGGGAAGAGGATTCCGTATCGTAACATGCGCGGCCTCGATGTCGCGGACCTGGACGGCGACGGCAAGCTTGAGATCATCGCGGCCACCTCGAGCGGACTGGTGGTCGTGCTTGATCACCAGTGCCGAAAAGTGTGGTCACGACTGCTCCCCAGTCCACCGGCCCTGCTCAAGGCCGTGCACCCGAAGGGCGCGAAGACGGCGCAGGTGTACGTTGGTTGCGAAGATGGGACCGTGGTTGTCCTGGATGGCAGTGGCGAGTGCGTAGATGCGGGAACGGTCGCTGGATACCCAACCTGCATCGCGGCGTTGGACGACAGCGCACATGAAGCTGGGATCGTGATCGCGACCGCCAAGGGGCAGGTCACGCTGTTCGACGTCACGCATTGACCGCTTCAACAGCGTCCGAGGTCGAGGCCCCAGAACCGCCGGCGCGGGCCGCCAAGCGCGGAAATCCGGGGGCCTCCCCCAGTGATAGGGGACACAGTAGACATGCAGAACATGGCAACCGCCCAGCTCTGCGGCCCCAGCCGCCTCGCTGTCGGCGCAACCGTCGTCCTCTTGGGATGCAGACTCGCTGCGGTGCCCCCCGAGTGGCCGTGTTACCGACACGACAACGCGCGCAGCGGGGTCAGCCCCGAGCCGCTATCCACTCCCCTATACCTGCAGTGGACGCATGTGCCGCGGCACGCTCCCCGACCGGCCTGGCCTGAGCCGGGGAAGGAGTCGCACCGCATGCCGTTCGACTACGCCTTCCAGGTGGTCAGTGATGGAGACCTGGCCTTCTTCGGCTCCTCTGCGGACCACAAGGTCTACGCCCTTGACCTGAAGACGGGACGGGAGCGCTGGAGTTTCTTCACAGAAGGACCTGTCCGGTTCGCGCCGGCGCTGGCAGGAACGCGCCTGCTGGTGGCCTCGGACGACGGGTACCTCTACTGCCTGGCGGCCGGCAGCGGCAAGCTGCTGTGGCGGTTCCGGGGTGGCCCGAGGGACGAGCGGCTCGTGGGCAACGAACAGATGATCTCCCGCTGGCCCGCGCGCGCCGGCGTGCTGGTCGACGGCGAAACCGTCTACTTCGCAGCGGGGATGTGGTCGTCGGACGGGATCTACCTCTATGCGCTTCGCGTGGTGGACGGAGGCGTGATCTGGAAGAACGACACGATCGCCCACATCTACATCCGACTCCCGCATCCCCTTCAGGAAGGGATCGGCGGCATTTCGCCACAGGGATACCTGGCGCTCTGGAAGGACACGCTGATCATGGCGACGGGGCGTTCGTCGCCAGCGGGGTTCGACAAGGAAACAGGCGAGTTCCTGTTCTTCGATAACGCGTTAATGAAACTGCATCACCCCGGGAGCTCCTGGGTGATCGCCGGCAGAGATATGGTCTTCAGCGAACGGCGATTGGTGGAGCCGGACCGCCATGTCAAGCTGGGCGAAGCAGAGCCGGCTTTCGGCGAGGGCCTGACCGCGTGGCACTACCGCACTGGGAAACAGGCCCTTGCACTGCACAACAAGCATCGGGCCGTGATCGGCCCCGACACGATGTATGCAACCGGCGGTGGGAGTCTCACGGCGATCGATTTGGCCGCGCTCACAGCGGCCGCGCCGGGTTACGTCGGCACGGGCAAGGTAGACCCAACCATCCCCGCACGCGTGTTCGAGTGGCCACAGGAAGACGGCATCCCGAACAAGCCCTTGCGCTGGCCGCACGACACGCCGGGAATGAGCAAGAACACGCTCTATCCGTGGTTCGGCTCAAAGGTCGCTCCCGTGACGGCGAAGACGTTTGCGAAATGGGAAGCGCCGGCAGGCCGAACGTATGAGCTGATCCTTGCCGGCACGACGCTGGTCACGGGTGGGCGCGGCAAGGTCGTCGCATTCGATACGACCACCGGGAAGGCCGTGTGGAAAACAAGCGTCGAGGGGCAGGCCAGAGGTCTGGCGGCAGCAGGCGGGCGGCTTCTGGTCAGCACGAGTTTGGGGCGGCTTCTGTGCTTCGGGGCTGCTGAGCCCGAACCCTTGGCCACAATCAAGGCACCGGTGGTCGTGCAGACCCGTAGCGAGAGCGTCCGTTCACGGGTGACACGTCTGCTCGAGAACGTGGCCGTGACGGAGGGGTACTGCCTGATGCTCGGAGCCGGCGACGGGCAATTGGCCGCGGAGCTTGCCCGACAGTCCAGACTAACGACTTATATCGTCGAGCCGGATCCATCGACTGGTCACCGGGCCCGGGGCGCGCTTGACGCCGTTGGTTTGCAGGGCGCGCGCGCAACTGTGCACCATGGGAGGCCGAGCGAATTGCCCTACGCTCCCTACTTCGCCGACTTGATTGTGCTTGACGCCGACGCTGCACCCCTGAATGCGTGTTCGGCTGGTGAGTTGTATCGGGTGCTGCGTCCGTGCGGAGGCACCGCTTGGATACGTCCTCGCGATGGCTCCCCGGACGGCTTGGCCCAGGTCGAGGGCTGGCTCCGGGACGGTGGGGTGCCGGCGGCGGAGCTGAGCCGAACTCCTACCGCGGTCATCGTGCGGCGCGGGGAAGTCCCCGGCGCGGGAACGTGGACGCATCAGTACGCCGACGCCGGTCGTTCCGCTGCGTCAGCTGACCAGTTGGTCCGGTTGCCGCTGCGTCTGCTCTGGTTCGGCGGGCCGGGGCCATCCAGGATGGTCAGTCGTCACTGGTACGGGCCTGCTCCGGTCAGCATCGGCGGGCGGATGTTCGTTGCTGGTCAGCACCACCTGATTGCTGTCAATGCTTACAACGGACGAGAGCTCTGGTGTCGCGAGCTGAAGGACGTTGCGCGCTTCTCCGCGCAGTACCGAGGTGGCGGAATCGTTGCCGATGAGGACCATGTGTACGCGCTCCAAGGCACGGTATGCCTGCAGCTGGACGCCGTCACCGGGGAAACCGTGCGACGGTACGACGTGCCAAAGGAGGCGATGGGAATCGCGGTCCTGGAGAACCCGTTTCGGGTCCACAGATCGGATCGGGGGAAGCCGAAAGCGACGCGCAACGCTGCTCCCCGTCCGAACCGGGTTGAGTGGGAGTTTCTGGCAGTTTCCGAGGATCTCGTTCTGGGCAGTGTCGGCCTGCCGAATTTCCTCTGGACGACGCGCCCGGAAGCCTATCCGGAAGGGAAGTACGTGTTCGCATGGCGGAAGGACGATGGGGCCCTTGCGTGGGTGCACGAGGTCGAACAGGCGGTCGACCCGAAGGCCATCGTTGTCGGAGACAGGCACGCGGTCTTGATTGACCGCACGGCCGAGGCCGAGGTGCAGCGCGCCAAGCTCCGCGGCACGTCTCTACGACCCTCGTCCAGCCTGACAGCTATCGAGCTGGCAACCGGCAACGTCGTGTGGCAGACGAGCGAGGAGCTGCGCGGAACGATGCTCTGGAGCAGTGGGGACGTGGTTGTGGCGACCGGCGGCAAGCCCTCGGCCTACTCGGTTGAGACGGGGGAACTGCTATGGTCCAAATCGATTCCGGGGTCGCGATGTCCGGTGATCACCGGGGACACGTTCTACGCCTACCCGTACGCCTACGAACTACGGACCGGGAAGCCGCTCACCCGCCTGGATCCCCTCACTGGAGAAGCGACGCCATGGAGGATCGGGCTGAAGGGGGGATGCGGCACGCTTTCCGGGTGTCCAAACATGCTCTCTTATCGTGCGGGCTCGACCGGATTCTACGACCTGGCGGGCGACAGTGGCCTCCATACTCTCGGTCAAGTCCGGACCGGTTGCTGGCTGAACGCGATCATGGCAGGGGGCATGGTCCTCATTCCCGAGGGCACAAGCAGTTGCACGTGCCCCTACAGCTACCAGACTTCCCTGGCTCTCGTCCCGGACGACCGGCACGAATCCTGGGGTCTGTTCCCGGAGCAACGGTTCAAACGGGGCGCCCGAATCAAGCAGGTTTGCCTCAACATGGGGGCGGCGGGAGACAAGCGTGACAACGGGGGTAGCCTGTGGTTCGGATACCCTCGTCCCTTTCGGCCGGGAACACAGACGCTCCCCGTCGTCACGAACCCCGAAGCACGATTTCGCCGGCGCAACGCCGACAGCCTGCACGTTACCGGTGCGAAGTCACCGTGGCTGTATACCTCGGACGGCGAGGGGATCCAGCGCGTTGAACTGGGGCTGACGATCAACCGGCCTGCCGTTGCCCTGCCATGCCCGCAGGCGCCGGCGGTGGACGGGCGCCTGGAGGAACTGTGCTGGAACGGCGATGAGGCGCTCGTGTTCACGACCGATGAGCAGGCTTTGGACGCCAAGGCAACAGCCTTCCTCAGACACGATGCCGACAACCTCTATATCGGCTTCCTGCGCAAGGCGTCGGTGCGCAATGGCAAGCCCGTGCCTTGGGCGACGACGACCGAGGGCGAAGACCAGCCGGTCTGGAAGGACGATTCATTGAATGTCCGTCTCGGCGGGGCCAGGAACCTGATTGTGTCCCTGTACGTATCCGCGTCCGGAGCGACTTATGACGGGCGCGGCAGTCACACCACCGGGCCATACTGGGACGGTAACTGGCACAGCGCAGTCCATGTTACGAACGAACAGTGGACCGCCGAACTCGCCGTGCCGTGGGAGATGCTGGCCAAGGCGGAGGTGTCAAAGGAGCGGCTTCGAGTGTACCTCGAGAGCACAAACCAGACAGGCGTGGGGCCGAAGCGCAGCCATTTCAGATATCGGTCGTGGAGCAGGTACGGACAATTCGCGGGACTCACCGATGTCTCGCTGACGGGACTGCCGCCGACAAAGCTGCATCGGTACCGGGTTGCACTCCATTTCGCTGAGGTCTCCGAGGCCAGCCCCGGTGAGCGTGTGTTCGACGTCAAGCTTCAAGGCCGAACCGTACTGACCGCCCTCGATGTGGTCCACGAGGCGGGCGGCCGGAATGCGGCCCTCGTCAGGGAATTCCAGGACATCGAAGCCAGTGATGCCCTCACGCTGGAGCTCGTCCCACGGACAGCCCGGCTGCCCATTCTGAGTGCTGTGGAAGCGTACGAGCAAGAGCCTTGACCGTGGGAGGCGCAAGCTGCGATGAACTGGGGCGCTGCCGGAGCCGTAACTATGGAGTGGATACCATGCGTCGATTCCTGACTACTGTTCTTGTGCTCTCGTTCGCATGCGTCGCGTTCGCCGAGGACATCTTCCGCGAGTCTTTCGGAACGCCCACTCCCGCTCCTCCCCTGCACCACACGTGGGGCGACAAGCCCATCGCGGTCATCGACAACAAGGTCGAGAAGGGCTCGGCCCATCTCGGGCTCGCCTACCCCGCGGAGGTGAAACACAACCTGTCCTACTGGACATACAAGCTGGCCGAACCAGTCCCGATCGCTCCACAGTTGGAGACGATTTCGTTTCGTGTGAAGACGGACGTACCCGTGTGGATCAAGATTGGTATCAGGCCCTTCAACTTCATCTACCACGGTCCCGGGGTCGGGGCCTCACCCGACTGGCAAACTGTCACGCTCAAGGACGCCTACGAGGAGTTGAGAAAATGGTGCGAGAACGGGAAGAGGAATCCCGCGGACGGCTTTGTCGACAAAGTGATCGTTGCCGTGGGCAACAAGGCGAACACCAAGGCTGATATTCTCGTTGATGATATCGCACTGGAAGGCCCCAGCGGAGCGAAGAAGGCCGTCGAGCACGAACGCTTCATCAGGCAAACGAGGCGGATTCACATCGCCGCTATTTCGCTTGTCTGGGACGAAGGCCATCGGACCCTGGCCAACACACTCACGGCCCTCGACGAGGCCGGCATACTGAATGCCGACATCGCTTGTCTGCCGCAGGAGTGCGTGGATCAGCCGCCTGAACCGATCCCCGGTCCGGCTTCAATGGCCATTGCTCGCAAAGCGGCTGAGCACGATATGTACGTCATCGGGAATCTCCGCGAGGGCGAGGGTGACAGGATCTACATCACCTCGTTCCTCTGCGATCGGCAGGGGGAGATCGTCGGCACCTACCGCAAATCGCACAAACTGCCGTTTGACGGCGACATCAGCCTGGGGGATGATCTCCCCGTCTTCAACACGGACTTTGGCGCAGTAGGCATGAAGATTGGCACAGACCACTACTTCCCCGAGATAGACCGCGTGCTGCGATCACGGGGTGCGTCGCTCATCGTTTGGTCAACCCTTCCCTTCCCGCAGCGCGATGAGCATCAGATCACCACGCTTGTGAAGGGGCGAGCCCTGCAGTACAGCGCGAACATCGCTGTGGCTCGTTACGCCGGCAAGGAAGGCTACGGGGGTTATTCGAACCGTTTCTCCTGGTGCGGCAGCTGGCCCTTGGGTCGGGCGCAGGTCTTTGCCCGTGACGGCCACACCGTCGCCGACTCCGGTCACCGGGGAGGGGTGGCCATCGCGAGCCTGCCACGGACTATGCTCGGGGGCGGTTCCCGTGACGGTGGCTATCCTACCGAGGGCAAATTCTCCCTCATCACCGCTGACGAAATTCCACCGCCGCAGACGCGCACGCCGGATATGAAGCGCGTCATCCGCGCCGCCGCAATCGAGTGCGACACCAATCTGGACAGGCTCGACGCGAAGCTGGACGAATGTGGCGCGTCAGGCTGCGACATCGCCTGCCTCTGGGAATACGTCTGGTATCGCAAGGATGAGGAAGTCGAGAGATACAGGCAACGGAACCAGAAGCGCCTGGCCCGGATCGCTGCGGCCGCCAAGCGTAACAAGATGTACGTCGTCATAGCTGGCGAGCTCGAGCGCGGGTTCAATGAGTCCATCCTCTATGATCGCCAGGGCGAGGAGATTGGCCGATATACGAAGATCAACCAAACCACGTCCAGAGACTCCAAGTACTTCCGGGCTGGGCAGAAGGTCGGTGTTTTTGACTTGGACTTCGGCCGCATCTGCACCAAGATCTGCGCCGACGTCGGCGCGCACGAGATTGACCGTGTTGCCGGACTGCATCAGGTTGACCTCCTGCTCCTCCATACGCAGGACGCCGGACCGTACAGTGAGGCCATTCGCTCACGCGACGGTCACCGCTGCATGGACAACGGCTACTTCCTGCTCCGCGCGGCGGGGGGAGGCGTAGAAACCGACCACCGCACATACATCATGGATCCCTGGGGAATGGTCCTTGCCGGGTCTCAGCGCGGCGTCGCCAACTCGCCCGTGATCAGCACCATCGACCTCGACAGTCGGCCCAAGTACTATGAATGGCCCCCCGAGCACAGCAGGGCCAAGAACCCCGTCAAGCATGGCATCCCTGAAGCGGAGCAGAAGAAGAGGATGTACGGACGTCTCAACCGGCCGGTCGCCAGGGGCGAACTCCGGGCCGTGGTCCTGAAGCAGCGTCGTCCGGAACTGTACCGGCCGAAGAAGCCGAAGAAGTGAACGAGATGAAGGTGAAGCATGTCGAGTGAACCGGACAGGGCCGCTGCGGCGGGACGAAGTGGTCGAACGGAGGACGCATCGACGGGAGAATCAGCTGCCGTTGCGACCCGCGATGTTGGCACGAATGCGGCTTCGGGCAAACCCTATTTTCCGATGGTCTTGGGGAACGGACTGGAGCATGTGCTGATTGGCTATTCCGGCGCCATGGGGGCGTGCTCGGGGCACGAGCAGTGGGCTTACGGCAACACCCTGGCTGGGCACAACCAGCATGGGGCGACATTCACCGGTTGGTTCAGACCGGACACCAGGAACCATCCCGCCCGGGGTGTGCTGAACCTGCTGCAGTGTGGCTACATCCTGCGGAGGGGGCTCCACGCAGATGGCATCGACAGGGCGGAACAGGGATTTGACGCGAACTCAGGGATCCTCTTGACCCACTGCCACCTGGGCCATGGCGATGTCCGGCTCACAACCTTCCTGACCCGGGATCACCTGCTGGTTCACAGGTTCTGCGTGACGGCGGCCGGTGACGATGTCGCGCTGCAGTTCTTCGTCCAATCTGGCTCTCCGGGTGAGCCGCTGCGGGTGGTGAGCAAACCTGGCAAAGCTGAGCAACCAGCGCCTTCGAGGTGTCAGAGCCTGGATTTCGCCATCGAAGGAGACGCGTGGCCGAGCACACCTGGGCAGCTCTTCTGCGATCATCCGGAAGCAGTCAGGGTCGAGTGCTACAACCGGCAGTCCGGCCTCGAAGTGCCTCTCGATGGCCAGGCCGAAGTCACGTTCGTGGTCCACTGCTCTCATGTCGATGACCTGCGTGCTGACATGGCCCCGGCGCAACCCGCGAGTGATTTTGACTACGCTGCCACATTGCGCCGCCACTGTGCCGAGTGGGAAGAGTTCGGCTCTCAATCGACGGTTCACGTTCCTCGTGGAGACATCGCTGACACCTACCGCACCAGCCTCTACGTCATTCGTGCCCACCAACATCCTGTTCTTGGCGGCATCACGGTGGGAGGATACCCCGGCATGTGGCGGAACGATGTCAACTCATACGACGTGTCATACAGTCTCATGGCACTGCTGGGGGCCAACCGGATGGCGGAGGCAGAACGTGTCGTCCGGTTCTGGCAGCGCATCCTCCCCAACCTGGCCAAGCGGGTAAGAGCCGCGGGCTTGCCGGGTGTTGCTTGTCCAGCGCCATTGTCGTCTTCCGGCGAAACGGAATGGGAGGCACGTGAGGAGATACTCGAGCAACGCCATTTCATTACAGCCAACATCGTTCTGCACGTGTGGCAGTTGTATCGGTATTCTGGACGGTTGGCTGTCTTGAGGGACTACTGGGATTGCCTCGAGAAGCCGTTGGGATTTCTCCTCGGTGCCTGCGTTGAGGAATTCGAAGACCACGCGGAGATCATCCGCAGTTCCGGCCCCAACGGCAAGGAGCGGATCGACGGCAAGGTTGTCTACTACCCCAATCCCATCCGGACTTTGCTCGCAACAATTGAGGCCGTGCGAGCGGTCTGCGCGGCGGCCGATCTTCTCGGCCGCGAGGTCGACCCTGGTTGGCGGCGCTTGCTGCCGAAGCTTGAGCGTGGTATCAGCGTGAACAGATTCGACGGCCTCGTGCATGCCAATCGCACGCCAAAATCGAGCGTCCGTGCCGATGCATCGTACGTGGGACTGTTTGACTGCTTGACGGACGAGAAGACGTTGCTGGCGGAGATTCACGAGAGTACCGGGCCCGACGGTTTCATGCGTTGGTCGGATCACGGATACCGCGCGATTCCCTGGATCCACACTAACGTGAGCGCTGCTTTTTCGCGCCTGGGGATGACGGAGGCGGCCCACATGGTGGACATGGCTGCAATGTTCACGACGACTCTATTTGGGCTCCCGGAAGCGGTTCGTCCCGATGGCATCTACTGCAAGACGTGGTACCCCACCGTACACGGCGGGTTTGTCCATGCCGTAAACCTGCTGCTGGCCTGTCGGCGCGATGATGTGGTGGAGCTTTTCGCCGGCGTGCCAGCCGCTTGGGGAGACGTCTGCTTCAGCTCGCACCGCGTGCCCGTGGGCCTGCTTGTGAGCGCGTCACGGATCGAGGGAAAGGTCGCGGCTGAAGTGACCAACGATGGCGACCGACCACAGTCCCTCCGTGTGCGTGCCAGCGGCACCCCGAGCTGGGACGAGGACGTTTCGCTGGCTCCCAGTGACACGGTGTCGCTGCCCACCGGCAAGGTAGTGTCAGGTTCAGAATGAAAGAATGAAAAGCAAGTTCTGTTCGCCTTGGTCGCCAGGTGCGCCCGTGAATGGACGCCGCTCCGTAGGCAGTGAGTATTTGTGACACCACGGAGACACGAAGGCACGGAGGAAGAAAGAAGAGAGGTCGTGAGATCCCGGTCCATACTACCGTATGAACTGGGCTCTCACGACGTTCTATTTGGAGGGACGCAGAGCATGGGAA
>Ga0209045_1001979_pt1 | contig 16130 bp, 11 predicted proteins | sample SaaInlLV_10m_DNA_4_FD_184664 | JGI IMG/M metagenome (GOLD analysis project Ga0209045, IMG submission 184664) | Marine microbial communities from expanding oxygen minimum zones in the Saanich Inlet - Saanich Inlet SI072_LV_200m_DNA (SPAdes) (version 2) | ecosystem: Environmental > Aquatic >...
ACTATAAAAGTTATTCAATAAAATAAGGAGTCCAGGCAAAACCTGGACTCCTTGCTTTTAGAACCATATTTTATGGATGAGATAGAGAAGTTATTTAAGCTGAAATAATGATATCTACCATCATTACAATATCCAGCACATCCAGCATACCATCCTGATTTAGATCAGCAAGGCAAATAATATCTGCCCCCGCTTCATTAGTCTGAAGTTTAAAATTCAATGTAAAAAAAGGCGGTCCCATTATGGGACCGCCTATCTTGAGAATTTAATAAATTAATGATACAATTTTATTTCATCAAAAGAACCTTTTGAATCGATGTAAAATCATTAGATATCATTTTAATCATATATAATCCGGAAGACTGAGTCGATGCGTTCCATGTAATGTTGTGTATACCGGCGTTCATATTTTGATTGACCAATTGAGTAATTTCTCTACCCAGTATATCATATACAATGATTCTGACATCGGAGTCATATGGGATACCAAATCTGATTGTGGTATTCGGATTAAACGGATTTGGATATGCAGGTGCCAATGAATAACTCATTGGTACTCCTGAATAAGAGACATCTATTCTTTCAACTGTCCAGTCAGTGGCAATACCTGAGGAGAAGTTCAATATTCCATCAAACTCAAATAACTTCATAGTACCTAATTCTGAACCATCAGTGGAGAATATTATAATAGTGTTATTACTATTGTGGATTTCCCATCCTTCTTTTACTGAAGAGGCATCAATGGTAAAATCTCCGGATACTTCCAGTTGGATTCCAGCTAAAGAACCATTTTTTGAGATACTGGCGACACCATTACTAAAACTGATGCTAGCATTTGTCAGTGGGTCGCTAATTTCTCTTGAGCTAACTCCAAGGATGATATCCACAATTGCTACCACATCCAGAACATCAAGGCCACCATCATTGTTTACATCGCCACACCAATCATCTTCAGTGGGTTCATCGCCCAAGATGACGTCTACTAATCGGACGATGTCAAGGACATCGACAGATCCATCAGTAGTTAGGTCACCTGCAACACAACTTCCTGTATTCCACCAGCTTCCACCAGGTCCATAATATCCCATTAGTGCTTCGGCCAATGCAATATCTGAAGTTTCTGACCAATCTGTTAGAGCTAAATCAGTACCAGTGTTGAATATAGGTTCAGGTCCATTCTCGATCCCTCTATGGCAGCTTGCGGCACAAGCATTCGGCATAGCATAATCGAGAGTTTTATATGGTGGTATTGCTTCAAATGTATGTGAATGAATATCATAATGTACTGCAGATTTGATGACCTTGGGATTATGGCATTTTGAACATCTGCTTGGACCACTCTCAGGATCGTAAGGATGATTCGTATGTTCAGAAACAACCGCCCCAATGACATCTAGGTTATTTTCATAATCTGCTATCATTTCGGGTGTAAGAGCTTCAAAATATTCTTCACCGGCATGGCAGGCTAAGCATAGAGTATTATTATCATTATCTGTTGCAATAAGAACACCATCCCGGTCAATTTCAGTCCGCATATGGTGTTTCACATCATTGTGAATATCATGGCAGTTATAGCAGCGAAGCGAATGACCTGGTTTTTCAGATTCATGAAAATCTATGTACTGCTGGTGATGGTGATTTGAGGTTCTTGTTTCACCCTCAACCAATCCATCATTATAATAACCACCATGATCAGAAAAGTAATCACTCCAGAGATCACCAACGGACCAATCGTGCATATCGCCTTCAACATCATTAAAGGCAAAACTTAAGGTTTCATTCGGGACACTTTTTCCATCGGCATGACAGAAACCACATAAATCAGTGGCTTGTTCAGCAGTAAGATCGCCCGATGGTGATATGATTCCTTCTGGATCACCTAAGTGATCTCCACCTGGACCGTGGCATCTTTCACAACTGGTATTGATTAGATCTTGTGTCCCATCACCATCAATATCGTATGTGGTAATTCCGATGTCAGCCGGTGAGGCATCAGGAGCATCAGCAATCCATTCTCCAGAAGCAGTCTGGCTGACTTCTGTTCCAGTGAAATGGCAACCCACACAGCGTTTTTCAAATGATCTTCCTGAAGAAGCAACATCAGCTGTTGTTGAATTGGTATTAAATAATGGTAAGCCCGAGTCGTCAAACCAGGCCTCAGCGTGATATGCAACATATTCATCTGTTTTTTCATTATATTGCACCGGTGAGACATAATGCCCTTCTGAGATAACTCCGTCAATTGTTGGAATTTTAACAATGAATCTTTGTTTATATAATCCACTGCCGCCATATGTCAGCATTACAGGGAGTGTCAATTCACCAATCGTTATTGTGTATTGATCATTTTCTGCACTGTATCCCAAGACAGGAGCATTTGCACCGAATTCTGCAAACGCCTCGGTAGTGCCAAGATCCAGCCCATCGACAAAATCATCAATTCCGTTTCCATCTGCATCGGCTACTACACCATATAGATTTTCCATTGAATGACCACCCGTTGGTACTGTGAGTCCGTTAGCGTGCATTGATGTGCTCCACCCAGATTTGTCTGTGTGACATAAAAGACATGTTTCATTGCCCACGTAACTAACTTCCTCTTCAGGTGCGTCCCCTAAAAGCAATGTATATTGACCTACATCCATTCCCTGAGAGGCATGAGAACCACCGGTATTGTCAAAGGTAGCTGTAGTAAAGTAGGTAGCAGAGTTATCTGTAAAGGCAACATCATCACTATGACCAGTATTTAGGGCCCGTTGAAATTCCACAGTCCACATTCCGGTACCTTCATCAAAAGTACCAATAGATTGAACATCCCAACGGCTGCCTTCAGCATTTTCATTTAGTATATATCCAGGATAACTATTTGCTTCATTAATTGCTGTTTCCAAATCACCTGAGGATCCACCTTCAGGAATAATTATGAAATGATCGTCTGTTATAGGTCCTGAGTATTCAGGCGCATCTCCAGCAGTATTTTTATTATCGGCATAAGCGCCAACTGTCTTTGAATCTGACCCACGACCGCCAGGATTCCACCATTTATCATCGGTAAGTCCAATTGGATTTGACCTGGCAGCTTTCCAGTGCCAGACGTCAACATTGCCATCGTATGTTTTCATTAACCCATCAGTGTGACACATTTTTGCACAATTGGCCTCAAGATTATCTGTGGCAGCCCATAAAATACCCAGTCGGTCTTCATTTCCGGATTTTCCCCAGCTTTCTCCGTCAAAACTCCATTGATTTTTATCAACGCTTTCACCTGGATCAGAATATCCTGTGAAGAGATTATGTCCATCTGTCCATTGAGCAAGCATGTATATATTTTCTGTATCATACATCACTTTCAATTCCAAACCCATTAGCGTAGTGATTGAAGTGGCATCATTCCAAATATTATCAACGGTCCCGTCCAGAACAGGTGCTGTAGAAGTGGCAAGTGCCGTAAGTGTACCACCAGTATATTTTGATTCTAGATTTGCATGAGTCTCGTCAATTGTTGTGAAAACACCCATTCCACCAAAAGCATGACAATTCATGGTGTTGCAGCCCATTCCGCTTTCAGAATATAAAGGAACGGTATCGTCATGGTCAGTCGGGAAAAATGGTACCTTGATGTGACAGGATGTGCAGACTGTTCCGGCATCTGATGTAAATTGATCATTAGAATTGTCGATATGACACACTGAACAATCTCCCAAAGCACCGGTATACCATGGAGATGTGATCATTCTTGAGTGCGCCATACTGCTGAAACCAATCAATTCACCGTCACTTTCAAAGGTATCCACATGGCATACAAGACATTGTTCAACGCCTTCAGCCCCATCATGATGAGTTAATCCATCAACATGGCAGTCTGTACAATTACCTACAATCAAGTCTGTTTCCTCAGCAATGCCAACCTGAATATCTGCCAGAACAATATTCCCGGAATGTCTATCAAACTCCCCTTTAACATCCACCAGGAGAGTGTAAGTGCCTTCACCAGGTAGAGGATCTGGTAAAGAGAGTGTGATAGGATTTGTAAATGGTAATCCTGTTTCAGAATTTGTTTGCAAAACAAAATTTTCAATAACATGCGTTGGTTCATAAATATGTACATAATCTTGCTTAGGTCCGCTGAACACAAACTCAAATTCCTCAAGACCATTTACAGTACCCTCATCCCAGTTCAATATGTTTCCTGCATCATCGGTGAATACTATTTCAAAATCTATAGTAGCCCCTGCAGAAAAATATCCCCCAACAGGGTAACTTTCTGCTTCAATCGAAACATTAACTTGTGCAAATGTAAAACCCAAGCTGGCAATAAAAAATGCTAGCCTGTATATATATTTATTATTTATCATCCTAATTACTCCTTGTTTTGTATTTGAATTAAATAATTTTAATTTTTTAACGCCCCATTTAATACGTCATTAAGAATATTTCCATTAACGGGCTGTTGCTGATAATAAAATGTACCTTCATCATATAATTCACCACCAATTTGAGGGTCAAATCCTTTGCTGATGACAATTAATGGCAGTTTTGGTCTAATTCTACGGATAATTTTTATCCATTTTAGACTTTCCCACTCCAGATTGGCGCAATTAAATACGATTACTGAAAATACATCATCCAGAATTTTCAACAGATAATCTGAAATCTCAGTATTTGACTCAAAGTTTAATTTTAAACTCTGACCTGTCTCTTCGAATATGTCAGAAAGCTCTGAATCTTTGGTTAAAATTATTCCTTTGTAATTCTTCAACGTTTTTATTTACGAAAATATTAACAACGGTGAATAGATATTAGTGATGTCATGGCGTTTCTGCTTTGGGTGCCGGAAGTGATTTAAAATATGCGTATATATGTGTCATTTCTTCTGGACTCAGCTTTGGCCACCTCATGCGCTCGTTCCAGGGTAATTCCTTAATTTTTTTCTCCATTGCCGGGGCGTGGTTCCACATAGCTGCAATCATCGCTGTAGGAGAATTCTGTATATGGTCTTCTAAAATTATCATAGGAACCTTTTCTTTTTCGCCCTCGGTTGTATGACATGAAAAACATTTATTCTCTTTTAGGAGTTCATGGCCGGCATTAGCATTTCCCGGTTTGTCTTCAAAATTGAGAAAATATAAAAATGAAATGACATCTGCCATTTCTCCTTTTTCAAATTTGGGAATACTTATATTTTCAGATTTCATCAATTTCCACATTTCAGGTGCATGGTTCCACATTTCACCGGCTATTTGAGTTACAGAATAATCTATAGAGGTTTCGGCAAAATCAGACGCCAGTCCTTTCCCCTCACCGCGAACTGAATGGCAATTTAAACAGCCTTTTAGATGGACCAGTTTTTCCCCACTCACGGGATTACCCATATTATATAAATCTGTTGGAAAGCTACTTGCAGGTGGCATAAAAGACCTGATCCCTGAGGCTAAATGGGCAATATCATTTCCATGAAATAGGGGGCGGTTGAGATCAAGTTCTTCAAATATCTCCATCATGTCTGGTCCGTGATTCCACATACTTTCAACAAGTGCTAATGGCGATAAATAATTATCCCTCTTGCCAATATCTGGTCCAATATCTTTGCCTTTTCCGCCAAATCTATGACATGAAAAACATCCCTTACTTTTCAATAGTTTTCTACCGGTAAAGTCAGACCCAGGTTCACCCAAATATCTTTGAAATGACAGATAGGTAATTAAATTTGACATTTCCTGTTCAGACAACATGGGATATTTGGTCTCCATTTTATCCATTTTCCGTGCCATTTTAGGATAATGATTCCACATCAAGGACGCCAATTCCAGATAAGTGCCATAATAGACATCTTTTCTTAAATCTGGACCACCTTTTCCACCGATACCATTTACTGGATGGCAATTAAGGCAGCCCTTATTCTCAAATACAGCTTTCCCTTCCCATCGGGCTTCTTCCGAATTGGCAGTCTGCGGCAGGACCAATGTTACATTGAAAATGAAAATTATCATGATACACCCAAAAATCTGTCTGTTTGACTTTTGCACAAAACAATGTGTTATTTTTATCATGTATATCTCCTTATTTTGAACATGTAACCAATGGTTTCATGGTTCCTATTCTGCATATACTATTCAGATTTCTTCAAACAGAACCTGTATATGACAGATTAATTACAACAGATCGTAGTGGGGGTGATTTTATTCCCTTAATCTGCAATTCAGATGCTCAACATCTGATGTGAAATTTTGTAATCTCCCATTTTTAAATAATAGAGGATAGTATCAAATATTTTTACGATATCAGGAATCCTCCATTTTTGAATTTTTGTTCAACCCTACAAATACATAAGTCAAAACGCTTGCTAATAAAATAAAAACAGGCATTACAACTAATGAGATTCCCAAGGTAGCATTTTGAGCATCGTTCAAGTAAATGGAAAGACGGATCAGGTTGAATATCCAAAGGATGATTCCTGCTACAAATATCCACATAAAAATGAGGCTGGAAATTTGAACTGCAAAAATCAGAGGGGATACCCGTTGTTTTTTAATATCAGTCATTTCCACTTCCCTTCGCCATAATTACATCAGGCAGATACGAATCCAATCTGGCCTTTGCTTCTTGAAGTCCCTCGGTGCGACCTTCTTCAAGTTCCCAGATTGAAATAAGCGGGAATAGTTTTGAAAATAGTAAAAATCCCAGGCAAAACACGGATATTCCCCCCAAAAACAACGCCCATTCGGTTAGACTGGGGATGTAAGGAATGACCTCGTATGGTAATCTTGGATTACTCAACGATGGTACTACGATGATCAGTCGTTCAAGCCACATTCCAATTATTACACCACATGAAACCCAAAATATTCCAGTGATGGTTTTTAACTTTTTAAATGAAAGTACAATTACAGGAATTACAAAATTGAGGAGAACCATTGCCCAGAAAAAGGGTGCATAGTCACCAAAGAACTTATAGCGGATAATATTCATTTCCATTGGTTCATTACCGTAGATACCGGTAATGAATTCGCTGAAGGTGAAATAAGCCCAGAATATTGAAAATATCATTAATAATAGACTCAAATACTGAAAATGAATTTCTTTTAGATAATTTTCAAAATGATACATCTTTCGAAATGCAATCATCATCACCAGCAATGTTGCAGTTCCTGAAAATATAGCACCAACAACAAAATAAGGTCCGAATATGGTACTATGCCAACCAGGTTGGATAGTCATTGAGAAAATAAATGAAATGACTGTGTGTACACTAACAGCTACCGGGATGACAATGACCATCAAAATATTCATGGCTCTTTCAAGTACCTTTTTATGATGTTCAGTGCCCTGGTATCCCCAACTACAAAAGTTATATAACCATTTGAATTTTGTGGTTCGATCTCGTAGGAGAGCTATATCTGGGATTAGAGGTACATACAAATACACTGTGCTGGCAGTAAAATACATACTGATTGCCGTCACATCCCACAGCAGCGGGGATTGGAGTCGCCCATATAAAAATACATTTAATATCCGGTCGGGACGACCTAAATCAAGTATGGGGTGAACAGCTCCTATCAAGAGTACTATTGCGGTAATGACTTCTGCCATTCGTGTAATGGGTCGTCGCCACTCGGCCTGAGACAATCGTAAAATAGCTGATATTAATGTACCTGCATGGCTAATACCGATGAAGAATACAAAATTTATTATATAAAATCCCCAGGATATTGACCGGTTCAGCCCAGTTACCCCAAGACCAGCTTGCAATTGTCTGATGTACATATATCCAGCCCAAGCAATCACAGCCAGCAGGATGGTGATGATTAAATAGAAACTTTTATCCGTCTCGAGGATGGGTCGGTAAAGCGTGTAATCTTTATCTTTTCTGATATCGTCCATCATTTATCTTCTCGTTTCAGATAGTAAACTTTTGGTTCTGTTCCCAGACCTTCTTCCAGTCTAAATGCCCGGTTGGAGTGCATGAGATGATTAACTTCATGTTCAGAATTTTCCAGATCGCCAAAAGTGATTGCTTTAGTTGGACATGATTCCAAACATGCAGTCTGATAGTCTGTTTCATCCAGTTCACGTTCCTCATACCTGGCAGTATCTTTTGCCAATGCCAATCGGTGATGGCAGAAGCTGCATTTTTCTACTACACCATTCATCCGTCGGGTAACGTCTGGATTTAACAGAACTTCATACTCGTCCGGTATTTCCGGTTTAAAATAGTTAAAGCATTTTGCAGTATAAGGACAGGCATTCATACAGTAGCGACAACCTATACAACGGTAGTAGACCTGACCAACTAAGCCATCTTCGTTGACGAATGTTGCGTGTACCGGACAAACTTTGACGCAAGGAGGATCTCCACATTGGAAACAGGGACGGGGAATATGAGTGATTCGCACGTTTGGGTATTCTCCATCATATTCCGTGATAATTTGCATCCAATCCATCGTGCGACCCTCTTGAGCAGGTTCGGCTCCCACCACAGGAATGTTGTTTTCCATACGACAGGCATTCACGCAGGACCCGCATCCTGTGCACTTATTCAAATCAATTACCATTCCCCATTTCGGCATGTTTATCTTTCTACAATAGTGTGATTCTTACGGGAGTACCCGACACAATTACCCGGCCCGTGCTGACTTCTGGCTGTGGCACCATCAGTTCACGGGGATCCGATCCAATTTCTGATCCGTATCTACCCACATCGATTCTCCCCAATCCCAGGGGGACAAATACCACATCGGGATGAATGATCGGTTTCACTCTGGCTCTTACTTGAATCTCTTTACCCACCTGGGAGACAAGTTGGATTGTATCTCCGTTCTTTAATCCAAATTCTTTTGCTGTAGCAGGATGAATTTCAGCCCAACTCTCCCAATAGATTTCGTTGCGGATTCCGATAGTTTCCAACATTGTTGGCGAATAAACGGTTCGTCCAAAGGGATTGGAAATAGGGTAGCCGGAAATAAGGATCAACGGGAATTCATCTCTACCGGAAGTTTCATACTGGATCTGACTAGAGGGATATTTTCTATCTCCCAGAAGATTTTTCAATATCTGAGATTCATCTCCTGAGTATCCTTCAATATGAGTGAGTATTTCTGGCAATAACTCAAATTTTCCAGATGGAGTTTTGATAACATCACTCAACTTACCCTTAATAGGGAGTGCCGGATCCCACCAACCACCATTATCTGTGGTTCTCTCCAAAAATTGCTTTTCAGTATGTCCACCTTTAATAGGTGTATGATTTTTGTAAATAGACTTCCACTTTTCCTGTGTGAGCATTTCAAATGGTGCGCCTCTTTTTTCAGTGTGGATGTTTTTCAAACGTGTTTGGACAAGATCTTTGGATGACTTATTAGATTGTTTTTGCGGATCATAAATACCTGCTTGTGATTCAATTTCCTTCAATATCTCAATAGCTTGTCGAGTATTGTACATAGGACTGATCACAGGTTTTTGGATTGACACCGAATCCAACGGGATACCAGGAATTTTTTCTACAAGATCCCATGATTCAAAATCTGAATGGGATGGAAGAATAACATCGGCATATTTACTGGTTTCATTGGGCAGGTCACCCAAATAAACTACTTTGGGAATATGTTTTAGTGATGCTCTCCACTTAACTCGATTCTCACCGTGATAGCATGGATTTGCTTTATTTATTATTAATAATTCAATCTTATAGGGCGCATATCCTTCAATCCTTTTTGCAAACATATCTATTGAAGGTACTTCGAAAGGATCACCTCCGTCAGATTTAAACAAGTTGGCCACAGAACTATTATTTTTGGAAGACTTCAGCGAATTCATCATTTGATCGGTTGATCTGAAATACAATCCACCTGGATTTTGTATATTTCCAGTTATAAAGTTGAGAGAGTGAACCGCCCATTGATGCAAATCGCCTCGTGGGGATTGAAGTGCCTCCCTACCACACAGTACAGCACAGTGCTGGCGCGTCGCCAGAAGTTCGGCCAAATATCGAATATCTTTTTCAGGAACGCCGGTTATTTCTTCCACTTGCCTTGGATGGAAGATTGTCCGTACCTGAGTTTCAAATCGGAAGTGTTTTTCCCCATCATCGGTTGTTTCATCAAAATAACCGTTTGAGTATTTTTTTAGATAACTTATGTCAATGGCATTTTCTTCAATGAGAATATGGGCAATCCCCAAAGCCAGGGCACCCCAAGTATCAGGATAAATTGGTATCCATTTATGGGCACTTGTTGCTGTAATATTTGCTCGGGGACCTACATAAATAAGTTTGTTCCGCGTGTAATTATCAACATCTTTAAACACTCCATGTACCTGATTGAAATGTGCTGGGGCTCCATTTTCTTCAAGAAAATTAGATCCCAGACTGATAATACATTCTGAATTGATCAGGTCAAGCATAGGAATTTGGTGAATACCCTGCGTTGCATAACTAGAGGTGTCGGTTATCCCTGAGTCATTTTCCTGGTAGAAATTTGGAGTTCCAATTTTATTGGCCAATTCTTGCCATGCATTTTTCATCAGGAGGGAATTATCGCCATTAATGATGGCAATCTTATGTCCCTGTCCAGTGGATGTGAGATCACGAATATTTTTTGCTACAGAAGGAACGACTTCATCCCATGCAATAGAATCCAGTGTTTTTCTAAGTCTGCCTTCTGGCCGCTTCAGGGGTTCGGTAAATCGGTCGGGGTGATAAAGTAATTCCAGGTTTGCATGAGCAGCCGGGCAAATTCCCCCGCGATTGATTGGTGATAAAGGATTGCCTTTTAAACTTATAGGGATTCCATCAATTGTTCGTACAGATAGTCCACATCCTCCAGGGCATAATCGGCAGGTGGTATTTACCCAGCCCTCGATTCCAGGTCCTTGTTTTAATTTTTGTATTGTTTTGCTGGATAGCCCAAATACTTGAGACATCAAAGTGGCAGATAAGCCAACACCACCGGTGATGATCCCGGCATATTTGAGAAATTCAGTGCGAGTGAGTAATCGTTTTTTAAACATGGCAGGTTATACAATCATTTGAAATGGATTTACTATCGTGACACTTCATGCAGTAATCCATGCTTATTGGAATAATCTGATTTTTAGGTGGACTGTGTAAGTTTCCCACATCACCATGGCACAGCTTACATGATATTTTTCCGGAATTTACATGTCTGCGATGGGAGAAGAAAACATGATCCGGGAGTACATAAATCCGTTGCCAGGGAATTTCATCCCCATTTGACACTGCTTCCACTACTCCCTCTTCTGCTTTGCTTTCCCCATTCATTTCTTCATGGCAGTCTGCACAAATCTCGATGGTGGGTATGGTGGCATTTATATAGTCTTCAACTCCTATATGACAATCTGTACAATCCAATCCAACATCATTGAAATGGATATAATGAGAATATTCAATAGGCTGCACAACTTCTTCTTGTCCTCCGCATTGCACAAAAAATATAACAGTTGCACTCAAAAAAGTGATCCCGACTCTAGAAAAGAAAATCGTTGCAAAATGTTTATTCATATGATCTATCATGGAAACATGTTATGGAGCATATTTGAATAGGTAGCGCAAAAAATCCCAGGAGCATCCTTTTTCCTATTTCAATCCAACGGATGATCATTCGAAATCCAATAATAATGTCTACTCCTTTATCATGTCAATTCTAGAATATTTCCGTATCAATCTGGAATTTGAAAATGAATCAATTTAAATAAGTAATAAAAAATTTCAAAAAAACCAGTTTATTTTATCTATGTTTAAGAAACAATTTTTATACCAATAAATTTTATTATTGATAACTATTTGATTGTACACAGTATAACTAGAATTATGAACAAAAGTCCATTATCGACATAAATGACGGATATTAGTCAGTATATGAGATACTACTAAATATCTTTATGGTTTACAGTAGGTTACGAAAGTATCAGGATGTGACGGTAATTCGTCAGCAAAGATGGCTAGCCGTCATCTGAGTATTTATCGAGGGGAAGTTCGATTCGGGATAATTTATCCCGCAGTGTTGTCCTTGGGATATTTAATAATTTGGCAGCTCTTACCTGGTTTCCCTTGGTTTGTTTTAGCGCCCATAAAATCAAATTTGTCTCTACATCTAAAATAGTTTCAGAAAAATCAACCTGATTTTCCTTATTTGTATTGACGGCAAATATTTTGTTTTGAGTCGGAATTTCACAAAAATATTCTGGAAGATCATCTATAGTAATGATATTAGATTTTCTCAGTGCCAAGGCATGCTCAACAACATTTTCAAGCTCTCTTACATTGCCCGGCCAATGATAGGTTTGGAATAATTTTTCTACTTCTGGTACCAGGACAGGAATATTTTTGTTTTTCTCACCTGTAAGTTTTTTTAAAAAATGCTGTACCAGAATTGAAATGTCTTCTTTGCGTTCCCGTAGTGGTGGCAGTGTGATCTTCACAACATTTAAACGATAATACAGGTCTTCGCGAAATTTATGATCTCCCACCATGTGCTGCAGATTCTTTTTTGTGGCGCAGATGATACGAACATCAACATCTAATGATCGTTCACCTCCGACTCGCTCGAAAACTCTTTCCTGTATTACCCGGAGCAATTTTACCTGAAGATCTAAGGGAATATCGTCAATTTCGTCAAGAAATATAGTTCCCTTATTTGCCAATTCAAACCTGCCCTTTTTATTTCGGATAGCCCCAGTGAATGCACCCTTTTCATGACCAAATAATTCGCTTTCCAGAATATCCCGATTCAAGATAGCACAGCTGAGTTTTATAAATGCATTGTTTTTTCGATGACTATTATAATGTAAAGCATTTGCAAGCAATTCCTTACCAGTTCCAGTTTCACCCTCAACCAGAACAGTGATCTCGCTATCAGCTAATGCGTCAATTTTATCAAAGACATTTTGCATAACTTTAGACTGGCCGATGATGTTATGATAGCAGTACCGGGATTGAATCTTTTTTTGAAGTGTTTCAATTTGGATTTTCCCTTTTTGATGCTCAAGCAGACGTACAAGTTTAATGGATAACTCGTCGTAAGAAAAAGGTTTGGTTATGTATTCATACGCACCCTCTTTCATAGCTGTTACCGCATTTTCAATAGACCCATATGCAGTCATCAGAATAACTTCAGTTGCAGGAGACAATTTTTTTATTTTTTTTAGAAAAGTGATGCCATCCATGGATGGCATTCGCAAATCCGTTATGACAGCATCAAAAGTATTTTGTTTTAGTTTTTCAATTCCAATAAGTGCATTCTCACCGAGGTCAACAACATAACCATCATCTTCCAACTGAGTTTTCAAAGTGATCCGTTTTAGTTTATCATCATCAACAACCAATATACGGTGACTCATGATCGTACCCGTCGAGCAAGAATGTCATAAGATTGGGTATGATTAAATATCATTATATGGAGAAAATTAATGTTAATAGTTTCATTGTTGTGAACATTCCTTTCCAAAAGTGATCGTTAACAGTCTGCAAATTACAAAATACAAACACTGTGCCGAAGACAATTTAAAGGAAAAAAATCACTCTAACGGTTGTACCATGTTTTTCTTTGCTCGTGATTTTTATCTCACCACCATGTTCACCAATAATTGTATTGCTCACTGATAATCCTAATCCGGTTCCTTTTTCTTGATCTTTTGTTGTGAAAAATGGACTGAATATCCGCTCTAGGTTGTTTTTGTGGATACCAATGCCGTTATCGGTAAATTCCGCCTCTACACATGAATTAGAAGATTCTTTTATGAATACTGTTTCAATTGTAATGACACCATCTGTTTTTTCTTCGAGGGCATCACAGGCATTCAGGAGAATATTGATAAATACCTGTGAGAGATTATATGAATCACCATTGATCATTGGCAGATTCGCAGATAGGTTTTGCTGAAGGTAAATACCCTGTGATTTGATTTTATGTTTGATTAGTATAAGTGACTTTTCGACAATATCGTTGATATTTACCGGTTCCATATTCAATTTATGATGTCTGGAAAACAGCAGCAAGCGACGGACCATAAATGCAATTCGGCCAATACCTTCGGATATTAAACCAAGCATGGTTTCTACTTTGGGGAGATCGTCAGGTGTTTTATTGATGATTTGTAAACAGTTCTGAATACCGTCAAGTGGATTATTTATTTCATGTGCGACCTCTGCAGCCAGTCGACCAATTGAGGTTAGTTTTTCTGTGTGAATCAACTGTTCTTCAAGAAATTTTCGTTTTGAGATGTCTCGTCTTAATTCGATCACCTGAAAAACCTCACCCTTACTGTTTACTAATGGTGAACAATGAATCTCCATGAAGATCTCCCTACCATCCTTTTCCAAATAAGAATGAAGAGTTTTTTGTAAAGTACCATTTTTAAAAGTTCGTGCTGCAGGACATTCATGTGACAACGCCAGAGGACACGTATTATGCGTTCCTTCGAGATAAAGAGTACAGTTTTCACCAATAAGTTTATCCCTTGAGTTTCCGCATTTATCGGTATATGCTTTATTTGCGGTGACAATTTTGAAATTTCTATCCACCACAACAATTTCATCAATAATACCATTGATCACATATTCAAGGTAGTTTTTTTGTCGTTCGAGTTCTGTCAGGGATTCTTTTAGATTGGCAGTCATGTGGTTAAAACTTTGTGCGAGATTACTGATTTCATCATTACCTTTATACTCTATCCATTCATCCAAATTCCCCTGACTTATACGGTTCGTAATGTCGGTAATTTTCCTTATCCTTATCAGGATGAGTTTCTGGATTAGGAAACCCAACACCAATCCAGTGGCAATGACCATGAGTATTCCCGTGCCAATAATCTTTTTATTGTTAGATGCCAATTGCCTTCTCATGTTTTCCATGGAGACGTCAAGTAAAAAGATGCCGTTTATTTTATTGTCTGGATCATGGCATCCAAAGCATTTTTCATGGTTTTCCACGATATGCATTGATCTAAATATTTCTTCATCGGTTTGGTCATTAATGATTGTAGCAGCTTTCCGGAGTTCATAGCTCATTTCATGGCAAATTTGACATTCCATCTCTGTGTTTTTATTAAAAGTTCTGCCCATCATTTCACCATCAGATGATATTTTCACTTCCCCATCATTATTGAGAATCATGATGCGCTTCACTCCTGATTGGGAAGACAGTATATTCACTTCTTCCTGTAGCTGAGTAGGATCGTTTTGCAGCATACCAGACTCAAGTGTATGCAAAATGAGTTTACCAATATTTGATGAAGACATTTCCATACCATCCATTAGTTGCTGTCGATGAAAGTTATAGAAATAGGCAAAAAAGGGCAATCCTACCAATAACAGGGATAATAATACGCCGAGAATTAATTTGAAATCGAGCCTTTGTGTGATAAGTATTTTTTTCATGTAGTGTTTATCCCTTTTGATTCTCGAACCGTGGACCATATAAAATAATTGTTAGTCCTTTTAGCTCTTACGCTGTAATTTTGTGAGTTCTTCTTTAAAGGTGGTAATCCTAACTTAATTTAATTCCAATCTGGACAGCTGACAAACAGTATACAATTGTAATCTATGTGGCTTTAACGGTGATGTGCTGATAATAACATAAAGATATTTGATAATGCAAGGAGTCCGGGGTTCACCCGGACTCCTTGCATTTAGAACCATAATTTATGGTAACTTCAAAAATTAACCTATGAATTGAAATAAATAAAAGAGGATTGATTCTTTTCAAAATTGTCCAATCCACATAAAACTAAATTATAAAAATTTTACGTATGACAACTATTATTAGAAATTCATATCTTCAGTCGAGTTTTTTCGGACAAAATGGTCGATTATAAGGTTTAGTTAATAGAAAGGGAAGTAGGGGATGTTAAATAACTATCTAAAGATTGTAATTAGGAATATCAAACGGCATAAAGGATATTCGTTTATAAATATTGCTGGTCTTGCAATTGGACTTTCCTGTTGTTTACTTATTATGATGTGGGTAATGGATGAATTGAGTTACGATCATGACCTGCCCCCATAGTTTGGACCACCTTCAAAGTTAGTACTTTTTGTGTTTTTATTAATACTCAATTGATAATTTCCCAGCGTTCAAGTCTTTTACCGTACAGATAAGCCTCCGGTGCAGGAGGTC
>Ga0209045_1001983_pt1 | contig 16098 bp, 9 predicted proteins | sample SaaInlLV_10m_DNA_4_FD_184664 | JGI IMG/M metagenome (GOLD analysis project Ga0209045, IMG submission 184664) | Marine microbial communities from expanding oxygen minimum zones in the Saanich Inlet - Saanich Inlet SI072_LV_200m_DNA (SPAdes) (version 2) | ecosystem: Environmental > Aquatic > Marine...
CAATCCCTCTTTCCGGTATCCGTGGAATCAGTGTAATCCGTGGTCAGTTCCTTGGGTTGTTCTCAGGGGTAACGTGGGTGTGTCATTGGCACTCGCGTTTGCCCCGTGAACGCATACCGAACACCTTGTGCCAACGGCCGCTGAAGTGGCACATCATAGTCTCAACGTTGTTCACCTCAGGGAGTGCCTTCCGTCCGAGTGCGGAACCAAACCGTCCGACGGCGGGCTGCCAAAGCTGCGATTCAGCCAAAGCTGTCCCGGTGGGAGACGTGGTCAGATCAATGTCCCTGGCGGCCCACGCGATGGCGTTGCGCAGCAGGCGCCGAGCTGTGGCGTTGTCCTTGCGCGCGGCGCTGATGATCCCTGTCCAGCCGATCCAGACAACGCGTCCGGAGCCGGCGTCTCTGTGCACGACCAGATCGTGCTGACCGGGGATGACGTCGCCCACGCCTTTGGGCCACTGGAATTGCTGCTGCACCATACGGCAGGCGACCGTGCCGGTGGTGGTTTTCAGCGCAACCACGTTACAGCCCTGCCCCATATCGGGAGCGCCCCAGGTCGTCCCCTCGACTCCAGAGCTTACCGGATCGCCGGCAACAGGTTGGAGCGTCCTGATCATGGACGTACCACCAACGCGGGACGCGCCGACGAGTTCCGCCAGGCCTCCCGAGCCAGATTCATTGGTGATCTCCGGATCAGTCTTGTCGCGCCGTTGATTGCCATCGGCATCGAGCCAGTTGGCCGCGTAGCCAATGAGCACGAGTCCGCCGCCGGCGCGCACGTATGTCCGCAACGACTCGTACTGCTCCCGGGTAAAATGCTGCCGCTCGACCAGGAGCACAGGCAGCAGACGCTGGACGACCAGGGCGCTCGCAGGTGAATCCCAGACCACACGGACTCGGTAGCCAAGGCTGTCCAGCAGGGCCGGGGTCGCGGTGGAGAAGGAATTCCGGGACGGATCCCCCATCACGGCAAGGGCGGGGCACTGGTCAGGAGGAGGCGAGGTCCAGGATTCGGCTCCTGCGAACGCGTTCGGGAGGAACCACGCGAGAAAAAGAAGAAAGGTGTTCCGTGCGTTCGCCATGTGCTCTCCGGCTTTGGTCACCACTGGTCCGTTCTGACGCCAAGCTTGACCGGGCCTCCCAAGAGCCCTTTCAGCCGTTGGGCTGGATCCTCCTTCGGGTGCGTGCAAATCGCCTCAATCCCGGGCACATGGTCATCGACGATTTCGAGCGTGTGATGAGGGCGTAGCTTCATTGCCGTGACCGCTTCCTCCGTGGGTGGGGCAACTGGTCCCAACATATCCAGACAGGCGTTCTACCTGGCCTGCGAACGACGGGCGATCTCCGCAGCCGAGAGTGCCCGGTCGTAGATTTTCGCCTCGTCGAGCCAACCGATGAAAGCGTTCCTGGTGCTGCCCTGAGCGTAACTCCCGAGGCAGAGGCCCCGGGCTGACGGCACGATGATGCCGCGGCGCTCGAGTTGCCCAACGGCGAAACCGTCAACAAAAATCCGCATGGTCTCATTGTCGTAGGTCGCCGCGACATGGTGCCACTCTCCCAAGGAGAGCGGCTCCTTCGCGATGAGGTTGTGACTCCAGGACGTTTGCGGGATCTGCCATGAGAGACGACCTTTGGAGAGCCCAAGCCGATAGCCCGCGACGCCTCTGCCCACCGCATTCAAGATCCAGCGATCGAACTGGTCGGGTGTGTCGGTCTTGATCCAGGCTTCGATGGTGATTCCCTCCCGCGGATAGAGCAGGTGATGGTCGCCCACGGCGGCCGAGCCCCTGCCACAGGTGACGGCGTTGCCCTTGACCCCCGGGGTTGACGGGCCCAACTTCTGTTTGGCGGCATCGAATCTGCATGCCGAGGAGTCGCGGACCAATGCGTCGCTGTCGTCATCGAATGACCACCAGGCGATCAGATGGTCTTTCACCACACGCTTCCGAATGTCTCCGCCTCCCATGATCGCGCGACGCTTGGCGTAGACCTGTTCCGGCGGCGCAAGCCCGACATCCTCGGGAATCACGTGGTTACAGGGCCCTGAGTCCTTGCAGAAGACCTCGCGAATGGCGTCCACAAACTGGAACCCGAAGCCAACGCAGGGTTCGAGGTAGTGACCCTCGCCAAACTCGTTCCAGTTGTCGAACACGACCATTCGCTTGTCCAGGCCATTGCCGGGCGTCTTCTCGATGATGTCCCGCGCGGTCAGGCAGGCTCCGCGGAAGTTCTCGGGCGAGGCCCCGGCCTGGTACGAACTTGTTCTGGGGCCGTGCCATGGACGGGGATCCCAGCCCATCATCACGCTCACGATATCCGGAAGCGCGTTAACGGCCTTCTTGCCACGCCAGACCTCGGCCTGGGCGGCACATTTCGCTGCGTGGGGAATCGTGGGGATGCCTTCGCAGTCCATGGCGAAGGGAGCGTCTATCGGGCCCTGGGTTGCGTAGGCGGAGCTCGCGTCCCAACCCTCTTCAGCCATGCGGCGCAGGAGCGCTTCGTTGCTCGTGGTCACACAGCCGACGATCCACAGGCCGTCGAAACCGGCCTGTCTGCAGCCCTGACGCATCTCGTCAAATGCCGATCTGGTTGCTTCGGCACTGCCGAAGTAGGGACGCACGCGTTCCGGCCGCCAGACAAAGAGTACGGGCTTGTTGTCGACCTTGGCGTAGGAGGGATGCAGGAAGTAGTTCTTCAACCAGAACGGGAACACATTGTTCATGAGGTCATCCCGCCCCTTCACGCCTTTGGCGCAGCCGTTCTCCCACATAATGGTGAACTGGAACCGGTCCAGGTAGGTGGCGTTGAAGAGACCCTCGTGAATCCCGTGCGGGAGGTGTTGATGGATTTCGGGGCTGAAATCTTCACGGTACCAACAGTAGATGAAGCCCTGGATGCCGTGTTCGAGCGCATACTTGATCTGCCAATCCGCAACGACTCCCGTCCCCTCATCGTAGTAGCCGATAGCGGGCCGACGTTCGGGCCAGGGCTCGATCCGCTCCCAGCCGTAGTGCGTACCTTCCTTCCATAGCGGGCAGTAGTGCATCAGCATGAGATAGTCCGTCTCGGCCGGGCGGGGTACGGGTACGTAATCCGTCCTGAGCGTGCATGGGGGCAGAAACGTAACCGGACAGGAGGATGACACCTCACTCCCCTCGGCTGACGTCACGCACACCTCGGCTCGTCCAGTTGCTTCGGACATGGCCCTGACTCGCCAGGTGACCATCTGGGTCGCGTTAGTCGGCAGCACACCGAGTTCGCGGACGGCCTCCCCCTCGCAGACAACGCCACTGGGCAGCGTGAGACACGCCTTCACACCGGTAGCCTGAGCCCCGAGGCTGCGAACCACCCCGACGATCGTCTCTTCACGGCCCACACGCAGGATAGCACGACCCGGAGCCAGGTTGCGCACGTAGAGATATGGCTTGCCCTCAGGCTTGCCCGAAACCCACAGATTCTCGACGTTCAGGCGGTGCGTCCCTCCTCCCGGAACAGCCAGAGCCAGAAGCTTCAGACGCCCGCGCCATTTCACGTGCATGGCCAAGTCGATGATCGTCGTGCGCCCATGCCCCCACATGGACACGGGAACGGTTCCATGGCCGGTGTCGGTGATAAATGTGAGCGTCGCCGTCCGGGAGCGGTCGCACGATATATCGCAGCTTACGTATCCGCGCTGGGCGATGTCGATGTCGAGAGTCGGATTCACGACCATGGCAGAGGAATCCGGAAGCGCAGCAGCGAGGGCACCGTCCTCGAGGCTTACTGTCCCTCCCGACACACCGATCCAGCCCGGCCACGTACCGTCACCCCCGAAATGCGGCGTTGGCGTCCGCGCGCCGGCCTCCGACAGCATCGTCCTCAACACACTCAGGGCCAAGGCATTTGGGTTCTCGATGCGGAACTCGTCAATCACCCCGTTGATGACGCCAATACGTAACGGTTCTTTGGTCGACGAAGGGGCACCGGAACGGCGTGCACGGGACACCTCACCATTGACCTCAAGCGAACTCTCCACGCCATCCCAGCCTGCGACAAGGTGGTACCACACCCCGGGCCGAGGAGGCTCTTTGGAGCGGACCCGCGGTTCCCATCCGTTCAGGTTCACGAAGAAGGAGAAGCACCCCCCTTCCTTCTCGGAGTCCACCCTGAGTTGGTACTCCTTGTCCTTGATGAAGATATGCTGATATCCCGTGGGCTGTTCTGCGAATTTGATCCAGCAGTCGATGCGCAGCCCGGGCTCCAATCGCAGACGCTCATGGTCGGCGACGTAGACCGGGCCGGCGCTCGAATCCAGCGCCTGTCCGCTGCGACCGGGGACAAATCGGGGGCGTTCAGCAGTCGCGCCATTGCCACGACCCGAACCATCCCCGATGCTCCCGTCGAATGCCCAATGCCCCACCACTGCGGGATGGTCCACCAGAAGCTGCGCCGTGAGGCAACAGGAGGGCACCAACACAGCCCCGAAAACACGAAGAACGCGAGACAGCATGATCAGGCTTCCCATTCTCGGCTGTGCCATTTTTCCAGCAAAGTGATCACGCCTCGGCATCCACGCGACGCTTGAACTCGGCGAGACCAATCCGGTCCATGGTGTGTCCCATGCGTTCTTTGGGGCGTCCCTCTGCTCGATAAACCGTCAGGATCTTCCTGACCAACGCGAGGGCCTCCTCGGGATCTTCGACCAAATCGGCCATCACGGTTCCGAGGCGCGGCTTCTTGCCCATCGTCCCGCCAGCAAGGACACGCACACCGGCGACCGCCGGCTTCCAGGCCCCGGTTGGACAGAGCACCGTGCAGACACTGCAGTTGATGCAGCCTTCCGCATCATGAGCGTAGCGTCCATCTTCGCAGCTTATCGTGCCGACGGGGCAGAGCTCCACACACTTGCGGCAGTCAACACATGTCTCCTGCTCCCAAACCGGCAGGGTGACCCCCATCAAGCCGATGTCGTTCTCACGAGCCTTGCCGCAGTTGTTCGGACACCCCGTGACATTCATTTTCACCTTGTAGGGCGTGTCCTGGGCGAAATGCTCGCGGTCGAGCTCCGCAGCCAACGCTTTCGTGTCGATCGCCCCATAGCGGCACCAGCTGTTGCCCGGGCAAGCGCAGATCACTCGGACGCGAGCCCCGCCTGCTCCCATGGAGACGCCGCCGGCAGTCAACTCGGCAATGGCCTCCTCAGCGTCCGCCTTCGCCACGCCGTGGATCTCCACCCCCTGACGCGTAGACAGATGAACCTGGCCTTCACCGAAGCGCTCTGCTACCGCGATGATGGTCTGAAGCTGCTGTGTGGTAAGATCACCCCCAACGGCTCTGAGTCGCAGTGCACAGAGCTCGGGGACTCGTTGTTTGACAATGCCCAATGTGGCCACGGATGTTGTCTCCTTTGCGTCTCTAATAGCTGTTTCCGTCCGCGAGGACAGAGTCGAGCGTCAATTCCTCTCGAGGCGAACTACAGTGCCTGCATCTCATCGATCACAACTTGAGGCGGGGCCACCATCACCCCGTTGGCCAGGGGGTAAGGGGCGTCAACGGGAGCAACGACAAAACACCGATCAGGACGCAAGTCCTCCTGCGCGGTCCAGAACCCTTTGGTGAGTTTGGGGGCCGTCGTTCCTTTCATCTCCAACGCAACCGTCCGTTGACCAAGGCCCACGACGAGGTCCATCTCAGTCCCCGCCGCAGTCCGGTAGTACGACAAGTCCGCAGCGGGTAAAGCGGCAGCCACCTGCTCGATGACGTAGCCTTCCCACGAAGCCCCGTAGACCGGGTGGGCCAGCAGATCATCGTGACTGTCGATCCGCAACATACGGTGGAGAAGGCCACTGTCCCGCAGATACACACGGGGAGCTTTGACCAAACGCTTCTTAACGTTCGCGGCAAAACTCGGTAAGCGGCGCAGCATGTAGGCACCCTCGAGGATATCCAGGTAGTGTCCCGCTGTCGTTCCTGTCACCCCAAGCGAACCGGCAATCTTGGAGTGGTTCCAGCATTCCCCATGGTAGTGGGCACACATCTGCCAGAAACGCCGGAGCGTCAAGGCCGACACCCGTATGCCCAACTGTGGGATGTCGCGCTCAAGGAACGTCCGCATAAAATTCTCGAGCCATATGCGACTCATCTCAGCGTCCGGAGCAAGATAGCTGCCGGGAAATCCCCCTCTGTCCCAAAGCACGCCCCGGGCATCAGACCCCAGTTCGTGTTCCCGGAACGGAGCCAGCTCGATGTAGGCTATCCTCCCCGCCAATGTTTCAGATGTCTGCTTCAGCAGGTGCGGCGGAGCTGAACCAAGGACAAGGAACTGCCCTGCTTCCCCAGACCTGTCACAGAGGCTCCGGAGCAGTGGGAACAATTCTGGAACGCGCTGGATCTCGTCAAGACAGACAAGTCGGCCAGAGTAACGCTGGAGGAAATCTTCCGGGTGCGTCAACTTGGCGAGGTCGGCCGGTCTCTCCAGATCGATGTAGAGGCTGTCCGGGACAGATTTCAGAAAGGCTCTCGCAAGCGTGGTTTTCCCACATTGCCGTGGCCCCACGATCGCCGTCACCGGGAAATAGCCGGTGCACCTGGTAAGCTGTCTTAGATAGGTGGCGCGCTCAATCATCCTAGCAAATTACAAGGCTGCTTCGAGATTTACAAGGACTGGAGTTCAAAAGATAAGCCGTCGCTCACCACAGTCAACTGGGCATCCCCGGCGTGCCGCATCACCCTCCCGGCATGTCCGAATCAGACATCAACTGATCCAGTTTCTGCCCCATCTTCGCCATCGCTCCACAGTACGTCCCGTAGCCGATCGCCATGGTGAACATCGGTGTCCCGAGGGAAAGGAGAGGATTGATCCGGTGACGGTCTCCTCCCCTGGTTTTCTCAAGCTGTATGGCAGAGACAACCCACTGAGACGGCGGCAGAGCACAGACGCGGTCCACCCCATCTGTAAAGTTCAGAAACTCCTCGATCTTGCGGGACGACAGCCATACCGGCATGGATTTGAGGTAGGAGAATGAGTGCGGACCGTAGGGACCGTTGTCAGCCCCGGAAAGATAGAAGTAATCAAGTCCCGCCAGACGCTCCAGCGTAACGCCCTGCCGGACCACGTCCGGTCCGAATGGCACGCACAGACGGCGCAACTGACGCAAGGCTTCAGGTCCGGGCTGCCCGACGTGAGCGACCACACCTTCCATGACCTTGACCAACGTCTTTTCGCCACGGATCGCGGTGGCGACATTGGGGAGGAAGGGCTCGCTCAAAATCAGTCGGTTGACGTCCCGGGCCTGAGTCAGGAAGCGCAAGCCGCCCTCGGGATCCCCTCGATGCGCCGCAATCAGGGCCTCCAGGCACAGGAACGTGACCCCGTGTGCAAGAGGCTGGAGGTACGGATGCCGAATCTCTGCATAGGCCTCGCATCCAGCGTAAGTTCGGGCCCGGCAGACGTCATACTCAGAAAGAGCCTGCAACGTCGCACACCACTCCGACTGGGTCGCGAGATAGGTTTCGGCGCGAACACACGTCGTTTCATCCGGCTCAAGACGGTTCTCACAGCGGCCGTCGAGCAACGGAATGCCAACCACGGTCGCCGCAAACGTCGGGCCGGAGATGTGACCTCCACGGGCCAGAAGGGCACTCCCGTAAGCAGGGCCGGCATCTCTCAAGTCGGAGTCCGTTTCGATGTACCACGGCACTTCCTCGATTCGGACCGGAACGCCGGCCAGCCGGTAGCGCTCAATCCGCCCTTTAAGGCGGGACGAGGCAAGCCTTCCTCCAAGAAACACGACCAGTGCCACCAGAGCAAGGAACGCACCCGCAACACTAAGACGCCCGGAGGGCTTGCGGAGAACCTGCCTGCCCCAACTACAGCATGTTGACACAGGCATTCGGACTCCATGACGCGGACTCGGTTGAAATCTGCTCCGCGGTGTTGCCCGCGGGGGGCTCGTTTGTGAACAAGCTCCACTATACCCGATCATCGAGGATGTGGCGCGGGGCGGCCCGACCCGCATTTGCCCTCGGACGGTCACCGGTCCGCGGAGGCGCCGCCCCATCTCTGGCATCCCATTCCGTGTCAGGCTATCTTCCCACTTCACCACGTGAAAATTCGGGCATATCCCAGTGGCCAAGAGGAGACGACTATGCGTGTGCGCACGATCCCAACCATCCTGTGTCTGCTGTGTTCTGTGGCCACTTTGGCGGTCGACTGGCACCATCCCCTGTACCTTGACCGCGGTGGGTTCTGGCAGAAACGGATCCCGGTAGCCATAGCCAACCGCGGAGCTGAAGTCGCTGGGCAAGCAGTCACCGTTGCGGTCGGTTCAGCCGAGGGACAGGCGGCCCTCGCCGGTGCGGATGTGCGCGCGATCCGGGTCACCAACGGCGATGGCGTGGAGATGCTCTTCGGAGTGACCGGTCCTGACGGGGAGTCCCTCCAACATGGGCCAGTCCCGGCAGGCAGCATAATCGCTATCCCCGTTGAGTGTGCCGCCGGCGCCACAACGACCTACTACATCTACTATGACAACCCCCGTGCCTGGGGCATCCCGCGTTTCCTGCCGGGAGCAGCGGGTACTGGTCTCAACGGAGATCTTGAGAAGGGCAAAGGCAGACTGCCGGCCGGGTGGGGTAAGAAAAGTTCCGACGACGTGCACCGCAACTATTGGGTCAACGAAAAGCCCCATTCCGGGCGCAGATGCGTCAAGACCGTGGTCGCCCCGGGAGCGCCTGGGAACTGGGTGTCGGTATACCGCCCCCGAATGCCGATCACAGGCGGAGCCAACTACGTGATCAAGGCGTGGGCCCGGGCGGAGGGCGCCAAAGGCAAAGTCGGCTGGTTCCTCCACGTGGGCACACCGACGCAGCCGATGATGATGGGGCCGCTCGAGGAGACCGGGGAAGGCACCTACGACTGGCGCGAAGTGACTTTTACGTTCACGGCACCGCAGGAAGCGACGATCCTCACCATGGGAACGGTTCTGAATGGTACAGGAAGCGCGTGGTTTGACAGCGTCAGCATAGCGTGTGACGCCGACGTCTCACTCACAGCCACAGCCGGGCTGACCGAGAACTGCCCCCTGCGACTCGAGGAACCGTCAACGGGATGGGACATGCCCGGACGAGTCTGGACCCGACGGCTGGCTCTACAGGCAGCGAACGCAACACCGGTGAACCACGGAAGCGTTCTCGTGCATGCTGACGTGGCCCAGGCTCTCCGAGGAGCCCTCAGCGCCAAGCGCCTCCGCGTCGTCGCAGGTGGGGAACAAGTCCCATTCTGCCTGATGAATGGTAACGTGCTCTTTGCCGCCGCAATCCCTGCCCGGACAATCCGGACTTTCTGGCTGTACGCCGCACAAGGCGATGTCCCAGTAACAGGTGGTGCCGTCCGCCTGGGAAGCGAGATCCCCTCCGATCAGATCTTCGTAGCGGAAACCGAGGAAACAGATCCCCAGGCCTATGCGTCGCTCCTCGCCTCACCTGCGAATCTGGTCAGGAATCCCAGCTTCGAGAGTGGCGACGCACTCCCGGACGAGTGGCCCGGGGCCGCGGAAGCGGACCAAGCCGGCGGCGTACGCTATGGCTTTGCCGAGCCATGCGCCTTTGGGGCGAGGTGTGCCAGTTACACAATCCCGCATGACAGCGGCAAGGATTGGGTCGGCTGGCGCCAGAGCGTGCCTGTCACTCCCGGGCACTCGTACCTGATCGCCAGCTGGATCCGGACTGTGGATGTTCGGAACGGCACAATCGGGCTCCACGCTCACCGCCGACAGGCCGATGGCCAACTGTCCACCGATTCCCCATTCCTCGGCTCTCGAAGCAGTCTCGCAGGCGATGCGGACTGGACCCTGTGCAGCGCGATCACGACCATGCCCCGCGACGGAGAGATTCTCCAGGTCCATCTCACCGCAAACGCCACAGGAACAGTGCAACACGACGGTGTCCTGGTCGCAGAGATTCTGGACGCTACCCCAGGCCAACTTGAGTCCAAGCAGGACGCCGGTCGGCTTCTGGTGGCATGGCCGGTGCACCCGGTCATCAAGGTATTCCGGGAAGACTTCCCTCCACAACAACCGCCGGCTCTCGCTGTGCAGATGGCCCGGAACGAGCAGGAGCCGTTGCAGATCGCCCTCCGAGGATCGCAACCCATCACCGCGGCCCGTATCGAGGTTGACGCGCCAAGCACCCCATCCGGATCCCGGCTGCCGACCCCCGAGATCGGCGTGGTCGGCTACGTCCCTATCGATCACAAGACCAGCTATTACCGTTCAGAAACCCCGGTCTGGCACCGTAAAATGCCGCGCGGAGGGGGATCGTGTGACGGCTGGGCCGGCTGGTGGCCCGACCCGATTCTGCCCACGTCGACCGTGGACCTGGTCCCAGGCCAGACCCAGCCCATCTGGTTGACCTTCAAGACGACGGCCGACGCCAAGCCGGGGGTCTACCGAGGCGCGGTTCGCGTCCTGGCTGAGGGGAAATCAATCGCTTCCCTGCCTTACACGGTCACCGTGTGGGACTTTGCCCTCCCCGACACTCACAGTCTGGCCGCAATCTACGATGTGCGTGCTTCCGGCGGATGGTGGGCGGAAGATGGCATGTCCGGCAAACAGCTGCGCGAACGGATGATGCGCTTCCTCGCTCAAAAGAAGCTCTGTGCCGACCGCGTACGCACTCAGCCCGTCTTCAAGCGCGAGGGAAACCGCATCGTCGCCGACTTCACGGCCTACGATGAGAGCATGACACTCTTTTTCGACGAGCTCAAGTTCCCGAAGGGCTATACCCCCGGTTTCTTCTACATCTTCGGGTGGGCTCACCTGCCCAAGAAGTGTCTTGGGGAGGCCCCCTATGAGGGTGAATATCCCTACGAGGGCGTCGATCGCTCAAAGCTGCGCCCTGAGTACAAGCGCGCCTACCAGGAGTGCCTGCGCCAATACTGGGACCACATGAAGGCAAAGGGGTGGGCCGACAAGCTCGTGCTTTACATCTCCGACGAGCCTCACTTCCGACACGAAGAAGTGCGCGCTCAGATGAAGGCCGTGTGCGACATGATCCACGAAGTCGACGAAAGCATCCCAATCTACTCCAGCACCTGGCGCCATTGCCCCGAATGGAATGGCTACCTCGACGTCTGGGGAGTGGGCTCCTACGGGTGCTTCCCGGTCGAGGAATTCGAAGCCCGAAAGGCAGACGGCGACCGTATCTGGTACACCACGGACGGCCAGATGTGCACGGACACCCCCTACTGCGCGATTGAACGCCTCCTGCCCCACTACTGCTTCAAGTACGACGTCGAAGCCTACGAGTTCTGGGGTGTGGACTGGCTGACCTACAACCCGTTCGACTTCGGCTGGCACAGCTACATACCGCAGTCCAGCGGCCCCGGCTCAAGCTTCTACGTCCGCTACCCGAACGGGGACGGATTCCTCGTCTACCCCGGGAAAGCAGCGGGCTTCGACCAGGGCATCGTGACCAGTGTTCGCCTGGAAGCCGCCCGGGATGGCGTGGAAGACTACGAGTATTTCACCATCCTGCAGAAACTCGTGCACGGCACGGCACGGAAGGACGCTATCGGCACGCGCGTCCTCGACGAGGTCCGTTCGCTGGTCGAGATACCCAATCCCGGCGGACGCTACTCATCGCGCATTCTCCCCGATCCGGAACGCATTCCGCTGCTGCGCAAAGAGGTCGCCGAGGCGATCCTCCGACTCAGGTAGGCTGACGAGGCAGAACATGCTAAACGGATGCCAACTCCTTCCCGGTGCAGAGTTCTACGTAGCCATAGACAACAAGGGCGCGTGGCCGAACCTCACCCTGATGCCAAGCGGCGAAATCGTCGCGGCCATCTACAACCACCCGAGTCACGGGTACGGCAGCGGCAGCAATGTCGAGCTTTGGGCCAGTACGGACGAGGGACGTTCGTGGTCCTACCGAAGCACCGTGTCAGATCTGCTCGATGAGCCTACCGGCATCCGTATGAACCACGCGGTTGGTCTGACGAATGACGGCAGCCTGGTAGCGCTCGTAAGCGGTTACCACTGCGGCCAGAAGCGTCCATTTCTACCCGTGCAATGCTGCGTCTCCGAAGATGCCGGAGCATCGTGGACGCGCCACCTGCTGGACGTCGATGGCGTACCGTTCGGGGACATCCTGACGCTGCCGGACGGACGCCTGGCCTGCCCAATGTACCGATGCCTCAGTCGTACCCCACGCGTGAACGAGTCGTTCCTGCTCTTCAGCGCCGACGGCGGCCAAACGTGGGGGAATCGTGTCTCGATCGGCAACACGAACGAAACCCACGTAATCCGCCTTCGCGAGAGCACCGTGTGGCTTGCCGCAGGACGGACCGCGTGCGCAGAGCGCATGGACGACGCCCTCCCCCATGGCTCCGGTGAAGTCCTGTTCCGGTCAGAGGACGACGGACTCAGCTGGGATTCCGGCACACTCGTTTCGCCCCAGGGGCAAGAGAACGCGCACCTTCTCGAACTCCGAGACGGACGCCTGCTCTGTTGCTTCACCAGCCGGATCCCGGGTCTCTTCGGCGTGGTCATGCGGCTGAGCAACGATGCAGGCAAGAGCTGGTCTCTGCCATGCACGCTGATGTCCATCCCGGCCCACAACTGGCACGACACCGACATCGGGTACCCCTCCTCCGTTCAGCTCGCCGATGGCACGATCGTGACCGCCTACTACGCGGGCCCCAAGACCGCCGACAAGCCCGGAGCCGGGCTGCCCTGGCACCAGCGGTACCACATGGGCGTCGCCCGATGGCACACGGACGTGTGGCCACAGGGGTAGAGCCTAGGGACCGTGAAGAGGCGCGGTACTGGCTCGTACAGGACGCACATGGAAATGAGAACAACTGCAAGATGTGAGCGCCGTTTCGTCCGCCTTGGCACTATCGTGGCGGCAATCGCGCTGTGTGTCGCAGCGCTCTGCGACGCTGCCGTGCACGTCGCCGGCGATACGGCAAGTACGTCGGTTGAAGACGGCCCGATTGCTCTGCATTTCGCGCATGACGACGGATCGCATCGGCTCCACGGGCTGACGGTCGCGGGCCTCCCCATTGCGCGTCCCGGAGACTTCCTCTGGAGCGCTGAGTTCCGGCACACGAGTGGACGGCGTGTTTTCGTGAACAGCCTGGGTTGCTCGTCGCGAATCGAGTCGACGGACAATGCGGTGAGCCTTGTCTGGGCGGACGTTGAGCTCGGCACCGGCGTTCGTGCTGCCGTTCGTGTCGACATCTTGTTTCGGCCCGAAGAGATGTCCACTGAATGGCGCATTCGCTTCTTCCGTGTTCCCACAGACTGGACGCTGTTTCACTACGATTTTCCGTGTGTGAACGTGGTAGCGGAGCCGGGTGACGACTGTGCGCTGGTCGAGCCTCAGGACTGGGGCGAAGTGACTCCGGACCCGCTGCACCGACTGGCGCGTCGCTGGCGTGCGTATCCGGGGTCCGGCATGTCCATGCAGTTTCTGGCCCTGCAGCGGGACGATCGGCTCGTCTATCTCGGTTGGCACGATCCGCGGGCACGCCTCAAGACGTTCAGTCTCGTGCCTGACCCGGTCTCGGGTTGCCTGAAGCTCGCAGTGCGCCAGCCTGTGCGCATCGCGTTCGGTGCGGATTACGAGCAGCGCTACCCCTTTGTGCTGCGCGTCAGCCACGGCGGCTGGTACGAGGCAGCACAGATCTATCGGCGCTGGGCGCTGACCGCACCTTGGACCTGGCGTGGTCCCCTCCACGCCGGTCGCAAGACACCCGAGTCTTTCCAGCGGACGCCGCTGGTGCTGCTGCGGCTCGGTAAGGAAGCCAGAGTCGCTGCGTTTGTTGCGGACTGGGCGATCAGAACACAGAAGTGGTTCGGCCTTCCTGCCACGTACCACTGGTACGGCTGGTACAAAGACTACGGCAGCCAGAGCATCGACTGTTACCCGCATTTCTTCCCGGCGCGTCCCGGTTTCCCGCAAGCCGCCAAACGGATGCGCGCGGCCGGTGTGGGCGTGATGCCGTACTTCAATGCCAGACTCTGGCGCACTGATTTCCCGTCCTGGCATGAGATGGGACGGCGCGCGGCTGTGCGCGATGTGTACGGCAAGCGACACAACGAGGTCTGGATGAAGATCCCCGCAGCGGTCATGAATCCTGCGAGCCGACTGTGGGAGCACGTCATCGGTGAGCAGTTACTGCGCAGTGTCGACTGCGGCAGCAACGCCGTGTATCTCGACCAACTGGCAGCGTCGGCGCCGTGGCCGAGCTACGACACCGACCATCCACATACGCCCGGCGAGACGGGGGCGTGGGTGCAAGGATACTGGCGGCTGTGTGAGCGACTGCGAGCTGAGGGCAGCGCTTCCGAGCCCGATCTCGTACTGACAGCCGAGGGGAACGCCGAACCCTACCTCGGCGTGATCGACAGCTTCCTGTGCGGAAACCTGAATGCGCCGAATAGCGTGCCTTTGTACTCGGCCGTCTATCACGACTACGTCATGCAGTTCGGACGCTACATCATGCTGCCGGATCTGAAACTGCCGCGTGCCGTGGTCGCGAAGTTCGGGCAGCAGTTTGTGTTTGGCGGTCAGTTTGGCTGGTCACGAGCGCCGTTGGACACATTTCTCGACGATGCCAACCCGCAGGCGGTATGCCTGCGCAAGATGGCTGCGTTGCGTCACGCCAGTCACGAACTGCTTGCCGCCGGGAGAATGCTGGCGCCGCTGGTGTTTAATCCACCAGTGCCTGCTCTCGACGTGGACTGGTACCAGTGGAAGAAGCGTGTGTCCGTGCGGCTGCCTCGAGTGCTAAGCAGCGCGTGGCAGGCGGCCGACGGAACGGTTGGTGTCGTGCTGCTCAATATCGATGACATCGCCACGGCCGTGTCGTTCGCACTGCGTCCCTCCCGTTACCCGGTGATCGAGCCGCTTCGGGCCCGCCTGCGTTCCGCTGATGCGTCCGGTCGAGTGACGGACATCCCTGCCGTCGCGAACGCGGGGATCTGGCACGTCGCCGTACCGCCGCTGACCCCCGTTCTTCTGGTACTGGACGGTAAGCCCACGGCACATCCGTCTCCTCCCCCCAAGCCTGACCTGGACCTGCTTGTTGAGGCCCCCGCCGCCGCACCCGGGGTGCTGCCGTTTGCGGTTCCCTCGACGCTCGCCAGGCAATCTGATTCCCGCCTTTTCCCGTTTCGCTACGAGGCAGACGTCTTGCCGTGCGATGCCCGTCCGGCGTGGGCGATGCAGAGCACCGGGGCCTGTGACGTAGCGGACAGCTTGCTCAAGCTTGACACGCTGACGGCCGGCCGGCCGACCGCATCACTTCACAGCCTGCCTGCTGGGCCTGCTTGGGACGTGGACCGTGCCTGTGGATTCACTGTCGAGCTCCGGTTGCGCGTAATCGAGAGCAACGGGAACACGCGCTTCGGCTTCTGGGTGCAGACGAACGTCGGTAACGGGACCATGTGCCTGCAGGTCTTCCCGGACCGGATTGTCGCCGCCGGACAACCCCCTGTGAAAGTGGACATGAAATCGGCGCAGCGTGTCGTCAGAGTCGTCGGCTTACCCGGCGGCCAGGGCGTTCGCCTGTACCTCGACGGGCAGCAGATTGTTGCCAACGCGGCATACCTCGGCGGGCACCCGAGTCAGGTAGTGTGCGCCTTTGGCACAGGGGCGAGCGCCGGCCGCGTCAAAGCGGAAGTCGACTACGTCCGTCTCGACCCGTGCCGTGCCCTTGCACCGTGACTGATGCGATCATCACTTCCCGGCGGCAACGGGCACCCGGATCGTGTCCGTGGAACGGGTGCGCCCGTCCGGCCAGTCATCAACGGTGCACTCAGTCGCGTAGAGCTCCGGCGAAGCGTCCTTGATGCGTTTGCCCAGGCCCACGTAGTTATCGCCTACTCCCAACGCGCCCTTCTGCGGCGGAGGCTCTGCGACGTCCGCCAGCAAGGGGCTGGTTCTGTCCCGATTTCTTCCTGGCCAATCTGATGCGGGGTCCGCATTCGCACAACCACGACGCGTGGATCGGGCGACACGTCACTGGAGGCAGCTCATCCCTGAGCGCTCCGTCCCGAACCGCACGTCCCAGGGACCCCGGTTTGGGAAAACCGACCTCCAGGTATCC
>Ga0209045_1001986_pt1 | contig 16081 bp, 10 predicted proteins | sample SaaInlLV_10m_DNA_4_FD_184664 | JGI IMG/M metagenome (GOLD analysis project Ga0209045, IMG submission 184664) | Marine microbial communities from expanding oxygen minimum zones in the Saanich Inlet - Saanich Inlet SI072_LV_200m_DNA (SPAdes) (version 2) | ecosystem: Environmental > Aquatic >...
GACCTTCATCAGCTGAAAGGCCCCTGCGATTTCAGCAGCCGCAACCTGAAAGACATTCACGTTTTTAAAAATGATCAGTTCTTCCAGCTGCTTTTCCAGGTCATCCTCAGGAATCTGGTTTAAACGGCGGCGCAGTGATTTTTCCAGATCCTCCTTGACCGGCGGTTTGTACAGCGTATTCACGTCAAGCAGTTCATCCAGCAGCAGCGGATGTCGGGCCAGGAAAGTGATAATCCAGGGACTGGCATTGGAGAGACGTACCAGGTGGGTCAGGGCATCCGGATTCTCCAGCAGCATGGAAATATAGCTGGTCCGCTGCTCAATGGCCTGTATCAGTTCGAATATCCGCAACAGTGCCGTTTCTGGCTGCTCGGATTTCCCAACCTTCTTCAGCACAATCGGAATCAGTTTGTCCAGCCAGTCGCGGCCTTTCGGGCTCAGTCGCAGAGTTGCCGAATCCTCTCGCAACCAATTCAGACAGCGAACCACCTCGTCAATCTCGTTATAGCCTGCCGCTGTCATCGTTTTCTCAATCTCTTCCGTATCGGCCTGTCCCAGCCAGACCTCGCTCAAATCCGCTTCTGTCAGATCAGTCCCGTTGCTTTCTTCCTCCTGGGACAAAAGGTCATTAAAATGGAAATGAACCTTTTCGGTATGGAATGTCAACTGTCGATAAAAAGAGTCCCAGTCGTCGTAACCCAATGATGCAGCCAGACGGATCCGTTCTTTCTCATCTTTCGGTAACTCATGCATCTGCTGATCGGAGTATTCCTGTAACCGATTCTCCGCCAGCCTCAAAAAGCGATAGGCCTCCGTCAATTCACTGCACACTGCAGGTGTGATATAATTCTCCCGGGCGAGGACCGAGAGAACTTTGAGAATGCTGCGTTCCTGCAGATAGGCCTCTACACCACCCCTGACCAGCTGGAAGATCTGTCCGAAAAACTCAATTTCACGGATGCCACCCGCACCGATCTTGATGTTATCCTCTAACTTTTTGCGTTCAAGCTCTGTGGCAATTTTGGTCTTCATTTCCCGCAAGGAGTCATAGACACCGTAATCCAGATAACGTCGATAAATAAATGGCCTCAACCTTTGCAACAGATCCTTTCCAGCCGTTTTATCCCCCGCAATGGTTTTCGCCTTGATCATGGCGTACCGTTCCCACTCTCTGCCCTGGCTCTGGTAGTAATCCTCCAGCGCATTAAAACTCATGGTCAGGGGCCCTGCATCCCCAAATGGGCGCAGCCGCATATCCACCCGGAAAAGAAACCCTTCCGGCCCTTTCTCATTCATCACCTTCAAAAAAGCCCGGCAAAGACGGATAAAAAACTCTTCGTTACTCACCGATTTCGGACCCTCCACAGTATACCCCGCCTCCGGAAACGCAAAAATCAGATCAATATCCGATGAAAAATTCAGCTCCCGAGCCCCCAGCTTTCCCATACCCAGAACTACAATCTTGAGAGGAGTACCATCTCCACCCACAGGCGTCCCCATTTTCAGACACTGCCAGTCATAGAGCTTTTTGAAGGTCTTATCCACACAGGCTTCAGCAAAATCGGAGAGATTAGCCAGCGTCTCATCCAAAGACGCCAGGCTGTTGATATCACGCCAGGCAATCCGCAACATCTCCCGGACACGTTTCCAACGCAGGGCAAGCCCCATTTCCGATTCAGCAGTCACTGTTTCGAGCACAGCCTCGATGTCGGTTTCATAGGTACCTGCAGCATAAGATCGCAGCAGATCGCCGCTCTCAACCAGGTCACAAAGCAGTGTTGGCTTCAGCATCAAGCTTTTAAAGATGAACTCGCTGAATAACAGAGCCCTCTCCAAAAATGCCGTGTGTTCCGCGATCAGCGACTGGTCCAGTCCCGTTTCCTCAAGAGCTTTCAGTACCAGATTTAATCTTTCATCACATGTCTCCCTGAGAATATCAGGGACTATAGCTGTCCTGTTCATGTTATCCTTCTTGGCCATCCCAATTCAACTTCTGGATTTTGTTTTATGCCACCGCTGGAAGCAGATCCGTTCATTCCATGAACCTTCCGGCTGTCAACTTTGTTTTCTTATGTCACTTTTGTCGGTTTTGTCAAGCTTTAGTTATTGTATACCTTTGTATTACTTGGGTATTTTTGTGGCACTCCCTTTGCAACCTTTCTCTTTCAAAAGATAACATAGACGACATTTTATCACTTAACTTTTCACTATACTAGTTCATTCCGGACTGTTTTCAATGTTTTTTATCATCAATTGTAAAAAACACTTTAAACGCTTCGGGCAGTTCGTTTTAATGAAGTGAATCAATGCCGGACAAAGGAAAAGCTTCAATTTGACCTCTACTTCCGGCACAACCTCAATATCAAGGAGATAGCCATATGACACCGTCAGGAGTACTCACATTCGCCAAAGAACAAGGCGCTAAAGTCGTCGATATTAGATTTATGGATTTCCCCGGAATCTGGCAACATTTCTCAGTCCCCATCTCAGAACTCGAAGAATCCAATTTTGAAGACGGATACGGTTTTGACGGCTCCAGTATGAGAGGATGGCAACCGATTCACAACAGCGACATGCTCGTTGTGCCCGATGCCACAACCGCCAAAATGGATCCCTTTTTCAAGGTTCCGACGCTGGTTTTAATTGGAAACATCGTCGATCCGGTTACACGTGAGCCCTATTCCCGTGACCCCAGAAACATCGCCCAGAAAGCGGAAACCTATCTCAAATCTACAGGCATTGGTGATACGGTCTATATCGGCCCGGAAGCAGAGTTTTTTATTTTCGACAGCATTCAGTACGATACCAGCAGCAGCCACATGTCCTTCTACGAAATAGACTCAATTGAGGGAAACTGGAACACCGGACGTGATGAAGGACCCAACCTGGGATACAAACCAAGATCGAAAGAGGGTTATTTCCCGGTCCCACCAACCGACAGCCAGCAGGATCTGAGAACAGATATGATGATGACGCTGATGGCGCTGGGGATCGACATTGAGGCACAGCATCACGAAGTGGCAACCGCTGGACAGGCTGAGATCGATATGCGGTTTAAAACACTGCTGCATATGGGGGACCAGCTAGCCTGGTTTAAGTATGTGATTAAGAATGTAGCGTTCAAGAACAATAAGACCGTGACCTTTATGCCCAAGCCGATTTTTGAGGACAATGGTAGTGGAATGCACACTCACATCAGCATCTGGAACGGTGACAAGCCACTCTTCGCTGGCGACAAATACGGCGGCATGTCACAGGAAGCCATGTGGGGGATCGGCGGAATCCTGAAGCATTGCAGCTCTTTATGTGCGATCACCAATCCGACCACTAACTCTTACAAACGACTGGTTCCTGGATTCGAGGCCCCGATAAACCTGGCCTACTCAAGCCGGAACCGTAGCGCGGCGATTCGTCTGCCTATGTACTCCACATCTCCGAAAGCCAAACGGATCGAATTCAGAACTCCGGACCCTTCATGTAATGGTTATATGGCCTTCTCCGCCATCATGATGGCAGTCCTCGATGGGATTCAGAACAAGATCGATCCGGGTGATCCGCAGGATAAGAACATCTATAACCTGCCACCGGAAGAGTTGGCCAAAATGGGATCCGCTCCTGGATCACTAGATGAAGCACTGGCAGCTTTGAAAGAAGATCACGACTACCTGCTGAAAGGGGATGTTTTCACTCAGGATGTGATTGATATGTGGATTGATTATAAAATGGAGCACGAAGTTAACCCGCTGAGGTTGCGCCCACATCCCCACGAATTTCATCTCTACTACGATATCTAGATCTTTCTATCGAGAGCGGCTGTCTCTTTTTCCTCAGCAGCTCTCAGCTTTCGTTCCGGAAAGGGAATTCATGTTGTCTCCCCATGAGTTCCCTTTTTTTTTACGACTTGCGGTACATGGTCACCACGGCAGCTCCGCCAAGACCGATATTGTGCTGGAGTCCGACCTGAGCACCTTCAACCTGACGCACACCGGCGGTTCCGCGTAGTTGCCATACCAGTTCAGCGCATTGGGCCAGACCGGTGGCTCCCAAAGGATGCCCTTTGGACAGCAGACCGCCGGAAGGATTCGTCACAACCTTGCCTCCATAAGTATTGTCACCATCTTCAATGAATTTCTCCGCCGTGCCTTCGGGTGTCAGCCCGAGTCCTTCATAAGTGATCAGCTCGTTGGCAGTGAAACAGTCATGAAGTTCAACCACGTCCACATCGTCCGGTCCCAGCCCGGCAGTTTCATAGACCTGTTTGACCGCCGCTGCAGTCATATCGTAGCCAACGATTTTCATCGCATTCTCTTCTTCAAACGTGCTGTTGAAATCGCTCGTCATGGCCTGGCCGGCAATATAAATGGGTTTTGAGATGTTATGCTTCTTGGCGAAATCGTCGGAACAGACAATGGCAGCACCCCCACCGCAGGTCGGTGGACAGCATTGGTACCGAGTCAGCGGTCCGAACTGGTGTGGAGATTCCATCACCTCCTCCAGGGTCAACAGATTGCGGAAAACCGCTCTTTCATTGTGTTCCGCATGTTTCCTGGCCTTGACTGAAATCTTGGCAAACGTCTCGGGCTTGGTGCCGTATAATTTCTGGTGCTGGATACCCGCACTGCCAAACAGCTGGGCAGCCGGTGGCGCAGTAGCGCTCATTTCCTGGTATTCTGAGAGCCTGACAAAGAAATTCTCCATAGGATTCGGGCGGTCATTAAACACGCCTCCCAGGGCACCCGGCGTCATCTGCTCGAAACCAACCGCCATGGCACATTCCACGACACCGGCAGCTACAGCCTGGCGAGCCAGAAAAAGTGCGTTCGAGCCTGTCGAGCAGTTGTTGTTGACGTTGAAGACCGGAATCCCGGTAGTGCCAAGATCGTACATGACCTTCTCACCCGCACAACTGTCACCGTAAACGTAACCCACATAGGCCTGTTGGACCTCTTTGTAGTCGATATCTGCATCTTTCAGAGCGTCCCGGGCAGCTTCCAACCCGAACTGGTTATAGGGAATCAGGGCTTTGGGCGTTGTAAATTTTGTCATGCCGACACCGATTACATTTACGTTTCTCATAGATCGACCTCTGTTTAAATTTTCCTAAAAAACCGTATCCATTCGATATGAAGAACCTGCACCGCAAACCAGGGACTCACTCGAACGGGGCTATATAAAATATGGTTCCATCATTTGATGGGTTACGATATATTTCTTCTCAGAGTATGTCAAGAGTCAGCATTGTCCGGGTTGGTTTTCGCAGCATAGAGACTGGATTTCTCATTCAGTTTTTATGCAGCAAAAACCTAACCGGACAATGCTGGTCAAGAGTAAATTTTTAATGGAAATTAGTTCTTTTCAATTTCTATCTCAATCTCTATCAAGAGATCATCCGCAGCCACCTGAGTTCCGGCCTTGGCATGGACGCCGGAAACGGTGCCCTTAACCTCCGCCAGAATTTGATGTTGCATTTTCATCGCTTCCAGAACCGCCAGGCGGGTCCCTTTTTCTACCAGGTCACCCTCTTTAACAAAGATTTCAAGCAGCGCACCATGCATCGGCGCGACGATTCGTCCACCGCCTCCGACTTCCTCCAGAAGTCCTGCAAAAGCGACTTCATTGCGCAAAGTCAAGGTTCGCCCTTCAATCGCCAGGTGGATAGTGCCGGGCGCCGGGCATAAAAACGTAACCACACTCCTGCGACCATCTATCGCTACCATGGCTTCGCAACCATTGCTGGTCAAAAGCTCAACTGCAACCTGCTCTTCTCCCATATTTACCAGGTAGGCCGTTGGGCCTTGCGGCAAAACCGTCAGATCCATCTCCTGATCGGTGACAGAGTACACATATCGGGTCACCAGATGCCCGGGGGACCCCCAGTTTTGAAGTTCGGCATTTATGCCCAAACTTGCCGCAGTCGCTGCGTCACGCTCTTCAATGTACTGCAGGACCGCGGCCACACCAGCTTCCTGCAAACCAAGCGTACCATTGTCCAGCTGGGCTGTTTCAAACTCTTCTTCAATAAAAGCGGTCGTTGCCTGGCCTTTTTTAAAGGTCTCCCGCTCAAGCACATCCATCAGGAATCTTTTGTTGGTTGTCGTCCCGAAGAGTGTCGTTCTTTTCAGTGCATCAACAAGCCGGTTTCCGGCCATTTCCCGTGTTTCCCCCCAGGCGATAATTTTGGCAAGCATCGGATCGTAGAAAGGGGAAATCTCCTGGCCCGTTGCGATACCGGAGTCTATCCGGACCCCTTCGCCCTCCGCAGGAACCCACAGATCCACTGTACCGGTCACCGGCAGAAAATCCTGAGCGGGATCCTCCGCATAAAGTCGCACCTCAATGGCGTGACCGGAAAGACTGACCTCCTCCTGTGCCACCCCCAGGGTTTTACCTTCAGCGACTCTGATCTGCAGGGCCACCAGATCCAGTCCGGTGATCATTTCTGTGACAGGATGCTCCACCTGCAGGCGGGTGTTCATCTCCAGAAAATAAAACTCCCCCTGTTCATCCAAAAGAAATTCAACGGTTCCCGCTCCCCGATAGTTAATACTCCGGGCCGCATCTACGGCGGCGGCTCCCATGCGAGCCCGAAGTTCTGCAGTCATTATGGGACAGGGAGCCTCTTCAACCACTTTTTGATGACGACGTTGAACTGAGCAATCCCGTTCCCCCAAATGAATGGCATTGCCATGGGTATCCGCAAAAACCTGGACTTCCACATGGCGAGGCCGGACAATGGCTTTTTCAAGAATCAGCTCCCCCGATCCAAACGCGTTCTCGGCTTCGGAACGTGCAGTTTCAATGGCGATCTGCAGATCAGATTCTTCAAACACCAATCGCATACCACGACCCCCACCTCCGGCTGCCGCTTTGACCATCAAGGGGTACCCGATGTCATGGGCCGCCGTCAGCAAAGCACTATCTGATTGATCTTCCCCTTCGTACCCCGGGACACAGGGAACCCCGGCGTCAATCATCCGCCTTTTAGCGGCTGCTTTGTTACCCATCAGGTCTATGGACTCCCCTGTTGGCCCGATAAATACCAATCCGGCATCTTCGCAGGCTTTGGCAAACTCGGCATTTTCTGAGAGAAATCCGTAGCCTGGATGAATCGCATCTGCCCCGGTTTCCCGGGCAGCTTTCAGGATGCGGGTCATATCCAGATAGGACTCCGCTACCGGTGCCGGACCGATCAGAGCGGCATCATCCGCCAGTTGAACATGCGGGGCATCTGCATCGGCCTCCGAATATACCGCAATGGTCTTATACCCAAGAGTTTTCGCACTGCGCATGATACGCACCGCTATTTCGCCTCGATTGGCGACAAGAATGCTTCGAAATGTGGTCATGGTTGAGTCCCCATAGCTGTGTGTTGAACCGTCACTTCAGGCTTCTGTTTTTTTAAAAATGATGAAACGGTCTCTTTAGACAAGGCGATTCTTGTCTGCCAATCGCTTGCTGGATAAAGTGGTAAATATTCACATTCTGGTGTTGATGTCATCAATAAACTCTCCCTGGTCTTTTACATCCGTGCCACAGCATAACTGTTCGGCTGAAGTTTTCGGTGGCGGGTTTCCCAACAGGTTTCCAGCGCGAATCCCAGAACCTTGCGCGTATCTCTGGGGTCAATGATACCGTGATCCAGACATTTTCCTGAAGTATGGAAGGGGTCAGATTGTTGATCGAAATGGGCCACAACCATTTCTCTTTGAACGGCCAGCGTTTTTTCATCCACCTCCTGACCTCGTCGTTTGGCTGAGATTCTCATGACCTGCTCCATGGTCCCGGCTGCCTGTCCTCCACCCATGACACCAGTTACCGCATTCGGCCAGGCAAAGAGAAAATTCGGCTCATAGGAATATCCGCACATGCCATAATTACCAGCGCCAAAACTACCGCCAATATAGAGGGATATTTTCGGAACGTGCAGGTTGGTAACTGTTTGAATCATTTTGGAACCGTGTTTGATCATACCCGCATGCTCATATTCTGTGCCCACCATATAACCGGTCGTGTTGTTCAGGAAAATAATGGGGATGTCGGCTTGATCGCACAGTTGGAAAAACTGGGTTGCTTTTGTGGCCCCATCTGGATCGATAGGTCCGTTATTTCCGATTATCCCACAGGCATAGCCAAAAATCTCTGCTTGCATACATACGGTGGCAACTCCGTACCTGGATTTGAAATCGACAAAGTCAGAACCGTCCACAATCCTGGCCACCAGTTCACGAACATCATAGGGAATTGTATAATCCACCGGCACCACACCGGCGATCTCATCTGGATCGTACAACGGAGGCTTGATCTCCTTTTTGGGTAAAGGCTCGCAATTCTTATTCCAGTCGAGTCGTTTGCAAACATCCCGAGCCATCAATAATCCGTGAGCATCATCCTCCGCCAGATATTCAACCAGGCCGGAGACGGAAGCGTGCATCTCCGAACCGCCCAGTTCCCGTTCATCGGCTACTTCCCCGGTAGCGGCCCGTACCAGGGCTGCTCCTCCCAGAGCAGCCATTCCGTTATGTTTAACCCCGATGACATAGTCACTCATCCCGGGTTGATACGCACCCCCCGCAGTAGAAGGACCATGCAGCACAACCAGCGTCGGAATACCGGCGGCACTCAACTTCGCCAGGCCGGCAAACATGCCGCCGCCAAGGGCCCACAATTCTACCGTATAATTCATCAAATTCGCACCGGCACTCTCAACCAGATGGATAAAAGGCAGCTTTTGCGTCAGTGCCACTTTGAGAATACCCAGTGCCTTGTATACGCTCATGGTGGTTGAGGCTCCGGCACTGATCCCGCTGTCGTCTGCAAAGACCAGACAACGCACACCGCTGACAAATCCGATGCCGGCGATCATATTACCCCCTGGAATACTGGTTTCCGGATTGGGATCATCCACCAGAAAATTCGTCATGTTATACAACTCCAGAAAAGGCATCCCCGGATCAAGAAGGCGGGACATTCTTTCTCGAGGTGTCAATTGTCCACGTTCTTCAAATCGTGGACGTCTCTTTTCCGATTTCGCTGCAGCCCGTGCTTCATACTCCCGCAACCTGTCTACCAAAGCCAGCATCTCGCTTTTATTGGTCGAAAAGGTCTCCGAACTCTTACTTATTTTAGATTGAAATACCGCCATGAGAGGGTCTCCGCTAACGTTTTTGGAATTTGGTTACAGAATATTCTTCGCAATGATTTCATTCATAATTTCTGTTGTACCACCACCGATGGACATAATACGGTTATCACGGTAGAGCCGTTCCACCAGGTTGCCGCGGATAAATCCATACCCTCCAAAGATCTGAGTGGCGTCGAAAGTGAGCTTATCGGCAACCTTGCAGGCGAAATTCTTGGCCATGGAGACCTCGGAAACTTTATATTCTCCGGCATTGACCTGTGCTGCCAGCCGGTAAGTAAATTCTCGACTCGCTTCCAGCATAGTCGCCATTTCCGCCAGCTTGTGTCGAGTGACCTGAAAACCGGAGAGGGATTTGCCAAAAGCCTCTCGTTCCTTGGCGTATTTGATGGACTCCTCCAGGCAGAGTTGAGAAATCATGTTCGTCTGCACTGCCATAAACAGTCGTTCAGACTGGAAATTCTCCATCTGATAATAGAAGCCTTTGTTTTCCTCGCCGATCCGATTCGCAACCGGTACCCGACAACTGTCGAAATAGATCTCGCCAGTGTCCGAGGCCCACCAGCCCATTTTTTTTAATTTTTCCGATGTTGAATAACCCGGCGTATTGGTCTCAATGATCAGGAGGCTAACCCCACTGTGACCTTCGCCACCCGTACGTACGGCGCAGGTCAGCTGATCTGCGTGAATCCCGCTGGTGATAAAGGTCTTGCTGCCGTTGACGATGTAGTGATCACCATCCCGTACCGCAGTCGTTCTTAGACTTGCCACATCAGAGCCACCGCTGGGCTCAGTGACACCAAGCGCTGCGATGCGGTCACCTTCAATCACCGGACGCAAAAATTTCTCTTTCTGTTCAGGTGTGCCATATTTGATAATCGGCGGCAGGGAGATACCGTGGGAAAACAGACTGGCACAAAGGCCAAAGGAGCCACAACGGCCAAACTCTTCGACCACGACGATGTGTTCAAACCAGTCACCATCGGAACCACCGTACTCAACGGGATAGAGAATGCCGTTGAATCCAAGATCGGCAACTTTCTTGTGCAGTTCTCTGGGAAACTCCCCTGCCTCTTCCCACTCATCTACGTGAGGTGTGATCTCTTTTTTGACAAAATCCCTCACCGCTTTGCGCAGCAGATCATGCTGTTTATTGAAGTATTTTTGATAGGTTTTATCTTCTGTTTGCATTCCCATGTTTTATCCTTTTTGAAGAAACAACTTAGGGTTGGCTCAAAAATTACTCAAGTGTTTCCCATTAGTGTCAAGGAAACACGTTGCTGTGGCATTCTGTCTGCAAAATGTCCAGTCTTTAAGGGACTTTTGCGGACAGATTATGCCAAGTTATTTTTGTACGATCCCTTAGAAACTGATTTAGAAATCCTACAATAATTCATAACTTCATAAAATTCAATTCTAAAACTGAATCTAATTCATACTATTTCAAGTAAACTCACGGTTACAGTTACTTATGCGAATAGAGGAATCAAATAGGGGTAATCTGAACCAGAAAAATACTAAAGCCGTTGACCAGAAAATGGTGAACGAACCAGCAGGACACTTTGACCGTCCAAAGAACACACCTGAGTTACTTAAGGGTCGGCTCATAAATTACTCAAGTGTTTCCCATTAGTGTCAAGGAAACACGTTGCTGTGGCATTCTGTTCGCAAAATGTCCAGTCTTTATGGGACTTTTGCGAACAGATTATGCCAAGTTATTTATGAACGATCCCTAAGCAACCTGACAATATCTCCAAAAGCTTCAGAATGCCCGAATGGTCTCATTCAGAACCACCTGCCTGAGCCGTGACTGCATAATCTCAATTGAAGAAACTATCAGACTGTGTTATCTTGAGCCGAAAAACAGTATATATTTTTGCTTCCCTCTTTTGCTATTCAAAAGGTAAAATACTCTCAAGGTCCGTCTCTGGGAGAGCCATCTACAAGACAAAAACAGATAGAACCTGAACATGATTGATACCCATACCCACCTCTGTGATCCGATATTCAACATTGATCGAGCAATTGTCCTGGCTAAGGCACGTCAAGCCGGTGTGACCCATATCATTTCTGTCAGTGAAACCTTGGCGGATGTTCAATTCAACTTGAAGCTGGCAGAAATTCATCCTGAACTGTTTCCTGCAGCGGGTCTCTATCCCGCCAACCTGGACTTGGAAGAAGCAGAGCGAATCGGGGCCTTAATCGAAAAAAATGTGGAAAAGCTGGTGGCTATCGGCGAGGTCGGCCTGGATTACTGGGTTGTAAAGGAAGAGGAAGGGCGGGAGATTCAGCGCGAGATTTTCAGAACCTTTATCGATCTCTCACTCGAGATGGATCTGCCGTTGAATATTCACTCCCGTTCAGCAGGAAAAATAGTCATTCAAATGCTGCTCGAGAAAGGTGCGCAGGCAGTTCATCTCCACGCCTTTGATGGAAAAGCGTCATCCGCACTGCCGGCAGTAGAGGCCGGTTATTATTTTTCCATTCCGCCTTCTATTGTCCGTTCAACCCAAAAACAGAAGCTGGTGCGTCAACTACCACTCAGCGCCTTACTTCTGGAAACTGACAGCCCTGTTCTTGGCGTAGATCCCGATGCCAGGAATGAACCAGCCAATCTCAGCATCGCTCTGGATGCCATTGCCGAAATCAAAAACTGCGCTATGGGTGAGGTCCTGGAAGCAGTCACAGAAAATACTCTGAAGTTATATCCGCAGCTGAAAACCGATGACAATTATTAAAAGAGAAGTAACTATTCAGTATACCCTCCATCGAGAGGTGCTGAACAGATACAAATGGAACAGGGAAAACCAGAAATTAATTGTGCTCCAATGTCTGCAGGACATTTTTCAAGAGATCGATCTGATGGGGCAAAACGGTGCGACAGTCCAGGATGACTGCCCCTTCATGGATCCGGCCTATCACTGGTGGATTGGAAGCGCGCAACTGATCCAGGAGCTGGTTTTCAGTGACACCCGCTTTATTGATCAGAACACCCCAGGAGGCAATCGCTCTTCCCGGCAGAGAACCTCCACCAGGTGTCGACTCACATTTGACCAGTTGAAAAGTATTGGGATCGAGATCGGACAGGATCATCTCAGCTCTGGTTTTAACCTGGTTTTCGCTTTCGTTAAGCATTTTCTGGGTCGGCACAAGACTCTGCTGCTCATTTTTTGAATAGGCGACCAGGGTTTTTTCCAGCAGGAGCATGGTGAGTTTATCGCAACGCAAAGCTCGATAAAGGGGGTGCTGGCGAATCTTGTCCAGATATTTCTTTTTCCCCACAATAATTCCAGCCTGGGGTCCTCCCAGCAGTTTATCCCCGCTGAAGGTTACGATATCAACGCCGTCTTTAAGGATTTGCGGCACCAGCGGTTCGGTATTCAGTTGTGGGTGGGTAAAAGGGGTCAGAGCCCCACTGCCCAGATCTTCTACCAGAATCTTCCCTGTTTTTTGGGCCAGCTGTGCCAGGTCAGGAGTGGGTACAGCCTGGGTAAACCCCAAAATCTGGTAATTTGAGGTATGGACCTTCAGCAACATCGCGGTCTGGTCACCAATCGCATTTTCGTAATCGGCCAGGTGCGTGCGGTTGGTAGATCCCACCTCCTTCAGGATCGCACCTGAAACGCTGATCACTTCGGGAATACGAAATGAGCCCCCGATCTCCACTTGCTCTCCCCGGGAAATAATCACCTCTTTGCCTTGTGCAAATGCGATCAGCGTCAAAAGAACCGCTGCTGCATTGTTGTTGACAATGACCGCCTCTTCCGCACCGGTCAAGGTTTTCAGAAGATTGCCAACATTACTGAGGCGGGCACCCCGCTTTCCTGTTTCCAACGAGAACTCAAGGTTGGTGTATGAGGTCGCGATCTCAATCGCCTCTTGAAAAACCTCCCGTGAAAAAACCGACCGCCCCAAATTCGTGTGAATAATCGCGCCTGTGCCATTGATCAGCGGGATCAATTCCTGGCGGTTCTGTTCGAGGCGGTTTTTGATCCACAACAGAATGGAATCCCGAGTAGTGCTCTCGGCAGACAGCCATTGGATCTCCTGGCGGACTTCAACCAGCAGTGTCTGGATCTGGTTGCGGACCTCTTTACCGTATTTCATGTTCTGGCCAGACAGATAGGCGTCTATTTCCTGTACCGAAGGTATTTTCGAAAAAATATACTGTGTATTTTGCATGATGGTTTCAGGTCAATTCCTTTTTTTTCCGCACTCTCAAGACAACGCAAACGACAAAAAATACTCTCAGCAGAGAGATAAAAACCAGGGGATGCCTTGCATAAAAGCTACCCCCGCTATTAGGGTGATAGGGCAGATCCACAACCCAGGTGCCTCGAACAAAGGGAGGAGAACGAAACTGGTAGCGCCCGCTGGGCAGAATGGCAGCAGAACTGCCGTTGTTGATCACATGCACCAGAGGAACTCTATTCTCAACCGCTCTGAGAACCGTTGCCGCCATATGCTGTTCCGGTTGGCTACTTTCTCCATACCAGCCGTCCTGGGATTGAACGAGAAGTAGTTTTCCTTTCCCATCTGCACCAATAGACTCCGCAACAAATTCGGAGAAAAGCGGTTCATAACAGATAGCCGGGACAATCCGCATGCCAGTTGTCTCAAAGGCGACATACTGTGTGCCCGGTGTCAGCGTATCGAGAAAATCACCTAAAAACCACTTCAACAGTCTGCTGCGCCCAATCAAGGGGGTGTACTCTCCAAACGGCACCAACTTTATTTTGTTATAGGTTCCTCCCAGTTGGCCATTGTGGTCCAAAAGAAGCGAACTGTTATGATAGAGTTTTTCTCCGCCCTTGATGGTGAAGGTGGAATCGAAAATCACCAGGGGAATCCCCATCTTCCGGATCCGTTTCTGAAACGCTTGTCTGACATCTTTCCAGAAAGTAACCCCGAAAAAATGTCCTTCCGGCCAGAAAACGATCTCAGCACCTTCAGCTGCCAAACCTTCACTGAGTTTCATTTCCAATGGATACAGTCGGCTGAAACCCTCCAAGGGTTTCGGCCGCTTCAAACTAGCCTTCCGGTTTGGCTGAACCAAACCGATCCGTTTTGTTTCCCAGCCCTCAATCCTGGCATCCCATTTTTGCAGCGTGAAGATCCCGTATGAGAACCAGAGCAGCGGAATCATCAGACAGCTTATCCAGAACCAATTACAGCGGGAAGTCCCTCCTGGCTGCAGCAGCCGGTAAATTAAAATATTGACCAATCCCAGGATAAAGTCAAGACCATAGATACCCGTAAATTCAATCGCCTGAATAGCTGGAAGGAGATAGCTCTGCCCGTCTCCGAGTTTAAAATTGAACAAGATGGGAAACAGAGAGAAAACAGTTACCAGGATGACCGGAAACAGCACCAGCTCGCTGATGGTGCGCCGCTGCCGGCACCACTGAAAAAGTACGGCGCTGATCGCAAAAACCTGACCTGTCAAAATCGCATATGCAATTGCGAACAGCTGGTTAACAGGGAAAGTGAGGCCTATGCCTGTGACCGCCAGGTTGGCGGTCCAATAAAAGCCGCCTAAAACAGCCACCGTGCCGGTAACCGTTCCCAGCAGGTAAGCCTGGTAAGAAGATCTGCCCTCCAGCGCATAGAGCAGCGGCACAAAAGCGAACCACTCAAGCAGATAGAAATTGGTCCCCGGAAATGATAGGAACAACAACAAACCGGTCAGGCCCGCCAGCAGGATACCACCTATAGGTTTCTTTTTCATGGCGTGCCATCCATTTGACAGATCAGATCATCTAAAAAGGCTACCACACAATCCGCGCCATTCGCATCGTTTCGTTTAATTAACGGCAACTCCAGCAGCTCGGGCAGACGGGTTATCCAACTCCCATCTCTATATTCACATCCCTGCAATGCAACTCCCTGCATCTGTTCCTGGACAAAAGCGGCTAACACATCAGACTCTCTGAATCCAGGTCGGGTGAAGTACCCAAAAGGGATTCCGGCGTGGTATACTTCCGCCAGCGTGCTGTAACCGACTTTCCCGATCACGACATCCGCAGCCTGAACCAGATCCGGATGATGAAATCTGGAGTGATAAGGCAATAGCGTCAGATTGCCGTGAACTTCCATATCCACATTACTGCCGGGGACCAGAAAGCAGCAGTCGCTGAATTTTCGGAGGGGGTCCAGAAAGCGGTAAGTATCAGGGATGCCGCCCATGGTGATCAGGACCAGTTTTTTTCGATCCGGAATCTTCAATTGTTCCCTTGTTTCCTGCCTTGACTTTTTCGGTTTCCGACTCACCGGCCCAGTCGTCAGATCAGCCGGTTGCAGAGAACAGTTGGGTTGTACCTGGATGCGAAAACGGGCCTTTGCAAAGGTCTCCTTCAAAATTTCAGTATGCTTTGCGAATGGGGCATCAAACGTTGAGTAGCCTTTATAAATCCAATCCCAGGTAAAGTTTTCAATCAACACAGAAGGAATCCCAGCCCTTGCTGCAACCGCAATTCCCAAAGGTGAAATATCACAGACGACCAAACGACAATGGCTCTGCTTCAACTGCCGGGCCTGTGTCTCAAGCAAATCTTCAGAAAAGGGTAAAAACCCATCCAAACGCTTAAGGGTTGCCGGGAGATCCACTTCGAGGGGATTGATTTGGGCCAGGCCCACATCTGTCAGTAGCTCATGGTGCGCATAGGAGCCACTCAGCGAGTCGTTAAAAAACCAGGTTGGCGTTTGGGAATAGAGATCGATATGCAATGCCGGCCTTCGTTGCTGTAAAACCGAAATAACCGCCGACGCTCTGGCAGCATGTCCAAAGCCATGGGGGGAGATGAAAAAAGCGATTCTGGCAGACGATGGCATCATGGTGTCCAATTTCTCACAGGCGTTCGTTCATCCAGACCCACATTTTCTCCTGCACCTCTTTCTGTTCCACTTCTTGAAACAACTCGTGCATCGCTTCTGTGAACACCA
>Ga0209045_1001992_pt1 | contig 16060 bp, 7 predicted proteins | sample SaaInlLV_10m_DNA_4_FD_184664 | JGI IMG/M metagenome (GOLD analysis project Ga0209045, IMG submission 184664) | Marine microbial communities from expanding oxygen minimum zones in the Saanich Inlet - Saanich Inlet SI072_LV_200m_DNA (SPAdes) (version 2) | ecosystem: Environmental > Aquatic > Marine...
CCGGACGCTTAGGTTGACGGCATTGCCCCCGGGGGGGGGGATCATCAATGCTATTGACTTTCTCTGGAGACGGTCGCGGCATGGCAGCCCTTCGACCAGGCTCAGGGCCTTGAGCAAGTCCCACAGCCGTGGGACGCGTCGAAACGGCCACTCCCACTCTCGAGAAGCACACAATGTGGGAGGCGGTGCCACCCGGCGACTCTTCGGCCAAACACGGGGGGCAGAGAAAGCCAGTAGCATTGGGGTGATCACGTCACTCTGTTTCCTGACCAACCAACTCATCGCAGTTCTCGAGAACAACGCCACCCTCGGCATCGTCGACCGTGTTATTGCGCAATGTCAAGCCGCGTGTGGAGGTCACCCAGATGCTCGTTTGGGCGGTCTTTGTGACAATGTTGTTCTCGATGACGATGTCGTTGTGGGCCCCGGCGGGAGCGGTTCCGCCTTTCCCCGGAATGGCGTACACGGCGATCCCCTTGCCAAGGCAATTGAGGATCCGGTTGCCCACAATCTTGACGTCATTGCTGCTGCCGGCCTCAAGCCACCAGAACTCGGGCGACACCTTGATCGCCTCACCCCAGCACCCCTCCATCCGGTTGTCGCGTACCTCGCCCTGGCTGGCTTTGATCAGAATCCCACGGGAGCGGTTAAAGCCGAAATCGCAATCGACCACACTGAAGCCGTTGCCGACCCGGTTCGCGGAGCGGATGGTGCTCCCCATGGGCAGAGCCATTTCGCGGTCAACCACAATCTCGTAGGTGGGGCCGAGCTTCCCCTGCCTGAAAGGCGCGTGCATCCGCTGTTTCGACAGGAAAGCCAATTCCTCAGCCGTCGTCTCACCGAGTTTGCGGGTCGAGATGACTTCTGCATCCGGCAAACGTCGACCGTCGTACGCCACGACCTCCAGCGGGTCCCCTGCCCGGATATTCAGTTTGCGCTTCGCCAAAACGCGCAAACGGGTGCCGTTGGCGGCCATCACCAGGTGGTAGTCTCCGCAGATGTTGATGCAGTCGTCTCCCATGAACTTGGCCACGCATGCCTCGATGCGTGGACCGATGGTCGCATGTTTGGAATGGTACGCATCTGCATTGAGGGAGCGAATTCGGGGTTGGGCGCGCTGTTTAAGATCCCCTCCCGGGGCACGCCGATCGATCTTGCACCTCAGGTAGTGGGTAGCCTTGCAGTCGCTCTCAAGAAAGCCGAAACAGTTCGAGGCGTAGAGCGTGATGCCTTCCAGGACAACACCAGCCGAATGCGACGTGTAAACGGCATGCGGAATCTGGCCGCCAGGCGCTGTGCTCGTGCCGATGGCAATGATATCCCCTACTTTCTCGCCCATATAGCGGCCCTTGCGGGTCACGCGGATGTGCCCGGCGTCCAGGACCTCTGCCGAAAACTGGTGGTAGCTCCCGAAGCGCAGTGTCCGCGTATCCGGACGGAAGATCTCGTACTTCGAATTGCGGACATACTCGGCGGCCGGGTAGCCGTCGAAGAGCTCGATATCGTGAACGGTGTTGTCTTGCGACAGCTTGATGATTCGTCCCTGGGTGTAGGGCAGAGGGTCATAGTCTATGGTGAGCCCCTTCAACTTCAGGTCGTTGCAGTCCACGATGGTCAGTGCTCGAGTCGTTTCCGTACAGATCATCTCCACCCCCTCGGCGACGATCTCGACTGCGCTGAGACCAGCCAGACGCAGGTGCTCCCGTTTCCTGGGAGTGACCCGGTACTGTCCCGGAGGGACGACCACGCGCTTCTTCCCGGCAGCCAGTTCCGTGTCAAGGAACCCCTGAAGATCGAGATCCGTACCGATCATCACGTCCTGTCCTCCCTCTTGGGCGATCGCAGATGCGCAGGCCATGATCCCTGTGCACAGCGTCGACCGAAATAGCATCGCCAAACGACTCCCTGACCGGCTCGCCTCCTGAGTCTCGGTAGAACAGTGGCGCAGTCCATTTCCTGCATCTGTGTTCATTCACTGGCCTCCAGATTGGGGCATCGTGTGCGTATTGCTTGGGCAACCTGAGTGAATATGCCCCCGGGGGCTCTATCAGGGCGGGAGTTGGTCACCTGCCGCCATGCGTTACTTCCCGTAGAACCAATCAATTGGGAGACACCGCACGGTCATGCTCAGGCCACCGATCGACGTCCAGTAACTGAGTACGGCTGTCTGGTCGCGGAAGATGATGCTGGTATAGGCGAAAGAAGCTCCCGTGGGCTCGATGTCGCGGATGTGGTGCCACGTCTCACCTTCATCTGAGGAAAGGGCTGACGCGAGCGGAACCCGGCGCTTCTCCGCGTGGTTCCAGATCAGGAGGAGATCTCCTGTGGTCGGAATTCGCTTGATCGAAGCGGGGGCAACCGGTGCGACCAGCCCCGTGGTCACGCCCTCGCTCCATGTGTCTCCCCCGTCTTCCGAGTAGGCTTTGTAGACGGAGCCCATGCTGTTCCGGATGATCATGTAGACGCGCCCGTCTTTGAGTTCGACAACGCCGGGTTCCTGGCATCCGCAACCCGGCAACTCGATGTGCCCCCTCCCGCGACGCCAGGTTTTTCCCCTGTCATCCGACAGGTAGCACACGGCCCATCCCTGCTTCCGCCTGTGCCAGTCCGCGTGGTCTGCGGCAGGTACGACCAGCCGGCCGCTTCGCAGTTGGATCACTCGATCGTTGTTGACAACGTAGTATTCCACCGGTTCAGGCGTAGCACATGTTTCGCCTCCCCACGTCTCCCCTTCGTCCGTCGACAGGCGGACGTGGAAACGGCAGTCGGAGGACGATGTCTCCTTACGCAGATATCCCAGGAGAATCTCCCCCGAATCCAGGCGGAGAAGCGAGGCCGACATGACGTTGCAGCCGGCATCGTTGCGCTGTATCAGGAAAGGGCGGCTCCAGGTGTGTCCCCCGTCGTTCGATGTCATGCCCGAGATGTCGGCAAGGGCGTGGTCACCCCCGCCCCCGTAGAAGCGAGTGTAAGCCAGGAGCAGCCGTCCGTCTCGCAGGCTGACGATCGAGCCTTCGGTGTTCCGAGGGTTGACGCGCGCTATCGCGGGTGCCACGATAGTTGCACCATTCCGTGTCAATGGGATCCCGGAGATGTCCGGCGGCAAGGCCATGCCAACGTTGACCGGCACGAGTTGCGGCCCCCGCACATCAAGCCGGGAGACAACCAAGGATGCAGACTTCGTTCGGCCGTGAGCGATCAACACTGACCCATCGGCCAGTTCGAGGGCATCAGCCCTGCCGTATCCGTCACCGCAAACAATCGTCGGGCCCTGCCACGTCTTGCCGAAGTCGCTACTTCGAAGAGCGTGCAGGCCGCGCCCCTCGCACTCAACGAACAGAATCACATCGCCGCTGGAACACCGCATCAAGACGGGATTGGTGCCGGGCCAAAGAGGCTCTGAGCTCACGGACACAGCGCCCTCCCCTGCAAGGTCATGTCTGACACGGAGCTCAGAATCGATGGTCAGTCGACCTTCCGGCCCCGAGACCTCGGCTTCCGTCCCGGCCTCAACGAGGGCCGGGGGCACAGTGTCGCTCTTCTGCCAGTTCAGACCGCTGTCGGACGACTGCTTTGTGGTGGCTGCGTCTGCCGTCGGGGCCGCACTGTGCGTCAAGAGCAGCGCTCCGTCGTTCCCGTGCCTCAGAGACGGCGACCAGTCCGGGAGCCCATCCCCGGAGCCTTCCGCCACGAGGATGTGGCGGGAGCTCCCGATTCGGAAAGGAGGAGCTTCCGCCGCCCGGGTTCCGCGAATGCGGATGTCCTTGAAAGTAACGTGAGCACTACACGCGCCGAGCCCCAGGGAACCGACTGCAAGGTTGGAATGTGACGCCCTGGCCACTTCCTCGTCATCAAGGTAGAAGACGAACACTCCTCCCTCCCCTGTGATTCGGGCCTGGTGCCAGACGCCTGCGGTTACCCCCGCCTCGAGATGCCGTTTGGGGACGGTCCAGTAGGCGCTGTCGGTCGCACGGGCAAACGCAACCATGCCCTGCTGACTGTTGCAGTGGAAGTAGACGTAATTGGCCGTGTCCCGAGCGCGAAACAGGAAGTCGGCTGACCGGACACTTCGGGCGGACTTGGAGATCTTGAAGGCGGCGGAGAACTCAAAGTCAGTGAGCACGGGAGTCGGGAAAAAGAGCTTGGCCGGATGGGCGGCAGAATCGCTCTGCCGCAGTTCTCCCTCCGTGACAGACCAATCACCTTCTGCCACAACGTATCCCGCGGCAAGGCTGTCCGCACTGAGATCGACATGGACATCTACGAGTTGGGCCATCGCCTCGCCCTGGCTCAACAGGCCCCCCAGTAACATGATCCAGAACGCACGTCTCATCACTTCTTCTCCACGGCGACAGGTTTCAGGTTGGCGCTGCTCTGCTCGGTACGGCTTACACGCTCAACTGTGGCAAGCCCCAGGCAGACGACGGTCGCTTCGGTCCCGGCAGCGACGAACGTGACGTCCAGGACAGGCGTCTCCGGGAACGGATTCACCCACTCCATTACCCAGGCACATACATCGGGCGCATTTGGGTCCTTCTGTCGCTGCGCGGTGGTCAGCCCCATCCAGTAGGTACTCGGCCCAGGCATGATACGAGAGGCGTAGCCGCAATCCCACAAGTGAACATCGTGACCGAGCCGGACTGGGAACGAAAACGCCGTACCGTCCGCGTACCGGACTCTGTAGCGGGCGACCGGCATGGCGAGCCCATCGGTGTTCTGGCGGAAGAACCGCATATGCAGCGCCTTCGTCTGCACCGCGTCCGCAGCTGCCGTGTGGAGGAAGGCAAGCCCTCGAATTGGCCGTTCTACGTTGATCGGCCGCGACGCGTCCTGCCCCCTCAACACGATACAGTCCACGTCTCCTTCCGGCCGGTCGAAAGGAATCCCCCCGACCGACATCATCCCGCTTGGCAGAGACCGGAGGTCACGGTCCGGACCACTATCCATCCAGCCTTTACCATCGCCTGCCGTGGCATCCCGGGTAGACTCATTGCACACTTTTGAGATTGGCAGCGGGCGGTAAGTGAGTTCACGTACGCCCCAATCAGGGGGAGACATCACGTTTGACCAATGGACCCCATGGGCGTGCATCAAGGGCGCATGTCCCATGGGCGCGGTGTCCGGTTTCCAGCAACAGGCCGCATTCGCGTGCAGGGAAGGTGTCGAGTAGTTGGTCTGCTTCCTCGAATCAAAATGGACGAAGTTAGACCACACCCACGTCGTGGTTTCTGCGATGCCACATGCTTCGTAATGCTCCCACATGGCTGGGAATCGATCCATCTTGCCAGAGGCAAATGCAGTGCTCACCCACCATGGTGTGAACCCAAGTTCACGCAGACGATCGGTGGGAAGAGAGAAGGGAGGACCGGATCCCCAGGTGGCAATGATCAGGTTCCTGGGAAGCTCCGGCAGAATCTTGGCCACGTGGTAAGGGGCGCCGCCATTCCAGCTCACGGAGAGCATGTCGTCAAAAATGACCGGCTTCACGCCGCGCTTCGCAAAGAAGTGGGCCAGTTCACTCCAGTGCTTAAGCAGAAGTTGATTCCGTGGCTTGCCGGAGCAGAGGGTACAAGTCCGGCTGGCCGTCCGGTTCCAGCCATGACTGACTTCGTCTCCGGACATGAAGAAATACGCGGGCTGGTATAGGTCAAGCAGTTCACCCGCCAGGTCCTTCAGAATGCGCATCCCCTCAGGGTTGCTTGTGCACAACGTCTTCTTGTCACCATCCTCACTGAGTTCCGGATGTGCGTGGACCAGCCAGCCACAGTGCCCCGGGGTATTCCACCCCGGCGCAACGTCGACGTAGTGCTTCCTGGCAAACTCGACAATCTCCTTCACTTCCTTCTTACTGAGGACATTCCCGGGAGCCAGTTCCGGATGCGAGTCATATCGCACGTGCTCGCTGATCTGCATGACGTAAAGGCTGTATCGGCCACCCGCTACCTGGTCATAAATGTGCTTCTTGTACGATTCTACAGTCAGCGGCGTCTTGTGATACCTCTGGCTTATGAATGTCTCCATATAGACGCGCATCGGGATGGCTGGGAAATCCTCACAGTGAACGTGCAGGATACCGGCTCTTGCTTTGGCAAAGGAGCTCTGGCGAGTGAGGTCCAGTAGAGCGCGAACCGCGTAATACATACCGCGTGATGACACGGCCTGCAGGCGGACGCCGGACGAATCGATATCCAACACAAAGCCCTCCGGCTTGATGCCCCCGGCAACATATTCAAGCTTGATCGCCGCCTTGTCCGCCTCGCCTCGCTCGACGGTGACGCCGTAACGACTGCGGAACTTGGCACTCAGGTGTTCTGCGGGAAATGCCTCACCTTTGCCGGTCGTTGTGAGCGACGTGGTTTTGGGAAGCAACCATCGCTCCTTACCTGGCTTCCAGACCTGTGGAGGCGGCCAGAGCACAACCTGGTCATAGTCCAGTTCCCGAGGCCGCGTCAACAGGAACGTGAACTGTTTCACGACGGCCACATGTCCCTCGGCATCGCGCACAATCACGTTCAGCAAATGGTTTCCATCCCTGGTCTGCTCGTACTCAAAGGGGAGACTCACCTCAGTGGCCACAGTTGGGCGCAGAGCCACCGACTCGCCGGCCAACTCGGCCGCTGTTTCGCCCGGCGGGGTCAAGGCCAGCACGGCGGACATTGTCTCTGCTTCGTCTGATCCATTTTCCAGAAGCAGGCGGCAGTTGTACCCATACCCATACTTCTCCAGCTTGAGCAACTCAGATTGCGTCACCTCCACCTTAGCAGGCGACAGTGGACCGAAGACGAGGTTGCCAAGTCCGGCCGGCCGGCCATAGGACGTCTGACTCCAGCCGGAGACTTCCAGGAACTTCCCGGTCTCGGCGCTGACCACATGGCGCTTGAGATTCAGCCCCCAGACGGCCCCCGGTTCAGGTTTCGCCCCCTCGATTGAAGCGAGGTCGATGGCCAGCTCGAGGGACCACCCATCACTTGTGTCAACCGTTGCTGCGGCGTCCCACTCACCGTTCCACAGCGGCCGACATCCCTCCCCTCCGAGGTCCATGCGCGTTCCGAGAGAGTTCGCGATGAATTTGTACTGCAGTCTGTTGCTGTCCTGTGCGTCCAGGTAGACTTCCAGGCACGAGTCATCGTAGAGGTTCCCCTCCTCGTCGTTCTTGTACCTGGCCGCGATGTCCTCGGGTTTCTCGCCACGCAGCCGCGCACCGATGAACAGCATCGAGCCTCTGTAAAGGAACTTCACGGTTGCCGCGTAAGCTGACGGGGTCTTCTTGTCCTTCAGAAAGAGTCCATCGACGTGGCCGGCTTCTGCCCACACCGCATCGTCCAGAACACCGTCGATCTGAGGCGCAGCAGAAGTTGGTGGCGCGACGGCTGTCGGCAGGCCATTCCCTGCCAGGGGAATCCGTTTGACCCCGCCGACCAGGGCGATCTTCTCGATGTCGACGAACTTGGTACCGCCTCCGCCAAAGTAGACATGGGTTATCTTCGACCAATCCAGTGGCGGCGTGCCGGCTCGAGCCCAACCCGATCGGTATATGTGGGTCTGCCAGGTCCTCTTGCCATCGAAACGCAACGCGATTGCGTACTGGCCCTCTGGTGTATTCACTCGCAGATTCATGAGATCGGAGACACCGTCCCCACGGAACGAGACCTCAATCCCGAAGTACTTCCGTCCGCGCCACACACCGTCTTCGGGAGGGCTGGGCGGGCTGAACGAACAAGATCCTGCATCCGTCGTTGAGAGCCTGAGAGCATGCTCCCCCTGTTGCCTCCCGGCGACCAGCTCTGCCTTGGCACTGCCACCGCCCTTCTTGCCGTTGGCGTCCTTGCCATAGATGTTCGTTCGCCATCCTTCTGCCGTGTCTCGCCCCCTGAAGTCGAACAGCGTATGGTCAATGCCCTGCGCATGAACGGTGCTGAGGCTGACCCACATCGTAACGAGAGCCCAAGCTGCTCCCTTTCTCATGGAGGAAAAGGAGTCGATGTATCGGTCATTCGAGGACGAGTAACTCATGTGACTACCCCGGTTGAGCATGGCCAGGAACAGTGTGCGACGGCAGATGGGAACTGAATATCCCGTGCCGAACCGGGAATGTCCACGTTTGAGGGGAAGTGTCAACGTTGATTGTCCCGATCTTACTCACGCTCCTGGGCCCACGTCGTGCCCAGATTTGCCCTTCCGACCATTCCCCCCTACCTTCTTCCCAGTGGTGGCAGAGCAGATTTCCGCTCTTCTCTGCCACGAACTCTCCGAGCTCGTTCCGCGAAGGAGCAAGAACATGCAGTGGACCGTGACTGCCCTGGCAGTCTGTGCGATGGCCCTGCCGATGGGCCAAGCGGCCGCTCAATTGGCGACCTATGCGTGGCCGGAGCAGGCCACGTTCTCGGACAAGTACGAAGTCTACGTCACGTGTGGGACGAAGCCCGAACGTGAGCTGCAAGTGCTCATGTCGCACGCGCTCCACGAGGGCGACTACCGGGCTCGCAATCTCAAAGGGCGGACGTTCTCGTTCGTCACACTGTCGTACGGCCCTAAGGCCGGGCCGCTGCGCATGCGTATCGTGAAGACGTTCGGCGATGGCGCCCGGAGGGTGGCAATCAGCCCACGCAGCTACGGCATCGTGGGCAAGGCGACCAGGAGCGGCCGAGAGGTCACCTTCTCGGTCGACTCGCCCAACCGGTACATCTCCGTCAATTTCGCCGGCCAGGACAACCAGGTCCCAAATCTGGGCTGGATCAAACACATGCTCTGCGTCTTCCTCGATCCGCTGGAAGCGGACGTGCCGGAGAAGGGCGGTCCGGGCGTCACGGTGTACTCAAAGGACGCCGCCCCGGCTGCACTGGAGCAGGCAGGAACGATCTACTTCCCCCCGGGATATCACAACCTGCAAGACCACGGTGGACGCGGTATCATCGAGGCCGATGGGCGGCTGATACTCCAGGATAAACAGGCGCTTTACCTGGCCGGTGGGGCGTTCGTCGAAGGACTCGTTGAGAAGAAGTCAGTCCAGTGCAGAGACCAGCGGGTGTATGGCCGTGGGGTACTTACCGGCCGGCAGTACCGTTGGTACAAGCTCCCCAACCACACTGGCCCCAAGCATCGTCACATCATCGGCCTCGGGAGGCGACGGCAGCGAGTCGACGGCATCACGATCATGGAATCCCCCTGCCACGGAATCGTGGGAGGCAGGACCAGGATCGTCAATGTCAAAATGTTGGGCTGGCACTGCAACAACGACTGCGTGCGCGTCGGGGGAGGCTCCGAGGTGAGCCACAGCTTCTTCCGGGCAGTCGACGATCACTTCTACAACTTCGACAACCATGTGCACGACGTGGTCCTGTGGGCCGGGCACAATGGAGCGATTATGACCTTTGGGTGGGGAGGCGGGGAAGGCCAGAAGGCCTACAATGCGGGTTCGTCGCTGTTCGAGAATATCGACATCATCAACCCGGAATGGACGGGCCTCGGGAACAACAACGGCCTGGCCGCGGCACAGGTCGGCTTTGACTACAGGCCGTATGGCTACGGCGGGGAGACGACCACGATCATGCGCAACATCCGTATTGAGGGCGAGATTCCGGGACTCGTAAACCTCAAGCCGTTGTCCGGGCGCGGGAAAGTCACGGCCGCGCGAGTGGACGCCGACCAAGTGGGTTATCTCGGAGATCTCATCCTCGAGAACGTGACCGTCGATGCCCAGTCCGGCAAGAGCCGCATTCAAGGAAAAACCGACGTCGCGATTGGCGGAGGCAAGACGTTCTACATTCAGAACGTGACGTTCAAGGACCTCCGAATCGGAGGGACGCTCGTCACGGAGTCGAACAAGGACACCTTCTTCAACATCGACGCTGCCACCTCGCGTGATATCAGATTCATCCAGTCGCAGTAGCGGCTTCGCCACTAACAGGAGACAGCACGCATGCTCAGTATCGACGTCGGATTCGACGGGAGTTGCCCGCAGAGCCTCGAGGGCGTGCGGCGCGACGGTGAAAGTGCCTTCACGATCTTCCCCTCCTGGCGGGCGTCGCCGGGCATCACCGAGGATGGCATCGGTCGCACGACTCGCCTCGGGTTCCGCGTGCGTAACGATGCGTCCACGTCCGTGACAGGCACGATGCACATCGATTGGCAATACGGTGATGCCGGTCCTGGTGCCGACCGCTACTCGGCCATTGCCACATGCGAGCTTTACATGGCGCACCGTGATTTCTGCGTTGTCGGGCCGCCGGACGACGAACAGTGGGAGTACGTGATCGGCAACGTAACCGCCAGCGTATCCACGTTCGAGGTCGTGTTCGAGCCGGGGATCACAGAAGTGCATTGGCATCCCGACTACAACTACTCACGTGGCGAGGCGTTTGTCGAGAGTCTGCGTGACCATCCACTGGCCACGGTTGAACTGCTTGGAAACAGCGGCGAGGGGCGGAACATGTGGCGAGTCCGGATCAGTGACGACCGCGATTGCGCGAGAAAGCCCTTCCTCATCCTGGCGCGTTCACACGCCTACGAGAGCGGCGGTAGCTATATGATGGAAGGGATGGTCAACTACCTGCTCGACGACAATCCATGGGCAGCGGCGGCCCGGCGCGACTGGGAGTTCCACATTATCCCCATGGCCAACCCGGATGGCGTCGCGAACGGTCTCGGCAAACTCACCACGCCAGCCGGTAGAGACGTGCAGTGGGCGTTGCCGGTGTCCGACGACCCGACCTACGTGACATTGATGCAGGGCGTCAAGCGGGTGAAGCCGGCCTACGTCGTGGATCTGCACAACTGGCAGACAAAAGGCGTCGACGGCGCGGTCGGTATGGATGCCGAACGCTGGCAGAGACTTCAGGAGTTCCTGCCGTCGGTCAGGTCATTCGGCAAACGCTGGTGGTGGCGTGGCCCATCCGACACGCTGATCCTGCCCGACGGGCGTCAGACGCTCCGCTCGTTCTGCCGGGAACGCTTCGGCGCGCACGGCGTGGCATTCGAGTGCGGCTGGTTCGGGCGGCAGCCGGAGGATGTGCGCGCACTGGGCACAGAGCTCATACGTGGCGTCCTGCTGGTCGAAGAACAGTGGGACAGCACCTACCGGTGAATCAGCAAGAAAAATTGGGCCCGCTTTCAGCACAAGGCAGAGCGTTGAAGGGCATGCCATGGGCGAGTAGGGGAAGTATCACTTGCCGCCGAGACGATTGATCAGCCCGGCGATCTCGTACCGCGTTTTGCGCAGATATGCGCCCTGCGTATCGGTTGCCCAAATAGCGGCACTGCCGCGGTCCTCGTGGGGGACGAGGGAGAGCACGTCGCCCAGGATCTTCCTGGCTGTCGGTGCATCTGCGTGGTCGGGGGTCCGCTCGACCAGCCGCTTGAGCGTCAGAAGGTGGCGGTAGTCATCGACTCCTTCGCGCAGACGCTCAACGTGGATCGCACGGACGAGTTCGCCCTTCCGGTTGGCATTTACCCAGGCATAGTCGTCCTCGCGACAGTCAAGCGCGTAATAGGGATCGCCGGCATTGCAGTTCCAGTGCCAGGAAAGGCGGAACGCCATCCCGTACTTCTGACGCAGCATGAACATGTAGAAGCCATACGTCCAGCGGTTGCCACCGTTGTAGAAGGCCCAACTGCCGCTCTCACGCGCCTTGCCGATTGACCAGACATCGTGACTGTTGTAGTTGGCAATGTCGAGCTCGCGTACCAAGGGCAAGTGCGGATTCTTGTCCGGCTCTCTGCCCTGACGCATGGAAGTCGCCCCGGCAAAACGGACACGTTCGCTGGAACAGGCCTTGAGTAGGGCTGCGTTCGCGGCACTCTTTGCGAGGTTCGCATCCACGGGTTCGTCACAGGCTGTGATCACGATCGGCAGCCACTCAGCTTCCCGGGCATGTTGATCCACCAGGCCAAAGACATGCTTGAAAAGCTCCCCAAGCTGGCCGAAACCGTAGCGTTTGGGGTCGGTCGGCGTGGGGTAACCGTAGACGTTCAAACCGTAGACGGCGACGCCGTAGCAGACGACCAGATGCATCCCTGCATCTCTGGCCTGCGCCATGGTTCGGTCCGCCTGACTGAAGTCCAGGGCCAGGTCCCTCCCCTTCCCCTTCATGCGGATACCCAGAGGCGACGAGAACGCGGTCAGACCATACTCGCGCATCAACGCCAGGCACTTGCGGTCCATCTCTGCGTTATAGTCGGCCATTTCTGCCTCAAACCAGGGCACACGGATCGCTAATCCCCAGGGGCCGGCCGGCACGTCCAACGGATCCAGGGCCGGACAGACTACCTCAAATTCGACGCCAACGGCTGTCCTGTCCCCGTTGGCAAACTGCAGCTTGAGCGCCCCTTTGTAGACCCCCGCCGATGCGGCTTCCGGCACCTTGACCGTGGCCCAGAATCGACGCGATGTTTGCGCCCGGAGTTCGACCTCCGATGTGTTCATCAGCAACCGCGGCTTGATGGTGTAAAGGGTACCATCCATCCGCTGCCGACTGATCCGGTTGGAGACATATCCGACCCGAATTTCGGACGCAGGGATCGTGCCCGGCCCAACCAAGTCGGTGGGGGTCACCTTGACGCTGCCAAGCGTCCTGTGCGCCCAGACCGCAAAGGTTACAGGCTCAAGCTCCCCGGCAGCTGCAAACCCTGACACCGTATCGGCGATCTCCTCAGGCCGGGGTTTGGTGTTCGGGTAAATGTCTTCCATGTAGTCACGAGCAAAAATGCAGTACCCTTTGCCCTCCCCTGTCGCGGGAGACGGAGATTTGTCGACATGCAGCAGCTTGCGGAAGTAGTTGTCAAAGTCGGCCCGTCGTCTCGCTTTGAGCGTTGCCAGGTACTTACTGCCCTCCGCCATCTTCTCCACCGGGAAAGCGACCAGACAAGACACGCAGTTGCTCCAGTCAGGGCCATCGAACTCGACGTTGAGCTGACCGTCCGTGACGTGGACATCGAACGCTTTCTCCTCAAAGATCGCGCCCAGGTACTTGTCGAAGGTGTTGTCGGTGTAAAGGTCATCCTGGTCGGCGAAGCGGAAGTACGTGTTGACGGCGGCAGCACGGTCCATGGTGTCTTCCGAAACGACCTTCCCCTCCGCCATTACCTTCCGCGAACGGTATTTCGGCAGTTCCCCCCAGAAACCGCCGGGGCAATCGATGTTGACAAACACATGGTACACGCCATCGGGCAGGTCCACGGCCAGGCCGCCCTTCTCGATACAGACGAAGTCCCGGTAGACGACATCAGGCTGCAACACATCAAAAGACCGCCAAACCTGAGCGTTGAGCAGCCCATAACCACGACCTCGCGTGTAGGTCGTCCCGGCCGTAATCCGGGTCATCCCTTTGAGGAGCGGGGAATTGGGCAAGCCAAAATCGAAGGTGTGGAGTTCCGGGAAGCGGTCCCGGTCCGAGTCATCACATTCCAGGCGCACATTGTCGATGTAAACATCGGTATTGGCCTTGCCGATGCTATAGACCAGGCGTGTGATGCCGTCCACGAGCAGGTTCCGCCCCGGCCGGGACTTCTCCCCCACCAAGATGTTGGTAGGCACCGTGACCGTGTTCGTCCCGGGTAACAGCGTCGCCGTATGGTTGACCCGCGTCCAGTACCCTTTGGTTTCGCGGTCGCGAATCTCGACGTTCAACGTGATGGGGCTCCCACCGGTGTGAAAGAAATCCGCCTTCAGAAAATCATAGCCGTTCCAGTCCTGCGCTCCGTCGTACGCGATCCAGCCTTCGTTCCACTTCAGTGCTTGCGTTCCCTCGGTTGCATGTGCTTTGCCAATCTCCCCACGATCGAAGGGCGCAGGCTTGCCCGCCTCAAAGGACGCAATGAGCTTGGGGGGAAGCAGCTTCACAGTCTTGGCCTCGAGATGGCTGCCGCAGGCATAGCACGCGGCCCAGGCGGGCATGTTCCGGTAGGCACACGTCGGGCAGCGCACCGCCTTCCCTGCATCGAGTTCCCCAGGCATGACGATATCCTCCTCCACCGGCCCAAGCTGTGGGGTCACGGTAAGCGGCACATCCTCGCCCACCCGCTCGATCGCCACATCATCAAACCAGACCCGTCCGGCCGAGCAGAGCCCCAGGAACACCCGCCCCTTCCGCTGCTTGAGAACATCCACCACATGCGTGACTTTGCGCCAGCCATAGGTGCCGGCAAATCCCTTCCCCGTCTGATGCCATTTGCCGTCAAGCGAACAGATGCTGACGTTCTCATTCCAGCGCCCGGGCACAACATCCAGCGCGCGAATGTGGAACGTCAGTCGGTAACGTCCCGGCTCTCTTGTAGCTTCCTTGCTGAAGAAGCGGACCTTGCCACCGGCATCACACACGACGAGTCCCGAGAACGTCCCGGAGTGGGCAAGCTCACTGACCTCCATGTAACCTGGCTTGGCGTAAATCCAGCCGGTCCAGGCCTCAAATACGTGCCCGAATCGGTTGGGGCCGTCCGCCAGGGCTTTCTCGAAGCCAGGGTCCGCAAGCGGCACCAATTCACCCGCCAGCGCCACTGCACTGACCAGAATGACCCCCAACAGCACCGTAATTCGTGAGTGTTCCATGGGCAGACCTCAGTATTCAGTTTGGAGCGATGTCCGTCTCCGTCGGGGTTCACAGCTGGCCTGGATTATTCGCGAAGCTCAACGCTTCACTCACAATCCACTTGCGCCGCAGACAATTGCGGCACAAGTTCCGACGCGTTCCACTACGCGTCACTTGCCCATTCGACAGGCTCAGGGCCTTGAGCAAGCCGCAAGGCGGCGCGTCGAAACGGCTCAAGGCTAGCCCTGAGCACGAGCGCCCAAGGCGCTCACGTCGAAGCCCTTTGGGTGATCAATTCATGCGTTCCGGGAGAACGCATGAATTGATCAGGCTAGCAGGTCCACCGTTCAACGGTTGGGAACAGGCAATTGCACCCAGTTTGGAGGACGAACCCTCTTGGTCATGCCGGGAAATAACCGTGAACCATCCGCCTTCGCGAGGCTCCGGCGCGACAGGCTGAACCGTGAATATGGAACCCCCTCCGCGGGTTCTTCGCGGAGGGTCCTGCTATGCCTGTTCCTCAGCACGACGTCGACATCTACTGTGAACGTAGCGCCGCGGCCGCCAAGTGCCTATGAAACAGGGAAACACTGTCGGGCACGAATCGGCAGGGCGGCCGGAAACGGATGTCAGGCCTGCCCTCCCAGGGCCACAGCTCACCGTGCCCTTCGAAAGCCCGGGGGAACAGGGGAAGCGAGGTCCTGGATCGGCGCTCCAAGGGCTACCTGACGATCACGACCGATCTCCATAAAATGGCTTCACACTAACGCTCTTTCTCCTAACTTACTGGAAATCAATTGCTTTTGAAGAAATGGGATGTACAGTCTTAACTGGTGATCACGCAAGAGCGCGTGATGGCGAGGCCCCCACAAGGGGGACGAAAGGTCCCCACCCCCCACCTGTTTGCCGCTCCCGTCTTACCGAAGGCTGGAACGAAGTGGCTCCTTCCCGGATAACTCCGGAGAACGGCAGGAACCTTGTGGATGATGCAGGCACTCGTGCAGCCACAGAAGGAACACATGAAGAAACTCTACGTCGGAAACCTCTCGTACTCAGTCGACAACGCAGCGCTTGAGGAACTGTTCACGCAGTTCGGCCAGGTCGACAGTGCGCAAGTCATCAATGACCGCGACACCGGCCGCAGCAAGGGCTTTGGTTTCGTTGAGATGGCCGAAGATGAAGCCGCCGATGCGGCGATCGAAGGACTGAACGGAAAAGACAACGACGGCCGTTCGCTCACAGTCAACGTCGCTCGTCCGCGTGAAGACCGCGGCGGCGGCGGCGGCGGGCGCAACCGCTGGTAGTCAGGAAAAGAGGCGCTATAGGCCTCTGACTGCATCAAACACACGGCCTGCAACGGGAGAAATCCTGGGGCAGGCCGTGTTCTTTTCTGCCCCCTGAGCCGCCAGACACGGGTAGCCGCCCGCCGGAGGGGGGGGGCTATTGACTTTCTCTGCCCCCCGTGTCTGGCCGAAGAGTCGCCGGGTGGCACCGCCTCCCACATTGTGTGCTTCTCGAGAGTGGGAGGGGCCGTTTCG
>Ga0209045_1001998_pt1 | contig 15977 bp, 14 predicted proteins | sample SaaInlLV_10m_DNA_4_FD_184664 | JGI IMG/M metagenome (GOLD analysis project Ga0209045, IMG submission 184664) | Marine microbial communities from expanding oxygen minimum zones in the Saanich Inlet - Saanich Inlet SI072_LV_200m_DNA (SPAdes) (version 2) | ecosystem: Environmental > Aquatic >...
GCTGCACGCTACACCTACGCGTGCTTCGATGCCACAAGAGGGCAATACAACGACGCGTAGATCTTTCCACTTGAACGAGAGAAGGTTGCAGATCCTTCTTCCTGCATCCACAGTAAACTACCGCTAGGCTGCTCTCAGGAACGTAATGCGCCTGCTCTTCAGGGCAACTGACCGCGTTCCGGAGGCGAGAGATCATCCGAATGGAGCCCTGCCGGACCGCGCGGGGTTGACCAGGTCAGGGGCGGACACTAATGTCGCGCCACACACAGAGCACGTGGTGCGCACGCCGCACCCCCGAATAGGCAGGCCGCACAAAGAAGGCTGATCATGGTTCTGGACTCCGACCGAAGCGGGCCTCAAGCGCCAATGCCCCGAGATGTGGGGAAGGGCGCCCCCGACACGTGGGATCTCTGGCTCGACGAGGCGCACACGCCAGCGGACAACATGGCGTTGGACGAGGCCTTGCTCCTGACCTCTGCCGCGAGAGGGAGGCCGGTGCTGCGGGTCTATGAGTGGGACCGTCCGGCAGTGACCATCGGGTATGTTCAGACCCATGATGCAGCGCCCGACGATGGCTTCGCCGTCATCCGACGCCCAACTGGCGGCGGGGTCGTGTTTCATGACCACGACGTGACCTATTCGGTCGTCGTCCCCGCTGGTCACTGGTTGGCTGGAACGGACCGCTTGGAGAGCTATGGGATCGTCAACCGCGCCGTGCAAAACGGTCTGGGACGCCTGACCATCGCCCCGAGCCTGGCCCAGAAAGACATCGCCAAGACCGTGGACCGCAGCCGCATGGTCTGTTTTCAGACGCCGACTCGATACGACGTCCTGGCGAGCGGGCGGAAGGTGGCAGGGAGCGCCCAGCGGCGAATGCGAGAGGGACTGCTCCATCAGGGCAGCATCCACTTCGGGGGGCCTCTGCCGTTTCCCCGAGACCGGATCGTTGACCTCATGTGTGAGGGGTTCCGGGAGGAACTTGGGGTCTCCCTTGTGCCCTACACGCCATCCGAAGATGTGCTCGCGACGGGGCAGCAGCTGGTCCGGGAACGCTACGCAACGGACGCGTGGAATCGCAGGCGATGACACGTGCTCCGGCCCAGCGGGTCCGGCCATTGCCGCAACCCCTTCATCTGGGCTGATCGGTCAGTCGGACAATCCACTCGGCCATCGCAGCGCGTGTCGCATAGAGGTCCGCGCTCTTTCCATCCAGCTTCTTCAGCCAAAGCTGTGCCTGATCTGCCAGTGCACGCTTCCGGCCCGACGCGTGAGAGATGGCCTGCTCCAGAGTCGTCACGTAGCGGACATCATCAACTCCTTCCCGAAACCCCTCCCAAGCCAGCGTGTCCACGATTCCGTCCACGGTCGGGTAGGTGAAGTTGTGGTCCCGGTACCTGGGGCTGTCGAAGTCGTTCCAGACGTGACCGAAACCGTGCTGATACGCATAGTCCATGGCCCCATCGAACCCAGCCTGCCAAAGCACGAGACCGAAATTGCGGCGATAGACTTCGGCCTCTTCCACTCCCACCTGGGGGTTGGCGTAGCACAAGGCCTCGGACCCAACGCTGTGCCACTTGGCACCCTCTTTCGGGTCCGGTGGTCCTGCCAGGACGGCGCAGTCCAGCAGGTTACCCATCGCCTCGAACGTCTTGTGGTAACAGGCCACAAAGGTCTTTCCCCCGGCATCCTGAACAGCTTTCCAGGTCAACCGCTGTGCGGCTAGACGGTCCCCTTTCGCCTCGTCAATGCCATAGAAGTAGATGTCTCTGTAGCCGAACCCGCGGCACAGGCTGACCCAACGCCGAACGCGTTCCTGCAGCCTGCGCAGCTCGCCGGCATCGGCCGTGCTGCCGGTCCCCTGCCCCAGGTTGTAGAAGATGTCTGTGGGCATCCCAAGATCGCGGCGGATTTCCAGAACGCGTGGCAAGTAGACCTCGTCCCACGCCTGGTAATTGGTCGGGTGCAGGACCCCGTGTGCCTTCATATCGGCGATTTCGGCCCGGTATTGCTTCTCAGACTTGTACTCGGAGCCAATCGTGGGGACGTCATCTTTGGCCAGCCTTGCCCGGTAGTAGATGGAGTAGGTGAGGCAAGACGGGAGAAGCTTGAACGGATGAACCGACACACGCAGGGGCATGGTGCTGGCAACTGCTCCGCAGCGGAATGAGACTGTGCCTGAATACGTGCCCGGCGCTGTTTCATCAGGGATCCGGACGGTTACCCAGACCAGCTTCCGCCCTTTGGCGGGAACATCAAAGGGAAGGAGTGTCGGCGCGTCAACTGGTCGAACGCCGGCAAGTGCTTCACTCGTCTTGCCACTGCACAACAGGTAGCTTTCCCTGCCATCCTCCGACGTACTGCGCAGGAAGTTGTCCCTGGTCCCGTGCTCGACGCGCACAAGTCGATCGTCCTTGAGCAGCAACTCAGGTTTGAGGACCTTGTCAGGTGAGAACCCGATACCCCCAGCGCCTTGGTACCACCATTTGACCACCGAGACATCCACGGCTTCAACGGGAATCACCGATCCTCCGTTGCGGAGTTCGCTGACGTCAACACGCACGTCGCGGAGGTCCTTCAGAGCGTAGATACAGGCTACCACGGGTTCATATTCGCCGGGGCACCCGGACGCGCTGAGTGCGTTTGCGATCGGGTGCGATATGGGCATACCCTCGCCCTGCCAGTTATTCGTGATTGCTCGTTTCGGGGCGAACACGACAATGTCCTTACCGGCAGCAGCACCTGCGGCAACTCGCGCGAGGATGTCCGGTCCATGGCGCCCGGCTCCCAATGCGCCCTGCAAGCGATCGATGTCCCGCTGTCCTGCGTAGCCGTCCTTCTCGAGCTTTGCGATGAGTTTGCGTGCATCGACCACGCTGGTGCGGATGGCTTCAGCCTCGTCAGCGAGGAGATCCGGGGGCTCAGCCATAGCCTTGACTCGCCCCGATACGGCCTCCAGGTCAGCGCGCCAACCGGCCAGCCGTTTCCGGAAACGCGCCTGTGCAGCGGCAAAACGCTCGGCCAACGCAAATTCGTACGCTTTGTTGCTCGGAACATCCCCTTCGATGCGGATGTCGTCGACGTAGACGACCGCACGTTTGCCTTTGCCCCCGTAGACGAAGAGTGCCCACCGATCAAGCGTTGCGCCAGCATCCTCGCCGCTGACATTTACGGTGTGCTGGGCCAGGACGCGCGCCTTCCCGCCGGCGCCAATCTCAACGAGATCGGCTTCGACGAGCTGCCAACCGTCCGTCGGCTTTGAGAAACGTTTCACCGGCGCACAACCGGAATGTGAGCTCGGCGGGTAGAGCATATTGGTGCCGAAGCCCACCGAAGCCGTGCTTCCCGGTGCGACGAGGACGCGCGCAGTCATGCGCAACCGTCCCTCACACGGCACGGGGACCGGCACGCCCCAGTAGTGGTAGGAACCGCCCTCCAGAGAAACGTCGATCTTCAGTGAGTGTGTGCCTTCGAAGGCCTGCTCCTCACTTGCCACGATCGCGTTGACGACTGATTCCCCATTGCTTGCCCACCGGGTGACCTCAGGAGTGACGCCCTCGAACCCCTCATGGTATCGGAACGGCTGAAGCTCAAGCTCCGCTGCCATACTCAGACACGCCGGGACAACCGCGAACAAAACCAGTTTTCGGATCCACATCAGTCAATCTCCCTTGGTGGTGCCGGCTCACCGGCCAGCCCGCGTCCTCAGTGCCAATAGAAACACTATGGCAGCAAGCGTGTCCCCGCAACCAGCGCCCATGCGCAAGCAGGATGGGGAGCGGAGCGGGTGAAGATCGCCCTTAATTGGGGAGGCGAGGTACGGACGCCTCTTGACGGCAAGCCCTTCGCCTCCCAACTTAAGCGCACGACGTCCGGCTCCCGTGGGAGTGGACTACGTGGAAGAACGACGGTAACTGCGCGTGGCATGGAGGCAACAAAGTATGGATTGCGTGATCGGCTGTACGACTCGTCCCTATCGGAATCTCCCCTTCGCCGCGGCGTTTGAGCGCATTGCGGCCGCGGGTTACGGGCACGTCGCGGTGTTTGCATCAGAGGGGCAGGTTCCCGTGCGGGCCGAGAGCACGCCGGGTGAGGTGAGCGGAGTTCGCGCTGCCGCTGCAGCTGCCGGCGTGGTGCCTTCCATGTTGATCGGACGTACGCGGCTCGACTTGGGGCTCGAGGGTGCCGTTGCTGATTACAGGCGCCTCATCGACAACGCAGCTGCCCTGGGGTCGAGCTGGCTGCTCGACTGCGGCACGGCAAATGAAGCTCTCTTCGATGACTACTTCGAGCTGATGCGACAAGCCGCCCCACATGCTCAAGCCTGTGGAGTCAACCTCACCATGAAGCCGCATGGGGGCATCAGCCTCACGGCGGAACACCTGATCTCCGCCCACCGTAAGGTGGACCATCCCGCCTTCGCCATCTGCTACGACCCGGGGAACATCATCTACTACACCAAAGGCAAACGCCGCCCGGGGAACGATGTCTCCGAGGTCGCGCCGCTGGTGTCGACGGCGATCATCAAAGATTGCACCGTCGACGGTGAGACGGCTGACGTCCAGGTAACCGCCGGAGATGGGTTGGTCGATTTCCCGCTTGTCCTGGGGAATCTGGTGGGAGGGGGATTCGACGGGCCGCTTTACGTGGAGTGCGTCGGGAGTACGGAGACAGCTGAGGTCGACCGCGATGTCGCGTTCACCCTGGGCTACGTCACCGGAATCCTGTCCGGGTTAGGCTGAGCGCCTTCACGAGACGGGCACGAGCAGGTCATGCAGGTAAAGTTGCGTGACCATGCGGACATCCAGGTCGTGTCCGGCCTTGTAAGAACAGACACGCCCTGCGAGACGCCCCGTCTCAATCAGTGAGAGGGCTGCGATGAGGTCGAGTGTCGCGCGGTGCCACACCGCCTCCAATGACTTCCCATCCAGCAGCATCTTGGCTTCGTTCACGTAGCGCTTCTTCCCCGCGATCAGGATGTTCTCGTTCGTGTATCCCAGGTTACGGACATCAGCAAACAGTTTCCCGATGGTTCGGCAGTAGAGCATCATGCCGCGGGTGCAGTTCGTTCTGGCGTGAGCTCCATGCCGGAATGAGTCAGCGTAAAGGTCGAACTGAATCCGCTGCTTGCCGATTGCGGTCGGAAAGTCCACGGCACAGTCGAGATAGAGTGATTTCGACCCCGCTTCCGCCGGCAATATGGTCAGGAAGCTATTGTGCCTCCCTCCGATGGTGACGGGTTCGCTCACTGTCCAGTGGATGAGCGGTTTGGACGCTTGCTCAGTGATCCCTACTTTTTCCACAGCTTCGACGATGTCCATGCTGCCGACATCAAAGAGTGGGGGGTCTCCTGAGTCCATCCGGATGGTGACATTGTCCAGGCCCATCCCGAGCCGGAGGGCAATGATGTGCTCAACCATGCGGATATAGTTGTGCGGTGCCCCGCTGCGGAGCACGATACTGCGGTTGGTGTTCCAGACATTCCTGACCGAGACCCGGACGGGCAACTGCTCCTTCTGATCGATCCGATCAAACCACCACCCCTCCGCATCTGTCGGCTCGAAGTAGAGCGTACTCACGTCCTTGCCCGAGTACGTCCCCGGACCTGTGACGTGGAACGGACCGGCCAGGGTCGTCTGGTGCTGACACTCCGGGAGCGGCTCCGGTTTGCTCATGCTCATGTCAACCGGCAACGCTGTCCATTGATCAACGCCGCGACGAATCTCAGCAGCATCGCCGAAAAGTACTCGGCCAATATCGTGGTCTGACATCGCAATCCTCTGTATCGGGAATATCTATGGACGGCCCGGCTACTGCCAAGCGGTGAAAATGTACCGATTCAACAGGCAACAATCAATCCCACCATCGGCCTCCTCGTGGGGCACAGCGGGTGTTGAAACGGGGTCCATTCCAGAGTACTATGACCTTCATGCCCCATGCCTGGACCGGCGCCCCTTGGGTAGCGCGGCCGGGCCAGTGACTGGGCGCCATGGACACAGCCGGGCCGAGACAGCCTGCGTGCGGAAAGGGCAGGGCCGTGAACAAAGACAGCAGCAATGTGAGCCGGACTGACCAGATGAAAGAGCTGGTACTGGACTTGGTCCGCCAGGGCAACACGGTGTCCCGGGCCGCCAAACGCGCGGGGATTTCCCCGGTTGCGGTGGAGCACTGGCGCAAAGAAGATCCCGCATTCGACGCTGACCTCCGAGCTCGTGGAGACATCAGAGCCTGGACGGAGTGAGCAGCAGTGACTGAACGCCGGTGCTCCTCGACCCCCGCACTGGGTCGGGAGGGGCGCCGGGAAGCGCCGGGCGTCATAGGGGGGCAGACCAGGTCAGGAAAAAAAGATGCCCTGGCAAGTCGGGGAAGAAGGGAGGGGGGTAGGATGACCTGCCAGGGCGGGGGTACGTGTTTTTCGGAAACTGTCTCTCAGCAACACCCCTTAAAGAAGATGCCCTGGCAAGTCGGGGAAGAAGGGAGGGGGGGTAGGAAAACCTGCCAGGGCGGGGGTACTTATTCAGTTGTTGTTATACAGTACGTTCGCTTTTCTGCTTGTCATCCTCTGTCTTACATTTTTTTTGACCTTTCCGCAACTTTATTGTTCCCAGGTCGCGGTAACAAAAAGTACCACGGGGCTGCGTCCAGCCTCACGCTGAACTCACGAATGTGCACTCAACCCGTTGATACCCAACAATGAGCAAAACCGTACGCTTGTGTGAGATTTTCCGCAGCATCCAGGGGGAATCGACTTGGGCGGGCCAGCCCTGTGTGTTTGTCAGGCTGTCGGGCTGCAATCTGCGCTGCAGCTACTGCGACACGCGGTATGCCTACGGTTCGGGAACGGAGATGGCCGTTGCGGAGGTCCTGAGGGAAGTCCAGTCAATCCTGCGTCCTGGCGATATCATCGAACTGACCGGAGGAGAGCCTTTGCTGCAGGAAGACAGCTCCGCGTTGCTCGCGCTTCTGTCGGATCTGGGAACGGTTCTGGTGGAAACTAACGGGACCGTGCCTCTCCCGCGCTCTCCCCGGTGCTACCATGCCATCATTGATGTGAAGTGTCCATCAAGCGGCGAGTCCGGGCGAGTCGTCTGGGAAAATCTGACGGATCTGGGGCCGCGGGATGAGGTGAAGTTTGTCGTGTGTGACCGGAATGATTTCCGCTGGGCGTTGACCCGGCTGAGGGATTACCCACTGCTTGACCAGGGCACGCCTCTCCTGTTCGCACCCGTGTTCGGATCCGTTTCCGCCGCCGAGCTTGCCGAGTGGATCCTTGAGAGCGGCCTGCCATTGCGGCTTCAGTTGCAGCAACACAAGATCATCTGGCCCGATCGTGATCGGGGGGTGTAAATGAGTATGCAACTCGCCGTTCTGCCTGCAGTCGTGGCTGCCTCCTGCCGTGCTGTGGGGTGTGGCCTCGCCGCGTCTATCCTCCTTTTCTCTGGGGCCCGTACCGCGTCCGGCGAACCACTGCCGTGGCATGCTGCTGTGGAGCCGGGGGAACACCCCATTTGTGGGAAGCAGCCCGAGCTGGTCCTTCAGCACCCGGAGGAGCGAGTGACTCCGGGGCAGGAGGTTACCCAGCTGGCCGAACAACTCAGCCGGCCACGGTCCGCCTCTGAAACCGCTGAGATGGTGGTTGACTACCCCTTGGACGAAGCCGTCTTCCCTCCTGCGTTCCCGCCCCCGACCTTCATCTGGCATGACGCGGATAGAACAACCGACAGTTGGCACATCGCGATTGCCACCCCAACAGGCGTCACCATCGCAAGCGTTCTCGTCCCGGGGGACGCACCTAGAGGCATCAATCCTCCAGATGCGAATGAGCTGACATCCCCTGATGCCGTGTATGCCCCCAACGCCTACGAGAAGTGCGAGCTGAGATGGCGACCCTCCAAAGCACTGTGGGACGCGCTCCAGCGTGCTTCCCGGGACACAACACTCACCCTCACGGTAACGGGGATCCGGAGTCAAGCACCGGGACGTCCCCTTTCATCAGGCCACGTGCGTTTCAAGACGGCTTCCGACCCTGTTGGGGCACCGATATTCTTCAGACTCGTTCCGTTGCCCTTCGGGTATGCGGTGAGTCACCTTCACACAATCCGCTGGGTGCTTGGTGACATTGAGAGCGGTCGCCCACCGAAGCTGCTGCTCACGAATATGAACCTCTGCGGCAATTGCCACTCGTTCACCCCGGATGGGCAGACCCTGGCCATGGACGTTGACTACGGCAGTGACAAGGGATCCTACGTAATCTCGGAGATTGCCCCCAAGACCATCCTCCGCAGTGAAGACGTGATCTCCTGGAGCGACTACCGCCGTGAAGATGGTGAATTCACCTTCGGGCTCCTGGCCAAGATTTCGCCATGCGGACGGTACGTCATCAGCACGGTCAAGGACCGGTCAGTGTTCACGACCGCCAAAGACCTGTGGTACTCGCAGAAGTTCTTCCCAATCAAGGGCGTGTTGGTTGTCCACGACCGGGAACGGAAGTCGTTCGAGGCCCTGCCCGGCGCCAGCGATCCCGCCTATGTTCAAAGCAGTCCGGAGTGGAGTCCCGATGGCAAAACCGTGCTTTTCTCACGGGCAAAGGCACAAGACCTGGCTGGACTGCCCGACCCAAAGGCTGTCATCCTCCCGCCGGAATACGTCAACCGATTCTTCCAGGAAGGCAAAGCGTTCACCTACGATATTTACCGCGTGCCGTTCAATGACGGGCGCGGCGGCAAGCCCGAAGCCCTCGCCGGAGCGTCAGGCAATGGCAACAGCAACTTCTTTCCTCGCTATTCGCCGGATGGCAAGTGGGTTGTGTTTTGCCGGGCCTCCACCTACATGCTTCTCCAGCCCGACAGTACGCTTCACATCATGCCCGCAAGCGGCGGAACGGCCCGTAAGATGCGCTGCAACCTTGACGGGAAGATGAACTCCTGGCACAGCTGGTCGCCGAATGGGCGTTGGCTTGTGTTTTCCTCAAAGGCGGCGGGTCCTTTCACGCAGCTCTGGCTCACCCACGTCGACGCACAGGGAGGAGACAGTCCTCCCGTGCTCCTGGAGACCCTCACATCAGCCAATCGTGCGGCCAACATTCCGGAGTTCGTCAACCTCGCCCCGGGCCAGCTTCAGCAGATGGAACAGCAGTTTGAGGATGCCTTCATGCTCTTCCGGGAAGGGGAACTCCACCAGCGCTTCGGCCGCCGGAAGGAAGCGATCGCTGCCTACCGACGTGTCCTCAAGGTGGATCCCAAACACGGTGTGTCCCTCTATGGACTGGCAGAGTGCCTTCTGGAACTGAATCAGCTCGAAGAGGCCCTGACCAGCGCCAAGCAGCTACTCGAAGTGATGCCGAAAAGCTGGGGGCCTTACAGTTTGATTGGTCGCATCCTGGTGGATGCGCGCCGTTACAAACAGGCCCGTGATTACCTGCTCAAGGCGTGTTCAATCAATGGTCGTCACCCGCGCACGGCCGCCTCCCTCGCCTGGCTCTATGCAACATGCCCGGTGGATGAACTTCGGGATGGCAAACGCGCACTCGACATCGCGCAGAAGGTGTACGCCGACCATGGCGAGACAGCATTGCTCTACCCTGACATCCTGGCGGCCGCCTGGGCCGAGAGCGGGGACCCTGCCAAGGCCGTTGATATTCTGGAACAGGCGACTCGGGACTGGCGTGCGAAGGGTCAAAACGTCCCCCCGATCCTCGAGCGGCACCTTGCAGTTTTCCGGCAGGGAAAGCCCTTCCGCATGCCCAAATGAGGGGACCACCATGCCGGCAGACATTTGTACACGTCCCTGGGAATACCGAGTTGAGCCGTTCCGCATCCTGGGCAATCTCTATTACGTAGGCAATCGGGATGTATCATCGCATCTCATCGACACAGGAGAGGGGCTGATTCTGCTGGACACAGCCTTTCCCCAGACGGTCTATCTGCTCCTCGAATCGATCCGCGAGTTGGGCTTTGATCCCGGTGAAATCCGCTGGATCGTGCACTCGCACGCACACTATGACCACTGCGGAGGAACCCGGGCGATTGTGGAACTGACCAGTGCGAAGACCGCACTCGGGCGCGATGATCTGTTCATGCTCACGGATCGGCCTGAGCTCACCTGGGCGCCGGAGTACGGAACCGAGTTCCATGAGTTCTTTGCGGTTGACCGACTCATGCAGGATGGTGACCGGCTGGCTTTGGGGAACACGGTTATCGAATGCCTCCATGCCCCGGGGCACACACCAGGGGTACTGGCCTGCTTCTTTGAGGTAAGCGAGGGGGCAGACAGATACGTCGTGGGGACGCACGGCGGACCGGGCCTGAACACTCTGACTGAGACCTATCTCACTCAGTACGGCCTCACCTTCGACGCCCGAACCCAGTACCTCGACTCCCTCAAGAAGCTCAAGAAACGACATGTTGACATCTTCATCGGGGCTCATCCGGGGCAGAGCAACACGTTGGACAAACGCCAGGGGATGACTGACGCCGCCAACCCTTTCATCGATGCGACCGCGTGGCCCCGCTTCCTGGCCCAGCTTGAGGCGAACGCCCGTCGAGCGTTCGGAATTGAGGGGTGATCCATTTTCGCCATTCTGACAGCGTTCGAGTAGGCCCATCGGACACCCGCCGAGACTTTTCTGCCACAAAAAGCGCGTCACGGCGTCACAAAAGGGGCGGCCACGTCAAAGTAAGTAGAGAACCACGTCAGGGAGACCGCTCCCATGGACCCCGGATTGGCCGGACAGCGACGTCACCTTCGCAGGGCCATGCCCACAGCGATGCTGTCGGTAAACACTGCAGGACGAGTGCCAGACGATGACCGCTTCAGAGACAGCCCACTTCGAACGCCTGGTGCACCGGTACCACCGGTCGCTGATGGCCTACGCGTTTGGGCTGGGGCTTGGCGCGGCACACGCGGAAGACCTAGTGCAGGATGCACTCGTGATCGCGTTCTCCCGCTGGCAGACCTTCGATCGCGAAGGGAGCTTTGGGGCGTGGGTGCGCGGCATTATCCGGAACAAGTACCGCGAATGGGCCCGGGCACAGCACCGCCACCAGCTTGCCGCAGAGGAAATTCAGAACCTCGACGCCGAGCATGTGACCTGGGATCGCATCGGCGATCCAGATGCCCCCTTCCATGCATTGCGCGTTTGCCTGGAACGCTTGCCCGGACACTTGCGGGCTGTCGTCGACCTATTCTATATGAAGCAGCTGTCGGGTGCGGAAACTGCCCAGCGTCTGGATCAGAGCGAAGCCAACACGCGCAAACGACTCCAGCGGGCTCGGGATCGTCTGGCTAAATGCATCGGTGTCACTCTCACGTCGGAGGAGGCCTGACATGCCCCATGCCACTCCACCCCCGGATGACCATCACGCATCGGCTACGCCGCCTGCAGAAGAGCGCGCCGTGCACGGCCTTCTCATGGAACTGGGACGCCCAGGAGCAGGCGACGAGGAGGCGTTTGTCGGCCGACTCATGGAGCGCCTCCAGAAGGAACAGGGGACGTCACCCGAGGACTCAAAGCCCAATGCTCCTGTGCCCTCGAGGGAAGCATGTCCCGTTGTCCGAACCCGCCTCTCCTGGCCGGGATTGAGGCGTTTTGCGAACGCCGCTGTATGGCTCCTCCTCGGCTGCGCGGCAGCCGCCCTTTTCGGGGTCAGACGCCACGTGATTGCTCAGCATCAGATCGCCGAACAGGCTGCCCGGCGTGAAACTCGATTGTGGGAGACAGCGGGAGTCCGGCTTGGAGAGCACCTGGCCAGAGAGCATCCTGGGGCCAGTGTTCTGATCGTGGCCAAACCGACCTACCTTCCCTTGGTGAACAGCGACCCTCTCGTTTCCGGCCTGCTGCGCGGGATGGGAGAGGCCATGTCAGACGTCCGTGTCGAGGCCTGCCCTGCTCCTGCTGCGCTCTTGGCTGAGTCCGCGTTGCTCAGCGACCCTGCCCTCGGCCCAGCCCCCATGCACCAGTCGATCCCTGCCGGCCAGCGCCGGACGGAATACTGGTTCAGCGCCCGTTGGCTTGAGCGAGTTCTCGACGTGTATGCAAGCGATCGTGACTTGGTCATCACTGGCCTCGGGCTTCCAGCCGCCCTGGGGACGGACCGATCTTGGTGGAATGAGTCGCGTCCGAAGCTCGCCTTGGCTTCCGGCTCTCTGGCAGGCTTTGGCGACTGCCTGCGGCGGGGAGACATTGTCGCGGCGATCGGCCATCGGCCGGTCGAGAGCGAAGCCCCTTCCACCGATTCTGAATCCCCTCCTCGATTCGAAGATCGCTTTCTTCTTGTCACCCCGGATAATGTGGACAGGACTGTCCTCCGACATCCGAATCTGTTCCAGAAGTAGCCGAAGCGTAACGCTCAGTCACCAACCGTGGTGGGATCGGCCGGTCCTGCCCCAAACTCAACGCATCGTGCGTTCGCTGCCCAGGCGGCGGCGCTGTACCGATGTGCTGACTGCTCAGTGAATCCCTTTGCCTCCCACGGATCTCACGCTCGAACGGCGCGCGAATGGTCTGCATGCGCCGTCATTGCGGGGACAACGGGCCCCGGTCCATCTGCCGTGTTCCGTCGGGAAGTACGACACACCCAACTGCATTGAAGGAATCGAACCATGAACGCGATCAGTCTCATCGCCATGATCATCAGCGGAATCGGATCTGTGTGGGGAATCAGTCGGCAGAAAGCAGGATACGCGTGGGGGCGGCCGGTCGCCCTGTTGTGTGCTGTCTGTGCCGTTGGTTGCGCCGGGTGGCGGATGCTGGAACCACTGCGTAAACCAGACCATGTTGGGGTCATGCGCCGTGAACTGGCCTATCAGCAGGCGGCAGCCTGGAAGTTGGCTGACCACCTTGCCGCCACGTACCCGGGAACCAAAGCGGTGGTGCTCGTGGAGCCGCAGGTAACCCCGTCCGGGGCATCCCCGGATGCACGGGACACAGGCACTCCACAAGGGAACGTCATCGAGGGACTGAAGGCTGGGTTCGGGGACAAGATCGAGATTGTCGGTGTGGTTTCCCCGGAGCTCCCGGCTCACGTCAAACAGTCCCTGGAGATGGCGGGCGACATGGCTCCGCCCGATGGGGGCGAGCCCATGTTCATGCCGCTTGAGGAATGGTTCACGGCTCAAGCCTTCGATGAACTCGTCAGGAAACACGGACGGACGTGTGACCTGATCGTCTCAACGATTGGTTTGCCGCAGGATCTGGGAAGAATGGCATTCTGGAAGATGAAGAAGCGCCCCAAGCTGGCGTTGGCGAGCGGCTCGGTCTACAACCTTCGTCGGGCGCTCGCGACCGGCGCGGTCACCGCCGCCGTCAGCCACGATCCCAGCCGGATCTATGACGAGGAGGAGGCGCCAAAGGACCCGGCAGCAGCCTTCGCAAGACGCTATCTGCTCATCACACCGGACAACACCAAAGCCCTTGCCGAGAAGCACAGCAGCCTCTTTGCCACCGGCGGTTGAACTGAACGGGCCGGAGGCGGCACACCCGTGCCCTCTTCGGCCCGTCAATCGGCGGCTACCCAGGCATTGAGCTGCTGGAACAGCGGGACGCTGCCAAGGGCCTCCACCCATTGACCGCACGCATGAGCGAGCGCAATCTTGATGGCGGGCAGGGGGTCGGCTCCCGGAGTCATCGCCGCAACCTGGTCACGCAGCCAGGCCAAAGCTGCGTTGAGATCCCCGAAGTCGCCCGACTCCATCTTGGTCTTGAGCTCCGGAATCGTCTCGTTTTCGAACGTCCGTTTCTGTTCGAGTTCGACCAGATCCGGGAGCAGGAGACCGACCTCGCCGATCGAGGAACCAACTCGGGCCAGCAGCTCGCCGTAGACTTTGCGGGCGTAGGCGTTGCTGCGCTCACGCAGTTCGGTCAGCAATTCCCGGCCCTTGGCGGTTGATGTCCCGGCCTCGGGCAGTTGCTGGCAGTAGAACTTGAGCTTTGGTTCCGTCCCCGATGGCCGAATTGCCACGATGTAGGCGTCCGTGATGAACCGGAGGACATTCCGGGGCAGCTGGTCTGTCCCGCTTCGGAACGCACCGAAGCGTTCCTGATCCCAGTAATCCACCATCTCAAGCACCTTACAGCCTCCCAGGGCTTCCGGCGGGTTGGCACGCAGGGATTCCATCAGGGCGTTCTTCCTACGCACACCTTCCGGCCCTGACATCATGATGGAACGCAGGCTGTCGTCGTAGCCCCCGAGTTCTTCGAGGATTGCGCAGTAGTAGTCCAGCAGCGATTGGCCTCGTCGTTCGAGAATCTGGTAAAGTGCGGCCAGGTACATGCAGGCTGGGGAGGAGTCCTTATCACGAATTGTGGGGAGAATGGCTACGCCGTGGCTCTCCTCTGCCGCCAACACCAGATCCTCAGGAGCGCACTCGACATCCCCGAAGCGTCCTTCACGGCCCAGAGCTTTGAGAATGTCCCCGACGTACTTAAAGCCGACCAGGATGTCGTCAATGATCCAGGAGTCTCCAGCTTTCTCGACGATCTTCCCGAGGATCCGCGTGGTCACGAGGGTCTCGATGAGCAGGCCTTTCCGCTTTGGCCCATCGGGGTCGAGCATGAGGAAATAGGCCAGCAATGTCGAGATCTGATTGCCGTCGAAGTGATACCACTCGTCGTTCGGCAGCTTGACCTCCAGGCCGACCCTGTCGGCGTCGGGGTCACTCGAGAGCACGACTCGGGCTCCGTGTTGATCGGCATACTCTTTGGCCGGGATGGTTGCCTGGGGGACCTCAGGATTCGGGGCCAGCAGAGGGATGACGCTGAAGGTCCCGTCCGGCCCCTGATCCGGCGGAGTGAGAACATTGACTCCCAGGCGCCGCAGCACTTCGCCGGCTGCTGTCAGCCCGCAGCCGCAGAGCGGGGTATAGACGATGGGGGGATCGTTTGGGCCAAAAGTGAAAACGTTCTCAAACTTCTCGACGTACGCCTGCAGGTAGCTCTCGTCCAACGATTCGGGAATGGGCAGAACTAGTCCCTGAGCAAGAGCTCCCTCGAACGGCATCGTGAGAATCTCACCTGGGTCGGCCATCGCGTCAGCGAGGTGCTGATCGTCCGGGGCTACCGGCTGACTGCCGAACTCGTCATAGACTTTGATACCGTTATCGTCGGGTGGGTTGTGTGATGCGGAGAGGTTGATGCCACCGTCAGCACCAAGCTCATTGATGGCGTATGACAGCATAGGTGTGCTGAGCACGGGCGGTGGGTCGGTGTCGACAGTCGGGTGGGCGAAGTAGGCTCTGATGCCGTTGGCGGCGTAGACTTCACAGGCGAGTTTGCCCAAAGATCGGGACGATACGCCCAGCAGGGGATGGGTGTCGCCAAGGAAGCGGTAGGCACCACCCTTATCATTGAACACGCGCACATCATTGGCAACAACGACGCTCAACTCCGACGTCTGTCCCGTCTTCTCCCTCAGGTAGTTGCAGTGACCTTGAACAGTCATGGCCACAGTTGTCGGGTTCACGCGATTAGGGCCGTACCCGACCTTCCCACGTCTGCCCCCCGTGCCGAAAGGAAGGACCTGCCAAAACGCGTCGAACAGCAGGTCAAGGTGCCTTTCGGTCAGGTGCTGGGAAAGCTGGGCTTCGCAGGACGAGAAAAGCTCTCCCGACAGCCAGAGCTGCAGCCTTTCTACCGCGGCTGGCCCATCCTCCGGGTACCTTTCCTCGAGGCGTTCACAGATCGCGGAGAGTCGTGGATCGATATCGTTCATGTGGCCAAATCTACCTATACAGAGGGGCGGAGCAGAGGCAGTGATCGTCGTCATTGAGGACAAGCGTGCTGTTCGCGACGACGGGGCTGAGCTCGGAGGGTCGCGGAGGCATCGGAGGTGGCTTGTCTGATCTGAATCCGAACACCTCTAAAATGTAGTAGCCGTTCACGGGGGTGAGGTCAAGCCCGATTTCACGTTGTTGTGAAAGAAGCGCGACTTTCTTTCGGGAGACGGCTGGGATCTAACACACCTCGCCGTTATAGTGGCGGCCAT
>Ga0209045_1002004_pt1 | contig 15920 bp, 14 predicted proteins | sample SaaInlLV_10m_DNA_4_FD_184664 | JGI IMG/M metagenome (GOLD analysis project Ga0209045, IMG submission 184664) | Marine microbial communities from expanding oxygen minimum zones in the Saanich Inlet - Saanich Inlet SI072_LV_200m_DNA (SPAdes) (version 2) | ecosystem: Environmental > Aquatic >...
TGCTGCAATAAATGATCATTTGGATGTAGTCAAATATCTGCTAAGCCAGAAAGCCAGTATTAACGCTGAAGATATTAATGGCAAAACCCCTTTCCAAATTGCCAAAAGTAAAGCTATTAAAGACTATCTGACTTCCGTTGGTGGCAGGTAAGGAAGTTATTCTTTTAATTGATCATAAAATGTGATCACAGATTCTCTAAACGCTTCTTTTTAACTTATAAAACATCTTTGCTTTTTGCAAAATGACATCTTTTGGCTGACAACTAGCATAAATTTTGTCCGAATAATCTGATCATTTGACATGTTTTAAATTGTTCCAGTTATTGCATATAATTTAAAACTAAACAACAAAATCAACTATTATGGAATTAGAAGTATATTTTGATGGCAACAAAAAAGTAAATGCCAAAATAAACGGAAGTATTATTAAAACAGATCAACCGGTAAGAGCCGGAGGAGATGGAAGTGCTCCAGCACCTTTTGACCTGTTTCTTGCCTCAATAGGAACATGTGCTGGGATTTATGTGAAAGGTTTTTGTGATAGCAGGGGCATTGATGCTACTAACATTAAAATAATACAGAAGCATTCTTTTAATCAGTCAACTCGTATGATCGATAGTATTGAGCTGGAAGCAATATTGCCTGCCGACTTTCCTGAGAAATACAAAAGTGCAATTATTTCAGCCATGGATTTATGTGCAGTAAAAAAGCATTTGAATAATCCACCTCAGTTTTCAACTATTACGCGTGTAGCTAATAATTAAGAATATAATTTTCATCCAATATCATAGTTTAAAGCAAATAGGGGTATAGAATATTAAAAAATTCATTACCTTTACATATGCTTTTCTAAAACATTTGTCTAAAAATATTGTGATGAAAAAAATTACATTTGTAGTTGTTGTGCTTTTTTGCGCATTATTTAGCTTTTCTCAGACTTCAGGTGGTCCTGATACATATGGTTATAGCTGGAAAAATGACAATCATTCATCAAATCCACCTGCCTTTACCTGGGTTGATATAACAACCATAGGTACTTTGGTAACCGGATTAGCTGATGATAATATTGTCGGACCTATCAGTATAAGTGGGGGATTCCATTTTTACTGGTATGATGTTACACAGGTGTGGATTGGTTCGAACGGATATATTAGTTTTAATGCCGATAATATTGCTTCACCTTTTCCGGCTAGCATTCCATTAACTTCGGGAGCCAACAACTGGATTGCACCGCTATTATCGGATCTTAATTTTACAGGAACAAGCAATCCCGCAACTTGTTATTATTATTCTAACTCCGACTCCTTTATTATCAGTTTTATTCAATTGCCTTTTTGGCAATCACCGGCTTCAACTGGTATTCCATATACGGGGAGCAATACATTCCAAATTATTCTTAGCCAATTAGACAGTTCTATTACAATTAATTATCTATCAACTGATTTAGGTGCTAAAACCTCAATTGATGATGCTGTGGGTATTGAAAATGTTACAGGAAGTATTGGTTTGCAAAACTATATAGATGTTTTACCTCCTGACAGTTTAACCATCAAGTATTATTATCCCCAATCAGTAACCTATTCAGCCGTTGATGGTGGAATTATGTGGAATGAAAATGATAAAAATGGAGGTATATTTATGAGTAAAAATGGAGCTCCATTATCACTGAAAGCAAATATCAAAAATCTGGGAAATCAATCTTTCTCAGGTTTTAGTATTTTTGACTCGATAAGAAATTCTTCTTCAGCTTTAATTTCAACAAGTAACTCAAATGTTGGCACATTAAATCCGGGTAATTCTACAACAGTTAATTTTTCAAATACATTTACGGCTACAGCTGCAGGTACTTATACTTTTAATACCCGATTATCAGGAATAACGGGTGATATAGTGGCTGCAAATGACTATTTACAACATGAAATAGTTGTTGTTGATACAACACAAGCATTAATGGCACTCGACTATAGTGATGGATCCTATGATGCAGGACTAGCCTGGAATGGTGGAAATGGAGGAGTAGCCATTTACATTGAACCACCCTTTTATCCATGTAGAATAAAAAGCTCAAAATTCTATATAAGCTCCAATGCAAGCACTCCGATGGGATTTTATGCGAAAATATATGATGACAATGGTGCAAATGGAGGTCATGGAACACTACTGGATTCAGTATTTATCGCAGGTACTAGTGTTACAACATCAACTTACAATACAGTAACAACAGCAGATACCAACTTGGTAATATATAGTGGTGGTGTTTATTTGCTTTGGTATATGCAGGGTGCAGGAATTAATATAGGAAAAGATTATACACCACCATTCTCACGTAGAACATTTGAGGTATTATCAAATGGTTGGGCGAATTACAGAGATATTTTAACTGAAGATTTTCTGATGGGAATAAATATTGAGACACTAGTACCAACAGCAGATTTCTCGGTAAATACTTCTTCAGATCCAAATATGGGCTTTACTGATAAATCAGGGAAATATCCAACGTCATGGTATTGGACCTTTGGTGATAATTCAACGGCTTCCATCCAAAACCCATCTCATACCTATTCAGTTAACGGAACCTACAATGTGTGTTTAGCCGTTACAAATGCATATGGAAGCGATACCTTCTGTAAAAATGTTTATGTGTACAACGTGCCGCCTGTTGCCAATTTTACAATGGACACAACTGCTGATCCTCAAGTGAGTTTTTACGATCAGTCAACAAGTAATCCTGTTAACTGGCTTTGGGATTTTGATGATGATGGAGCAACATCTGCCGTTTCAAATCCTACTTATACTTTTATTGCGAATGGAAAACATGATGTTTGTATGAAAGTTAGTAATGGAGGTGGGAGCGATTCTATCTGTAAAACAATTTATATTACGAATGCACCTCCATCCTCTAATTTTAGTATTGATAGCACTTCTGATCCAATCATTCAATTTACCAGCCTTGCTTTAAACAATCCAACAAGTTGGAATTGGGATTTTGGTGATAATGCTACTTCTACAAGTGTGAGCCCATCACATACCTATGCTGCAAATGGATCTTATACGGCTTGCTTAGCAGTTTCTAACGCTGTTGGTGCCGATACTTTCTGTAAGACTGTGGTTGTTAGTCATATTGCTCCTATAGCTGATTTCAGTTTCGATACAGTTTTGGATCCTAAAGTTAGATTTTATGATCAATCTCAGAATGGACCTTATTCCTGGTATTGGGATTTTGGGGCTAATAATGCTACGGCTACAACAGCAAATGCATCCTACACCTACACTGAGAATGGAACCTATCAGGTTTGTCATAAGGCAAAGAATAATGGAGGAATAGATTCTGTGTGTAAATCAATTAACATTCATAAGATACCGCCAGTTTCTAATTTCACCTATAATGATTCACTTGATCCACATATTGCATTTACTGATATCTCAACTAAAAAACCAACAGCTTGGTTATGGAATTTTGGTGATGGTAATACATCTACTTTGCAAAACCCCACACATGTATTTACAGATAATGGTGATTATAATGTGTGTCTTACTGTTTATAATTCAGGAGGTAATAACAAATATTGCAAGAAAGTAACTGTAACGAAAATAGTCCCAATTGCAGATTTTTCCTACTATACACCGCTTGATCCCAAAATTTTATTTACAGATTTATCGACTAAAAAACCAACTTCATGGTATTGGGATTTTGATGACAACGGAGCAAATTCGACATTACAAGACCCCTCGCATACTTTTACAATAAGTGGAAATCATAATGTTTGTCTTATCGCCACAAATGCCGGAGGATCGGATACATTGTGTAAAACAGTAAATATTGCTAATATTCCGCCAACTGCTGATTTTTCCTTTGATGCCAGCAATGATCCCGAAGTTAGCTTTACTGACGAATCAGGGAATATTCCAACAAGCTGGGCTTGGAACTTTGATGATAATGGTGCTACATCAACACTTCAAAACCCTGTGTATACATTTACACGAAATGGACTTCATAATGTATGTTTAACGGTTTCTAAACCTGCCGGAACAAATTCCAAATGCAAAAAAGTTACGGTTTACAATGTGCCTCCAAAAGCAGAATTTACTATAGATACATTAATGGATCCTTTATTTAAATTCACAGATAAGTCTACCAATAGTCCTATTTCGTGGGAGTGGAATTTTGGTGATGGTGCAACTTCCACTAGTCAAAACCCATCACACACTTATGCAGAAAACGGCAGTTATGAAGTGATGTTAAAAGTTAATAACAGTGGTGGTTCTGATTCAGTCAGCTATTTTGTTTATGCTAAAAAAAGATTACCAATTGCAGAATTTAGTATAGACAGCACATCTGATCCTTTAATTACGTTTAGTGATCTATCAAAAAACACACCTACTTCCTGGTTATGGGATTTTGATGAAGATGGTGCTACTTCAAACTTGCAGAACCCAAACCATGATTTTATTTACAATGGAATTCATAAAGTTTGTTTGACTGCAACAAACATGAATGGAAGTCATGAAGTTTGTAAAACATTACTGATTGATAAAGCAGTGCCTATTGCAGTTTTTGATTTTGATAGCTCAGGAATGCCTATTGTTGTGTTTAATGATCAATCTATCAACTCACCTACATCATGGCAATGGGATTTTGATGAAGCAGGGGCAAACTCGAGCAGTCAGAATCCGGTTTATCATTTTACGGTTGAAGGAATTCATCAGGTTTGTTTAACTGCAACAAATTCATCGGGTTCAGGAACACCACACTGCCAAACAGTTTTGATTACTCATACGAGTATAGCTGAAAAGAATAGTGAGAAACTGTTAATTTATCCCAATCCTGCTAAAGATAAAATCTATGTTGTACTGGATAAAACTATCATGGACAATACACAAATCAAATGTTATGATATGCTTGGACAACAGATTCAACTTCGCTATCAATTCATGCAAAGTATAATTGTCATTGATGTCAATGAGTTGGTTTCAGGTAGTTACTTCATCGAAGTAAGTGAGGAGAACAAACTGATTAGCTATGGAAAATTTGTTGTTATTAAATAATTAAGACACATATTTGAAAGATTAAACCGGGTAATTTTAACATTATCCGGTTTTTTCATTAATATATATCAATACAAAATCGATTATTATTACAGTTTTTATTCTGATGTTTGCACAAATTCAAATCAATTAAAAACAATTCAATGAAGACAACTAAGGTTATTTTAATCTCAGCTATTACTACTATTGTCATACTCGGTTTATTTGTGCTGCTTATGCATACCGTGGATGGATGTTGGAGCAATTGCCAAACTGAAGAAAATGTGAGCTATCATGGTAAAGATTGCGAACATGCAGATAAACATCATAAGAGGGAGTGTGCTGAAAAGAAAGAATGTAAAAATCATGATGCTATTTGGGCTGAATTGAAAGTGGAAAGAAAAGCTTTTGATGAAGAGTTAAATGATAATGAAAAAGAGATAATCGCCACTATGAAAGCCGAATTTGGAGACAAAGAACATGCAAAGGGAGATCATTCATGTTGTAATGGCAAAGAAGAGTGTACGGAAGAATGCAAAGCTGCTTGTGCTGATCTAGATCAGATTGTAGCAAGTCATCAAGAAAGTATTGATGCCATTATGGCCAAAATTCATAAGAAAAAGCATAAAGATGCTGATGTAGACATGGATGTGGAAGTTGAAGTCGAAGTAGATATTGAGGTGGAAACAGAGGTTGATGTTGATGTAAAATGCAAAAAGAATATTGACAAACATAAGAAGATGTTTGTCAGACATTTTCTTTTAATGGATTTCTAGTTGCAAGCTAAATTAATGTATAGGCTCTCCTAAAATAGGAGAGCTTTTTTTGTGCTATAAACTCAGGTTATAAATAATAGTTGTCCTCCAGCTTCAATGCTTCAAGCTCTTTCCCAAAATCATATTGGAGGTCTTCATGTAGGAAAGAAATTGCTTTTTGTATTTTTTGATATTGCCTAAAATATATATTTAACAAGGCTGTACTATGTTGAATTGCAATTTCAGATTCTTTTATTTTTTGACAATAATAAATAAGCAATTCGACTTCGGTTCGTTTTATTCCTGAATATTTGATGAATTTATTTGTATATCGTAGAATTTTCCGAAGACTTTTCTTGATATAATACATACTATCCCGATTTATATCTTCGAATAAAAGATCTACTTCTTCCTTAATGCTTTGTATATAAAGCTTTTCGTTATCAGCTTCGAATAATAAATAGGTGAGGAGCTCCTTATTTTCCTTTTTGTATTTGGCTAATCGAATGCACTTATCCATCAAATCCTTGTGAGACAAGGTTTTTAATTCATTTTTTACTTGACTGATGGTAGCTGCTCTCATCGATTAAATTACGATTGCAAATATCCAACTTTGATTTTAAAAAAGTTAAATAATAAAGGAATACTCTTTATTATTAAGATCAAATGAGTTGATATTAGTATTTTTACGTCTGATATAATTACTAGTTTCTGAATTATCTAGATAGTCTGCGTATATGAATCGAAGGTTTTACATTATTCTACTTTTGTTTATTCTACTCATCAATCAACAACTAATTGCAGCAAACACCGACACCGATCAAGTTCAATGGTTTTTTGTGATTGTGGGTCTATTGGGTGGCTTGGCACTTTTCCTTTATGGTATGGACAAAATGAGTGAGGGGCTAAAAAAGTCTGCTGGCAACCGTATGCGCTCAATATTAGCCAAACTTACTAACAACCGTTTTGTTGCTTTGGCTGTAGGAGCTTTTGTGACAATGGTTATTCAATCCAGTAGTGCTACCACCGTTATGCTGGTGAGTTTTGTGCAAGCAGGTCTGCTCAATTTTACTCAATCACTGGGAGTTATTATCGGAGCCAATATTGGAACCACTTTTACTGCTCAGTTGATAGCTTTTAAGCTGACCAACTATGCCTTATTAATGGTTGTGCTGGGATTTGTTTTTTCAGCTTTCGTGAAAAATGAAAACCTCAGAAATATCGGAAATGCTGTATTGGGTTTCGGTATCCTGTTTTTTGGAATGAAGATAATGAGTGATGCCATGTATCCATTACGTTCTTATCCTGCATTTATTCATACACTTGAAGGCTTGGAAAATCCAATAATAGGTATTGCTATTGGAGCAATAATAACAGCACTTATTCAAAGCAGTAGTGCTTTTACAGGAATAGTAATCGTATTGGCTCAGCAAAATCTAATTACACTTGAAGCGGGTATTCCATTAATACTTGGTGCAAATATTGGAACCAGTATTACAGCCTGGATGGCAACAATTGGAGCTAAAAGAGACACCAAGCGTGTTGCGATTGCACATAGTTTCTTTAATATTGGAGGGGCTTTGCTATTTGTTTTTTGGATACCTTATTTTACTGATTTAGTGGTAAATATGTCGAATGTTTTTGGGTCAGGAATAGCACGCCAAATTGCAAATGCCCATACAATTTTTAATATAGGAGTTGGTTTGGTGTTTATTCCTTTTACTGGTATTTTATCGAGATTGATATTGTTGATGTTACCTTTCAAAGAAGAGGCTGCGATCGAAAAACATGCTACCAAGCATTTAGATCAAAAAATGTTGAGTACACCCTACATTGCTATTAGTCTTGGCAAAGCAGAAGCAGTGCGTATGTTAGATAACTTAGCCGAAATGGTGAAAGATATTATTAAACCCTTTGTTTCGAAAAAAGATCATAAAAAGGACAAAACTTTTGTTGAGGATATTGTATTCAGGGATTCAAAAATTGACTACCTGCAGGAAAAAATTGTTAAGTACTTATTTGATTTAGGAAAAGAAGGATTAAACTTGGCACAAAGCAAGGAATCGTATGGTTTGATATCCATTGCACATGATATAAAAGCAATGAGCGATATTATTGTTTCTCATATGCTTCCATTAGTTGAGTTAAAGCATAAGTCAACAACAACATTTTCTAAAGAAGGGGAAGAAGAACTAAGAACTTTCCACCTCAAAATGTGCAAACAAATAAGTCGTGTTAAAAAGGCATTAGAAGAATTTGATCCTAAAAAAGCGCATCATATCATTACCAAGGAAACAAAATATCAAAGTCTGGAATCAGCATACAGATCACAACATTTAGGCAGAGTTTATGGCGCATACGAGGAATCGGTAAAAACTCATCAGCTACACATGGAAATTATGAATCTGTTGATACAAATCAATGTGTATTGTGGTAAAATTGCAGATACGATCTATAATACATCTCCGAAAACAAAAGAAGAAAAAGCTATCGAGAATCAGAAATCAATAGATTTGGTCAACCAAATGAAAAGCAAAGATGAAGAGCTTTAAAAAGCTTATTGATTGAAAAGAAGGCAATTCCGTTAATAATGCGAATTCAGGTTTAATGACAAATACCCCAAATAGAGCATAATTAGATTCAGTTTAAATAATATCGACTAAAGGATGCTGAATTAACGAATTAGTAATAATTTTGCACTTTATTATTCTCTTTGAATGATTATTAAGTATTGAATCAAAATGGAATTGCAAATAACATATATGCCTATGGGCAGTAGGCCAGCTGTTCAAAAACCAGATCCTGAATTTTTAAAGGTGCTAGGAGAGGATGGACTTCGCAATTTGGTTAGCAATCAGTACGATTTACTGGCAAAAAGCGATATTAAACATTTATTTCCTGCTGAAGAAAGCTTATTCCTCCAAGCCAAAAAAAAATCAGCTGACTTTTTTGTACAGATTTGTGGTGGACAGCCTTATTACAATGAAAACAGGGGCAAACCCATGCTCATAGACAGGCACAAGCCCTTTCGGATTACCGAAGAAGGCAGACTCATCTGGTTGAAATGCTATCAGCAGTTGCTTCCTGAGCTCGATTTACCAGAACATCTTATTCTTAATTTTTGGCAATATCTGAATATGTTTTCCATATGGATGATCAATGCACATGAGTAGTACTGTTTTTTTTATTATCAGGAAGAATCATCCCCTCATAACCAAATTGGCAAGAAGCAATCTCTTTATTTGAAATGTAAACCATTCCCGCTGTTTACAATTGCCCAAAATCAGACATATTGAGTATATAAATCCTAAACAATAATATTAACCAATTATGTTTTGCAATAATGAGTATTTTCTTACTAATTAGTTCAAGTATAAAAATATTTGGAATGTTTGTCATTTTTTTGTATATTTATAAACTATTCATTTATTACTGACTTTGAGGTGTTTTGGATAAACAATTAAATGAAATACGATGAAAAGAATCTCTTTCTTAAAAACGGCCTCCATTCTCTTATTTAGCTTGTTATTATTTAATAGTACTCTCCAAGCTCAACAAGATCCACTTTATACCAATTATATGTTTAACAAATTGGTGTATAATCCTGCATATACTGGAACAAATCCTGAATTTGCCTGTGTTACTTTTTTATATCACAACCAATGGACAGGCTATTCACCTACAGAAGGAATATACAGTGGAGCTGCACCAGGAACTGAAACATTTAGTATTCATGCACCTTTCAAAGGTAGCAATTGGCTCGGTGGTTGGGGCTTTTATGCTATTCGCGATCAATTGGGTTTTCAGGAAAATCTAAGTGCCAATCTATCTTTATCAGTAAAAAAGTATTTTTCGTTTGGCGCAATCTATCTCGGATTAAATGGTGGTTTTTATCAGCGAAGTATCAACAATCGTGATTGGATTGGCCCTGATGGACATGTTTTTGATCCAAGCATACCCTCCGATGAATATAGTGATATCAAAGCCGATTTTGGAGCTGGAATTTATATCTTCAAGCATAACCGTTATTATGTTGGTGTTAGCTCTCAACATATTAATAATAGTCAATTTGATTGGGGTGGCGAAAAAAACCAGTTTGCCCGACAATCGTATATATCAGGTGGCTATAGTTTTATTTTTCCAGCTTATCCACGATTGGATATTCAACCATCATTTTTATATAAAATTGATTATGCCCGACAACAATTGGATTTGAATCTGAATGTCGTTTACTTTAATAAACTTTGGGTAGGTGCGCAGTATCGTCAGAACGATGCGGTTAGTATGTTAATAGGAGTGATCCCTAGCAAGTATATGCGGATTGGGTTTTCGTATGATTTAACCACCACAAATATGAATAGTGTGAGTAATGGAACAACGGAGTTTTTTATCCAATTTTGCAAAGGAATAAATATAGGACCTCCCTTACCACATTCTGATCTTATTATATGGACACCTCGGTTTTTGTAAGGGTATTTTTTTACTAGGAGTCAACCTAATTGCACGACCGTAGCATTACAAAACAAGCAGAGAAGTGATGTTGAGCTGAGCGAAGTCGAAGCCCATTAATACAGATACTTCTCGAAATAAGTAATTTAAGCGTATTATCTTTGCAGCTCAAAACAATCCATGAAATTTGACGAATACCACATAGCTGAAGGAATTAAACGAAGTATTGGCAATTTGGGCTATAAAAAACCAACTGACATTCAGTTTAAAGCCATTCCTCATATTTTAAATGGGGAAGATGTTTTGGCCATTGCCCACACCGGCACCGGAAAAACAGCTGCTTTTGTGATTCCTGTTTTGCATATATTGCAGCAAGAGATTAACAAAACACGACAATTGGGTGTTAAATGTCTTGTAATGGCACCTACACATGAATTGGCTCAGCAAATTGATACGGTATTTAAAACCATTGGCAAACACACCCGCATTAAAACACTTTGCATATTGGGAGGAGTTGATCAGGATCCACAAAAAGAATCTTTAGAAAAAGGAGTGGATGTGGTAATTGCTACACCCGGACGTTTATTCGATTTAGTGAGTCAGGGATCATTGGTATTAAGCCGAATACAGATTCTGATATTAGATGAAGCTGATCACATGCTTGATTTGGGCTTTATTAAAGATATCAGGGATTTGATGAAACATTTACCCAAACGCAGACAAACTCTTTTCTTTTCGGCTACGATTAACGATAAAATTAAAAAACTAGCTTATTCATTAGTGAATAATGCCATACGTATACAAATTTCACCTAAAGATCCGGTAGCAAAAAACATCGAGCATGGAGTTGCTTTCATTGATATGGATGATAAACGCTTCTTTTTAGCGGATGTGATCAATAATAATGCGGATAAAAAGATATTGGTGTTTGTTCGCACAAAAGTCAGGGCAGAGCGTGTAAAGGCTGCTATGGAGCGTGTTAACATTGAAACTGAAACCATCCATAGCGATGTGATACAGGAAGAACGGGAGCATACCATGGCGAATTTCAGAAGTGGCAAGCTCAAAGTACTGATTGCTACTGATGTAAGTGCTCGTGGTATTGATATTCCACAGGTTGAGTATGTCATTAATTATGATTTGCCTGATACAGCTGAGTTTTATGTGCATCGGGTAGGGCGTACTGGTCGTGGACGAGCTAAAGGAATTGCCATTTCGTTTTGCAGCGAAGAAGAAAAAAAAGTATTGGCCGAAATAGAAGAAAATATGGGCAAGGCAGTTTCCCGTATTGAAATGACCAATCGTGAGTATCATTTAACGCTCGAAATGCCTGCTGAAAAAGAAGATACCAATTGGAAAAATTTGCTTGATCAGGACATTCCTAAAACAAATTCACACAAAAAGAAGAAGAAAAATAAGAAGAGGCATATGAGGTCTTAGTTTCATATTATTTCTTGTTTCCGAAAAGAATGCCTCTTGGCTTTATCATTACGAATGAGGAACGAATGATGCAATCGTATAAATTGGATTTTGTTTTCTAGAGTCAGATTGCCTCACTTCACTTCGTTACGTTCGCAATGACGATCTGTTCCTGATTTCGTTGCCTTGCAGCAGATTCCTGAACTCCATTTCGTTGGCAAGGATGCACAGATTAGGAGAATTAAAGGATTTATAATGCTTGTTACCAAATATCTTTAATACTATCATATAAATTATTCCAGTTTGGATTTATTGATTCTATTAGACGGATCTTTTTATATCTGGAACCTGCTTTTATTTGTTTTTCTCGTGCAATAGCCTCCTCAATGGAATGAAAGTTTTCGAAGTAGACCAGTTTATGAAGATTGTATCTTTTTGTAAAACTATTGGGATGTATGCCTTAAATATGCTCAAATACTCGATTTGCTAAATCGTTTGTAACTCCAGTGTAAAGTGTTGTGTTATTTTTATTGGTTAAAATGTATACTGAACCTCCTCGTTCCATTATTCTAAATTAGGGCTTTTACATTAATAATTGTATTGTTTCTATATTTCATCAGAGCTCACAAATTCGTCATTGCGAATGAGGAACGAATGACGCAATCTGTTAAATCGTTTTATTTTTGAGACAGTTCCCTGTATTGAAATGACCAATCGTGAGTATCATTTAACGCTCGAAATGCCTGCTGAAAAAGAAGATACCAATTGGAAAAATTTGCTTGACCAGGACATTCCTAAAACAAATCCACACAAAAAAAAGAAGAAAAAAAAGAAGAGGCATATGAGGTCTTAGTTATTAGATCAACTTGAATTCCACTTCCTGTTTAAACCAAAAACTTCAAAGTTTTGTTTCTGATAGTATGTGTTTCTGTACAAATAATTACATATCTAAAACAGTCAACGAACAATATTCCGTACAAAATAAGTTAGATGGATAAACGAGGATTGCCTAAAAAGCAAGTTAATAAAATCACATATTTATAGTATATTCGATTTGAATTATATTGTGATATGTGCAATTTTATATCTACTTGCTTGTATAATTATGTTTTCTTCTAACTAATTGTAAAAAAATGAAATATTCTTTAGCAATAATTCTACTAAGCTTAACAATTTGTTTAAACTCGGGTTTTTCTCAAATTGTCTATACTGATATTGAACCTGACACCATCCTAATTGGTTCACAAAGTTCTAAATACCTTGATATTGATGGGGATAACATAAATGATTTTGCCTTGTTTCATGATACTGTTTTCACAGCATGGCCAAACGATAGTGGAATGGTCAATGGAATCGCACATTTTAATGGTAATGAGATTCTATGTGTTATTGATGGACATATGTATCCAAATTCACTGTATTATAATTACACAGTAGATATTGGAGCTCAGGTTTGGGCAAATTATGAAAATAATGTGCCTTTGTTTGTTTATGCCATGGTTAATGGAGAGTATCAGAATTGGGGTTATTTTCAAAAAATGACGACTGATAGATTCATCGGTATAAAAATGAATAATGGTGCTGGAACATTTTTCGGATGGATTAGAATATATATTCATCCAAGTGGCTCTTATTTGGTCTGTAGGGATTTTGCTTATAATTCGTTACCAAATGCTGAAATATACGCAGGTGAAGGAATTCCCACAGGAAAGACGAATAATGTTGTGGCAATAGATGATAGTGATTTTGGTGACGGTCGTGACATAAAATTAACCTTTAGTAAGGCTGAGAATGAATTTACAGTTTTTCAATACAGGGCATTTGTTGTTAAAGCTGAAGATACATCTACTTTTGATATTGTAAAGGCTCTTGCAGTGCCAGTTGGCAATTGTTTGGGTATTCCTCCTAATGGATCTGACCGGAATCTGAACTTGAAAGAGAATTCAAAGGATATCGATGGAGACTTGATTGTTCAAAATACTGAGTATGTTCTTTTTGTAGTTTCTTACCCTAGAGGAACCAGGGCAGAAGATTATCAAATAAGTTCGTCAGATCCTTTTGTATTATTGAATACTATCGGAATAAATGAAGCTGATAATTTATCTGAATACTATTTCTATAGCAATAATAGTTGTTATTTAAATGGAAATAGTAATGGTGTCGATTTCGTGATTTATGATTTGTCAGGAAAAATAGTAGCAAAATATGCTGAAGTAAAAGATAGCAGGGGGATTTCAGGATTAACAAAAGGGATATACATAATGGCCATTCATGATAAAGGTACTATTCGCCAAGCTAAGTTTATTATTTTAGAATAAAGATAGCTCGAGAGAAATACTAATATTGGCAAGCTCATTGTTTAGTAATGGCCGATGATAAAAAAAATAAGTCTTTTTGTATTAGTCGGTTTAATGGCAATTTTGCAGGCTTGCAATGGACAACAAAGTAATATGGAAGATAATATATTAACAAATTCAGAAACAGAAGTAGCTGTTTTTGGAGCTGGTTGCTTCTGGTGTGTAGAAGCCATTTATTCAGAATTAAGAGGAGTGGAGAAGGTTGAAAGCGGCTATAGTGGCGGAAAAACAGAGAATCCAACTTATAAAGAAGTATGTGATGGCTATACTGGCCATGCTGAAGTGGTAAAAATCACTTTCAATCCAAAAGAAATATCCTTTGAACTGTTATTATCAGTCTTTTTCAAAACGCACGATCCCACTACCTTAAACCGTCAGGGAGCCGATTTTGGAACACAATACCGCTCAGCTATCTTTTATACAACGGAGCAGCAAAAAGAGTCAGCAAACCTAATTATTAGCAAGCTGAATAAGGAAAAAGCCTACCCAGATGCTATTGTTACAAAAGTGAGTGCTTTGGAAAACTACTATCCAGCCGAAGATCATCATCAGGATTATTATAGCAATAACCCCAATTATGGCTACTGTAGAGCCGTAATACAACCAAAAGTTGATAAATTCAGGAAGGTGTTTGGGGAATACACCAAATAGCAAAACTAAATGCTGTTAGCAGGAGGGAGGCAAGTAAAAACTCAGTTCAAGCGTTTTACATATCGACTGCTAATCCATCCCAAATAGTAGGCAGGAAAAGTATTATTATCTCCACTCACATATAAGCTCCAATTAGGCTTTACATTGTTTTTCATAATAACAAACCACCAAATCCGACCAGTTTTATCTGTTTGAGATGTTATTGCAATGCCTTGTGAGCCTTTTGGATATTCCGCGAAAATATTCCCAATTTCATCATGATCAAGCCGTATGCTGTCATTGATATACGGATTCAGTCGCAAAAAATACTTCTCATTTATTGTTTCAAATGCAATGGGCTTGTCAAATCTACGGAATGGTATATCCACATCGCAATATAAGGCATACTTTGCTTGTAGTTCGTAGGTAAATTTGGCATTATTCCAAACAGCTACATATTTTTCGACATGATCTACTACACCACCGCAACAAGCATAATTAAAAAGAGTGAAAGTTAGAGGCGTAAAGCCATCATTATCTGATATTTCAATAATATTTCCAAAAAGTTTAATTGTTTCAACATATTTGTTTTCAAAATCACCCTTAAGAAAAATAATAATATTGCTTTCGCCACCTCCATAACCATAGTAAACCAGATCAGCAATACCATCACAATTGAAATCGATCTGATGTAAATCTTCTATGCAAGAAGAATTCCCCTCCTGCATGTCATAAAAAACCCATTCCAACAGCTCTTTGTTATCCATATTCTCCAATATTTTCAATTTATCTGCATGGCTTGTTGGGATAATCCAATGCTTCAACTTGGCCTTTTGTCTCAGATTAGTAGGTACTTGCCCAAATAAGGAGTTTGCAGCTAAAAATAGTGTTAGTAATAGTATAAATTTCATTGAATTGACGTTTTGTTGTCCACCAATTGGTTTCTAGCAAATTTACAATTTTCAGGCATGAATTTTTTTGGTTAAAATAAATACATTTAAAAAATTGAACCAGTTGGGAGATGCAAAAAATACACTTCAATTATTTATATTTGTTAATTCAAGCGCTCAGGAATTGAAATTTTGTATTGATGAATCTCAAACTACTCACACGCAATAAAAACGTAATTAAGGGTTCAGTACTCTTTTTGGTTCTTTTTTTTGGTATCTATCAAGCAGAAAAGGAATTTCCAACATTGGTAAATTTATCTATTATCGTAATAGTCGTAATCTTGCTTTTATTAAGCTTTCTGAAAAAGAAATCAATAGTTGCATTTTCAAATAGA